>Ga0268257_1000397_pt1 | contig 54356 bp, 44 predicted proteins | sample AgamicAtPrz_FD_200249 | JGI IMG/M metagenome (GOLD analysis project Ga0268257, IMG submission 200249) | Agave microbial communities from Guanajuato, Mexico - At.P.rz (v2) (version 3) | ecosystem: Host-associated > Plants > Phyllosphere > Phylloplane/Leaf | place: Guanajuato, Mexico | collected... | reverse complement strand
TGTTCAGCTCAGCCAGGGCTTCGTTGAACATCGGTACAGTTTTCTCAAGGTTGATGATGTGAACTTTGTTACGCGCGCCGAAGATGAAAGGCTTCATTTTCGGGTTCCAGTAACGGGTCTGGTGACCGAAGTGAACACCAGCCTTGAGCATGTCGCGCATGGAAACAGTTGCCATGTTTAAAACCTCTATATTAAAAGTTGGGGTTATGCCTCCACGTATCCCATATTACCGACCCCAAAGGGCACCCCGGAATATGTGCCGATACGTGTGTGTTGTTACACAAAGTGAGATTTGTCGCTCCCGGCCATTCTGTGTATACGAAATGGATCGGAAGTCCGGCGCGCTTTATACCACAAAACGCCACCATAAACCAACTGTTGTTGGCGGTACGTGCTGCTATTGATTCTCAATTTGGCAGGCAGTGCGCCTGACTGATACCATTGACAGCACTTAGACTAGTATTGTCGAAAAAATCGACACCGATGGACAGATTACATGGCTATCTCTATTAAGACCCCTGAAGAAATTGAAAAGATGCGCGTCGCCGGTCGTCTGGCCGCCGAAGTGCTGGAAATGATCGAGCCGTATATCAAACCGGGCATCAGCACCGGCGAACTGGACCGCATTTGTAACGACTATATCGTTAACGAACAGCAAGCGGTCTCTGCCTGCCTGGGCTATCACGGCTTCCCGAAATCGGTCTGCATCTCCCTGAACGAAGTGGTATGCCACGGTATTCCGGATGACGAAAAGCTGCTGAAAGAGGGCGACATCGTCAACATCGACGTCACCGTCATTAAAGACGAGTATCACGGCGATACCTCCAAAATGTTCATCGTTGGCAAGCCAACTATTCTGGGCGAGCGCCTGTGCCGCGTAACCCAGGAGAGCCTCTATCTGGCGCTCAAAATGGTGAAGCCGGGCATCCGTCTGCGCACCCTGGGCGCGGCGATTCAGAAGTTTGTTGAAGCCGAAGGTTTCTCGGTGGTGCGCGAATACTGCGGCCACGGTATCGGCCGCGTCTTCCACGAAGAGCCTCAGGTGCTGCATTACGATGCTGACGACGGTGGCGTGGTGCTGCAGGCGGGCATGACCTTTACCATCGAGCCGATGGTCAACGCCGGCGATTACCGCATCCGCACCATGAAAGATGGCTGGACGGTGAAAACTAAAGACCGAAGCTTGTCTGCCCAGTACGAGCATACTATTGTGGTGACGGAGAACGGCTGCGAAATTCTGACGTTACGCAAGGATGACACCATCCCGGCGATACTCTCGCACAACGAATGATAAGAAGCCGGCAAACGCCGGCTTTTTTAATGGCTATCGTTTTTTCTTATGGGTGCCGCGCTATGAGTAACCTTTTACCCGAACAGTATGCCAACACGGCACTCCCTACCCTGCCCGGCCAGCCGGATAACCCGGGCGCCTGGCCAACGCCAGAGCTGACCTGCGCAGGCATTAAAGCGCATATCGACACCTTCCAGCACTGGCTGGGCGAGGCCTTTGACAGCGGGATCTCCGCCGAGGCGCTCATCGAAGCGCGCACCGAATTTATCGATCAGCTGCTGCAACGCCTGTGGATCGACTACGGCTTTGGCCAGATTAGCGATGTAGCGCTGGTGGCCGTTGGCGGCTACGGGCGCGGCGAGCTGCATCCCCTTTCCGATATCGACCTGCTGATCCTGAGCCGCAAAAAGCTCCCCGACGACCAGGCGCAAAAGGTTGGCGAACTGCTGACCCTGCTGTGGGACGTAAAGCTGGAGGTGGGCCACAGCGTTCGCACCCTGGAAGAGTGCCTGCTGGAGGGGCTATCGGACCTGACCGTCGCCACCAACCTGATTGAAAGTCGCCTGCTGATCGGCGACGTGGCGCTCTTCCTGGAGCTGCAAAAGCACATTTTTAGCGACGGCTTCTGGCCGTCGGAAAAGTTCTTTGCCGCCAAAGTGGATGAGCAGCAGGTGCGCCATCAGCGCTATCACGGCACCAGCTATAACCTGGAGCCGGATATTAAAAGCAGCCCGGGCGGCCTGCGCGATATTCACACCCTGCAGTGGGTGGCGCGCCGCCACTTCGGCGCCACCTCGCTCGATGAGATGGTCGGCTTTGGTTTTCTGACCCCCGCCGAGCGCATTGAGCTAAACGAGTGCCTGCATCTGCTCTGGCGCATCCGCTTTGCCCTGCATCTTGAAGTGACTCGCTACGATAACCGCCTGCTGTTCGACCGGCAGCTGAGCGTGGCCCAGCGCCTGAACTACGACGGTGAGGGCAACGAGCCGGTGGAACAGATGATGAAGGATTTCTTCCGCGTCACCCGCCGGGTCTCCGAGCTGAACCACATGCTGGTGCAGCTGTTCGACGAAGCCATTCTGGCGCTGACCGCCGATGAAAAACCGCGGCCCATCGACGACGATTTCCAGCTGCGCGGCACCCTGATCGATCTGCGCGACGAGACGCTCTTTATCCGCGAGCCGGAAGCGATCCTGCGCATGTTCTATACCATGGTGCGTAACAGCACTATCACCGGGATCTACTCCACCACCCTGCGCCACCTGCGCCACGCCCGTCGCCATCTCCGCCAGCCTCTGTGCTACATCCCGGAGGCGCGATCCCTTTTTCTGAGCATGCTGCGTCATCCGGGCGCGGTTAAGCGCGGGCTGCTGCCGATGCACCGCCACAGCGTGCTCTGGGCCTATATGCCCCAGTGGTCGCACATCGTCGGCCAGATGCAGTTCGACCTGTTCCACGCTTATACCGTGGATGAACACACCATCCGCGTGATGTTAAAGCTGGAGAGCTTCGCCAGCGAGGAGACGCGCAGCAAGCACCCGCTCTGCGTCGATCTCTGGCCGCGCCTGAACCACCCGGAGCTGATCCTGATTGCCGCCCTGTTCCACGACATCGCCAAAGGGCGCGGCGGCGACCACTCGGTGCTGGGGGCGCAGGATGTACTGAAATTTGCCGAGCTGCACGGGCTTAACTCCCGCGAGACGCTGCTGGTTGCCTGGCTGGTGCGGCATCACCTGCTGATGTCGGTGACCGCCCAGCGGCGTGATATTCAGGATCCGGAAGTCATCAAGCAGTTCGCCGAAGTGGTGCAGACGGAAAACCGCCTGCGTTTCCTGGTCTGCCTGACGGTGGCCGATATCTGCGCCACCAACGAGACGCTGTGGAACAGCTGGAAGCAGAGCCTGCTGCGGGAGCTGTACTTCGCCACGGAAAAACAGCTGCGCCGCGGAATGCAGAATACGCCGGATATGCGTGAGCGCGTCCGGCACCACCAGCTTCAGGCGCTGGCGCTGCTGCGCATGGAGAATATTAATGAAGAGGCGCTGCATCTCATCTGGGCGCGCTGTCGCGCTAACTATTTTGTGCGCCACACGCCAAACCAGCTGGCCTGGCACGCCCGCCACCTGCTGAAGCACGATCTGACGAAACCGCTGATACTGCTCAGCCCGCAGGCCACCCGCGGCGGGACGGAGATCTTTATCTGGAGCCCGGATCGCCCTTACCTCTTTGCCGCGGTCTGCGCCGAGCTGGACAGGCGCAATCTGAGCGTTCACGACGCGCAGATTTTCACCACCCGCGACGGCATGGCCATGGACACCTTTATCGTGCTGGAGCCGGACGGCAGCCCCCTCTCGGCGGATCGCCACGAGCCGATCCGTTTTGGGCTGGAGCAGGCGATTACCCAGACCAGCTGGCAGCCGCCGCAGCCGCGCCGTCAGCCGGCCAAACTGCGCCACTTTACCGTCGATACGGAGGTCAATTTCCTGCCGACCCATACCGACCGGAAATCCTTTATGGAGCTGATTGCCCTCGATCAGCCGGGGCTGCTGGCCCGGGTCGGCCAGATCTTTTCCGACCTCGGTATTTCGCTCCACGGGGCGAGAATTACGACAATTGGTGAGCGAGTAGAAGATTTATTTATAATCGCTACCGCCGACCGGCGTGGCCTTAATAATGCGCTTCAGCAGGAAGTGCAACAACGGTTGACAGCGGCCCTCAATCCAAACGATAAAGGGTAGTGTTTTTTTTAAATGGAAAGAGTTTAACAATGCAGCAGTTACAGAACGTTATTGAATCCGCTTTTGAGCGTCGCGCCGAAATCACTCCGGCAAATGTGGATACCGTGACCCGTGAAGCGGTGAACCAGGTGATTTCCCTGCTTGATTCCGGCGCACTGCGTGTAGCAGAAAAGATCGAGGGTCAGTGGGTTACGCATCAGTGGCTGAAGAAAGCGGTGCTGCTCTCTTTCCGTATTAACGATAACCAGGTTATCGAAGGTGCAGAAAGCCGCTACTTCGATAAAGTCCCGATGAAGTTCGCCAACTATGACGAAGCGCGTTTCCAGAAAGAGGGTTTCCGCGTGGTGCCGCCAGCGGCGGTGCGTCAGGGTGCTTTTATTGCGCGTAACACCGTGCTGATGCCCTCCTACGTGAATATCGGCGCCTACGTTGACGAAGGCACCATGGTGGACACCTGGGCGACCGTCGGCTCCTGCGCGCAGATTGGTAAAAACGTTCACCTCTCCGGCGGCGTCGGCATCGGTGGCGTGCTTGAGCCGCTGCAGGCTAACCCGACCATCATTGAAGACAACTGCTTCATCGGCGCCCGCTCCGAAGTGGTTGAAGGCGTGATCGTGGAAGAGGGCTCCGTCATCTCCATGGGCGTGTACATCGGCCAGAGCACCCGTATTTACGATCGTGAAACCGGTGAAGTGCATTACGGCCGCGTGCCGGCAGGCTCGGTTGTCGTTTCCGGCAACCTGCCGTCGAAAGATGGTAAATACAGCCTGTACTGTGCGGTTATTGTGAAAAAAGTGGATGCGAAAACGCGCGGTAAAGTCGGTATCAACGAACTACTGCGCACCATCGATTAATCGGCTATAACAAAAAGCGGGGGCTACCCCGCTTTTTTTATATCTGGTGGTGGCGAAAATAGATTTTTTCGTTAATTATTCATAGGTTATGTTGAGATCAAGGGTACCGCTATGTACGATAATCTGAAAAGTCTGGGCATTACCAATCCTGATGAAATCGATCGTTACAGCCTCCGGCAGGAAGCCAACAACGATATCCTGAAAATCTATTTCCACAAGGATAAAGGCGAGTTCTTTGCCAAGAGCGTCAAGTTCAAATATCCGCGCCAGCGTAAAACCGTAGTGGCCGACGGCGTAGGCCAGGGGTACAAAGAAGTGCAGGAGATCAGCCCAAACCTGCGCTATGTGATCGACGAACTCGATCAGATTTGCCAGCGCGATCGTACCGAGGTCGATCTTAAGCGGAAGATCCTCGACGACCTGCGCCACCTCGAAAGCGTTGTTGCCCACAAGATCACTGAAATCGAAGCGGATCTTGAGAAGCTTACCCGGAAATAAAAGCAAAACGGCAATCAAAGATTGCCGTTTTTAGTGTTTGCACCCTCTCCCGTGGGAGAGGGCCGGGGTGAGGGCACCAGACCGCACTCACCTTTCCTACCTCTGCTCATCCAGCTGCAATGCCACGTACAGCAAAAGCCTGTCGTCGAAATTCCCCAGGTCCAGCCCCGTCAGCTCTGAAATGCGGTTCAGCCGGTACTCCAGCGTATTACGATGGATAAACAGCGCCTTTGAGGTTGCCAGCGGCTGTACGTTATGGCGAAACCAGGCCTGCAGCGTCCGGCGCAGCAGCCCGTTATTATCCATCGCCTTCAGGCGCACCAGCGGGCGCGCCAGCTCGTTGGCCTGCCAGCCGCCGCGCAGGCTGTCGAGCAGCACGGGCAGCATTAAATCCTGGTAAAAATAGCTGCGGCTCTCCGGCATACGCTGCTTGCCCACCATCATGGTGGTGCGCGCGGTGCGCCAGGAGCGGGCGATGCTGCCGGGGCCGGTAAAGTAGTTGCCCAGCGCCACCCGGAACCGCAGCTGCCCGTTCTCTTTCATCCGCGCAATAAGCTGTTCGACCCGGCGGCGATGATCTTCTGCATCCCAGCGGCCAAACTGATTCAGCGCCGGTTTTAATACCACCATCTCCGTTAACGAGACGATAGCCACCAGGTTGTTACGCTCCGGCGTCGCCAGCGCATTTTGCAGCTGCTGCAGCTCGACCATGGCGCTGTCGACCCCCAGCTGGCCGCTGTCCACCTCGATCACCGCCACCACGCGCGGCTGGTTGAGATCGATACCCAGACGCTGGGCCCATTCGGTTAATGCGGGGGTATGCTCTTCGGCCTGGATCAGGTTCATCACCAGCTCTTCGCGCAGGCGACTGTCCTGCGCCAGCAGATGCATCAGACGGGACTGCTCCAGCATCATTTCAGCGGTCATGCACACCAGCTCACCGTACTTGCGCAGGGATTCCGGCTCGCCGGTCAGGCCGATAACCCCGACGATCTCCCCTTCCAGGCGCAGCGGCAGGTTAATTCCCTGGCGCACCCCGTGGAGATGCCGGGCCACCGCATCGTCGATGTCCACCACCCGTCCCTGAGAGAGCACCAGCAGCGCGCCTTCGTGCAATTCCCCAATACGCTCGCGATCGCCGCTACCGATAATGCGCCCGCGGGCATCCATTACGTTGATATTGGTGTCGATGATGCGCATGGTTCGTGCCACGATATCCTGCGCCATTTTGGTATCAAGATGCCAGCCAGCCATGGAGCCCTCCTCTGAGCAGAGCTCAAGCATAGGGGAGTTCAATACCTGCTGCATTGTGCAAACGCACAAAGTCGGGGGAAGATATATGGAGTTGTGGGACGCTTCACAGAAAAGTGCAAAGCCCCTGCTTCGGCAGAAACAGGGGCCCGGGGATTACTGCATTAACAGATAGAGAGAGGTGTCGCCGCGCTGAATGCTCAACGCCAGCACCGACGGTTTGCTGTCGAGAATTTTACGCAGTTCAGCGATGTTTTTCACCGGCTGCTGGTTAACGCCCATAATCACGTCGCCTTTCTTCAGGCCAATGCGGGCGGCCGGTGAGTTAGCCTTCACGCCGCTTACCACCACGCCTTTATCCTGGCCTTTGTTGCTCATCTCGGCGCCTTCAATGCCGCTGAAGATAGAGCTGGAATCGACCTGGCTCTGGCTGCTCTGCTGAAGCTCCAGGGTTACGTTAACCGGCTTGCCTTCACGCAGCAGGCCAAGCGAGACTTTGCTGCCAACCGGCATAGTGCCCACCTGCGCGCGCAATGCCGCAAAGCTGCTGACAGGTTTGCCGTTGAGGGTGGTAATCACATCCCCCGCCTTGATGCCCGCTTTCGCGGCCGACGAGTTCGGCATAACCTGGCTTACAAAGGCGCCGCGCTGTGCGTCCACCTTCATCGCTTTTGCCAGCTCGGAGTTGAGCTCGGTGCCGAGGATCCCCAGCTCGCCGCGTTTCACCTGGCCGAACTCAACCATCTGATTGGTCAGGTTTTTCACCATGTTACTTGGGATAGCAAAGCCGATGCCGATATTGCCGCCGTCCGGGGCGAGGATCGCGGTGTTAATCCCGATCAGCTCACCGTTCAGGTTAACCAGCGCGCCGCCGGAGTTACCGCGGTTAATTGCCGCATCGGTCTGGATAAAGTTTTCATAGTTCTCCGCGTTCAGGCCGCTGCGGCCCAGCGCAGAAACGATACCTGAAGTGACCGTCTCGCCGAGGCCAAACGGGTTACCGATCGCCACGGTGTAATCACCCACGCGCAGGGCGTCAGAGTCGGCGATCTTAATGGCGGTCAGGTTTTTCGGATCCTGAATCTGAATCAGCGCAATATCAGAGCGCGGATCTTTGCCCACCACTTTGGCGTCAAACTTACGCCCGTCGCTCATCTGCACTTTAATGCTGTTGGCGTTATCCACCACGTGGTTGTTCGTCACGACGTAGCCTTTAGCCGCATCGATGATCACGCCGGAACCCAGCGCCATGAATTTCTGCTGCTGTCCGCCGCCGTTGCCGCCGTCACCCGGGCCACCCTGGCAGAAAGGCGAGCTCTGGAACGGAGAGCCGTCCTGGCAGAACGGCGAGTTATCGCCAAAGAACTGCTGGAAGTTGCGCGGCATGCGCGGCGTATTGACCGCAGTGCTACCTTCAACGTTGATGCTAACCACCGATGGCATCACTTTTTCAAGCATCGGCGCCAGACTTGGCATCTGCTGGGCGGTGGTTGCAGAAGATGCGGTCTCGGCTGCAGTGGCAGACACGGGAGACAGCGCAAAACTTAAACTCAAAGCCAGTGCACTCATTGCTAAAGTGGTTTTTTTCATCTTTTTCCATCTCGATTTACAGGTAACGCAAAATTGCTGTGTACATCAGATTCATTTTATAGCGCGAAGTTCCGGTATAACCTTTGCAGGAAAAGTAAAAATTTATTGTCCGTCTTTACAAAACTCGGCCATTATTCGACGGCCATCAGGCGGCGATATTCATCCCAGGCATATAAATCGGTCATCCCGCTGATATAGTCCTGAATCAGGCGACAGCGATAATAGTATTCATATACCGGCCAGTCGGCAGCCTGCCTGTCCAGTTTACCAATGGATTCGACGTAAGCCAGGCGATGGCGGGTTGAAAGTTTATGAAATAGACGGGATTCAATCGGGAACCGGCGCAAGCGCTCTTTTTCGACCAGCTCGCTAAACTCGTCGGTCGATAATTGCAGCAGGGGCCGGTAGATTTCCAGCAGACCACTAATAACGCGGTAGCCCTGTAATTCCAGCTGCTCTACCTCCGGGTGGCTAAATACATGACGAACCGCCACATTTTTATATAACTCAAGCAGTTGGCTAAAATCGCTCTCATCTTCCAGCAGCGCCTGATTAAATTCGCCTTCATATATCTGCGGCAGATTTTCAATAAAGCGTTCCGCCGCGTAGGGCACCAGCTTATTTAACGTATTGACCCGCAAATACATAAAGAACTGATCTTCCGCGCTGCGGCTCAGGGTATTGGAACGTGATTTTTCCCAGGCATTTTCCACCACCTGAGAAAACAGCGACCCTTTTTGATGCTCGCCCCAGGCCTCATAAAGATGCTGATAAAGCTCCTCAACGTTGAATATGTTTTTTTCAACCGCGTCTTCCAGATCGGCCACGCAATAAGAAATATCGTCTGCGGCTTCCATAATCCAGGTTAATGGAAACCGGCCATACGGCGTCAACGACAACTCTTTACGCAGGCGCTCGATATACCCCTCTTCCGAAAAGTAGTAGCCCGGCTTTTTCATCAAATAGCTGTGGCTGGCCGGCGGGTCGCCCTGCCACCAGGCGGGACGGGTATATTTCAGGATGCAGCCTACCTGGGCCCAGGTCAGGTTCATGCGCATCAGGGAGTGCACCATGCGAATCCCCTGGGCGTTACCCTCGAAATGGCAGAGATCCTGGCGCACTTTGCGCCGTAGATCGTTCAGCGCCTCTTCTCCCTCCCGCAGGCGCAGGTCCCGCACCAGGCAGCGATCGTCGCTCAGCGGCTGGCTGGCGGCATCCGACGGGAACAGGCGCTGGCGAAACCAGTCGTTGATGGCGGCTTCACCAAAGTGGCCAAAGGGCGGGTTGCCGATATCGTGCATCAGGCAGGCCATTTCGACGATGCTCTCAAAGGGTCCAGTCAGCTCGTCCAGACCGTAGGCCTCTAGCAGTCGTTGCTCTTTAAGGCGGCTTAACACCTCTTTGGCGATGTAGCGCCCGACCTGCTGAACCTCCATGGAGTGGGTGAGGCGCGTGCGCACCGCCGCGTTACGTTCAAGGGGGAAGACCTGGGTTTTCTGCTGTAGCCGGCGTATGGCCGCAGAGTTGATGATACGCCCGCGATCGCTCTCAAAAATACGCAGGATCTCATGCTCGCTTTTGGGTCCCTGCGGCGAGCGATAACGCCGTTGCCAGTTAATTTTTTTGCGAAAATCGATCGATGACATGGGCTCTCCCGCGCGGAAAATGCGTTTCCCCTGAAGCGCATGATAGACTATGCCTCTAATCATGGCACATCGCGAGTAAATCTATGAAAATCGGTATTATTGGAGCAATGGAAGAAGAAGTTACGCTGCTGCGTGACAAAATTGAGAACCGTCAGACCCTCTCCCTGGGCGGCTGTGAGATCTACACCGGCCTGCTGAACGGAACTGAAATTGCTCTGCTGAAATCGGGTATCGGTAAAGTGGCTGCCGCGCTGGGCGCAACGCTGCTGCTGGAGCGCTGCCAGCCGGACGTGATTATCAATACCGGCTCTGCGGGCGGCCTGGCCCCTACCCTGAAAGTTGGCGATATCGTGGTTTCTGACGAAGCGCGCTATCACGATGCGGACGTTACCGCTTTCGGCTATGAATTCGGGCAACTTCCCGGCTGTCCGGCGGGCTTTAAGGCCGACGAGAAGCTGGTTGCCGCGGCCGAGAGCTGCATCGCAGAGCTGAACCTGAATGCGGTACGCGGCCTGATCGTCAGCGGCGATGCCTTTATCAACGGCTCTGTCAACCTGGCGAAGATCCGCCACAACTTCCCGCAGGCCATTGCCGTTGAGATGGAAGCCACCGCTATCGCCCACGTCTGCCATAACTTTAAGGTGCCGTTTGTGGTGGTTCGCGCCATCTCCGACGTGGCGGATCAGCAGTCCCATCTGAGCTTCGACGAGTTCCTCGTTGTGGCGGCCAAACAGTCCAGCCTGATGGTTGAGACGCTGGTACAGAAGCTGGCGCGTGGTTAAAACGCTCTTTGCCCTGCTTCTGCTGGCACCGGCGTGGCTGCTTGCCGCGCCGCGTGTTATCACCCTCTCCCCCGCCAATACCGAACTGGCTTTTGCTGCCGGTATCACCCCGGTTGGCGTCAGCAGCTATTCAGACTATCCCCCCGAAGCGGCGTCCATTGAGCAGGTGGCGACCTGGCAGGGGATGAACGTCGAGCGGATCCTGGCCCTGAAGCCGGACCTGGTGCTGGCCTGGCGCGGCGGCAATGCCGAACGTCAGGTTAACCAGCTTGCCTCGCTGGGTGTCCGGGTGATGTGGATCGATGCCGTCAGCGTTGAGCAGGTGGCGCAGGCCCTGCGCGCTCTCGCCCCCTTTAGCCCGGCCCCCGAAAAAGCCGAACGGGCGGCGCAGCAGATGCTTAACGACTATGCGGCGTTAAAAGCCGCCTACGCTGCCGCGCCCAAAAAGCGCGTCTTTTTACAGTTCGGCAGCCAGCCGCTCTTCACTACCGGCGCGGGTTCGCTGCAAAACCAGGTGCTGGAACTCTGCGGGGGTGAAAATATCTTTGCCGCCAGCCGGGTACCCTGGCCGCAGGTGAGCCGTGAACAGGTGCTGATGCGCCAGCCGCAGGCGATTGTGGTGGCCGGCGAAGCGAGTGAGATTCCGAAAATAGAGCAGTACTGGCATAGCCAGCTTAAAATTCCGGTAATTGCCCTTCACAGCGACTGGTTTGAGCGCGCAAGCCCGCGTATTATCCTCGCCGCGAAACAGCTCTGCGCCGCGCTTGCCCGGAGCCATTAATTACTGTCGGGGTTTAAAGGATGCTCGTTTACTGGCTGGATATTCTGGGAACAGCCGTTTTTGCGATTTCCGGCGTTCTGCTGGCCGGAAAACTACGCATGGACCCCTTTGGCGTACTGGTGCTGGGGGTGGTTACCGCCGTCGGTGGCGGCACCATCCGCGATATGGCGCTGGATAATGGCCCGGTGTTCTGGGTAAAAGATCCCACCGATCTGGTGGTGGCGATGGTTACCTGCCTGCTGACTATTGTGCTGGTGCGCCAGCCGCGCCGTCTGCCAAAGTGGCTCCTGCCGGTGCTGGACGCCGTGGGGCTGGCAGTGTTCGTCGGGATTGGCGTCAATAAAGCCTTTATGGCGGGCACCGGGCCGTTAGTCGCTATCTGCATGGGGGTGGTTACCGGCGTAGGCGGCGGCATTATCCGCGATATCCTGGCCCGCGAAGTGCCGATGATTTTGCGCACTGAGATTTACGCCACGGCCTGTATTGTCGGCGGCATCGTCCATGCGACGGCCTGGTACACTTTTGCGGTTCCGCTGGAGAGCGCCGCAATGCTGGGGATGGCGGTAACGCTGCTTATCCGGCTGGCGGCCATTCGCTGGCACTTAAAACTGCCGACCTTCGCGCTGGATGAAAATCAGAGATAAGAAAAGCAAAACGGTAACCCTGGGGTTACCGTTTTTGTCGCATCAGATGCTGAAGGAAGAGCCGCACCCGCAGGTGCTTTTCGCGTTCGGGTTGGTTACCACGAAGCGGGAGCCTTCCAGCCCCTCGGTATAATCTACCGCCCCGCCCACCAGATACTGCAGGCTCATCGGGTCAACGACCAGGGCCACGCCCTGCTTCTCGATGGTCATGTCGCCATCGTTGATTTGATCGTCAAAAGTAAATCCGTACTGGAAGCCGCTGCAGCCGCCGCCGGTAATATACACGCGTAATTTCAGCGCCGGGTTATCTTCATCGGCGATCAGGTCTTTCACTTTTTTGGCTGCTGCTTCAGTAAATTGCAGCGGCAGCGCGATGTCATCACTCATTTTATGCTCCCATGAATACTGCTATCGGGTTAAAAATCACCCAATTCTTGTTGTCATTATCTAATACCCTGGTATAGCAATCAAGTATTCTGCTCCGCCTCCTGCTTCGCCAGGGTGCGCGCCAGAATGGTGGAGTATAGCGGTTTACCGCCCAGGAATTGGGCTAATAGTGTCGCGCCGAGACAGGTAATGATCATTGGCAAAATGAGCTGATAATTGTCAGTCATTTCCAGAACCAGCACAATTCCGGTGAGCGGCGCGCGCACCGACGCCGCCAGCAGCGCCCCCATACCGGCGATGGCAAAGGTGCCCGCCTCCAGATGATAGGCCGGGAAGCCGGCGGCCGCGGCCATGCCAAATGCCGTACCCAGCAGGGTGCCGAGCGCCAGCATCGGGGCAAAAATCCCCCCCGGCGCGCCGGACGAGAAACAGAGCAGCGTGGTGATGGTACGGGCGACAAACAGAAACAGCAGCAGCCCCACGCTGTAATGGCCCGCCGCCGCAAGCGGGATCAGGCCAAAGCCGCCGCCCGCCGCCTCCGGCTCAACCAGCCCCAGGATGCCGCACAGCCCGCCAATCAGCCCGCCCACCAGCACCCACTTAGTGACGTTGCCGCCGTGAATGCGCTGGAACATATCCTGGGTGCGCAGCACCAGGGTATTAAACAGCGGCCCCACCACGCCAAAAATCATCCCCAGTACCAGGTAGAGCCACAGGGTATTGACCGGTGCGTTGGTGAGCTTGCCTACCTCAATCACCGCTCCTTCGCCGTTGAAAATGCGAAAGACGATGCTCGACATGATCACCCCGGTAAAGACCGCCTTGATGGAGACCAGGTTGTAGCGAAACTGCGGGCGCATCTCTTCGATGATAAATAAGATCCCCGCCAGCGGGGCGTTAAAGGCGGCGGAGAGGCCGGCGGCGGCCCCGGTTGCCAGCAGGGTGTGGCGCCCTTCGGCGCTTTTCAGGCGGAAGATATCCACCACCATCCGCCCGACGTTGCCGCCCAGCTGTACCGTTGGCCCTTCGCGACCCAGCACCATACCGGCGCCCAGGGTGCCCATCCCACCGATAAATTTCACCGGCAGCACGCGCCACCAGCGCACCGGGCGCAGCTCCTCCAGCGCCCCCTCAATTTCCGGAATACCGGAGCCGCCCGCCTCCGGGGCGAATTTGCGCACCAGAAAATAGCCCACCATCGCCAGCCCGCCCGAGAGCACAAAGGCCAGCGGCCAGACGAGGGCGCTGTCCGTCCAGCCCGTCAGGGTGCCCACGCGCCAGGTAATCACGGCATTAACGGCTTTTTCAAAGGCGATACCCACCAGCCCCGCGAGGGTGCCCACCACGGCGGCCAGCAGCAGGATGGCCAGCGGCGTTTTATCGCGGTTCAGCAGACGGCGCAGCCCTACCCGACGACGTAGCCGGGCAAATTTCAGCATATCGGAAGTATGATTTTCAGTTTTCATAAGGTGGTTTTGTCGGGTCATCACAAATTGCAGGGCGCCATTTTAAAGGGCGAACCGGCTCGCGTCGCACCAATTTAATTAATGATTGTAATGAATCCGCCGGCAAAACGTTCATAACCTCCGGCGGATCCCTTAGAATAGCGGGCTAACTCTTTTTCTACGAACCAGGAATGACGCCATGAGCAAGTCAGAAACGCTTTACAGCGCAGCCCGCGAACTGATCCCGGGCGGTGTTAACTCCCCAGTACGCGCTTTTACCGGCGTGGGCGGTACGCCGCTGTTTATCGAACGCGCGGACGGTGCTTATCTGTACGATGTGGATGGTAAAGCCTATATCGACTACGTCGGCTCCTGGGGCCCGATGGTGCTGGGCCACAACCACCCGGCCATCCGCAACGCGGTAATTGAAGCCGCCCAGCGCGGCCTGAGCTTTGGCGCCCCGACCGAGATGGAGGTCAAAATGGCCGCCCTGGTCACCGAGCTGGTGCCGACCATGGATATGGTGCGCATGGTAAACTCGGGTACGGAAGCCACCATGAGCGCTATTCGCCTGGCGCGCGGCTTTACCGGCCGCGATAAAATCATCAAGTTTGAAGGCTGCTACCACGGCCACGCCGACTGCCTGCTGGTTAAAGCGGGCTCCGGCGCGCTGACCCTCGGCCAGCCGAACTCCCCGGGCGTTCCGGCAGATTTCGCGAAACACACCCTCACCTGCACCTATAACGATCTCGACTCGGTGCGTGCGGCCTTTGAGCAGTATCCGCAGGAGATCGCCTGTATCATCGTTGAGCCGGTGGCCGGCAACATGAACTGCATTCCGCCGCAGCCGGACTTCCTGCCGGGCCTGCGCGCCCTGTGCGACGAATTTAACGCGCTGCTGATCATCGACGAAGTGATGACCGGCTTCCGCGTCGCGCTGGCGGGCGCCCAGTCTTACTACGACGTGGTGCCAGATCTGACCTGCCTTGGCAAAATCATCGGCGGCGGTATGCCGGTAGGGGCTTTCGGCGGTCGTAAAGAGGTGATGGACGCGCTGGCCCCCACCGGCCCGGTTTACCAGGCGGGCACCCTCTCCGGCAACCCGATCGCCATGGCGGCCGGTTTCGCCTGCTTAACCGAAGTGGCCCAGCCGGGGATCCATGAAACCCTGACCGAGCGCACCACCCAGCTGGCAAACGGCCTGCTGGAAGCGGCGCAGGAGGCGGGTATCCCGCTGGTGGTCAACCACGTGGGCGGCATGTTCGGCATCTTCTTTACCGATGCGGCCACCGTGACCTGCTATCAGGACGTGGTGAAGTGCGACGTTGAGCGCTTTAAGCGCTTCTTCCACCTGATGCTGGAAGAGGGTGTCTATCTGGCGCCGTCGGCCTTCGAGGCGGGCTTTATGTCCGTGGCGCACAGCGAAGAGGATATCAACAACACTATCGACGCGGCGCGTAAGGTGTTTGCGAAGCTTTAAGGTTTGAGTTCTGGTGCGGTCTGGTGCCCTCACCCCGGCCCTCTCCCACGGGGAGAGGGAGAAAACACTAAAAAAGGCAGCTTAGCTGCCTTTTTGCTTTTACCTCGACCTCACCCCAACCCTCTCCCACAGGGAAAGGGCGCAAACATTAAAAAAGGCAGCTTAGCTGCCTTTTTGCTTTTATTAGCGGCTCTGCTTTCTCAGCAGATAAATAAAGTAGGGCGCGCCGATAAAGGTTGAGAGCAGTCCGGCCGGGATCTGATACGGGAAGAGCACCATGCGCCCGCACCAGTCGGCGAAGACCAGCAAAATCCCGCCGGTTAATGCCGACATCACGATATGCGGCATCGTCCGGCGAAAGCCCATCATGCGCGCAATATGCGGCGCCATCAGGCCGATAAAGCTCAGCGGACCGATGGTCATGGTGGCGGTGGCCGTCAGGCATGCCGCCAGCAGCAGCAGAGCGATGCGCGACGGGGTCAGCGCCATCCCCACAGAGCGGGCGGTGTCGCCGCCCAGCGGCAGTACGGTGAGCCAGCGGCGGCAGAGCGGCACCAGCGCCAGCAGCACCACCAGCGCGATGCCGGTGCTGACCACCTGCGGCGTGGAGGCATTGTAGGTCGAGCCCGCAAGCCAGGTGAGGATCTGCGCCATACGCGGATCGCCGCTCGCCTGCAGCATCATCAGCAGCATGGTAAAGGCGGTGCTGAGCGCCATCCCCGCCAGCAGCATCCTGTGGGGCGAAAAGCCCCCGCGCCCGGCGGCGATCATAATAATCAGCAGCGTGGCCGCCGCGCCGAGGCTACCGGCAGGCATCAGCCAGCCAAAGGCATTGCCCGGCACGAAGAAGAGCATCAGCACCACGCCGAACGCCGCGCCGGAGCTGATACCCAGCACTTCCGGGCTCGCCATCGGGTTACCCGTCAGGCGCTGGATAATGCAGCCCGCTACCGCCAGCATCACCCCGGCAATCAGCGCCGACATTACCCGCGGCCAGCGCCACGGCATCAGCTCATCCAGCATCGCTCCGCTCGCCCAGTGCCAGCCTTCGGCATTGCGACCAAAGGTCAGCGCCGCCGTTACCGCCAGCAGCAGCACCAGGCCGCCCGCGAGGGCGTACCAGAGCACGTGCTGACGTTCGCTATAGACCTTATCGCCCGCGTTCATCGCCGGGGCGTTCATACTGCGCAGGCGCGGTAGCAGCCACAGCAGCAGCGGCGCGCCAATGATTGCCGTCACCGAGCCGGTGGAGACCTCCATCCAGACGCGGGTCAGCCATAAGATAATCTGATCCGAGAGCCACAGGATCAGGGCGCCGATCAGCGGCGCCAGCAGCAGCCGGCTGAGCAGGCGACGCGCGCCGAGCATTTTCGCCAGCAGCGGAGCAAAGAGGCCGATAAAGCCGACGATCCCGACGGCATTTACCAGCAGAGCGCTGATGGCGATCGCCAGCGTCAGCGCCGCCAGCCGCGCCATCGAAAGCGCCAGCCCCAGATTACGCGCCACGCCGTCATCCAGCCCCATCAGGGTCAGCGGACGTAGCAGCAGCAGCGTCAGCAGCACGCCGCCGAGCAGCTGCGGCCACAGGTTCTGCACGATGCTCCAGTCGGTCTGGGTGAGCGTGCCGGTGCTCCAGAGGAACATGCTTTGCAGCTCATCATGGTGAAAGAGCACCAGCAGCTGGTTGATGGCCCCGCAGTAGAGGCTGACCACCAGCCCGGCGAGGATCAGCGTCACCGGCGAAAGGCGCTTGCCCCAGGCGACGCCGAAGACGATGGCACCAACGATGCAGGCCCCCGCCAGGGCGGCAAACTGCGGAGTCAGGCTCCCGGGCAGCGCCCAGAGGGTGGCGACCGTTATGCCCAGCTGGGCGCCGGTGGCCACGCCGAGGGTGGTCGGCTCCGCCAGCGGGTTACGCAGCACCTGCTGGAAGAGCACACCCACCAGCCCCAGCCCTGCCCCCACCAGCAGTGAAATCGCCAGCCGCGGCAGCAGGCTGTAGTGGAAAATCATCTCCCGGATATCGTCGATATCCGGCGCGGTTAGCGCACTGCCCCAGCGGGCGCGGGGCAGCGCGACGTTTAAATTGTTCCAGGTCAGGCCCAGCGCGAGCGCAAAGAGCGCGGCCAGCAGCAGCGCCGGCAGCAGGCTTATCCGTGATTTCATGCCTTGCCTCCCATGGCGTTATCCAGCACCCGGGCAAAGTGCATGGCGGAGAGGGTGGCGCCGTAGAACCAGACCGCCGGCGCGCGCATAAAGCGCCCCTGGCGGACAAAGGGCATCGACTGCCACAGCGGGGTTTTCATCAGCGCCTGCATGTCGCGCTCGTTGCCGTGGTCAAAACAGAGCACGTCCACGTCGCGAAACGCCGCCAGCCGGTCGATGCCGATGGCGGTGCTGCCCCAGAAGGTCATCTCCCCTTCCCAGGCGTTTTTAATGCCGTAGCGGTCCAGCACCTCCTGGAAGAGGCAGTTTTTACCGAACACCAGCACGTGGCGGGGATCCAGCAGGGTTACCATCAGCAGCGGCCGCTCGCCGCGCCCGGCGAAACGGGGCCTGTAGCTGTCGATAACGCTGTCGAAATGGTCGAGGTGCCGGCGGGCGGCGGCCTCCATGTTCAGCAGCTGCGCCATCTCGCTAAGGGAATGACGCGCCTGCGCGAGCGGGGCTTTGCCGTCGCTAAAGGAGAACCCGCGCCCCGGCGCAATGCGCGCCAGCTTCTCTTCCGACGGGCCATAGCCCGCCGACCAGACCAGATACGAAGGCTTCATCTGGGTCAGCAGTTCAAGATTGGGTTCGGTACGCAGGCCGATATCGATAACCGACTCGGGCAGGCCGGGCTCGTTCACCCACAGCCGGTAGTTGGGAATATCGGCGACGCCGTAAGGGGTGATGCCGAGCGCGAGCAGCAGCTCAACCGGCAGCCACTCGAGGGCGACTATGCGGTGGGGATCGATGGCGGTAGCGGCGTGGGCGGTGCCCATTTTCCACAGCAGCGGCGACAGGGCCATGGCCGTCAACAGCCGACGGCGGCTAATCATAAGGTCAGACATCAGTAAACAAAGCTCACCGGTGCCGCCCCGGCCGGGTGCGGCAGAATGCCCATTGGAATGCCATAAATGGTCTCCAGGGTTTCGCTGCGCATCAGCTCGGACGGCGTGCCCTGGGCAATCATCTCCCCGCCGCGCAGCGCCACCAGATAATCGCAGTAGCGCGCGGCCATATTGATATCGTGCAGCACGGCGATCACCGTCAGGCCCCGCTGCTGGCTTAAGCGGTGCACCAGCGCCAGCACGTCCACCTGGTGGGCGATATCCAGCGCCGAGGTAGGTTCATCCAGCAGCAGGCAGCGGCTATCCTGCGCCACCAGCATCGCGATCCACGCCCGCTGACGCTCGCCGCCGGAGAGGCTGTCCACCAGGCGGTGGGCCAGCGGCTTTAACCCCACCAGGGCGATCGCCTCTTCTACTTTTTCACGGTCGGCCACGCCAAAACGCCCCAGCGCCCCGTGCCACGGATAACGCCCGATAGCCACCAGTTCACGCACCGTCATCCCTTCGGCCTGCGGCAGCTGCTGCGGCAGATAGGCCACCTTGCGGGCAAACGCCTTGCTGTTCCAGCTCTCCAGCGGCTGTCCGTCCAGCAGGATATCCCCTTCTGAGGGCGGCTGATGGCGGCCGAGCATTTTCAGTAAGGTGGATTTACCAGAGCCGTTATGGCCAATCAGGCCCGTCACTTTGCCGGCGGGAAAGGTCAGCGAGAGCGGATGCAGCAGCGTGCGCCCAGGGACGCAAAAGGAGGTAGCGTTGAGCGAAAAGGTTGTATCGGATTGCGTTTTGTTATCCTGCATCGTAGCCAACTTAGTAAAAGGGCACGAAGAATCGTGCCCAAATTTAACGATTAGAAGCGGAAGGTCGCGGTGGCGACAACCTGGCGTTCAGCGCCCCAGAAGCAGCCGTAGGTGTTGAAGCAGCTGGAGACATATTCGCGATCGAACAGGTTGTTGACGTGCAGCGCCACGTTGGAGCCCGCCATGCCGACGCGCGCCAGATCGTAACGGACCAGCGCATCCACCACGGTGTAGCTACCCACTTTAAAGCTGTTCGCCGGATCGCCATAGCTGGAGCCGGAGTAACGGCCGCCGGCGCCCAGTGTCAGGCCGGAGAGCGGGCCGTCATACAGGGTGTAATCTGCCCACAGGGAGGCCATATGTTTTGGCACCTGGGCCGGGGTATTACCTTTGTAGTTGGTATCGGTAGTGTATTCCGCATCCGTGTAGGTGTAAGAGCCCACCAGGTTAACGCTTGCAGAGAGCGCGGCTTTCGCCTCCAGCTCGACGCCGCGTGAGCGGATCTCGCCGCCTTCAACCGAGAAGAAGGAGCCCGCCGGGTCACCCATCAGGTTGTTGGTTTTGGTCAGGTCAAACAGCGCACCCGTCAGCACGATCGGACGATCCTGCGGAACGTATTTCACGCCCACTTCGTACTGCTTGCCTTTGGACGGGGCAAAAGGTTTACCCTGCGCGTCCGTCTGTGAAGAGGGCTCAAAGGATTCGCTGTAGCTGAAGTACGGCGTCACGCCGTTAGCAAACAGGTAGTTAACGCCGCCGCGCCAGGTAAACTGGTTGTCATCGCGGTTAGCGGTGGTATTCAGAACGCGGTTCAAAGACTCCTGTTCAGACCAGTCATAACGGCCGCCAAGCGTCACCAGCACTTTATCCCACTGGGCCTGATCCTGAACGTAGACGCCGGTCTGCTTCTGCTTGTTCAGCACCCGATAGGCGCCGGACGGGCCGGGGTGCGCGCCAAAGTCGAAGTCGCCGCGGTCAAGGTTGTAGATGTCGGACGGCGCGACAGCGCCGGCATAGCCGAACCAGGAGTCGATATCGTTACGCATGCGCATGAAATCAACGCCAGTCAGCAGGGTGTGATCCACGTCGCCGGTGGCGAACTTGCTCTGCAGCTGGGTATCAACCGCGAAGTTCTCCAGCTTTTCGTTATCGATCACGTACTGGCGGGTCAGGGTGTGATCCCACTGTGACTGCGGCACGTCGGCGCACGGGCTGTTAGCCGGATCTTTTGTATAGAGCGGATCGGAACACATGCCGTAGCCGTACACGCTGTTCTGCGAGACTTTGTTCTGCGCGTAGCGCAGGTTCTGGCGCACGGTAAAGGTGTCGTTGAATTCGTGGTCAAAGCTGTAACCCACCATCTTCTCGTTACGCGAGTAGGTGTTGTTATTCGCCCCTTCGTTGAAATCGGTCGGCAGACGCTTGCCGTTCGGCAGCTTATCTACCGTTCCCTCTTTCGGCAGCCAGCCGTAGTAGCCGGTCTCCGGCTCGTTCTGGAAGTAAGAGAGGAAGGTGAAGTTGGTTTTGTCATCCGGACGCCAGCTGAAGGACGGCGCGATGGCGTAACGCTGCTCTTCCGCACCTTTCTGTTGGGCATTGGCGGAGCGCGCCAGGCCGGTTAAACGGTATGAGTAGACACCGTCGTCATCCAGCGCATCGCTGAAGTCAAAGCCGGTCTGGAACAGGCTGTCGGTGCCCGCTTTAAACTGGATCTCTTTCAGCGGCTCGGTGGTCGGGCGCTTGCTGACCATATTCAGCAGGCCGCCAGGGTTGCTCTTGCCGTACAGCACGGAAACCGGCCCGCGCATCACCTCCGCGCGCTCCAGCATATAGGGGTCGATCACCGCGTCGTTATAGAAGTTGCCCTGCATCTTCAGGCCGTTCAGATAGTTATTCTGACTCTGGCCGTCGGCGGCGAAACCGCGAATGATCAGGTAATCATAGGTGTTGGACGCACCGCGGGTGCCTACGGCCACGCCGGGGGTGTAGCTGAGCGCCTCTTTCACCGACTTAGGCTGATGGAGCGCCATCTCTTCGGCAGTCACCACGGAAATGGACTGCGGCACCTTCTCAATGGAGGTGTCGGTCTTGGTGCCGGTCGCCGACTGGCGTGCCGCGATAGTCGCCGCCGGGCCCCACGCGCTCTCCTGAGGAGCAGGCGCGGCGGTAACGGTGATGGTTTCTTCTTTTTTCGGGGTTTCAGCAGCCTGAGCGTAAGCAGACATGCCGCTAACCGCTGTGGCTACAACAACTGCGATTTTACGCAGTGAAGATTGCATTGGCTGAGCAGTTTTAGAAAGCGCCATTGGTATCTCTCTGAGAAAGAGTGAATGATAACGTAAACGAGAATTATTATTATGACCGCAGCATATTATGCGAAACGCTGGCGGCATAGCAAGCAAATAGCGGCCCTACGGATATTAAGGGGATAAGAAGTAATCAAGAGAAACCATGGGGTTAAAACGAGGGGAAAACGGCGTTAGAGAAATGTTGGTCAGAGGTGAAAGTGTCCCCCCTCCCGCAGGAGAGGGGAACAGGCAGATTAATTACCGCCGAACATATCTTTGATCCAGCCCGCGACGCCGTCGCTCTCTTTTTTCTCAGGCTGTTGCTGCTGCTGTTGCTGCTGCTGCGGCTGCTGTGGCTGAGAAGACTGGTCAAACGGATTGCCCGTCGGCTCCGGCGCGGCCTGCTGGCAGAGTGAATCCGGGTTGCTGGTCCAGACCGGAACGCGACGCATCCCGCCGCCGCAGATGAAGTTACCGCCCTCATCCACGCCCATATCAACCACGTCTTCCGGCGGCGTCATGACTAACGGCACCGGCGACTGGCTGGCCAGATAGCGCTGGTAGATAGACATCGCGCCGCTGGCACCGTACAGCTTAGTCGGCTGGTTGTTATCGCGGCCTACCCAGGTGATCACCACTTCACGCCCGTCGATACCGGCAAACCAGGTATCGACGTTGTTGTTGGTGGTGCCGGTTTTACCCGCCAGGTGCAGGCCCGGATATTTGGCGCCCAGCTGACGGCCGGTACCGCGCTGCACAACCTGCTGCATGGTCCACAGGGTCATATAGGCCGCCTGCGCCGGAACCGCACGCTCCGCCTGCGGGAAGCTCTGATACAGCACCGTGCCGTCTTCGGCGATCACCGAGCGCAGCGCCGAGAGCGTCGCGCGGTTACCGCCGCTGGCGATGGTCTGGAACGCCTGCGCCACTTCAATCGGCGTCAGGTTCAGGGCGCCGAGGATCATCGCCGGAACCGGATGCAGCTGGTTCTTCGGCACGCCCAGCTTCTGCCAGGTATCGACGATGGCCGGCAGGCCGAGGGCCATCCCCAGGTTTACCGTCGGCACGTTCATCGAGCGGGTAAGCGCATCCACCAGCATGACCTGGCCGCTGAACTGGCGATCGTCGTTCTGCGGCGACCACACCTGGCCGTTAGGCTGGCGCAGGGAGATCGGCGCATCGGCGATCCAGGTGTTCAGGCGATACTGGTTCGGCTGGCTCAGGGCGGTAAGGTAGGTGGCCGGTTTCGCCAGCGAGCCGATAGAGCGGCGCGCCTGCATGGCACGGTTGTAGCCCGCAAACTGCGGCTCTGCCCCGCCAACCATCGCCCGCACTTCGCCGCTGAAGCGGTCAACTACCACCATCGCGGTTTCGAGATCGCTCAGCTTGCGCTGCTTCTTCAGAACCGGAATACCTTCAACCGCCGCTTTTTCCGCCGCGTCCTGCGCCACCGAGTCAAAGGTGGTGAAGATCTTCACGCCGGAGAGATCTTTCACTTTGTCGCCGAGCTTGGTCTGCAGCTCCTGACGCACCATCTGCATAAAGGCCGGCTGCGGAGAGATGACGCCGCCGCGCGGCTGCACGCCCAGCGGACGCGCGCTGAGCATCTCGTACAGCTCCTGGTCGATCACCTGCTGCTGTTGCAGCAGGCGCAGAACCAGGTTACGACGCTCCAGCGCCAGCTTCGGGTTACGCCACGGGTTATAGATAGACGCCCCTTTCACCATGCCTACCAGCAGCGCCTGCTGGTCGAGGCTCAGCTCTTCCACCGGGCGGCCAAAGTAGTACAGGCTCGCCAGCGGGAAGCCGCGGATTTCGTTATCGCCGCTCTGACCGAGGTAGACCTCGTTCATATAAAGCTCAAGAATGCGGTCTTTGCTGTAGCGGGCGTCCATCAGCACCGCCATGTACGCTTCGTTGGCCTTACGCCAGTAGGAGCGCTCGCTGGAGAGGAACAGGTTCTTCACCAGCTGCTGGGTCAGGGTACTCGCCCCCTGCACCGTGCGGCCGGCGGTAAGGTTCGCCAGCACCGCGCGGCCAATGGAGTAGAGGCTTACGCCGTCGTGCTCGTAGAAGTGGCGGTCTTCGGTAGCCAGCAGGGTATCAACCAGCAGATCCGGGAAGCCGTTACGCGCCACAAACAGGCGCTGCTCGCCGTTTGGCGACGAGAGCATGGTGATCAGGCGCGGATCGAGACGGAAGAAGCCGAACTGGCGGTTGTTCTCCATGTTCTCGATGGTTTCCAGACGATCGCCGTCAAAGGTCAGACGCGCGCGCACCTGCCCCTCTTTGCTGTCCGGGAAATCGAACGGACGGCGGATCATTTCGATGCTTTTCGCCTGCACGGTAAACTCGCCCGGGCGGGTCATCTTCGTCACCTGACGATACTGGGTGGCCTCCAGCAGCTTGACCATCTCGTTCTTGCTGATGGACATCTCTGGCTCAAGGTTCACCATCCGGCCATAGACCGCCGCAGGCAGCTGCCAGACCTTACCGTCGATACGGCTGCGGATCTTCTGATCCAGATAGACGCCGTAAATCGCCAGCAGTACCACAAAAACAATAAACAGCTTCAGCAATAGCCAGAACCAGCCGCGTTTTCCACGAGGCTTACGCCCTTTGCCTTTTCCTTTGCGCGGCATCGGTTCTTCATCCTCATAATCGTCTTCATAGTCATCGTCGCGCTCCTCATTTCTGAGGCGACGACGGCTTACTTTCTCTTTCGCCGGACGCGAAGGTTTCCCTTTACGTCCAATCGGCTCGCGGTCATTCCCCGCCATGCTTTTTCTCCGCAACTTTCAGGCGCACCGGCCCGATTCTCAGTTCTTGCTCCGAAAGGAGAAAGAAGAAATCTCTCAAAATAAATAGCGGGACGTTTATGACATAAACGTCTTTCGCGTTTTCTCCCTCTCCCGTGGGAGAGGGCTGGGATTAGGGCGCCCGGTTCACGAATATTTCTTTGTCCGCCGCGTCGGTGCCGTATTTGCCGGGTCGTCCGGCCAGACATGTTTGGGATAACGCCCCTTCATCTCCTTTTGCACCTCGCGGTAGCTCCCTGCCCAGAAGGCGCTCAAATCGCGCGTGATCTGCAGCGGACGCTGGGCCGGTGAAAGCAGCTCCAGCACCAGCGGCACCCGCCCCTGGGCAATCGCCGGGTTGGTTGCCTCACCGAACATCTCCTGCATTCTCACCGCCAGCGCGGGCGGATTATCCTCATGATAACGAATGGCAATCCGGCTTCCGGTCGGCACAGTGTAATGCTCCGGCAGCAAAGTCTCCAGCCGTTGGCGCGTTGTCCAGTCGGTTAAATTCTGTAACGCCGCCTTCACATCCAGCGCCTTCAGCGCGCGCAGGGAGTGTACGCCTCCCATTTGCGGCAGCAACCAGCTCTCCAGATTCGCCAGCAGCGACGCATCATCTACCGCAGGCCACTCATACTCCGGCAGCCAGCGGGCGGCGCACCCAAGCCGAATACGGTACTGCTCGGCCTCCGGGCTCCAGTTAAGCACCCCAAGGCCCTTATCGCGAATACCGTTTAACATCGCCCGGTGCAGCTCCTCTTCCGAGGGCTTCGCCAGCGGCTTTACGCTCAGGGTCAGGCGGCCAATCTGCGACCGGCGCAGCGCCTTCAGTGTGCCCTGGGCTTCGTCCCACTCCACGGTATCCGACTGTTCCACCAGCTGCGGACAGGCGCTTACCAGAGCCTCAATATCCACGGCGATGGCCAGCAGGATCCGCGCGTCCGGCGACTGGCTGCCCTGCAACAGCAGCGGCGCAAACAGCCATTCGTGCCGCGTAAGGCCATCCTCCCGATCCAGCATCGCCCCCATGCCGTTCGCCAGCTGATAGCGGCCGTCCAGCCCGCGCCGCCGCGCCAGGCGATCCGGAAAGGCCTGCGCCAGCAGGGCAGGAATACGATCCGCATCCGGCGCGCCGCCGTGGCTGTTCAGCCGCCGGCAGAGCGTACGCGCCCGCTGCTGCCAGCCCGGCAGGCTGCGCGAGAAAGCGGCCGCCAGATCGCTGGCCGCCCCGCGCGGGGGCTCCTCAAGGATAGCCGCCAGTTTCGCCGCCGTGGCAATTTCGTCATCGCCTTTTGCCGCGGCCAGCATGGCGGCCAGCCGCGGGTCGTTGCCGAGTGCCGCCATCTTCTGCCCGTGGGCGGTCAGCCGGCCCCCCTCCAGCGCCCCAAGGCGGGTAAGCAGCGCGCGGGCGGCGGCGAGGTTCACGGCGGGCGGGCTGTCCAGCCAGCTAAGCTGGGCGGGATCCTGGCAGCCCCACTGCAAGAGTTCGAGCAGCAGGCCGCAGAGATCGCTTTGCATGATTTCCGGCGTGGCCTGCGCCGCGGCGCGCTCCGCCTGCTCAAAGGGGAGCAGGTGCAGGCAGATACCCGGTTCCAGGCGCCCTGCGCGCCCCGCGCGCTGGGTCATTGAGGCCTGGCTGACGCGCTGGGTAATTAATCGGGTAAGGCCGTTGCGCGGATCGAACTGGGCGACGCGCTCCTGGGCGGTATCCACCACCAGCCGGATCCCTTCGATGGTCAGGCTGGTTTCGGCGATATTGGTCGCCAGCACCACTTTGCGCTGCCCGGCGGGCGGCGGCAGAATCGCGTTACGCTGCTCGGCCAGGGTTAAGGCGCCGTACAGCGGGCAGAGCAGCACATCGCTACCCACCCGCCCTGCCAGCTGCTCCTGCACCCGCTGGATCTCCCGGGTGCCGGGTAAAAACAGCAGCAGCGAGCCGCTCTCCTGGCGCAGCAGCTCTGCGGTAGCCGCCGCCACGGCCTCTTCGAAGCGCATCTGGAGCGAGAGCGGCTGGTAGCGCCTCTCCACCGGGAAAGAACGCCCTTCGGAGGCGATCGCCGGCGCATCCGGCAGCAGCTTTTGCAGACGATCGTTATCGAGCGTGGCGGACATGATCAAGAGCCGCAGATCGTCCCGCAGCCCCTGCTGCACGTCCAGCAGCAGCGCGAGCGCCAGATCCGCCTGCAGGCTGCGCTCGTGAAACTCGTCAAGGATCACCAGCCCAACGCCCGAAAGCTCCGGATCCTGCTGCAGCATGCGGGTGAGGATCCCCTCGGTGACCACCTCCAGCCGGGTGGCGGGGCCGACGCAGGTTTCGGCCCGCATCCGGTAGCCTACGGTCTCGCCCGGTTTCTCGCCCAGCAGCTCCGCAAGGCGCTGCGCCACGTTGCGCGCCGCGAGCCGTCTTGGCTCAAGCAGCAGAATTTTGCCCGCAATCGCACCCTGCTGCAGGATCTGCAGCGGCAGCCACGTCGACTTACCCGCGCCGGTAGGCGCGCTGAGCAGGACCTGGGGGGCGTGTTGTAAGGCGGCGAGGAGTTGAGGAAGGACAGCGGCGACCGGCAACGAGGACACGAATGGCTCCAGAGGGTTAACTTTAGACGGCGTACATTGTAGCATCGCCTCAAATCATTACCGAGCGCCCCGTATGTCCGAATCAAAAAGGCTCTTTTTCGCCGTTGAAATGCCCGCGCCGCTGCAGCGGAAGATCGTGCGCTGGCGGGCGGATCGCTTCGCCCCGGAGGCGGGGCGTCCGGTGGCGGCAGCGAACCTGCATCTGACGCTGGCGTTTCTGGGGGATATCAGCTCCGAGAAGCAGCAGGCGCTGGCGGGGCTGGCCGGGCGCATCCGCCAGCCGGGCTTTACCCTGACGCTGGACGATGCCGGGCAGTGGCTGCGCTCCCGGGTGGTGTGGCTGGGGACCCGCCAGCCGCCGCGCGGGCTGTTACAGCTGGCTAATATGCTGCGGGCGCAGGCCGCGCGCAGCGGCTGTTATCAAAGCCCGCAGCCCTTTCATCCGCACATAACCCTGCTACGGGACGCGGGCCAGGCCGTCGCCCTGCCGCCGCCCGGCTTTTCGTGGTCCTTTCCGGTGCAGGAATTTGTGCTTTACGAGAGCCGCTTTGAGCGCGGGCGCACGCGCTATATCCCGCTCCAGCGCTGGACGCTAAACGAATAACAAGGACACCCGCATGCAGTTTATCCCGCCATTACAGCCCGCCGTGCTGATTCAGCGATACAAACGCTTTCTCGCCGATGTGATCACGCCGGACGGCGAAACCCTGACCCTGCACTGCCCCAACACCGGCGCTATGACCGGCTGCGCCACCCCGGGGGAGACCGTCTGGTACTCCACCTCGCTGAACGCCAAACGTAAATACCCCCACACCTGGGAGGTAACGCAAACCGCCGCCGGCGCTTTTATCTGCGTGAATACGCTGCGCGCTAACCAGCTGGTTAAAGAGGCCATTGAGCTTGATGCCATCCCGGAGCTGCGCGGCTACAGCGGCCTGAAAAGCGAGGTGAAGTACGGTGCGGAGGGCAGCCGCATCGACTTTATGTTACAGGCAGAGGATCGCCCTGAGTGCTATATTGAAGTGAAATCAGTGACGTTAGCTGATAAGGAAAACGGCTACTTTCCGGACGCGGTAACCTTGCGCGGGCAAAAGCATCTCCGGGAGTTAATGAGCGTCGTGGCGTCGGGTAAACGTGCCGTCCTGCTATTTGCCGTGCTGCACTCGGCAATAGAACGTTTTTCACCCGCTCGCCATATCGACCCTAAATACGCGCAATTGTTGAATGAGGCACAAAAGCAAGGGGTGGAGGTTTTAGCTTATAAAGCGGAACTTTCTGCCGATAATATCACTCTGAGATCGACCCTTCCCGTTACGTTTTAACGGGGCAGGTGATTGACTATTAAGTATTCTGGTCGTGTGCGCAAATACGCTTTTAATCACAGGCTTGTCAAGTGTTACGTATAGTTAATTGCCATCGTGAAAAGCATCTGCTATTTATAGCGGCCTGATTTTTCCCCCTACACGGGGATCGATAGTGCGTGTTAAGGAGAAGCAACATGCAAGAAGGGCAAAACCGTAAAACATCGTCCCTGAGTATTCTCGCCATCGCTGGGGTGGAGCCATATCAAGAGAAGCCGGGCGAAGAGTATATGAACGAAGCCCAGCTGGCGCACTTCAAGCGAATTCTTGAAGCATGGCGTAATCAACTCAGGGATGAAGTCGATCGCACCGTTACGCACATGCAGGACGAAGCTGCAAACTTCCCGGATCCGGTAGACCGTGCCGCTCAGGAAGAAGAGTTCAGCCTCGAACTGCGTAACCGTGACCGCGAGCGCAAACTGATTAAGAAGATCGAGAAAACGCTGAAAAAAGTCGAAGACGAAGATTTCGGCTTCTGCGAATCCTGCGGTGTGGAGATCGGCATTCGTCGCCTGGAAGCACGTCCGACGGCCGACCTGTGCATTGACTGCAAAACGCTGGCAGAGATCCGCGAAAAACAGATGGCCGGTTAATACCAGCCCTGTTATCACGTTCAAAAAGGCGGGAGTCTCTCCCGCCTTATTACTTTTTGTCCGTCAACACCATGCCTGAAACTAACTATATTGGCCGTTTTGCCCCCTCTCCCTCCGGCGAGCTGCACTTCGGTTCACTGATTGCTGCCCTTGGCAGCTATCTACAGGCGCGCGCCCGGGGCGGTATCTGGCGTGTGCGTATCGAAGATATCGACCCCCCGCGTGAAGTTCCCGGTGCGGCAGAGACCATTCTGCGTCAGCTGGAACATTACGGCCTGCACTGGGATGGCGAGATCCTCTGGCAATCCCAACGGCATGACGCCTACCGCGAACGGCTGGCCTGGCTGCGCGAGCAGGGGCTAAGTTATTACTGCACCTGCACCCGCGCCCGCATTCAGAGCGTGGGCGGCGTCTACGACGGCCACTGCCGTACCCTGCACCGGGGGCCGGAGAACGCGGCGGTGCGTTTAGTACAGCGGCATCCGGTGACCCATTTTCACGATCTGCTGCTTGGCGAGATCCACGCCGATGCGCGGCTGGCGCGCGAAGATTTCATTATTCATCGCCGGGATGGGCTGTTTGCCTATAACCTGGCGGTGGTGGTGGACGACCATTTCCAGGGCGTCACCGAGATTGTGCGCGGCGCCGATCTGATTGAGCCCACGGTGCGGCAGATTTCGCTTTACCAGCAGTTTGGCTGGGCGGTGCCGGATTATATCCACCTGCCGCTGGCGCTGAATGCCCAGGGGTTGAAGCTGTCGAAACAGAATCATGCCCCGGCGTTGCCGAAGGGCGATCCTCGCCCTCTGCTAATCAGTGCTTTACAATTTCTCAACCAGGATGTAACACAAGAGTGGCAAGATTTGCGCACTGAAGATTTGCTGCAAAAAGCGGTTGCCGGCTGGGCGCTCGGCCGCGTGCCGAAAATCCAGCATTCTCAAATGCGTCTCGCTGAGCTATGATTAGCCGCTATTTTTTGTCCTGAAGCCTGACACACACTACCGAGGTGCACTATTTTTACCCGAGTCGCTAATTTTTGCCGTAAGGTGCTAAGCCGCGATGAGAGCATGGCGGAAGAAGCCATTGTTCAAAACCATATGTCGGTTATTCCGCGCGAGCAGCATGCTATTTCCCGCAAAGATATCAGTGAAAATGCCCTCAAGGTACTTTATCGCCTGAACAAAGCGGGCTACGAAGCCTATCTTGTGGGTGGCGGCGTGCGCGACCTGTTACTTGGCAAAAAACCTAAAGATTTTGACGTGACCACCAGCGCCACGCCGGAGCAGGTACGGAAATTATTCCGCAACTGCCGGCTGGTAGGTCGTCGCTTCCGTCTTGCCCACGTGATGTTTGGGCCAGAAATCATCGAAGTCGCCACCTTCCGCGGCCACCACGAGGGTAGCCCGACGGATCGTACCACCTCCCAGCGTGGTCAAAACGGCATGCTGCTGCGTGACAACATCTTCGGCAATATCGAAGAAGATGCCCAGCGCCGCGACTTCACCATCAACAGCCTGTACTACAGCGTGGCTGATTTTACCGTGCGCGATTACGTGGGCGGTATGCAGGATCTGAAAGCGGGGCTGATTCGCCTGATTGGCGATCCTGAAACCCGCTATCGCGAAGATCCGGTACGTATGCTGCGCGCGGTGCGTTTTGCCGCCAAGCTCGGCATGCGCATCAGCCCGGAGACCGGCGAGCCTATTCCGCGCCTGGCAACCCTTATCAACGACGTGCCGCCGGCCCGTCTGTTTGAAGAGGCGCTGAAGCTGCTGCAGGCGGGCTACGGCTTTGAAACCTACAAGCTGCTGCGCGAATACAGCCTGTTCCAGCCGCTGTTCCCGAGCATTACCCGCAACTTCACCGAGCAGGGTGACAGCGCCATGGAGCGCATCATCAACCAGGTGCTGAAGAACACCGATAACCGCATTCACAATGATATGCGCGTTAACCCGGCGTTCCTGTTTGCGGCGATGTTCTGGTATCCGCTGCTGGAGATGGCGCAGAAAATTGCCCAGGAGAGCGGCCTCGCCTACTACGACGCCTTTGCGCTGGCAAGCAACGAGGTGCTGGACGAAGCCTGCCGTTCGCTGGCGATCCCGAAACGTATTACCACGCTTATCCGTGATATCTGGCAGCTTCAGCTGCGGATGTCCCGTCGTCAGGGTAAACGCGCCTGGAAGCTGATGGAGCATCCGAAATTCCGCGCCGCTTACGATCTGATGGCCCTGCGCGCCGAAGCGGAAAACAACCGGGAACTGCAGCAGCTGGTGCAGTGGTGGGGTGAATTCCAGGTTTCCGCGCCGCCGGAGCAAAAGGATATGTTGACCGGTCTGGATGAGGAGCCGGCGCCGCGCCGTCGCCACCGTCGTCCACGCAAGCGCGCCCCGCGTCGCGAAGGCGCCGCATGACCCTGGCCTATATCGCCATCGGCAGCAATCTGGCCTCTCCGCTGGAGCAGGTTAATGCTGCCGTTCAGGCGCTGGGCGACGTCCCGCAAAGCCGTATTGTCGCCCTCTCGGCCTTTTACCGCACTCCCCCGCTTGGCCCGCAGGATCAGCCGGATTACCTCAACGCCGCGGTGGCGCTGGAGACCCGCCTGAGCCCCGAGGCGCTGCTCGACAATACCCAGCGTATTGAGCTGCAGCAGGGGCGCGTGCGCAAGGCCGAGCGCTGGGGGCCGCGTACCCTGGACCTGGACATCATGCTGTTTGGCGATGAGGTTATCGCCACTGAACGCCTGACCGTGCCGCATTACGATATGAAAAACCGCGGCTTTATGCTCTGGCCGCTGTTCGAAATCGCCCCGCAGCTCCGCTTCCCGGACGGTGAAAGCTTAGACGCCCTGCTGCAACGCCTGAACGTCGAAAAACCCGTCCGCTGGTAGCCGCCTTTTTTCACCCGTTAACCATAAATAATTTATGGTTAATCCAGTAACTAAAACCATTGTTCCCCTGAATCTTACTGTTAGAATGCGCAAAGATCCGCTTTGAGCTATCAGGAAACAGTATGAAACCAACCACCCTCTCCGCCCTGCAGAAATGCAAACAGGCCAAACAGCGCTTCGCCACTATTACCGCCTATGACTACAGCTTCGCCAAACTCTTTGCCGAAGAGGGTATTAACGTCATGCTGGTGGGCGACTCGTTAGGGATGACGGTCCAGGGACATGACTCCACCCTGCCGGTTACGGTAGAGGATATCGCATATCACACCCGCGCCGTGCGCCGCGGTGCACCCTACTGCCTGCTGCTCGCCGACCTGCCGTTTATGGCCTACGCCACGCCGGAGCAGGCGTTCGAGAACGCGGCCGTGGTGATGCGCGCCGGGGCCAACATGGTCAAAATCGAAGGCGGCGCCTGGCTTGTTGATACGGTTAAAATGCTGACCGAGCGCGCGGTGCCGGTGTGCGGTCATCTGGGGCTGACCCCGCAGTCGGTCAATATTTTTGGCGGCTATAAGGTGCAGGGACGCGGCGATGCGGCCCAGGCCCTGTTTGATGATGCGCTGGCCCTGGAAGCCGCGGGCGCCCAGCTGCTGGTGCTGGAGTGCGTTCCAGTGGCGCTGGCCAAACGCATTACCGACGCGCTCTCTATCCCGGTGATTGGCATCGGCGCCGGCAACGTCACCGATGGGCAGATCCTGGTGATGCACGACGCCTTTGGTATTACCGGCGGCCATATCCCGAAATTTGCGAAGAATTTCCTCAGTGAAGCGGGCGACATGCGCGCCGCGGTCAGGCAGTATATTGCCGACGTTGAATCCGGTGTTTATCCGGGTGAAGAACACAGTTTCCAGTAAGGAGTCTCGTTGTGCTAATCATTGAAACCCTGCCGCTGCTGCGCCAGCACATTCGCCGTCTGCGCCAGGAAGGTAAACGTATCGCGCTGGTGCCTACCATGGGCAACCTGCACGACGGACACATGAAGCTGGTCGATGAAGCCAAAGCCCGCGCCGATGTGGTGGTAGTGAGCATCTTCGTCAACCCGATGCAGTTTGACCGCCCGGACGACCTGGCGCGCTATCCGCGCACCCTGCAGGAAGATTGCGAAAAGCTGAATAAGCGCCAGGTGGATTTTGTCTTCGCCCCGGCACCGAACGACGTCTATCCAAAAGGCACCGAAGAGACCACCTACGTGGAGGTGCCTGGCCTCTCCACCATGCTGGAAGGCGCCAGCCGCCCGGGCCATTTCCGCGGCGTCTCGACCATCGTCAGCAAGCTCTTTAACCTGGTGCAGCCGGATCTCGCCTGCTTTGGCGAGAAAGATTTCCAGCAGCTGGCGCTGATCCGCAAGATGGTGGCCGACATGGGCTACGACATCGAAATCATCGGCGTGCCTATCGTTCGCGCGAAAGATGGCCTGGCGCTTAGCTCGCGCAATGGCTACCTCACCGCCGACCAGCGCAAGCTGGCGCCGGGCCTGTATAAGGTGATGACCGCGATGGTTGAGCAGCTCAAGCAGAAAGCGCTGAGCAGCGAAGAGATTATCGCCATCGCTGAACAGGAGCTGAACGACAAAGGGTTCCGCGCCGACGATATTCAGATCCGCGATGCCGATACGCTGCAGGCACTCTCTGCCACCAGCCAGCGCGCGGTGATCCTGGTTGCCGCATGGCTTGGCCAGGCGCGCCTGATCGATAACACAATAGTTGAACTGGCCCAGTAATCGCTGGGCTGACAGATAGCTAACGGATTAGTTTCCCCTGCCCGCCTCCCGGAGGCGGGTTACGATAAAGAGTTAAGGTAACGTCATGATTCGCAAAATGCTGCAAGGTAAGCTTCACCGCGTAAAGGTCACCCAGGCCGATCTGCACTATGAAGGCTCCTGCGCGATCGATCAGGATTTTCTCGACGCGGCGGGTATTCTTGAAAACGAAGCCATTGATATCTGGAACGTGAGCAACGGCAACCGTTTCTCAACTTACGCCATCGCGGCCGAGCGTGGGTCTAAAATCATCTCCGTTAACGGTGCGGCAGCGCACTGCGCAAACGTCGGGGATATCGTGATTATCGCCAGCTTTGTGATGATGTCCGATGAAGAAGCCCGCCGCTGGCAGCCGAAGGTCGCCTACTTCGAGGGCGATAACGAGATGAAACGTACCGCGAAAGCGATCCCGGTCCAGGTTGCCTGATTTACCCCTGCGGCTGATTACCGATCAGCCGCGACATGGTCTCTAACGAGTCCGTTCTGAGAACGTACAGGCGTTTCAACAGGAACGGATTATCCCCCGGCTTTACCTTCCCTTTTACCGTCGTCACCGCCAGGTGGAAACCCGCATCGTTTGCCGCCTTAACCGCGGTATCGTTATAGCCGCCAAAAGGGTAGGAGAGATAGAGCACGTGCGGGTTGAACTGCGCCAGCGCCCGGCGGGAGTGTTTAAAATCCATCAGGATATTGTGGTAGTTGCGGCTCAGTAAAATGGGATGGCGGTAGCCGTCAACCCGGTGCAGGAAATGGGTATGGGACTGGAAGTCGAAGACGTCCTTAATCTCCCGCAGCTCTGAAATGCTCATAAACTGCAGCGCCTTCGGATCCCACTTTTGCGGATGCCGCTTGATGCGCGACGAGATAATAAAGGCCGTGGCCTGGAAGCCATACTCTTTAAGAATGGGGTACGCATAGCGGCTGACCGACTTCAGGCCGTCGTCAAAGGTGATCACCACCGCCCGTGCCGGCAGGTTCATCTTGTTGCGAACATAGCCTTCCAGCTGATACATGCTCAGGGTGGTATACCCCCGATCCCGCAGCCAGGCCATCTGGTTATTAAAGGCGCGGACGCTGGTGGTGGTGGAGGTATGGCGAAAGCGGGTGTTCTCTTCATCACGCAGGATATGGTGATAAGTGAGCACCGGCAGGCCGTTGTCCTCCTGGGCGTCCAGGCTGCTTATCCACGCCAGGCGATTGCCAATACGCACCTGATACCAGGTCTGGTTAAGCCGGTCTTTCAGCTTGCTGAGGATGGGGTAGCGCAGGTTGTCGGCCAGGGTGCCAAAGGGGGCGCTGCCGCTATCCGGCGCGTTATAGACCGGGGTGTCTTTCCAGGTGATGAGATTCTGGTTGCTGAGCGCTTTATTCAGATCGCCCAGGCTGTCCTCTACGCGCTGTTTGCCCTGCACTTCTTCGAGGTGATCTTTATCGATAAAACCGGTGCCAAAACCGAAGCGAAACTCGTAATAGTCGGCGGCGGTGGGGACCACGGCAACGATCTGTCCGGCGCGAATATTGCCGACGGCGATCACCTTATTACCTATCTGGGCCCAGATGGCCGCGTCTTCGGTGGTTTGCATATAGCGGGCGGGAAGGCCCTTCTGGCTTAACAAACTGGCAGAAACGCCGCCGGTAAACAGCAGCAAAAGCAGAAAAACGATACGCGAGAGCATAGAAGGTTATTCGAGACCAGAAAATCTGGCGTCATTGTAACAAAAGTGGCCCCAATACCAATGTTTAATGTTTATACGGATCGTTAAGCAGGACAAAGGGGGGATTTTTTTGCTGCTGATGCCAGAGGCTGCTGACAACCGGCGCGCCGCGGGCCACTATCGCGTCGCGGAAAGCGGCGCTGTCTAAGGATCCGCGCTGCGGATACATTTCTTCCAGCAATGGATAGCTGATGCCGGTAATCACCTCGCAGCTGCTGTGCTTGTGGCTCAACAGCGCGGCGGCGCGATAGGGAGCGGCCCCGGTGAGATCGGTCAGAAAAATCACCCCGTCACCGCTGTCGGCATGGTGCAGCGCATCGCACATCATGCGGCTTAACATATTGCTGCTTAGATCGCGCCGAAAGTTAACGGCAATGCACTGCGGCAGCGGCCCAAACCTGGCCGTCAGCTTATCGAACAGCACCTGTCCGTGTTCGTCATGGCATGTAATTACCCAGCCCAGCATCTCTCTCTCCTTTTTGCAGGCGGATAGTGTAGCGGGGTAGCGAAAAGAGGACGATGACAGCGGTCAAATAACCGCATCGCGTTGGCCCGGCAGCGGACGCCGCCGGGCCGGAGGATCAGGTGCGCAGACCGCGCCCGCGCTGGATCAGATACCAGCACAGCAGGTAAAACACCACGATAAAGACCACCAGTACCGCCACCGTGGTCACCAGCGGAACATCGCTGATACCAAGGAAGCCAAAGCGGAAGCCGCTGATCATGTAGACGATCGGGTTCAGGTGCGACAGCGCCTGCCAGAACGGCGGCAACAGGGTCAGGGAGTAGAACACCCCGCCGAGGTAGGTCAGCGGCGTCAGCACGAAGGTTGGGATCAGGCTGATGTCATCGAAGGTCTTGGCAAACACCGCGTTCAGCAGCCCCGCCAGCGAGAACAGCACGGCGGTTAACAGCAGCGTCAGGCCGACAAACAGCCAGGAGTGCACCTGGAAAGGCACGAAGAAAAGCGAGATCGCCGTTACCAGAATCCCCACGCACAGGCCGCGCGCCACGCCGCCGCCCACGTAGCCGGCGATGATGACGTGCGTCGGCACCGGCGCCACCAGCAGCTCTTCGATGTTGCGCTGAAACTTAGCGCTGAAGAACGACGAGGCCACGTTGGCATAGGCGTTGGTGATCACCGCCATCATGATCAGACCCGGCACGATAAACTGCATATAGGTGAAACCGTGCATCTCACCAATTCGTGACCCGATCAGGTTGCCGAAGATGATGAAATAGAGGGTCATGGTGATCACCGGCGGCACCAGCGTCTGGATCCAGATCCGCATAAAGCGGTTAATCTCTTTGGCCCAGATACTCTTCAGCGCCACCCAGTAAAGCTGCATCATGCGCGATCTCCTTGTTTCTGATGGACCAGCGAGACGAACAGCTCTTCCAGTCGGTTTGCTTTGTTACGCATACTTAATACCTGAATCCCCTGGGCGCTTAGCTGGCTAAAGACGCTGTTAATCCCCTGCTCGCGCAGCACTTCCACTTCCAGCGTCGAGGTGTCCACCAGACGGTACTGGTAACCCTCCAGCTTCGGCAGGGCGCTTTTCGCCGCCAGATCGAGAATAAAGGTCTCAGATTTCAGCTTTGAGAGTAGATCTTTCATTGAGGTGTTCTCCACCAGCTCGCCGTGCTGAATGATGCCGATGTTGCGGCAGAGCATTTCGGCCTCTTCGAGATAGTGGGTGGTCAGAATAATGGTGGTGCCTTTGTCGTTGAGATCCTTCAGGAATCCCCACATGGAGCGGCGCAGCTCGATATCCACCCCCGCGGTGGGTTCGTCGAGGATCAGCAGCTTCGGCTCGTGCATCAGCGCGCGGGCGATCATCAGACGGCGCTTCATGCCGCCGGACAACATCCGCGCACGTTCATTGCGTTTTTCCCATAGATCGAGCTGTCTCAGGTATTTTTCGCTGCGCTCTACCGCCTCTTTACGCTCAACGCCGTAATAGCCCGCCTGGTTGACCACGATCTGCTGCACGGTCTCAAAGGGGTTGAAGTTGAACTCCTGCGGTACCAGTCCGAGCTGGCGCTTGGCGTTGACCACGTCTTTTTGCAGGTCGTAACCAAACACGCTCACCCGGCCGGAGGTTTTGTTCACCAGCGAGCTGATAATACCGATAGTGGTGGATTTCCCTGCCCCGTTCGGCCCCAGAAGCGCGTAAAAATCACCGGCTTCCACCTTCAGATCTATCCCGCGTAGCGCCTGGACGCCGCCCGGATAGGTTTTCTTAAGCTGCTCAAGCTCCAGTGCAATGGTCATGGATTAGACTTACCTTAAGTTCTTTCACATCGAGTGTGGTTTTAAAAAAAATGGCGTTGCCCTATATTAGCGCAACGCACTCACTTGGTTACAGGCCGTTAACCACCATGAAAGACATAGATACACTCATCAGCAATAATGCACTATGGTCAAAAATGCTGGTGGAAGAGGATCCCGGCTTTTTCGAAACGCTGGCGCAGGCGCAGAAACCGCGCTTTTTATGGATTGGGTGTTCTGACAGCCGCGTCCCGGCTGAGCGCCTTACCGGCCTTGAGCCTGGCGAACTGTTCGTCCACCGCAACGTCGCCAACCTGGTGATCCACACTGACCTGAACTGTCTTTCCGTCGTCCAGTATGCGGTCGACGTGCTGGAAGTAGAACATATCATTATCTGCGGCCACTACGGCTGCGGCGGCGTGCAGGCGGCGGTTGAAAACCCGGAGCTGGGGCTTATCGACAACTGGCTGCTGCATATTCGCGATATCTGGTTCAAACATAGCTCACTGCTGGGACAAATGCCGCAGGATCGGCGGCTGGATACCCTGTGTGAACTAAATGTGATGGAGCAGGTTTATAACCTGGGCCACTCGACCATCATGCAGTCGGCGTGGAAGCGCGGGCAGAAGGTGACGATCCATGGGCTGGCGTATGGCATTCACGACGGGCTGCTGCGCAACCTGGAAGTGACCGCCACCAACCGCGAGTCGCTGGAACAGCGCTACCGTTCAGGCATCGCTAATCTGCAGCAGAAGCATATCAATCATAAATAAGCGCGGTTGACGCCCTCTCCTGCCGGGAGGGCGTTGCTGACGGCTTACTCGTCCAGCATTACCACTTTGCCGACGTACGGCAGATGGCGATAGCGCTGGGCGTAGTCGATGCCATATCCCACCACGAACTCATCCGGAATCGAAAAACCGACGAACTCTACCGGGACGTCCACTTCACGACGGGACGGTTTATCCAGCAGCGTACAGATGGCCAGTGATTTCGGCTCGCGCAGGCGCAGAATCTCGCGCACTTTGGAAAGGGTGTTACCGGAGTCGATGATGTCTTCGACGATCAGCACGTCTTTACCGCGGATATCTTCATCCAGATCTTTAAGGATTTTCACATCGCGGGTAGTGGACATGCCGCTGCCGTAGCTGGAGGCGGTCATAAAATCGACTTCATGGGGAACCTGCACTTCGCGGCACAGGTCGGCCATAAACATGAAGGAGCCGCGTAGCAGACCCACCAGCACCATATCAGAACCGCTATCCTGGTAACGTTCATTAATTTCACGGCCCAGTTCGGCGATACGCGCTTTAATATCCGCTTCCGGGATCATCACTTCAACAGTATGTTTCATATTACTAACCGATTGATTGTAAAACACATCTCTCAATGCGGATAAGCCTGCGTCCGGCATTGATTCACAAGCGGCCCATTATATCAGCAAATGGATTTTCCTGGCGTATGAGTTAAGAAAAGCAATATTTGTGATTCCGATCACACTTGTTAATACCTATAATTAATTGCTATCAAAAAATTAACAAAACTGAAGAGTACTTTTCTATGGCTGAAATAAAACCTCAACGGTCGCGTCTGCTGGTGACGCTGACGGCGTTGTTCGCGGCTTTCTGCGCGCTCTATCTGCTGATCGGCGGCGTCTGGCTGGTGGCGATAGGTGGTTCCTGGTATTACCCCATCGCGGGTCTGGTTATGCTTGCGGTAACCGTCCTGCTCTGGCGGAGTAAACGTTCTGCGCTGTGGGTTTACGCCGCGCTGCTGCTGGCGACTATGTTCTGGGGCGTGTGGGAGGTCGGCTTCGACTTCTGGGCGCTGACCCCGCGTAGCGACATTCTGGTCTTCTTTGGCATCTGGCTGATCCTGCCGTTCGTCTGGCGTCGCCTGCTGGTGCCGTCCAACGGTGCGGTAGCCGCACTGGTCGTCGCCCTGCTGATCAGCGGCGGCATTCTGACCTGGGCCGGCTTTAACGACCCGCAGGAAGTGAACGGCACGCTGCGCGCCGACTCTACCCCTGCCGCGCCGATCTCTCAGGTTGCCGACGCCGACTGGCCGGCCTATGGCCGCAACCAGGAGGGCCAGCGCTACTCCCCGCTGAAGCAGATTAACGCCGATAACGTTAAAAATCTGAAAGAAGCCTGGGTGTTCCGCACCGGCGATCTGAAAAAAGAGAACGACTCCGGTGAAGTGACCAATGAGGTCACGCCGATCAAAGTGGGCAACATGCTCTATCTGTGTACTGCACACCAGCGTCTGTTCGCGCTGGATGCGGCAACCGGTAAAGAGAAGTGGCACTTTGATCCGCAGCTCAACTCTACCCCCTCTTTCCAGCACGTGACCTGTCGTGGCGTCTCTTACCACGAAGCGACCGCTGACAACGCCAGCCCGGAATCGGTGGCGGACTGCCCGCGTCGTATCATTTTGCCGGTGAACGATGGCCGCCTGTTCGCCCTGAACGCCGAAACCGGCAAGCTGTGCGAATCCTTTGCCAACAAAGGCATCCTGAACCTGCAGACCAATATGCCGGATCAGACGCCGGGTCTGTATGAGCCAACCTCCCCGCCGATCATCACCGATAAAACGATTGTGATTGCCGGGTCGGTAACCGATAACTTCTCTACCCGCGAAACCTCCGGCGTTATCCGTGGTTTTGACGTGAACACCGGTAAACTGCTGTGGGCCTTCGATCCGGGTGCGAAAGATCCAAACGCCATCCCGTCGGACGAGCACACCTTTACCTTTAACTCCCCGAACTCCTGGGCACCGGCCGCGTATGACGCGAAGCTGGATCTCGTCTATCTGCCGATGGGCGTCTCCACGCCGGATATCTGGGGCGGTCACCGTACCCCTGAGCAGGAGCGCTATGCCAGCGCTATCGTGGCGCTGAATGCAACCACCGGTAAACTGGCATGGAGCTACCAGACCGTTCACCACGATCTGTGGGATATGGATATGCCGTCCCAGCCGACGCTGGCGGACATTACCGTTAACGGCAAAACCGTACCGGTGATCTACGCTCCGGCCAAAACCGGCAACATCTTCGTGCTGGATCGCAGCAACGGTAAGCTGGTTGTGCCGGCGCCGGAAAAACCGGTTCCGCAGGGCGCGGCGAAAGGCGACTACGTCACCAAAACCCAGCCCTTCTCCGATCTGAGCTTCCGTCCGAAGAAAGATCTGAGCGGCGCGGACATGTGGGGCGCCACCATGTTCGACCAGCTGGTGTGCCGCGTGATGTTCCATCAGCTGCGCTATGAAGGCATCTTCACCCCGCCGTCCGAGCAGGGCACCCTGGTCTTCCCGGGTAACCTGGGGATGTTCGAGTGGGGCGGTATCTCCGTCGATCCAAACCGTCAGGTGGCGATTGCTAACCCGATGGCCCTGCCGTTTGTGTCAAAACTGATGCCGCGCGGTCCGGGCAACCCGATGGAGCAGCCGAAAGATGCGAAAGGCAGCGGTACCGAAGCCGGGATCCAGCCGCAGTACGGCGTGCCTTATGGCGTGACCCTGAACCCGTTCCTGTCGCCGTTTGGTCTGCCGTGTAAACAGCCTGCCTGGGGTTATATCTCCGCGCTGGATCTGAAAACCAACGAAGTGGTGTGGAAGAAACGTATCGGTACGCCGCAGGACAGCCTGCCGTTCCCGATGCCGGTTCCCGTACCGTTCAACCTGGGTATGCCAATGCTGGGTGGCCCAATCTCTACCGCCGGTAACGTACTGTTCATCGCGGCAACCGCAGACAACTACCTGCGCGCGTACAACATGTCTAACGGTGAGAAGCTGTGGCAGGGCCGTCTGCCGGCTGGTGGACAGGCAACGCCAATGACCTATGAAGTGAATGGCAAGCAGTACGTTGTCATCTCTGCGGGTGGTCACGGTTCCTTTGGCACGAAGATGGGTGATTATATCGTCGCCTACGCGCTGCCGGACGAGGCTAAGTAATAGTAAAAAGGCAACGAAAGTTGCCTTTTTTAATGTCTGCCCCTCTCACTAAAGGAGAGGGCAACAGCCCGCACAAGGCACAAGCAAAACGGCAACCTTCTGGTTGCCGTTTTTTTCCCCTCACCCTAACCCTCTCCCGAGGGGAGAGGGAACAGCGCAGTGCCGTTTTCTTCCTCCTCTTCGGAGGATAGATAACAGTTCGGTGCCAGGTTTTCTCCCTCTCCCTGTGGGAGAGGGCCGGGGTGAGGGCAACAGCCCGCACAATCTTAAACCGTGAATCCCAGCATCATCCCCGTATCCTCATGCTCGAGCAGGTGGCAGTGGGCCATATAGGCAAACTCCTTCGGCGCGGCGTGATCGAACTTCACCAGCACCTCGCTCACTCCGCCCTCCACGCGAACCGTGTCTTTCCAGCCCGCGCGGTGCGCCGCCGGCGCTTTGCCGTTTTCCGACAGGATGCGGAACTGGGTGCCGTGGATATGGAACGGATGCAGCATCATGTCCCCCTCCCCGGAAATCACCCAGCGCTCATGCTTGCCTTTGGCGGCGGCAAACATCGGGGTAGTCATATCAAAGGCCCGGCCGTTGATGCGGTTAGCATTGTGGAAATCAAAGCCGTGCGCACCGTGATCCATACCGCTCATCTTACCGTGGTCCATATTGCCGTGGCCCATACCGCCGTGGTTCATATTCCCGTGGTTCATGCCCGCCATCGCCTGCGGGCCATATTTCTTCATCAGCGCCTGCATCCCCATCATGTCGAGCATCGGATCCATCGACAGCTGAAGCTTACGCTGCGTCAGCCCCTCAGGCGACGGCAGCGCCGGCAGCGTGGTCAGCCTGTCGGGCAGCGTGCCGGAGGCGGCGATGATCAGCGGCTGGATGCGCAGCACCGGGTGCGGCTTATCGAAGGGGGCAACCGCCATCCCCATCTGGCTCACCGGCAGCGTTACCAGGTCAAAAGCCTTGCCGTCGCTGATATCCACCAGCACCTCAAAACGCTCGCCCATCAGCATGGGCAGCTCGGTGACCTTCACCGGCTCCGCCAGCATGCCGCCGTCGCTGGCAATCACGTACAGCGGGCGGTTATCGCTGGCGGCAAAGTTCAGGGAGCGGGCGTTGCAGCCGTTGAGTAAACGCAGCCGCAGCCAGCCTTTTGGCGCGCTGTGCTGGGGATACAGGGCGCCGTTAGCGAGTAAGGTGTCGCCAAACCAGCCCACGGCGGCGCTCATCACGTCCAGCTGATAATCAACCTGGCCGTCGGCGGTAAACTTTTTGTCCTGCACGATGACCGGCACATCGTCGATGCCCCACTGCTTCGGCAGGCGCAGCAGACGGCTCTCGTCGTCCTCGATCAGCACCAGACCGGCTAACCCCATCGCCACCTGACGGCCAGTTTTGCCGTGCTGGTGGGGGTGGAACCAGCAGGTCGCCGCCCGCTGCTGCGGAGTAAAGGTAACGGTGCGCTGGCCGCCGGGTTTAATCACCCCGTGCGGACCGCCGTCCACTTCACCGGGCACTTCCAGCCCGTGCCAGTGCAGCGTGGTCTCCTCCGCGAGGGTGTTATGGATGTTGACGGTAACGGGTTTCCCCTGACGCAGCTGCAGCGCCGGGCCAAGAAGATTGCCGTTATAACCCCAGGTGGTGGCCTGATGCGGGCCAAACGTCGTTTTGCCCTGCTGCACCACCAGACGGATCTGGTTGCGGGCGTCAGGGGCGAGCAAATCGGGGATGGGTAAAGCGGGCCGATCGGCGGCAAAAGCCGCGCGGCTCCAAACCGGCAGCACGCAGGCGGTGCCCAGCACGGCAGAATATTTTAAAAAATCACGGCGTTGCATGTTCATTTCCTTATTTCCAGCAGGCGGTCCTGAGAGCATAAACCCTCCCCTTAGCGGAAGGTCAAGAACAGGGTGGAGAATAAAGATCGTCGCACCGGCGCTAAGTGTGCTAACGTTGAATTTCCGTGACGTATTGGTAGAAGCAATGAAGACGTTTTTCCGAACAATTCTGTTCAGCAGCCTTATGATTAGTTGCGCTAACAGCTATGCGCTTAGTGAAAATGAAGCCGAAGACATGGCCGATCTGACAGCAGTATTTGTGTTTCTGAAAAATGATTGTGGCTACCAGAATTTACCCAACGGACAGATTCGCCGCGCGCTGGTCTTTTTTGCTCAGCAGAACCAGTGGGATTTAAGCAACTACGACAGCTTTGACATGAAGGCGCTCGGTGAAGACAGCTACCGCGATCTCAGCGGCATCGGTATCCCTACCGCTAAAAAATGCAAAGCGCTGGCCCGTGATTCGCTGAGCCTTCTCGCCTACGTAAAGTAACCCTCCCGACGCCTCCCTGTTGAAATCATGACCGTGCAACCACGGTCGTTGTTAGCTATGATGTTGCGCCAGCTTTTCACGGGTGTTAACACAGGAGGTATCCGCTTATGGCCGAAAAAGAGGTGTGGCAGGAAACGCTGCACGATCGCTTTGGGCAGTATTTTGCCGTTGATAACGTGCTTTATCACGAAAAGACCGACCACCAGGATCTGATCATCTTCGAAAACGCCGCCTTTGGCCGCGTGATGGCGCTGGATGGCGTGGTGCAAACTACCGAGCGTGACGAGTTTATCTATCATGAAATGATGACCCACGTGCCGCTGCTGGCCCATGGCCACGCCAGGCAGGTGCTGATCATCGGCGGCGGCGACGGCGCCATGCTGCGCGAAGTGTCGCGGCATAAATCGGTTGAAAGCATCACCATGGTGGAGATCGATGCGGGCGTAGTCTCCTTCTGCCGCCAGTATCTGCCGAATCACAATGCGGGCAGCTATGACGATCCGCGCTTTAATCTGGTTATCGACGACGGCGTCAATTTTGTTAATCAGACCAGCCAACGCTTCGACGTGATTATCTCCGACTGCACCGACCCCATCGGCCCCGGCGAAAGCCTGTTTACCTCGGCGTTTTACGAAGGCTGTAAACGCTGCCTGAAGCCGGGCGGCGTCTTCGTGGCGCAGAACGGCGTCTGCTTCCTGCAGCAGGATGAGGCTCTCGACAGCCATCGCAAGCTGAGCAACTACTTCGGCGACGTGAGCTTCTATCAGGCGGCCATTCCGACCTACTACGGCGGCATCATGACCTTCGCCTGGGCCACCGACAATGAAGCCCTGCGCCATCTCTCCACCGGCATTATCCAGGCCCGCTTCCACCAGGCCGGTTTAACCTGCCGCTATTACAATCCTGCCGTGCACACGGCGGCCTTTGCCTTACCGCAATATCTGCAGGACGCGCTGACATCTAAGGGGGTGAGCTAAATTGAAAAAGCTTAAACTGCATGGCTTTAACAACCTGACCAAAAGCCTGAGTTTTTGTATTTACGATATCTGCTACGCAAAAACAGCGGAAGAGCGCGATGGTTATATCGCCTATATCGATGAACTCTATAACGCCAACCGACTGACCGAGATCCTGTCAGAAACCTGCTCTATTATCGGCGCCAACATTCTTAATATCGCCCGCCAGGACTATGAACCCCAGGGCGCCAGCGTCACCATTCTGGTGAGCGAGGAGCCGGTCGATCCGCACCTCATCGACCAGACCGAACACCCGGGCCCGCTGCCGGAAACGGTGGTCGCTCATCTTGATAAGAGCCATATCTGCGTACACACCTATCCGGAAAGCCATCCGGAGGGCGGGCTTTGCACCTTCCGCGCCGATATTGAAGTCTCTACATGCGGCGTGATTTCGCCGTTAAAAGCGCTGAACTACCTGATTCATCAACTTGAATCCGATATCGTGACCATTGATTATCGCGTGCGCGGTTTTACCCGTGATATCAACGGCATGAAGCATTTTATCGATCATGAAATTAACTCCATTCAGAACTTCATGTCCGATGATATGAAAGCGCTGTATGACATGGTGGATGTGAACGTTTATCAGGAAAATATTTTCCACACCAAGATGCTGTTGAAGGATTTTGACCTCCGGCACTATATGTTCCACACCCGTCCGGAAGAGTTAAGCGAAGAAGAGCGTGCGGTCATTACCGATCTGCTCTGGAAAGAGATGCGCGAAATTTACTACGGCCGCAATATTCCGGCCGTGTAAAACCAACCAGGAGCAGGGACGCTCCCGATCGTCACTTCTGTTTTATAAAGTCGCGGTAGGCCGCCACCACCTGCAAAAAGTCCTCTACGCCGCAGAGCGACAGGCTCTCTTCGTCGTAGTAGCTCATCCCCTCTTCCATCTCGTCGCCGGAGAGCTCAAGCAGATTGGCGCGTATCATCACCTCTTCGCCATCCATCCACAGGGTGTATTCATGCCCGGCGCGCTGCCAGGATCGCTCGCTGCCTTTTACCGTGCGTGCCGCCTGCTCCACTTCATCCAGCAGGGCGAGGTTCTCTTTTACTTCCTCATTGAACCAGTGCCCGACCACCTCGTGGCCCATCGACATACGCACTTTCACCACGCCGGTGATGTCGCGCAGAAATTCGTAATCCATTGTGTTTTCCTCTGCAAAATCTATGCAGTAATTATCGCAGCAGCGGGGGAGAAAAAAAGCGGAACGCGTGGCGGGAATGAAAATAAAAAAGTGAGGGCAAGACCCTGCGGCCTGATGCCCTCACCCTGGCCCTCTCCCACGGGGAGAGGGAACAAACACTAAAAACCGTCTCGGTGGAGACGGTTTTGCTGTTTATACCGCGGTCTGGAAGATCACCCCGTCCGCTTTCTCGGTGTACTGAGAAAGCTGGTCGAAGTTCAGATAGCGATAGGTATCCACCGCCGTCTTATCCACCTGAGCCACGAAGGTCTGGTACTCTTCCGGCGTCGGCAGCTTGCCGATCAGCGCCGCAACCGCCGCCAGCTCCGCAGAGGCCAGGTAGACGTTCGCACCGGTACCTAAACGGTTCGGGAAGTTACGGGTCGAGGTGGAGACCACGGTCGCACCGTCGGCCACGCGCGCCTGGTTGCCCATACAGAGAGAGCAGCCAGGGATTTCGATACGCGCCCCGCTCTTACCAAACACGCTGTAGTATCCCTCTTCGGTCAGCTGGGCCGCGTCCATACGGGTTGGCGGCGCCACCCACAGACGGGTTGGCAGCTGGCCTTTGTGGGTATCCAGCAGCTTACCGGCGGCGCGGAAGTGGCCGATGTTGGTCATGCAGGAGCCGATGAACACTTCGTCGATCTTATCGCCCTGCACGTCAGAGAGCAGACGCGCGTCGTCCGGATCGTTCGGCGCGCACAGGATCGGCTCTTTGATATCTGCCAGATCGATCTCGATCACCGCCGCATATTCTGCGTCAGCATCGGCTTCCAGCAGCTGCGGATCCGCCAGCCATTTCTCCATACCCTGAATACGACGCTCCAGCGTACGGCGGTCGCCGTAGCCTTCGGCAATCATCCACTTCAGCAGCACGATGTTGGAGGTCAGATACTCAACGATCGGTTCCTGGTTCAGCTTGATGGTACAGCCCGCCGCAGAGCGCTCTGCGGAGGCGTCGGTCAGCTCAAACGCCTGCTCTACCTTCAGGTCCGGCAGACCTTCGATCTCGAGGATGCGGCCAGAGAAGATGTTTTTCTTCCCTTTCTTCTCCACGGTCAGCAGGCCCTGTTTGATGGCATACAGCGGGATGGCGTGCACCAGATCGCGCAGGGTGATACCCGGCTGCATTTTGCCTTTGAAGCGCACCAGCACCGACTCCGGCATATCCAGCGGCATCACGCCGGTGGCGGCCGCAAAGGCTACCAGGCCGGAGCCCGCCGGGAAGGAGATGCCAATCGGGAAACGGGTGTGGGAGTCACCGCCGGTACCGACGGTATCCGGCAGCAGCATGCGGTTCAGCCAGGAGTGGATAACCCCGTCGCCCGGACGCAGGGAGACGCCGCCGCGGTTCATAATGAAGTCTGGCAGCGTATGGTGCGTGGTAACGTCAACCGGCTTCGGATAAGCGGCGGTGTGGCAGAAGGACTGCATCACCAGGTCAGAAGAGAAGCCCAGGCACGCCAGGTCTTTCAGCTCGTCGCGGGTCATTGGACCGGTGGTATCCTGGGAGCCCACGGAGGTCATCTTCGGTTCGCAGTACGCGCCCGGACGGATACCGGCGACGCCGCACGCGCGGCCTACCATCTTCTGCGCCAGGGAGTAGCCGCGGCTGCTCTCCGCCACGTCTTTCGCCTGACGGAACACCTCTGAGTGCGGCAGACCCAGCGCTTCACGCGCTTTAGTGGTCAGGCCGCGACCGATGATCAGCGGAATACGACCGCCGGCACGCACTTCGTCGATCAGCACGTCGGTTTTCAGCTCAAAGCTGGCCAGCAGCTCGTTGGTTTCGTGGTTACGTACTTCGCCCTTGAACGGATAGACGTCGATCACGTCGCCCATGTTCAGGTTGTTGACGTCAACTTCGATTGGCAGCGCGCCCGCATCTTCCATGGTGTTGAAGAAGATTGGCGCGATTTTGCCACCCAGCACCAGACCACCGCCGCGCTTGTTCGGCACGTGCGGAATGTCGTCGCCCATAAACCACAGCACGGAGTTGGTGGCTGATTTACGGGAAGAGCCGGTACCTACCACGTCGCCCACATAGGCCAGCGGGTAGCCTTTTTGCTGCAGGGCTTCAATTTGTTTGATCGGACCGACCGCGCCCGGCTGATCCGGCTCGATGCCTTCGCGGGCGTTTTTCAGCATTGCCAGCGCGTGCAGCGGGATATCCGGACGTGACCAGGCATCCGGTGCCGGAGAGAGGTCATCGGTGTTGGTTTCGCCGGTCACTTTGAAGACGGTAACGGTGATCTTTTCCGCCAGCTGAGGACGGTTCAGGAACCATTCGGCCTCTGCCCAGGAGTGCATCACCTGTTTGGCATAGGCATTACCCGCTTTGGCTTTCTCTTCTACGTCGTAGAAGTTATCGAACATCAGCAGGGTCTGAGAGAGGGCTTTGGCGGCAATCGGCGCCAGCGCGTCGTTATCCAGCGCATCAATCAGCGGATGAATGTTATAGCCACCCTGCATGGTGCCGAGCAGTTCAATGGCTTTTTCCGGGGAGACGAGTGGGGAGTTCGCTTCGCCTTTGGCAATCGCGGCCAGGAAGCCGGCTTTCACATAGGCGGCTTCATCAACGCCCGGCGGTACACGATTGATCAGCAGATCTAAAAGGAATTCTTCTTCGCCCGCGGGCGGACTCTTCAGCAGCTCGACGAGCGCGGCCATTTGGGTTGCATCTAAAGGTTTGGGTACAATTCCCTCGGCGGCACGTTCTGCTACGTGCTTACGGTATTCTTCTAGCACGACGGTATCTCCTCGCTCTCATTGTCATATGCGGCCGGCGTTCTCTTCACGCTCCTGTGAGACAGCAGTTTGTAGGGTACATGCCCGATACCGCGTCGGGCAGCATAGCAGGATTTTCAGACAGTGTTAATCTGTTTACAAAAAAGCAACATTAAATTGTTTGCTGAATCGTTAAGCATGATGTAGCGGCGGGAGGGGAAAAATTTCAGGCACAAAAAAACCGCCTTACGACGGTTAGTTTGTTGCCTTGCGGTGGTAGCACACCGGGTCGGCAGAATTGCGGCAACCCCAACGAACAGAATTCTGCTACAGAGAGTGTGGTCTTGCAAGCGCATTTTTAGCTTTTGCGTAGCGCTATCCGGATTGAGAAGAAATCGCAGGTTATTCCCCTGATCTGCTTCAGTATTCGCCAGGTATTGGATACGCTTTTCACCGGCCTGCTTCGCTGGTGTAGCAACCAGTCACCGGGCCCGGGAGCAGTTCCTTAACCTACGCGGCAATCTCAACTTGCCTGGTTCTGCCTTTCCCGGTGAAGAAGGAACCCGCGTAGCCTGCAAGGAACGCACGCAATGGAGAGGCGAATCTATGCGCTGATCGTTGTGATTGGTTTACTGCTGACCGCACTTCAGGGTGGCTGGAGCATATCCGACATCACGGTGCTGTTTGTGATTAACCTGGGCAACTAGCTACTGGCCGCTCGCAAGAGCGGCCTTCTGCATAATCCGGTCGTTTTATCTTGCGATATAATTGTGTAATAAATGCTCACACTCTTTATTCTCACAGACCGGCGATTTCCCAATAAAAGTGAAAAAGGCAAATGACGGGTGAATATACTCGCGGCACCTGCAACGCCTTTCGGCACCCTGCTCGCCTCGCTGGAGTCATTTTATGAAGTTGCCCTTTAAGCCACATTTGCTTGTCCTTCTGTGCAGCGCCGGACTGTTTGCTGCCTCCGGGACGCTGTTCGTGAAAAGCCGCGCCCCGGCGGCCCCCACCGTCCCGGCAACTTCAGCCCCGACGACCTCACCCCCGGTGGCGTCAACGCCGGCAGCGCAACAGCCTGCGCCGCTCGTTGCGCCAGCCTTTTCCGCCGCGCAAATCGACCAGTGGACCGCCCCCGTTGCGCTCTATCCGGATACCCTGCTGTCGCAAATACTGATGGCCTCGACCTATCCGACCAACGTGATTCAGGCTGCACAGTGGTCAAAGGACAATCCTAAAATGCAGGGCGATGCCGCCATTCAGGCGGTCACCGGGCAGCCGTGGGATCCGAGCGTAAAATCACTGGTGGCCTTTCCGCAGCTGATGTCGCTGATGGGGGGGAACCCAGCGTGGGTAGAAAACCTCGGCGATGCGTTTCTTGCGCAGCCAAAAGATGTGATGGATTCCGTGCAGCGCCTGCGCCTGCTGGCCCAGCAGACCGGGGCGCTGCAATCGACGCCGCAGCAGACCGTCTCCACCGTGAAGAGAGCCGAGCCGGCCAAAGCCAGCTCCACGCAGGCGGCATCAAGCGCCAGTACCACAGCAGCGCCAACGGTCATTAAAATCGAATCGGCCGATCCGCAGGTAGTCTATGTGCCGACTTACAACCCCGGCACCGTCTACGGCACATGGCCTAACGCCAGCTATCCGCCGGTGTATCTGCCCCCTTCACCGGGCGAGCAATTCACCAACAGCCTGGTGAAAGGGCTGGGCTTTAGCCTGGGGGTGGCGACCACCTATGCCATCTTCAGCAATATCGACTGGGACGACGATGATGACTGGGATCGCCACCATCACGACGATTACCATAGCGGTTATAACCACAACGGCGATAACAATATCAATATCAACGTTGATAACTTTAATAAAATCAGCGGGCAGCGCCTGACGGAGGCGAACCGCACCTGGCAACATAATCCGGCTTACCGCGGCGGTATCCCCTATGCGACAGACCAGCTTAATAACCGCTTTCACTCCACCCACACGGCCGCTGGCCTGAGCAGTACGCAGCGTACCGCAACTGACCGTGATACCCAGCGACAGGCGGCGATGGCCCAGATGGAGAAATCCACCGGCAAGCCGCTATCGCAACATCCGGCAAACCGGCAAGGACAACGGCAGGCCGCCGGCCAGCAGCTGAAGCAGATATCTCAACGTAATAACTATCGCGGATACGATACCGACAGGCAGCACAATGCAGAGCGGACGAATAGCGCCCGGCGTGAACAGAAACGCCCTACCGCTCAGCATGAACCGGCACGGCAAACCGGCTCTCGTACGCAGCAAACCCAGCAGCGCGCCAATGCCCTGAGCGGCAACGACAGCCGTTCAGCCAGCTGGCAGGCGCAGCAGCAGCGCGGTACGCAATCGATACGTCATCTACAGCAGCGCCCCGTCGACAGAGAGCCGCTTTCGCAGCGGGGCGAGCGCCGTGAATTCCGTCATCGTTAAGGGAGACCCTATGAAACGCAAATTACTCACGGGATTGATGATGTTCATGGTCTCGGCAGGCGCCGCTGCACAACAGCAGTTCAGTACGCCAGAGCAGGCGACCGATGCGCTGGCGCGGGCGATCCGCGAGCAAAACGAGGGGGCCATGAGCAGCCTGCTCGGCGATAACTGGCGCACCTTTCTGCCGCCGGAAGGCGTCGAGCCCGAGGCCGTCGCCCGCTTCCTGCGGGACTGGCAGATCCATCACCAGACGACGATCGACGGCGACAAAGCCTGGCTTGCCGTCGGCGACAGCCACTGGCAGCTGCCGATCCCTGTGGTAAAAACCACCGCAGGCTGGCATTTCGATATGCGCGAAGCCGAACAGGAGATCCTCGTCCGGGAAATCGGACGCAACGAACTGGCGGCCATAAATGCGCTGCATGCCTACGTTGATGCCCAGGAGAGCTATTACCGTATTAACGCCCACTATGCGCAGAAGATTGTCAGCAGCGAAGGTAAAAAAGATGGTCTGTACTGGCCGGTAAGGCCCGGCGAGGCGCCAAGCCCGCTTGGGCCAGCGTTTAGCCCACCCGGCTCCGGGACGGGTTATCACGGCTACCGTTTCCGTATTATTCCCGATAGTAAGAGCGGTTTTGCCATGGTTGCCTGGCCCGTCAGCTACGGCGAGACCGGGGTGATGAGCTTTATGATCGCCGGTGATGACCAGATCTGGCAGGCGGATCTGGGGAAAGAGACGTCCAAAGAGGCCAGCGCGATAACCGCGTTTCATCCCGATACAGGGTGGCAAAGGGCGGAACCGTAAAGGCTGAAGGCATAAAAAAAGCGGCTCATGAGCCGCTTTTTTAATCGGGAAGAAAATTACTTCTTCTTCGCTTTCGCGTTCGGCAGGTCGGTGATGCTGCCTTCGAACACTTCTGCCGCCAGGCCAACGGACTCGTGCAGAGTCGGGTGAGCGTGGATGGTCAGCGCGATGTCTTCCGCGTCGCAGCCCATTTCGATCGCCAGACCGATCTCACCCAGCAGCTCGCCGCCGTTGGTGCCGACAATCGCACCACCGATTACGCGGTGGGTCTCTTTGTCGAAGATCAGCTTGGTCATACCGTCTGCGCAGTCGGAAGCGATAGCACGGCCAGAAGCAGCCCACGGGAAGGTGGCGGTTTCATAGCTGATGCCTTTCTCTTTCGCTTCTTTCTCGGTCAGACCAACCCATGCAACTTCTGGCTCGGTATACGCGATGGACGGGATCACCTTCGGATCGAAGTAGTGCTTCATGCCGGCGATAACTTCTGCGGCCACGTGACCTTCGTGAACACCTTTGTGCGCCAGCATCGGCTGACCGACGATATCGCCGATAGCAAAGATGTGCGGCACGTTGGTGCGCAGCTGCTTGTCAACGCGGATAAAGCCACGGTCGTCCACTTCCACGCCCGCTTTACCGGCGTCGAGGTTTTTACCGTTCGGCACACGGCCGATAGCCACCAGCACGGCGTCGTAACGCTGTGGTTCGGCAGGAGCTTTTTTGCCTTCCATGGAAACGTAAATACCGTCTTCTTTCGCTTCAACGGCAGTCACTTTGGTTTCCAGCATCAGGTTGAATTTCTTGCTGATACGCTTGGTGAAGACCTTAACGATGTCTTTATCGGCAGCCGGGATAACCTGGTCGAACATTTCAACCACGTCAATATCTGAACCCAGCGCGTGGTATACGGTGCCCATTTCCAGACCGATGATACCGCCACCCATAACCAGCAGGCGTTTCGGTACTTCTTTCAGTTCCAGCGCATCGGTGGAGTCCCACACGCGCGGATCTTCATGCGGAATGAACGGCAGTTCAATCGGACGGGAGCCCGCCGCGATGATGGCGTTGTCGAAGTTGATAACGGTTTTGCCGTTTTCGCCTTCCACTTCCAGGGTGTTCGCCCCGGTAAATTTACCCAGACCGTTTACCACTTTCACTTTACGGCCTTTGGCCATGCCGGCCAGACCACCGGTCAGCTGAGTGATAACTTTCTCTTTCCAGGTACGAATCTTGTCGATATCGGTTTTCGGCTCGCCGAAGACGATACCGTGTTCAGCCAGCGCTTTGGCTTCTTCGATAACTTTCGCTACGTGCAGCAGCGCTTTAGAAGGGATACAGCCAACGTTCAGACAAACACCGCCCAGGGTGTTGTAACGTTCAACGATAACGGTTTCCAGACCTAAATCAGCGCAACGGAAGGCAGCAGAGTAACCTGCCGGACCTGCCCCAAGTACCACGACCTGAGTTTTGATTTCAGTACTCATCATGACCTCTTATTGATTTCCGGCGGTCCAGGGTACTTGTCGCCCTTCATCCACCGGGACGTTCTATCCGCCCGCAGTTTACAAAATTGTTAACAATTTTGAAACAACAAACGGCTCACGAATGCTCGCTTTCGCTAATAACCCCACAGACTTCATGAGATTAGCAGAAAAAAGCCGGCCGACTGGCCGGCTTTTTCGCTTACATCACCAGGCGGCGAATGTCGCTCAGGGTGTTGTTGATGATGGTGATAAAGCGCGCACCATCAGCACCGTCGATCACGCGGTGGTCGAAGGAGAGAGAGATCGGCATCATCAGACGCGGTACGAACTCTTTACCGTTCCACACCGGCTCCATCGCGGACTTGGAGACACCGAGGATCGCCACTTCCGGCGCGTTAACAATAGGCGCGAAGTGGGTAGTACCCAGGCCGCCGATGCTGGAGATAGTGAAGCAGCCGCCCTGCATTTCGCCGGCAGTCAGCTTACCATCACGCGCTTTTTTGGAGATGGTGGTCAGTTCACGGGACAGCTCGGTAATGCTCTTCTTGTTCACGTCTTTGAAGACCGGAACAACCAGACCATTTGGCGTATCAACCGCAACACCGATGTTGATGTATTTCTTCAGCGTCAGCTTCTGGCCATCTTCGGACAGGGAGCTGTTGAAGCGCGGCATCTGCTCCAGGGCAGCGGCAACGGCCTTCATGATGAAGACAACCGGGGTGAATTTCACGTCCAGTTTACGCTTCTCGGCTTCGGCGTTCTGCTGTTTACGGAACGCTTCCAGATCGGTGATATCGGTTTTGTCGAAGTGGGTAACGTGCGGGATCATCACCCAGTTACGGCTCAGGTTA
>Ga0268257_1000396_pt1 | contig 54530 bp, 50 predicted proteins | sample AgamicAtPrz_FD_200249 | JGI IMG/M metagenome (GOLD analysis project Ga0268257, IMG submission 200249) | Agave microbial communities from Guanajuato, Mexico - At.P.rz (v2) (version 3) | ecosystem: Host-associated > Plants > Phyllosphere > Phylloplane/Leaf | place: Guanajuato, Mexico | collected... | reverse complement strand
CCAGTCCGCCGAGCGCGAGCTGCATGCGCTGTCCTCCGAGATCCGCATGTCGGCCTGGGTGCTGGCCCTGCTGCCCCTGGTGGTGGGGGCGCTGATCATGGTGATCAACCGCGGCTACTTCATGCGCATGTGGAACGACGACAGCGGCCAGACCATGGTCCTGGTCGCCGCCGCCCTGGAGGCCCTGGGCGCCTTTCTTCTCTACCGGCTGGCCAAGCTGAGGTGAACCCATGACAGCACAGGCACAGGCACAGGTACAGGTACAGACCCACCCATCCGTCTGCGCAAGGAGCCACGCATGACCCCGCAGCAACTGTGGATCGCCAGCATCAGCCTGGGCGCGCTGGGACTGGTGCTGTGGGCCTGCGCCCTGGTGTGGAAGCTGTGGCGCTCTGCCCGTGCCTCCAGCCAGGTCGCCAGGATATTGCAGGCGCGCGATACCGCATCGACCCCGAAGGCCGCCACGAAGAGCGCCCTGCAGGCCAACGACGCGCAGCTGCTCAACCCGCTGTCCATCAACGTGCGCTCCTCCGATTCGCCACAGGCGGTGGCTGCCAACCTCCCGCCCCCGGCCTGGCTGCAATGGGGCGTGGCCAAGGCCTTGCTGGCCGATGAGGACCGCAAGCTGCTGGACCAGGCCGGCGTGGGCACGCGCAACGGCAGCATGGCCTATGTGGCCAGCCGCATGGTGCTGTGCGTGGTCCTGCCCCTGCTGGCGCTGGGTGTGCTGCGCCCCGGCGAAAACGCGGCGCTGATCTACGGCTTTCTCGGGGTGAGCCTGGGGCTCATGCTTCCCAAATGGTTTCTGCGCTCGCGGGCCAAGGGCCGGCGCGAGCAGGTGGTCGAGGAACTGCCGCTGTTCGTCGACCTGCTGCGGCTGCTGCAGGGCGTGGGCCTGAGCGTGGACCAGAGCCTGCAGATCCTGGCCTCGGAATTCAAGAGCGTGCTGCGCGTCATCAGCGGAGAACTGGCCCTGGCCAACCAGCTCTACAACACCGGGCGCACGCGCGAGCAATCCTTCCAGCGCATGGTCAACATGAGCGCCGACGACGATATGAGCGCCATCGTCAACCTGCTGGTGCAGGTGGACAAGCATGGCGGCGCCGTGCAGGAGCCGCTGCGGGAATTCAGCATCCGGCTGCGCGAAAAGCGCCAGGCCAGCTTCAAGGAAAAGATAGGTTCCATCACCGTCAAGATGACGGGCGTCATGGTCCTCACGCTGCTGCCCGCCCTGCTCGTCATCACGGCGGGCCCCGGCTTCCTGGCCGTGATCAGGGCATTGACCACCATGGGAGGACGCTAGGCATGCGACACCAGGAAAACACCCGCGCAGGGCGGACGCCAGCGCCGGCACCCCTTGCAACCCTGGCAGCCATGGCGACCCTGGCCTTTGCCCTGGCCGGCTGCGCCAGCAAGGGACCACAGGGCTACGGCGCCCCTTCCGCGCAGCAGGAAACCGCCGCCCAGGCCCAGCAGCAATTGCAGAACGCCCAGCAGGCCACCCAGGTGGACAACGCCCAGACCTATCTGGACCTGATCACGCAGATGCAGCAGGCGGGCCAGTGGTATGCCTCGCTGGCGCACACCGAAGCCTTCGAGCAGCAGTACGGCGTGAACCCGGAGTCGCGCCTGATGCGGGCCGATGCGCTGCGCAACACCGGCCAGGTCGAGCAGGCCCGGCAGGCCTACCTGGCGCTGCTGCAGGGCGCCACCACGGCGCGGGCGCGGCGCGGCCTGGGCCTGCTGTACGCAAGCCAGGGCCAGTATGGCCAGGCCGTGGAGCAGCTGGACAAGGCGCGCCAGCTCAACCCCATCGACGCCAACGTGCTCAGTGACCTGGCCTACGCCCACATGCTCGACGGCCGGCTGGCCGCCGCGCAGATGCCCATCATGCAGGCCTCGCAACTCGCCCCGGCCAACGCACGTGTGCAGCTGAACATGGCGCTGTTCTGGCTGGCCAGCGGCAACCAGGCCCAGGCGTCGCAGCTGCTGCGCCAGCTGGCCCAGCCCCAGGCCAAGGGCGCCCTGCCCATGATCGACCAGACCTCGCTGCAGACCCTGCAGGCACAGCTGGCCAGCGTGCGCGATGCCGTGCGCCTGCGCGGCGACAGCCTGCCCGCAGAGGCCAGTGCCGGTGCCGGTGCCGCTGTGTCCAGCGCCCCTGTGCTGCCTTCTGTGCTGCCCCCTGCACTCCCCCCTGTGCCGACCCTGGGCACCCGCCCCGAAGCACGCGCCACCGAGGCCCTGCCCGAGACCCTGCCGGCCGGCATCACCCGGCGCATTCTTCTTTCCGAGCCGCCCGGCGCCGCAGGCGCAGCACCGGCCTCGCCACTTTGAGGAGCACGACATGCCAGACACATACCGCATGGACCCACCGCGCCGCACTGCAGTCGCCAACGCTCTGGCCCCCTGGCTGCTGGCCGCCGGCATGGCCCTGCTTCCCACGGCCGCGCTGCATGCCCAGGCCTTCGGCGAAGTGCAGAGCCCGCCCGAGCAGGTGGATGCACGGCCCCATGTGTTCGCCGAGCCCTCCACCGACTCCATCCTGGTCGGCTACACGCTCTACACCAACCCCGATGGAACCGTGATGTACCTGCCCCGGCGCGAGATCGACATCGGCGGGGGCACCCTGCGGCTGCTGGAAATGCAGCACAGCCAGCCGGGCCAGCGTGCACGCCCCATCGCGGGCGAGCAGGCGCGGCGCAGCTATGCGCGCTACCTCAAGAGCTTCGAGACGGAAATCCCCGCCCTGTACAAGACCGGCGTCGAAGCCGGCGGCAAGAACTGAGGCCGGCCCCGGCCACGGCTTGCAGGAACGACCATGACCCGGCGCCAACCCCGCGCTCACCGCTCCCACCGATCTGCCAGCCTGCGGCAGCGGGGGGTGTATGCGCTGGAGTGGGCCATCATCTTCCCGGTGTTCTTTGCCCTGCTGTATGCCTGCATCAGCTACGGGCTGGCGTTCCTGGTGCGCGAATCCATGCAGGCCGCCGCCGAAGACGCCGCGCGGGCCACGCTGCGCTACCAGACCAGCCGCAGCGCCCGCCTGGACGCGGCCCGCAGCCTGGTGCAGCAGCGGCTCGACTGGCTGCCGGCCGACCTTCGGCCCACGGCTGGCAGCATCGACGTGCGCATCTGCAGGCTGCAGAACAGCGAACTGTGCTCGGCCACGCTGACCTGCGGCGTGCTGGTTGCCGAACGCTGCATGGTGCGCGTGGGCTTCACCATCCCTTATGGAACCAGCCCGATAGCGCCCGCCCTGCCGGGCTTCGGCCTGGTCATGCCCACCACGTTGACGGCCAGCGCCAACATCATGGTGGACAGGGGGGGGCTATGAGATACCCCCTGAGCGGCTGCGCCGCTTCCCCCTTGAAGGGGGACGACACCCTCGCTGCGGGGCGGCGCGGCCGGCTTAGGCCCTTCCTCGGTGTCCCTGGGTTGGGGCATGCCGTGCGTGAGACGGGGCCCTCTGCATCGTCCCGCACTGCAACTTGCCGCGAGAAGACAGTTCAGGACACCTTTGCTGCGCGGCGGCAGCGCGGCGTGGCGGCGGTGGAGTTCGCGCTGATCGCCGGGGTGATGGTGATGCTGCTGATGGGCATGTTCGTGTACTGGCGCGTGCTGCAGGCCCAGCAGTCGCTGGCGCGTGCCACGGGCGATGGTGCGCGCATGGTCCAGCATCTGGCGTTTGGCGGGATGGCGGGCTACAACCCGGCCAAGCCGGCCGAACGCGCCAACATTTTGCAGGCCACCAGCGATGTGGTGAACCAGAGCCTGGCGGCCAGCGGCATTCCAGCGGGCACGGCGCCCACCCAGATACAGATCGACTGGGGCACTTCCCAGGCCACGCTGAGCGTGGTGTACATGCTTCCCCCCGTGCTGGGCCAGGGCCTGCAGGTGGGCAGCCAGACCTTGGGCGAACCCACGCGCCTGGAGTCCCGCAGCCTGATCAGGCTTGCGCCCGGCAGCTAGACAGGAGGACCAGAGCATGCTCACCCACCTCCCCGCATCCGTACACCGCCCCCGAACGCGCCGGCAAGAGCGCGGGCAAGGGCGCCGGCAAGGCGGCAGCCTGCTCGTGCAGTTCGCCCTGCTGGGCTCGGTGCTGTTCCTGTTGCTCGGCGTCGTGGACCTGGGCTACATGTACTACGCCAAGCGCGACCTGCAGCGCATTGCCGATCTGGCGGCCACCCAGGCGGCCCAGGCCATCAATGCCGAGCGCAGCAACCGCGCTGCCTGCGTGACGGCGGGCGAGGACAGCATCACGGCCAACTGGCCGGTTCCACTGACCCGCAACAACACCCAGACCGTGGTCAGCTGCGGCAACTGGAACCCGGCGGACCCGGCGCGCCAATCGAGCGGCGGCCGCTTCTTCGACGCCAGCTCCGGCCCGCTGAACGCGGCGCGCGTGACGGTGGGAGGCACCTCGCCCACCATCTTCCCCGGCCCCTGGAGCCGTGCCGTGGTGGCCGAGGCCATTGCCATGCGCAACGACTCGGTGGCGTCCTTCCAGGTGGGCTCGCAGCTGCTGCGCTTCAACAAGGACACGCCGCTGGGCGGGCTGCTGGGCCTGGTGGGGCTGGACGTGGGCATGCTGACCCTGCTGGACTCCAAGGGCCTGGCCGATGCCAAGATCAGCCCGGCCGGCCTGCTCAAGGCCCTGGGCGTGAACCTGGGCATAGAGCAGCTGCGCGCGCTGTCGCCCGAGGGCCTGGCCAACATCGCCAGCGTCACCCTGCTGAACGTGATCGACGCCTCCATCAGCGCCATCACCGACAACGCGCTGGCCGTGCAGCTCAACGCGCTCAAGACCCAGATCATCAACGCGGGCCTGAGCACCATCAAGATCCCGCTGGGCAGCCTGGATGACCAGAAGGGCCTGTTCGCCTTCCTGGGCGCCGGCCGCACCGATCCGCTGAACGCGGCCATGGACGTGCAGCTGGGCATTGGCGACCTGTTGAAGACGGCCATTGCCATCGGCGCCAACGGCCACGCGCTGCAGGCCAACCAGCTGGATGTGGCCGGGCTCATCAAGGGCCAGCTGACCATCGTGCAGCCGCCCACCATTGCCGTGGGCCCCGTCGGCACGCAGGGCTACAGCGCGCAGATCCGCCTGAACCTGAACGTGGACACCGACCAGCTGCTGGGCGGCGCACTCAAATGGCTGGTCAAGGACATCCTTGGCACCCAGGTCAAGCTGCCCATTGCCGTGGACATCACCAACGCCACGGGCACGCTGACCGCACTGCAGTGCAGCGCCAGCCCGCAGACCATGGACCTGTCGGTCAAGTCCTCCATCCTCAACGCCTGTGTGGGCAAGATGGACCCGGCCAACAAGCAAAGCTGCGAGAAGGGCCTGCAAAATGAGCAGCTCATCACCCTGCTGCACCTGCCCGTGCTGAACGGCAAGCTGTGGGTGCCGGCGCTGGAGTACACGGACTCCACCACGGGCCTGGGCATGGAGCCGGGCTACGAAGATCCGGCCGACCCCAACTGGTCCAAGACCAACCGTTCCACGCAGGTGAACCAGCTGGCGCTGGGCGACACGGTCAACAACATCGTCACGGGACTGCTCAACCTGCTCAGCGGCCTGCTGCAGCCACCGAACAGCACGCCCACCGACATCACCACGCGCCTGCTGGGCTCCTACCTGGACGCCTCCATGGTGAACGGGCTCTACAACGTGACCAGCCTCACCAACCTGCTGCTCAGCGGGCGCGGCGTGGCCGGCGACAAGGACTACATGCCGCCGCTGCTCACGTCCAACTTCACGTTCAACAACGCCATCGCCAAGTCCTGCCTGCTGGTGGCCTGCCCGTCTTCCACCTGGAACAGCGGCACGTTCTCGGCCGCCCTCAACTCCTACACCAGCGTGCCCGGCGGCCTGCTGGATGTGCTGGGCATCTCCACCTACGACAACGGCTACCAGAGCTGTGCGGGCCTGCTCAGCTCGCTGCTCAACTGGAATGGCTGCGTCAAGAACAACGTGACCAAGCTGCTGACCTCGCACCCGCAGTACCTGTACGCGATCAACCCGAACAGCCCCGAGATCCAGTCCCTGCTCAACCGCGACAACAACCTCACCTGCACCGGCGCCCTGTGCACCCTGCTCAAGCCGCTGGTCACCACCGTGCTCAAGCCCATCCTCAACGGCGTGGGCACGCTGCTGACCAGCGTGCTCAAGGACACGCTGGGCCTGGAGGTGGGCCGCACCGACATCAAGGCCCTGTCCATCGGCTGCGACACGGCGCAACTGGTTTTCTGAACGGCAGGCAAGGCCATCCAATCCATGAATCGACAACGAGGGAATGCAACGTGAATCTGGACGAGCTCGTCATCTATGTCTGGGAAGGCCAGGCCGATATCGCCGAGCGGGTGGAGCGCTGCGTGCTCAACCTGGGCGTGGACGTGGTGCGCGCCGACGGGCTGACCCTGCCCGCCGACACCAGCGAGCTGGGCAATGCGATTGCCGTGGTCAGCGTCTCGGTGCTGGAGGGCGCGCGCTTCACGCGCCAGGGCGTGGAGGGCACCTTCGGCATGCCCGTGCTGTGGGTCAGCGCCAAGCAGCGCGACGCCAACGCCGGCACCTATGCCATGGAGTACTCGCATGTGCTGCCCTTCGACTTCACGGGGGCCGAGCTGCGCGCCATGCTGGTGCGCATCCTGCGGCGCATGCAGAGCAACCAGCGCCAGGTGCAGCGCTCGGAGGACATCATCGCCGTGGCCGACTGCATGCAGCGCCTGCTGCGCGACGTGGACACCTTTGCCGACTGCGAGCACAGCGTGCTCATCATCGGCGAGACCGGCGTGGGCAAGGAACGCATTGCCGAGCGGCTGCACGAGCGCAACAACCGCTACGGCCAGGGCCCCTTCGTGGTGGTCAACTGCGGCGCCATCCCGGACGGGCTGTTCGAGTCCCTGTTCTTCGGCCACGCCAAGGGCTCGTTCACGGGCGCGGTGAATGCCCACAAGGGCTATCTGGAGCAGGCCAACGGCGGCACGCTGTTCCTGGACGAGATCGCGGACCTGCCGCTGTACCAGCAGGTCAAGCTGCTGCGCGTGCTGGAAGAGCGCGCCATCACGCGGCTGGGCTCGGCCGCCGCCGTGCGGCTGGACTTCCGGCTGGTGGCGGCCACCAACAAGCCGCTGCGCGGGCTGGTGCGCGAGGGGCGCTTCCGGGCCGACCTGTTCTTCCGCCTGGCCGTGATCGAGCTGCAGATTCCCAGCCTGGAGGAGCGCGGCGAGGCCGACAAGCTGGCCATCTTCCACGCCATCCTGCGCAAGGTGGTGGGCGAGGCCACGATGAAGGAGCTGGGCGAGGCGCCCTTCTTCATCCTCGACGCCGTGGCCCAGATGTACTTCCCCGGCAATGTGCGCGAGCTGCGCAACCTGGCCGAGCGCATCGGCGTGGCCGCCCGCCAGACGCGCGACTGGAACGCCGACGGCGCCACGCAGCGCATCCTGCAGCACGCCCAGGCCCTGTCGGCCACCACCTTCCCGCCGGACGCGGGCGCCGCCGAGCCCCTGCTGGCCGACCGCAGCAACTGGGACATGGACGAGCGCAACCGCATCATCGCGGCGCTCAACACCAACGACTGGAAGCGCCAGAACACGGCCCAGCACCTGGGCATCAGCCGCAAGGTGCTTTGGGAAAAGATGCGCAAGTACCAGATCAGCGACGGCGAGCCCGAAGTGCCCGTGCCGGGCTGAGCACGCCCTCCGACACATCCCCATCCCCCCACGCCATGGAGACTTCCACGAACATGCAGGACAAGCCGGTCATCATCTTCGTCAGCGCCGTCTACCCCAGCCAGTACAGCCTGCTGTGCAGCCACCTTCGCGCCAGCGGCGCGGCCGACAGCTGGTTCATGACCATGCCCGGCCATGCCGAGAACTACGCCAGCCAGTGCGACCACCTGCTGTCGTTCCGGCCCGATGGCGACATCGTCGGCCCGCAAAGCTACTACTACTCCAGCAAGGTGGAGCGCTCGGCACGCATAGGCCGCGGCCTGCTGCAGGGCCTGCAGGCCTTCGAGAAGGAAAAGGGCAAACGCATCGACGTGGTGGTCGCCCACTCGCTGTGGGCCGCGCCCAACCTGCTGTACGGCGAGATCGATGCCGCCATCGTCAGCTACATCGAGTTCCCCAGCTACCGCGTGCACGGCAACGAGCCCGACTACCCGCCCGACCTGTCCCAGCGCCTGGCCGACCGCAACATGGAAATGCTGCACTACCACCAGGTGCTGTGCAGCGACCTGACCATCACGCCCAGCGCCCATGCGCGCTCGCTGTTCCCGCCGCTGCTGCAGGAGCGCGTGGCCGTGCAGTTCGAGGGCTTCGACATCCAGGCGCCCGACGAACAGGCCGAGCCGCCGCCGCGCCAGGACACGCGCTTCACCGTGGCCTTCTCATCGCGCGACCTGTCCAGCTCCAAGGGCTTCGAGACCTTCATGCGCCTGGTCGACCGACTGGTGCGCGAGGGCGATGGCCAGCAGATGCGCTTCATCGCCCTGGGCGACCCCACGGCCGTGACCTACGGTTACGAACAGCAATGGGTGGAGCGCCGCTACCAGGGCAAGGTGGCCAGTTTCCGCGACCATCTTCTGCAGATCCACCCGGCCGCCCAGGTGGTGGAGTTCCCGGGCAAGCTGCCGTATGACGAGTTCGCGCGCACGCTGGCCTCGGTGGACCTGTTCCTCTATCCGCTGCGCTACGGCGTGGCCAACTGGGGCCTGATGGAGATCCTGGCGCGCGGCGGCTGCGTGATCGGATCGAACTGGGGCTTTGTGCCGGAGCTGGTGCAAAACGATGTCAACGGCCTGCTGCTGCCCGACAGCGACGACGCCTGGATCGGCGCCATCCGCCAACTGCGCGACGACCCGGCCCGGCGCCAGCGCTACGGCCGGGCCGCGCGCGAGACGGGCAAGCGCTTTCACATCTCCAACGTGGCCCCGCGCTTCATGGACCTGTTCCGCCTGGCCATGGCGCGGCGCAGGGCCGCCCCGCTGATGCTGGAGTGAGGTGCCGCACCGGCCCGGGCCAGGCGCGGGCCAGGCGCGGGCCAGGCACGGGCCAGGGGCGACCCAGGGCCGGGATCGGTCCAGGCCTCAGGCCCGCGCCCGCAGGAAAAAGCCCGTGCCCATGCCGGTCTCGGCGGCCGACACCTCGGCTCCACCAGACACGGTGGAGGCCGCCACAAGGGCAGACATGCGCTCCATGCCGCTCCAGCTCAGGGCCATGTCCAGCTCGTCGCCGTCCTGCACCTCGGTCGCCTCCAGCACCTCCAGCACGTCTTCCACGCGCACCACCTGGTCCAGCAGGCCATGCAGCGAGGGCCGGGCGATGAAGAAGCCCTGCGCGCCATGGGCGCCCGCCAGCGCCACGGCCTCCAGGCCCTGGGCGGACTCGATGCCTTCCACGATCACGCAGGCGCCCCGGTCGGCGCACAGGCTGACCAGGCCCTGCATCATCCGGGCCGAAGGCCGGGCCTGCAGGCTCTGGTCCAGCACGGACTTGTCGATCTTGACGATGTTGGCGCGCAGCTTGCCCAGAATGTCCAGGCCGCCGCGCCGGGGCACGATGTCGTCCAGCGCCACGCGCACGCCCAGGATCTGCAGGTGCCGCACCAGGCCCAGCGCGGCCTTCTCGCAGGGGAAGGCGCCGGTCTCGGTGATCTCCAGCACCAGGCGCTGGGCGATCTCGGGCCGGTCCTCCAGATAGTCGAACACGCCGTCCCACCAGGCGTCGTCGCAGAACGAGGCGGCCGACAGATTGCAGCCCAGGCTGTGGCCGGTCTTCATCTCCAGCGCGCCTATCACCGACCACAGCACGCTGCGGTCCAGCCGCGCGGCCAGGCCCAGGCGCTCCAGCGCCTCGATGGCATGGGGCACGGCATAGTTGTCGTAGGCAGAGAACACGCTGCGGCGCAGCAGGCACTCGTGGTAGAGCGTGCGGCCCGCGCCGGCCCCACTGCCCCCGCCTGCCATGCCTGCGGGCTCCAGCAGCGTCACGGGCTGGAATGCCAGCGCCAGGTGGCCCAGCCGCAGATCGTCCAGCAGGCGGCCCGCCAACTGCATGTCGGCCTGGTAGGCCTTGATCAGCCTGGGGTGCATCCTGCGCACCGCCATGTCCTGGACGCCCGCCGTGGCGTGGCCCTTGCCGCGTATCTCGTGCAGGCCCGTCAGGGAGACGCAGCCCAGCGCCTGCACCTCGGCGCGCAGATAGGCCTCGCGCGCGCCGTCCACCACCGGGTCGCGCACCAGGGCGGACTCCAGCGCATGCATCCAGCCATGCCGGGCCTGATTGCCGGGCAGCACCGTGTCAGCCATCGTGCGGGGATCGAACCCCCGAACCAGCACCGTGTCGCCCGCACGCTCCAACGATTCGGCATCGATGCCCAGGCCCGTGAGCCGCTCCACGCAGACCCGCATGGCCTCGTCGCAGAAGCCGTTGCCGTAGACGCTGCGCCAGGTCTGCAGGGGCGACAGCCAGATGGCCAGGTCCACGGGGGTGTCGCCGGGCGGAGCTTCGATGATGTCGTCGTGCATGGTGTGCTCCTTCATTCAACGGCCTGCAATGGGTTGTGAATAGCAGTGAAATCCGATCGCCCTGCGCCCCCGGCCCGTGGGCCCGCCGCCGAGCACGCCGGCATCCACGGCCGACAGCGCCAGGTCCACATGGCCGGCCACCAGGTCAAAGACCACCGAGCAGGCATCCGCCTTGCGGCTGAAATACGCCAGCGTGGCGTCCGTGCCACCAGCGAAGCTGCCCAGCAGCGCCTGCCCGTCCTGCTCCTGGAACACGGCCTGCGCGCCGCCCTGCTGGGGCACGATGACGCGGTCGCCTTGCTGCAGCACGGCGCCGGCCTGGGCCGCGATCACATCGTTGCGCCGCACGATGCGCACGCCCTCGCTCACGCGCGTGAGCATTGCCACCGGTGCCATCTGTGCATGCGCGCCTCCATCACCGGCCTCGCGCGCAGAGGCAAAGCCAGAAGCGCGTGGCACTGCCGCAGACGCAAACGAGGCGGGCACGTTCAACGGCTTGCTGCGCGCCCTGTCCGGGTGGGCGCGCAGTCGCGGCAGGGGCACGCCTGCAAACGACAACGAGACAGCGGCCATGGTTTCTCCTCCGAAAGACTGCGATCAATGGGGCGGGTGGCGCAGCGCCCGGTTTTCCAGACACTGCGACAAGCTTTTTGCATCCTGTTGCAACAAGCGTGCCATGGGCCTGGACGTCTTCATCCAACGCAAAGCCATCTGTAACCTATTGATTTATTTGAACGCCCACGCACAGCCGTCGCCATGTCACCGCGCGGCGTTACGGGCGATGTCACGTAACGCCGGCACGCCACGGCGTTACTTTCACAGCGGCCGCGCAGGGCGGCGCGGCCCTGGCTGCCAGGCGCGGACCCCCTTTCGGTGTATGTTCCAGCGCATCACTTTCAGGAGCCCGCCCTGTCCCCGCAAAAGTCCATCCAACGGGATCTGGTGATCCTCTGGCTCACCATCTCGGCCGTCGCCCTGGTGCTGGCGTGGCTGCTGCTGCTGCTGAGCCGGCAGGGCACCGACCAGCAGGTTGCCCGCGCCCGCGACGCCGCAGGCGTCAGCTGCAGCGCACTGCAGGCCGGGGCAGCGCGCATGGGGCTGGCGGGGCTGACGGCAGACACGCCCAGCGCACAGGTCCGGTCCGCCGCGCAGGCCGTGCTGGACCTGACGCTGCGCGAGCGCCCCGGCATGGAAGGCGGCTTCTGGCGCGAGGGCCCCGGTGTCGTGGCCTATGCCTTTCCCACCTATGACGGCTCCGGCATCAAGCGCGATGCGCCCAGTGCGGAGATGGAGCGCATCGCCTCCACCGCCCAGCGCGCACGGGACAGCGCGGGGCTGGTGACCGACCTGCGCCCCGGCCTGCGCGAGGCGGTGGTCTTTGCCGCCTGCCCGGCCCAGGCCGATGCGCCCGCCCTGGTGGCCTGGACACTGATGCGCGTTCCCCTGATCAGCGCCGACGTGGTCAACCCCCTCATCCTTGCCGTCAGCCTGCTGCTGGGCATGGTCCTGGTCTCGGGCCTGTGGCTGGGCAGAATGCTCCGGCGCTGGCAGCGGCAGTCGGCACAGATGGAGCAGCAACTGCTCAGCGCCGAACGGCTGGCCACCCTGGGCCGGCTGTCCGCTGGCCTGGCGCACGAGATCCGCAACCCGCTGGGCACCATGCGCATGAAGGCCGAGACCGCGCTGGCAGCGCCCGCGCCACTGCGCGAAGCGCGCAGCCAGGGCGCACTGGAGGCCGTGCTGGCCCAGACCGCGCGCCTGGAAGACCTGGTATCGAGCCTGCTGGCCTTGACCCAGCCCTTCCGCGTGCAACCGGAGCCGGTGGACCTGCAGCAGCTGCTGGACGAAAGGCTGCAGGCACATGCCGAGCTGGCCCAGGCCAGGGGCGTGCAACTGACAACGGCAGTGTCCGTCGGCCTTGCCCGGGACCTGCAGGATGGGCGCCGCCCGCTGCTGGACCCCGCACAGATGGCCAGGGCGCTGGACAATCTGCTGCTCAACGCCCTGGCGCACACGGCGGCCGGCGGCCGGGTGGAACTGGGCGCGGACCGGAGCGCCCACCGCAACAGCCCGCTGCAACTGTGGGTGGCCGATGACGGCACGGGCATTGCGCCCGAGCTGCGCGACACGCTGTTCGAGCCCTTCACCACCGCGCGCCCCGGCGGCACCGGGCTGGGATTGGCGCTGGTGCGCGAAATCGTGCTGGCCCATGGCGGCCGCATCGCGCTGGGCAAGACAACACAAGGCACCCGCATAGAAATGGAATTTCCATGGCCCGCATCCTGATCGTTGACGATGACACGGCCTTCCGCGAAAGCCTGGCCGAGATGCTGGGCGACCTGGGCCACGCGGTCAGCGCGGCGCCCACGGTGGCGGCGGGGCTGCAGGTGCTGCAGGCCGGTTCGGTGGATGTGGCCATCGTCGATCTGCGCATGCCCGGCGAGGACGGGCTGGCCTTCCTGCGCAAGGCCCGCGGCCTCTCGCGGGCGCCCTGCATCATGCTCACGGCCTATGCCAGCGGCGGCAACACCATCGAGGCAATGCGCCTGGGCGCCTTCGACCACCTGACCAAGCCCATTGCCAGAACCTCGCTGGTCGAGGTGCTGGAGCGCGCCTTGCTCAGTGCCGGCCAGGCCGGCAGCCCCGAGAACGCGGCACAGCACCCGGCGCAGAACCCGGAGCAGGAAGGCGATGAAGCCGAGCTGGTCAGCGGCAGCGAGGCCATGCGGCAGGTCTTCAAGCGCATCGGCCTGGCGGCGGACAGCGACGCCACCGTGCTGGTGCTGGGCGAGACCGGCACGGGCAAAGAACTGGTGGCCCGAGCCCTGCACCGCAACAGCGCCCGGGCGGAGCGCCCCTTCGTGGCCGTCAACTGCGCGGCCATTCCCGCCGACCTGATGGAAAGCGAACTCTTCGGCCATGTGAAGGGCGCCTTCACAGGCGCCGTCAGCGACCGCGCCGGGCGCTTTCGCGAGGCGCAGGGCGGCACGCTGTTCCTCGATGAAGTGGGCGACATGCCGCTGCCCACGCAGGCCAAGATCCTCAGGGCGCTGCAGGAGCGCGAGATCACGCCCGTGGGCGCCAGCCGGGCGCTGCCCGTGAACGTGCGCATCATCGCGGCCACGCACCGCGACCTGCCGGCTGCCGTCAAGGAGGGGCGCTTTCGCGAGGATCTCTGGTACCGGCTCCAGGTCGTGCCCGTGCACCTGCCGCCGCTGCGCGAGCGCCTGGGCGACGTGCTGCTGCTGGCCGAGCATTTCCTGCGCCAAGGCGGCGGCACCTCGCCCAAACGCCTGGGTGCCGACGCCGCGCGCCTGCTGCTGGCCCACGACTGGCCCGGCAATGTGCGCGAGCTGCGCAACGCCATGGAGCGCGCGGCCCTGCTGTGCCCCGGGCCGGTCATCGGGGCCGAGCACATCGGCCTGCAGCCTGCCGCGGCGCACGGGCCCGCCATCGACTGGAACGGCCCGCTGGCCGCCGCCGTCGCCCAGCTGGAGCGCGAAATGGTCACGCGTGCCCTGGCCGCCGCCACGGGCAACCGTGCCGAGGCCGCGCGCCGCCTGGGACTGTCGCGCCAGCAGCTGTACCGCAAGCTGGCGGAGTTCGGGCTGGGCTGAGGCAGCAATGGGCACACAGACGCACAGACGCACAGACGCACGGACGCACGGACGGCGCCGCATGTGTCCGATACGGTGACACCGGCTGTCTCCACATCGGACACCGGGCTCGCAGCGCCCGCTGCAAGCCCTTGATTTCATGAGGATTCCTGATGGCATGGCACTTGCATTGACGGATGCGTGTCCATCGCCAACCAAGGAGCCCTCATGTCCCGATTTGTTCTTTCCTCCGCCGTTCTGTGGCTGGGTTCCAGCGCATTGAATGCGCATGCCGTGCCGCCCGGCGGCTTCGCCCCTTCAGGCCCTGCAGCCCCTGCAGGGCCTGGCGCGCCGCACGCACAGGCCGTGCTCGAAAGCGCCGTCGCCCGGCTGCTGACCAATCCGTATGGAGAGGTGGACGGCCTGCGCCTGACCGACGGCACGGTGGTCCGGTTCCCGCCGCATATGTCCGACGCGCTCACGGCAGCCGTGAAGGTGGGCGACACGGTGCGCATCATCGGCCGCAGCGAAGCCGGTGGTGCGGTCAAGGCGGATGCCATCGTGAACTCGGCCAGCGGCCAGACCGTGTACGACCAGCCGCCCGCCCGCGACGGCGCGCGCCCCATGCCGCCGCACCTGCGCATGGCCGGCCTGCAGACGCAGCAGGCCCAGGGCCGCATTGACGTGGTCCTCACCGGCCCGCGCGGCGATGCCAACGGCGTCATCCTGTCCGACGGCGCCATCGTGCGCTTCGCCCCCCATGCGCTGCAGCAGCCGCTGCAGCCGGGGCAGCTGTTTGCCGCCTCGGGCCTGGGCACGCGCAACGCGCACGGCACCTCGCTGGAGGCCACCAGCATGGGTGCCAGCCTGTCGGACCTGCAGCCGCTGTACGACCGCGCGCGCTGACACCACCGCCCGGTCCCCGGGGCCGGGCGGGCTCCTGCCCCTTCCTGCTGTTCTGCTTTCCTGTTTTCACCGAACCCCGCCATGTCCCCCAAGATCGCCCCCGTCCTGCTGCTGCTGATCTCCAACGTCTTCATGACCTTCGCCTGGTACGGGCACCTGAAGTTCGAGAACCGGCCGCTGTACCTCGTCATCCTGGTGAGCTGGCTGATCGCGCTGGCCGAGTACTGCTTTGCCGTGCCCGCCAACCGGCTCGGCCATGAGGTCTACAGCGCGGCCGAGCTCAAGACCATCCAGGAGGTGATCACGCTGGTGGTGTTCGCCGTCTTCTCCGTGCTCTACCTGGGCGAGAAGCTCACCCTCAACCACCTGGTGGGCTTCGGCTTCATCTGCCTGGGCGCCTTCTTCGTGTTCAAGGGCCCCCTGCGCTGAAGGAAGCCGCCATGCACCGCACACACCACCATGCGCGGCGCTGGCTGCCGGGGCTCAACTTCTTCCTGGCCGATGTGCGCGACGGCCTGGGACCGTTCCTGGGCGTGTTCCTGCTCGCCCAGGGCTGGCGGCTGGACGACATCGGCTACGTCATGGCCCTGGGCGGCATCGCGGGCATGCTGGCCACCACGCCGCTGGGCGCGCTGGTCGATGCCTCGCGCCGCAAGCGCAGGCTGCTGGCAGCGGCCATCGCCCTGCTGCTGGCGGGCAACCTGGCCATCTGGATCGCACCATCGCTGGCCGTGACGGCGGCATCGCAGGTCATCACCGGCGTGGTCGCGGCGCTCATCGCGCCCTGCCTGCTGGGCATCACGCTGCAGATCACCGGCCATGCGGACCTGCCCCGGCAGCTGGGCATCAACGAAGCCTGGAACCACGCCGGCAACGTGGCCACGGCCGCACTGGCGGGGGCCATGGGCATGCGCTGGGGACTGCCCTCCGTCTTCGTGCTCATGGCCCTGATGGGCTGCGCCTCGCTGGCCTGCCTGGCGCTGATGCGGCTGGATGAAACCCCGCAAGACACGCCGCCCCCAGAGCAGGCCGGGCCTTGCGCACCCGGCCTGCTGCACGTGCTCACGGGCACGCCGGCGCTGCGGGTGCTGGCCGCGGCCATGCTGCTGTTCCACCTGGGCAATGCCGCCATGCTGCCGCTGCTGGGCCAGGCCGCCGTGGCGCGCGGCCATGCCAACCCCAGCGGCTTCACGGCGCTGACCATCATCGTGGCGCAACTGGTCATGATCCCCATGGCCCTGCTCGCCGGGCGCCACGCCCAGCGCAGCGGCTACTGGCTGCTGGTCAAGGCGGCCCTGCTGTCGCTGCCGCTGCGCGGCCTGGTTGCCGCCACCTGGGACTCGGACTGGGCGCTGATCCCCGTGCAGGTGCTAGACGGCGTGGGCGCCGGGCTGCTGGGCGTTGCCCTGCCGGGCCTGGTCGCGCAGACGCTGCGCGGCACCGGCCACGTCAACGCAGGCCTGGGCGCCGTGATGACGCTGCAGGGCCTGGGCGCGGCCGCCAGCCCGGCACTGGCGGGCTGGATTGCACAGCGCTTCGGCTTCGATGCGGCCTTTCTTTCGCTGGGCGGCATCGCGGTGCTGGCGCTGGCGCTTTGCTGGTTCGGCGCGCCTGCCGAACCAAGGGCCGCACACCTCCAGCCCAAGACCTGAAATCAGGCCGTGCGCGGCCCGCTTTCAGGGCATCTGGAAACATTTGGGGGCCTGGAAACATAGGAGAATTCCTAGGACCCGAATCAGAACCCGCGCCATCGCGGACTTGCCTCCCAGCGGCCAGCGCCTGCCGCCCCCGAATGACTGTCAAGAACAAGAAGCCTTCCGCGCGCAAGCGCAGTTCCTCCCCCGCCTCCAAGAAGAAAGCCTCCGGCCGCAGCGGCCGCAGCGGACTGTGGCGCTCCATGTTCGCCGCCCTTGTGGCGGCAGCGGGCACCTTCCAGATCGCCAGTTGCAGCCTGGACCCGAACTGGCACCCCAAGCTTCCCGAGCCGCCCTTCCTGTCCACCCTGCCCATCCCCGGGCTGGAGCACCTGCGAAAGCAGCCGGAGACAGGTTCGGGCACGGCCTCCGGTGGCGGCAGCCCGCCAGCCGGCAGCATGGCCACGGGCTTTTCGCACTGCCGCGACTTCTTCCCCGGTGGCGAGCCCCCTGCCCTGCAGATCCAGCCCCAGCAGCGCGAGCTGTGCTTCAGCGCCTTTGCCGTGCTGCACAGCGGCCAGACCAAGACGCCCGTCTTCGTGGTGGAGCGCCTGAACCGCAAACTGCTGGACCAGGGCCAGGGCCTCAAGCGCAGCGACAAGTTCTATGCCGATGCCCGCCTGCCCCGCGCCGAGCGCGCCGAACTGGACGACTACCGCCGCTCCGGCTACTCGCGCGGACACATGGCGCCGGCCGGCGACATGTACTCGCCCGAAGCCATGGCCCAGAGCTTCAGCCTGGCCAACATGGTTCCGCAGGACCAGACCCACAACGGCGGCGTCTGGAGCAAGGTCGAGCAGGACACGCGCCGCTACGCCCAGCGCGCCCAGGGCGATGTCTATGTGTTCACCGGGCCGGTGTTCGACGGCCAGCCCCTGACCATCGGGCCGGGCAAGGTCCATGTGCCCAGCCATATCTTCAAGCTGGTCTATGACGCGAGCACGGGGCGTGCCTGGGCGCACTGGCAGGCCAATAGCCCGGATACGCGGATGAGTGCGCCGATCAGTTATGAGGAGTTCACTCGGAGGACGGGGATGCCGTTGTTGGCGGGGGTGATGAGGGGGCGCAGCTAGTCTTCTGGCGTGGGCCAGGGGGCTACTTCTTGCCCCTGCCGGGTGGTTGTTTTTCGAGGCCGGGTCTCGGCCCGGCGGCCGACCTACCTTTCTTTGATTCGTCAAAGAAACGTAGGCCAAAGAAAGACGACCCGAATGTCCGCGACCCCTTCGCTTCGCTACGGGGCAACCTGCGTCGTGGCGGTTGCGGGGTTCGCCGTGAAACTCACTTCGCGCTGCGCGCTACGTTCAAACATCACGGCGAGTCAGATCACGAAGCAAGCCTGTCCTTCGGCAGGCTTGCAACCCCGCAACCGCCACGACGCAGGCGCTGACATACGGGGGGTGGAGAAGGGGGTGCGCGGCGCGCTGCGCGCTGCTGGCGCTGGCGCTGGCGCTGCGGCTCAGAGGGTTACTGTGCGCCGGTCCAGAACCTTGTCTATCAGGCCCCATTCGCGGGCTTCTTCTGCGGTCATGAAGCGGTCGCGGTCCAGGTCGCGTTCCACCTCTTCGTAGCTGCGGCCGCAGTGCTGGGCGTACAGGCGTGTCACGCGGTCCTTGGTGCGCAGCATTTCCTCGGCATGGATGCGGATGTCGGAGGCCTGGCCCTGCACGCCGCCCAGCGGCTGGTGCACGTGCAGGCTGGCGTTGGGCAGGGCCATGCGGTGGCCGGGCTCGCCGGCCATGAGCAGGAAGGAGCCCATGGAGCGCGCCGTGCCCATGCACAGCGTGTGCACGGGTGACTTGATGAACTGCATGGTGTCGTACATGGCCAGGCCGCTGGTGATCACCCCGCCCGGCGAGTTGATGTAGAGGTGAATGGGCTTATCCGGGTTCTCCGCCTCCAGGAACAGCAGTTGCGCGCAGACCAGGGCAGAGACCGCATCGTTGACCTCGCCGTTGAGAAAGATCACGCGGTCGCGCAGCAGGCGCGAGTAGATGTCGAAGGACCGCTCTCCGCGCGCCGACTGTTCGACAACCATGGGGACGAGCATCATCGATTCGCGCATGGGCGAACTCCTGTGTGTGGTGGTGAAAAAAAGAAAGGGCTGCGGCCCTGCGCCGCACGCCCCGTTGCCGGGGCCCTCAGGTCGCGTGTATCAGGTCAGGTGCATCAGGTCGCGTACATCAGGAAGCCGCCGTCGTTGGCCGCTTCCCTGGCGGGCTGCACCCGCGTATCGGTCAGCACATGGACGATGCGCAGCAGCGTGCCGCCATCGGCGCCGGGGCTGATCTGCAGGTCCACCGTGCTTTCCAGAAAGGGCGGCTCCGCCTCGCGCAGCCGCAGGCGCAGTGCCTGCTGCGGCACCTGCAGCAGCGGCTCGGCATGCTCGGTGCCCGGCAGCCACTGCGCGCGCAGCTCGGGAATGCTCAGCGCGCGCCAGACCTTCTCGGGCGGAGCGTCCAGCGCGTACTCCTGCACCAGCTCGCGGGCCGCATCGCCGGTGTCCATATTGCTCATCTTGTTCATTGGTCCATGTCCTTGAGCAGGCCCTTGAGTGCATCCACGCGCTGCGGCCAGTAGGCGCGGTACTTCGCCAGCCAGCCCGCAATCTGCGCCAGCCCTTCGGGATTTACTTCGTAATGCATGAAGCGCCCCTGGCGCTGCTCACTCACCAGCCCCGCATTGCGCAGCACGGCCAGATGCTGGGACATGGCCGACTGGCTGATATCCATCCCATCGCGCAGCGCGCTGGCATGCATGCTGCCAGCGGCCAGCTTCTCGAAGATGGAGCGGCGCGTAGGGTCGGCCAGGGCCTTGAAGATGTCGTTCTCGGGCATGACGACACTTTAGCAACCACTTATTTCAAACGCAAGCCCCGCACGCCAATCCCCCCGCCACGCCCTCATCCGCAAACCGCTTGGCCGCCTTGAGCAGATAGCTCACGGCATAAAGAATGGGGTCGTCGGCCTCGTCGCCATTCAGATGGTCCACCACCTCGATGGCATAGCCCAGGTCCACCGCCGTGTCGTGCAGCAGGCCCAGCAGTTCCTTGTCCTCAGGCTCCAGCGACTGCGCCTGATCAGCCTTGGCGTAGTAGATGCGCAGCAGGTCGCGGCAGACGCAGTTGATGGCCGTGACCTTGTGGCTAGCGTGCAGCTCCAGCACTTCGAGGGCAGCGCCCAGGTGCAGGACGGCGTCGATGGCGAGGTCGTCGAGCTTGGGTTGGGGGGAGATGGCGAGGTTGGGTTCATCCATGGAGGCTCCCTGGGCTTGGATCATGTCGAACAACGGGCACACGCAAATCGACTGCGTGAGGCACCGCTTCATTCTACGAATTTCGTAGAGACCGAATCAATACACCCTACGACTATCGTAGGATGCCGCCCCGGACCAAACCGCCCTCCAACCTCTTTGGGAAACGCCTTCGCGAGGCCAGATTGCGTACCGGAATACCGCAGGACCAGTTGGGGGTTGCTGTCGGTCTTGATGAGACGACGGCAAGTGCGCGCATGAGCAGATACGAGACCGGGGTTCATGAACCACCAGTGGATATCGCGAACCGGATTGCGCAGGTGCTCGGCGTGCCTTCTTCTTACCTTTACTGCGAGGACGATGACCTTGCCGAGGTAATCCTGGCGTGGGGACAGCTCACTCGTGAAGGGCGAGTCAGGGCGAAGAAATCGGTGCTTAGTTTGGTGGCTGGGACAGAGAAAGGGATGGGTTGAGAGAGCATCGCTCAACAATTCTTGAGCAGATTGTTTACGGCTCCTGTCTCGACACCTTTGAATAGGCTCACAAGCTGCGCGAACGGTGCTATCGGCCAGTACCTGATCCTCGCTCGCCGCGCCAGTCAACGGTCGTAGCTAGTCGACCCAGCGCTGCGCGAGAATAGCCAGACCTCGCACAATTTTTAGAGCATGAACTTCTACGATTGGATGATTTACAAGGGCCTTTCGAAGTCCTCGGCGAGGAGCTACGACGGAGCGCTCCGCGGTGCCCTGTCCGAATGGGCGATGGATGGCGGTCTGATCTCTGGCCCTCTTACCGCGCTGACCAGCTCTTCGGCTCTGGGCGCTCTTTCTCCCAGCATCCAGGAACTGCCCGTTTTCAAAGAGCGAAACGCACGCGGGCACCACATGTACAGCGCGACCTTGTCGCAGTTCGCCGCATACCTTGCGAGCAACGGTAGCGACGACATGCAAGCCGACCTCGAACAGATCATCAGCGATCCGACCACAACAGCGACTGAGAAGACAGCGCTGATCAAATCTAGGATCGGGCAGGGAGCATTCCGAGACAAGGTGCTCCTGCACTGGACCGGCTGTGCTGTCACCGGATTCAACGACACCAGCCTCCTTGTTGCGTCTCACATCAAGCCATGGAAGAAATCGACGAATAGTGAGCGACTGGACCAGTGGAACGGACTGCTGCTTTCGCCAAACCTGGACAAGGCTTTCGACAAGGGCTTCATCACATTCGAGATGGACGGCTCGATTCGCCTCTCTCCTCTTTTCATTGAGGCCGCAAAACTTGGGATCACGTCCGATATGAAGATTGCGCTGAAACCCGACCACGAAAAATACATGGCGCACCATCGAACAGAGGAGTTCAAGGGCGGGTAGTGAAAGTAATCTTCCATCCTCCCTGAGGTCGTCTGAACGGCCGCTGCGTGACGCCGAGGCAACTGGTGATTGCTACTACGAGCAGTCGATCTGCATGGTTCCCTAGCTGCGCACTTGAGTTGGGCCGACCATCGATGCCGGTTACGTTTGAACAGTTCGCTGCCACTACCGGGCAGAGCTGTTTCAAGAACAGCCCGTTGTGATAACTCTGTGGGTCGCTGTGATGTTGCCCCCGTATTCCCGACCCCGCCCTATTCGCAATAAAGCACTTGGTCAGCCCCTGCAGCCTGTTGCCGCCTGAACTCCCGAGGCGAACGCATTTTCAGCGAAGAATGCGGATGCACCTCGTTGAAGTGCTCGAAGGCCGCTGGCAGTTGTGCCAGTACCGTCTGCGCGTCACTCAGGTCCATGCGCGCCACATAGTCGCGCTTGAAGGTGTTGACGAAGCTCTCGGCCATGCCGTTGCTCTGTGGGCTGCAGACGGGCGTGTTGATGGGCTTCAGGCCCAGCGCGCGTGCCAACGCCCTCGTTTCGGCGGCGATGTAGGCACCGCTGTTGTCACTGAGGAACTCCAACTCCTGGCCCTGCGGGACCGCATCGACCGAGCCGAAGCGGCGTTCGATGGCCTCGATGAGCATCTCGCGTACCGGCTCGCCTGGCAGTCCTTTGCCCTCCCACGCGCGCCAAGCCATCACCTCACGGTCGCAGCAATCCTTGGCGAAGGTGGCCGTCACGGTCTGGCCAGAATCGCACTTGATTTCCAGACCATCGGAGCACCATCGAAGGTCGCTGCGCGCGACCGCAACACGGCCCTCATGCGTGCGTGCAGACTGGCGCCGGCGAGGCGCCTTGGGCAGCAGCAGAGCGGCTTGTGCCATGGCACGATAGACGCGTTTGGCATTGACCCTCGGGGCGTCTCGTGCCGCACGCCGGCGGTTCATCAAGGCACAGGCACGTCGGTAGCCGTAGCAGGGCAAGTCGGCAATTTGCTGGCGCAGTTCGGCGAGCAGCCCGGCATCGTCGCTGGGGGGCGATGGCTGCGGCCATCGGCCCAGTCTGCACCGTGTCCAAGCAGGTCACGCACATGCGAGCACGCCAGCCCCATCGTCCGACAGACCGTTTTCACTGGTCGTCCCCGGGCAACAAGGGCGAGCGCGCAATCCACTTGTTTCTGCGGCGTACTCCACGGCTTCCTTGAGGATTTCGTTCTCCAAGGTCTTAATGCCGAGCACGCGCTGCAGCTTGGCGATTTCCGCGCGGGCAGCCGCCAGCTCGGAGGCCGGCACGACTGCCTCGCCAGCGAAGACGGCGGTCAAACCACCCTGGCGTTCGAGCTTGCGCCACGGGAACAGCAGTCCAGCCGAAACGCCTTCCTGCCAAGCGACCAATGACACGCTCATGCCCAGTTCGTAGGTTCGGCGCACCAGCGCCGCCTTCTCTGCGAGGGACCAGCGCCTGCGGCGCCGATCCTTCACCACTACTTCTACTGTCTCCGTATGCCTAGTCATATGCACAGTCCTGTTCCCATCTTCAAAGATAGGCGATAGGACGGGGCCGGGGAATCAGGGGGCTATCTCACAGAGTCATCCGCAGACGGTGTTCTAAACGATCGCTTTGATCAGGGCTGGGCATTTGATCGGCATTTCAAGGCGGCCAAGGAACTGCGTCGGCCTAAAGCCAGGCTGCAGCGCTGACGTAGGACCGCGACATCAAAAATTTCCGCCACATACGCGCGCCGCAGTTCCTCTCTCGAACTCTAGCCGGGATCGAGTTCCACAATTTTATTGAAAAGTGGACAAATGTTCACCATTCAGAGTACATTTGTTCTCCATGAGCAAATCAAACGACCGCAGGCGTGAAGTATTGGCATTCATCCAAGCCAGAGTTGAGGCGGATGGCCGACCACCCACGCTTGAAGAGATCGCCACTGCCTGTGGTTTCGCGTCGCGAAGTGCGGCGCAGAAGCACGTGCGCGCACTGGAAGACAGCGGCGACCTCCAAGTGACCCGCGGGCAATCCAGAGGAGCTCGTCCTAAAAAGAGCAAGCCGACACCTCCAGGCGTTCAGCAACTTTTCGAAATCTCCCCCCGAGATGTCGCAGATCTGTCCGACGCCGATCTTCGAGGCCTCGTCGCGCGTCTTTGCATCGCCCGCTTGGCTGACGCTGAAATCCCGCCGATACCGGTGACATGGGGAGGTGACCAGCGAGCACCAGACGGAGGCATCGACGTCAGGGTTCGACTCTCCGAAAGAGACGCTGAAAAGTCCCACTTTGAGCGAAGCGATGTTGGCTTCCAAGTCAAAGCGACCAAGATGGGACTGAGCGAGATACAAAAAGAGATGTGCCCAGGGGGCATTCTGAGATCCTCTATACAGGAGTTGGTCCAAAGAAACGGCGCCTACATCATCGCGACATCCGACGCGGCGGCAGATGCCGAATACCAGCGACGCGTCGCAGCAATGAAAGCTGCAGTGGCTGGAGCAGCCGATGGCGTGACCGCCTTTGTCGACTATTACGACGCACGCAGATTGGCCGACTGGACCAATCGGCATCCTGGCGTTGTTGCATGGGTCCGAAGTCAGTTGGGACGAGCTCTCCAGGGCTGGCATCCTTATGGCCAGTGGTCGAACACGCGTAATGGCAAGACGCAGCCCTTACTCCCAGATGAGAAACATCGGTTGTTTGACCCTCATGATCGGGAGAACGGCCTCACGTTGACCGACGGCCTCTGCAAGATCCGGTCCATGCTCAGAACCGGGGGCAACTCGATTCGCTTGACAGGCCTGTCAGGCGTCGGCAAGACGCGCTTTGCGCAGGCGCTATTCGAAGAGGAGGCAGCCCCCGAGGCGCTCCCGCAGGACCATGCGCTCTATACCGACACAGGGGAAGGCTCCAACCCGAGCCCCTTGGCACTGCTCGACGAACTGCTAGCCTCGCGCCGTAGAGCGATTCTGGTGGTCGACAACTGTGGATCCGAACTGCACAGTCAGCTCACTGCGCGCTGCAAGATCTCTGATCACGTGAGCCTGTTGACGATTGAATACGACATTCGCGAAGACTTGCCTCTGGAGACCAGCGTCTTTCAACTTGACGCTGCGTCTCCAGAACTAATCGCGAAAGTCATCGAGCAGCAATTTCCCAAGATCTCGCAAGTCAATGCCCAGACCATTACCGATTTCGCGGATGGTAACTCCCGTGTCGCAATCGCTTTAGCGAACACGATGGACTCCAACGATTCGCTCGCCGGACTGACCGATCGTGCTTTGTTTGATCGCCTCTTCTGGCTCGGCAAGGAGGTGCATAGCGAACTGAAGGTCGCCGCCGAGGCATGTGCCCTCGTCTATTCGTTCGATGGAGAAGACGTGGAAGGCGAGCTCACTGCACTATCCACACTCGCTGAACTCTCGCCCCTCAAGCTCTACCGGCATGTGAATGATCTCCAGCAGCGAGGCTTGGCGCAGCGGCGAGGCAAGTGGCGTGCGATCCTTCCTCATGCAATAGCGAACCCACTTGCGGCACAAGCGCTCGATTCCATTCCGCACGCACTGCTGCACGCAAAGCTGGTGGCACCCCAAGGTCGATTGCTGCGCTCTTTCTCTCGGCGGCTGGGCTATCTGCACACTTCCCCATCTGCCGAGAGATTTGCCAATAGCTGGCTGGCTGAGGGCGGTCTGCTCGGAGATGTAGCGAGCCTATCCCCACTCCTGCTCGACGTTCTGTGCAACATTGCCCCCGTTTCTCCTGCAGGAACTTTGTCTGCCATCAAGCGAGCCGTAGAGGGACCTGCAGCGGCAGAGCTGCTGTCAGCGAAAGCACCCTCACGCACGCGTTTTGTTCGGCTTGTTCGATCCATCGCCTACGAGGCAAAGTACTTCGACGAATGCCTGTCTGTCCTCGTCGCGTTTGCTCGCACTGAGGATGAGGATGAGCGCATGGATCCCACCCGGTCCGTCATTGCATCACTTTTTACGCTCTACCTTTCGGGCACGCACGCTACAACGGAGCAGCGCGCGAACTGGATCCGATGGGCATTGGAGTCTGGTGATGCAGTGCTGGGGACAATTGGCTTGAAAGCACTTGCAGCCAGTATGGAAGCACATCACTTCTCGTCCAGCTTCGAGTTCGAATTTGGCGCTCGTGTGCGCGACTATGGCTTCAACCCGAGAGGAAAAGCGATCCGCGACTGGTTCGCTACCTTTATCAACCTCACCGCCGAAGTGGCTACGGGAAGCGGGCCATGGGTTTCCGAAGCGCGAGATCTTCTCGCCAGGTGCTTTCGAACGCTCTGGTCATTTGCGGGCATGGCGGACGTGCTGGAGCCCGTCGCTGAGCGGCTGATTGCTTCGGGCTGGGAACGCGGATGGCTGGGCATCCGGCAAACCATTCAGTTTGACGAAAAGTCGCTTCCCGCCGACATGCTCCAACGGCTTAAGAAGTTGGAGGAGCGCGCACGTCCAAAGACGCTCGTCGCCCGTGTGAAGGCCACAGTGCTGGCGGGCTATTCCTCCGGGCTGGACTACGCCGACGGGGAGGATGTCGCCTCTGGCTACGAGCATGCTGAAGTGCGCGCAAGAGAGCTCGGCGAGCTCGTCGCCAATGACCCGGCAGCCTTCGATATCCTTCTGCCTCTGCTTGTCACGAATCAGCAAGGTCGGCAGTGGAGCTTCGGAGCAGGCTTAGCCGACGCCGTGGAATCGTTGAGTACGTGCTGGGCAGCAATGACAAAGGCTTTTGAAGACACACCTGAAGAGCAGCGAAGTGTCCAGATCCTCCGGGGCTTTTTGCATGCGGCGCATGTCCGGGATCGAGAAACATTCGAGCGCTGCCTCGATGAGGCGATGGGCCGCGCAGCCCTCGCGTCGTGGGTTGCGGTACTTCAATTGAGCGCCCCTCTCGATGAGTCAGGATGCCGTCGCTTGCTTGCGTCCATGGATAACCCTTCCGTGGCAGTGTGGGCATTCCAGTATCTTGCGATCGGCCGCGCAACAGAACACTTGGCGGACGATCTTCTTGCCGGACTGCTGCAGAAGTTGAGCATCAAGCCGGACGGCCTGAGTGTTGCCATCGATGTTCTATATATGCACATCCATGGCAAGGACGATCCAATCGGCCCGCGGGTGACGGCAGTCGCTCACACGTTGATCGCGAGCGCTTCCCTAGTCAACCAGCATGGTCGGCTTGATCACGAGCTCTCCGGCCTGATCAAAAAATTCCTCTGCGGACCTGAGGGCGAATCGACTGCACGCATCCTGCTCTCGACGTTGCGCCAGGAGTTTGACGACCACGCGTTCTCGCGCTATTACCTCACCGAAACGATTGCCTCCTTGTTCAAGCTTCAACCGCACCTCGCCCTGAATGTGCTGGTGGGCGATGAGGACGATACAGACAACTACGCCATGCGTCGCTACGCACTAGCTGGGGGCCGTAGAACCAGCGCATTGAGCGAAATTTCGATCGATGCGCTAATGGACTGGTGTCGCGCCGGGTCACCGCAGAGATGGCCTCGGGTCGCGCCGCTACTGCCTGCGTTTGCCGCCACGGAGAGCGACCAAACCCTGAAGTGGTCCGAACGCGTCATGACGCTACTTCGAAACTCACCAGATCCTGTGGCTGTCGGCGCCGTACTCGTGGAACTTGTTGAGCCTTCTGGATGGAGTGGTTCTCTGGTGGACGTCATCCGGCAGCGGCTACCTTTGTTGGATCAATTGGCCGAGACACTGGGTCCCGAAAATGCAAATGCCGTCGCGAGTTGGAGACGCCGTGTGATGCTCACGATTGACCGCGAAACGAGGCGGGAGCTAAAGGAGCATCAGGCGCGCAATGAGCGCTTTGAATAGCAACTCAGGCTTGCGCTAGGCATAAGTTGGTCGTTGCTCCAGCGAATTTTTCACTCTGCACTCATGTTTCGTTGAGATCAACGACCAACGATGCTCCTGGCTGCTCACCGGGTCCGTCGGCCGCGCCCCCGCCTTGAAAGGGCAGGAAAGACCGGGCCTGTCATGACTGCGCGGCAGAGTTGGCCGCTTTGGCTTTTTCTGCGGGCGGCTGCAGCCCTTCGGCCAGCGCCACACCCAGCGCGTCAATGACCGCCCGCACGCCCGGCACGTTGCGGCGGTCGCGGTGATAGGCCAGGTACACCGGGCAGGAAGGCAGTGGCGCGTCCACCTCCAGTCGCACCAGGCCGGGCACGGCATGGGCCATGGCGTCGGGCAGCAGGCAGATGCCCTGCCCTTGCTCCGTGGCCTCCTGGCGGGCCAGGTCGGAGCCGGATCGAAAGACGAACCGGGTAGCGCCCCGGCTGGCCAGCCACAGGTTGGAGGCGTCCTGCCGGCCGGTGGCCAGGTCCTGCCCCACGAAATCGTGGCTGGCGAAGTCCTGCGCGCGCAGGTGGCGACCCGGCAGGCGCTGCTCGACATAGCCGTGCGAGGCGTACAGGCCAAACGTCAGTTGCCCCGCCCATTTCTCCACCACCACGGCCGAGCTGGAGCGCCCGACCCGGAGCGCCACATCCACTTCGCGCCGCCCGACATCCGTGAAGCGCGACTCCACGGCCACTTCGATATGCAGCCCGGGATGCGCGCCTCTCAACTGCGAGAGCACGGCGGTCACGGGCTTCACGAAGCCCTCTCCCATGCTGACGCGGATGGTGCCGGTCAGCGCATGGGCCTTCTCATCGGGCCGGTCGTCGCGCTTGATGCCGCCCAGTCCCAGCTCGAACTGCTCGGCCAGCTCCACCAGTTCCATCGCATCGGGCTCGACCGTCGTCCCTGCGCTGCTACGGTGTACCAAGGCACGGCCCAGGGATTGCTCCAGCGCCTCGATGCGCCGCGCGACGGTGGAGGTGGACAGGCCCAAGGCAGCGCCTGCGGCAAGCAGGCTTTGGTGGCGGTGAAGCGCCAGGAGCACGCGCAGGTCATCCCAGGTGGTGGGCGGTTGGTTTTTCATGAATGCAAATCAGCTTACCAGCGCTGCCCATTCCCAGCCGGGCACCCCGTCGCAATACTCGAGTGCATGAAAACCCCTTTTGATTTCTCCCAGAAAACCGTCCTGGTGACCGGCGCCTCCATGGGCATCGGCGAAGTATTTGCCAGGGAGCTTGCCCGCCGTGGCGCCAAAGTCGTGCTGATCGCGCGCAGCCGCGACAGGCTCGAAAAGCTCGCCAGCGAATTGCCCGGCGCCGAATTCCTGGTGGAGGACCTGGCCACACCCGGGGCGGCCAGGCGGGTCTTCGATGCCGTCAGCGCCAGGGACCTGCTGCCGGATCTGCTGGTGAACAACGCGGGCTTCGGCACCCACGGTAGGTTTGATGAACTGGCGCTGGCCATGCAGCGGGAGGCCATCGACCTGAATGTGGGTGCCCTGGTGGAGCTGACGCACCTGTTGCTCCCCGCACTGGAGCAGCGCCAGGGCGGCGTCATCAACATCGCCTCCACGGCAGCGTTTCAGCCGGTCCCCTATATGGCGGTCTACGCCGCGACCAAGGCCTTCGTCCTTTCGTTCAGCGAAGCGCTCTGGGCCGAGTACCGGCCACGCGGCGTGCGTGTGCTGGCGTTGTGCCCGGGCGCTACCGACACGGCGTTCTTCGCCCGGGCCGGCGAGGCCGCATCCTTCGGGAAAAAAGCGTCCAGCGAAGACGTGGTTCGTCTGGGGCTGAAAGCCTTCGACGACAACCGCGCCTCGGTGGTGCACGGTTGCGCCAACTACCTGACGGCCCTGGGCGCCCGCATTGCCACGCGCGAGTTCATGGCCCGGTTCACGGCGCGCGTGATGAGGCCTGCAGCGCAGCCGGCTTGAATGTCTCTGGTCTCAGGGATGCAAGCTTGCCGCGGCCCGGCCATTGCTGGCCAGGGCCTGCTTTCACCAGTCAGCCGCCACTGCCGGCAGCCCTTCGTGCGAGGGAAAGTGCGGCAGCACCTCCTGGGCCAGTTCCTCCAGCACCTCGGCGGGCGGGCGCTGTGACCACTGGATGCCCAGCGCCGCGTGGTTCACCCCTGCCGCCTGCCACTGTTCGAGCAATGCCACCAGTCCCTTGCGCCCGGTGCGCAGGACATAGCCCCCATGCAACGGGGTTGGGGGATGGCCGGGGTCATCGACCAGGTCGATCCACTCGTTCGTCATGTGCGGGCGGAATGCGCCTCCAGGGATCAGGTCACGCCAGGCGCGGATTTTTTCCGCCAGGTGCTGGGGCCCCCGGGGGGTATGGGTGGCACCGGGGTAGGTCAGCCAGCCATCTGCATGCTCTGCAATCCATGGCAGCGACTGGCCTGACGATCCCGTCACCATCAGCGGAATGCTCCCCGCAACGGGCTGGGGGAGAAACTCGGCTCCTTCCAGGCGCCCCAGCGGGGAATCGATGTCCAGGTGCCCGGGCTGCATGAGCTGGCGCATATAGGCCACGGCCTGGGAAAAGCGCTGTGCCCGGGCCGCGTGTTCCAGTCCGTAGGCGGGAAACTCCATCGGCCTGTCGCCAGAGGCCAAGCCCATCACCAGCCGGCCGCCGGAGAGCTGGTCAATGCTTGTGGCGGCCTTGGCCAGGTCGATCGGATGGCGCAGGGAGACGATGGCGCTGCCGGTGGCCAAGGCGATCTTGCGGGTACGGGCAGCCAGGAAGGACAGGTAGGTGAAGGGGTCGAACACCTGCCCAGCGTCTCCGAACGAGGGATCGAACAAGGGGACATCGCGCACCCACACTGCGGCAAAGCCATGCTGGTCGATGCGGGTGACCAGATCGGCCTGCCCGCGCAGCACCGACATGTCGCCCTTGTAGCTGCGCAGCGGCAGGAAGATGCCCACGGTCAGCCGGTCTGGTGCAAACATGCGCCGGTAGCCAGGGTGTGCGTAGAACGAGGCATAGGAAGCCCCACCCGTGCGCGGGGAGACAGGAGTTGCGTTCATTGTCTGGACCTGACTCGTGTTCATGCGCCGGTTGCCGGTGCTGGCAGCGTGATGCCCTTGCGCACCGCAGGCCGGGCCGCTACCCGCTCATGCCATGCACTCAGATGGCGGTGCCGGCTGAAGTCGAAGTGGATGATTCGCGCGATGTGCATCCAGCCGAAATGGGCAATGTCTGCAATGGAGTAGCAGTCGCCCGCTAGGTAGGGGCGGCCTTGCAACGCGTGGTCCAGCACCGTGAACACCTCCTCCGTCAGGCGCCGGTAGCGTTCGATTGCGGCAGGAACTGGGCTGTCCGCGAACAGCTCGAAGTGCACGCGCTGGCCCAGCAGCGGCCCGACACTGGACGCATGGAATTGCAGCCATTTGATCGCCTCCCAGCGGGCCTGCAGGCCCTCTGGCAGTAGCTGCCCGGTCCTGTCGGCCAGGTACAGAAGAATGGCCGCTGACTCAAACAACACCACACCCGTCTCGCTGTCCGTGAGCACGGGAATACGGCCATGGGGATTCAGCGCCAGAAAGGCCGGCTGCCGGTGCTCGCCTTCATCGATGCGCACATGGTGCAGCTGGTAAGGCAGCGAAAGCTCTTCAAGCGCAATGGTCACCTTGAAGCCATTGGGGGAGCTGTCTGAATAGAGATGGAACATTTGAATTTTAGATAAGCTGAATTCATGGAATCGCTGGAAAGACTTATTCTCAACAGATATACGTCTAATCTAAAGCGATGATTTCTGCTCCAAGAATTTAGTGAATCTAAAAACAAGATGACCTACCCATTGCAGGCGCTGCGCACTTTCGTGGAAGTGGGGCAGCGCAAAAGCGTCAAGGCCGCGGCACAGGCGCTGCACGTCACGCCCGGCGCCGTCAGCCAGCAGATCCGCGTGCTGGAAGACCGCCTGGGAGTGGTGTTGCTGGAGCGTGAGCGCCTTGGCATGCGGCTGACCGAGGCAGGCGCCAGCGTGTTCCCCAGGCTGCGCGAAGCGTTTCTTCAAATCGACCAGGCCATGCACGACCTGGAAAGCGCCAAGGCAAGACGGAGCCTGACCGTCAGCACGGTCGCCACGTTTGCAGCATCCTGGCTGGTGCCCCGGCTGGGGCGTTTCAAGCAATTGCACCCGGACATTGAAATCCGCGTGGAGGCCACGTCGGAACTGGTGGACCTGCGGCGCGACCGGGTGGACGTGGCCTTGCGCCATGGGCTGGGAGACTATCCGGGGCTGGAGGTTCTCCCCCTCATGGCGCCGGTTCTGACGCCCGTCGCCTCGCCGGGGTTCCTGAAGGCGCACGGGGCAGTGATCCATGAGGCAGGCGATTGCCTGGGCTACCCCCTGCTGCATGACGGCGACCGCGCAGACTGGCCGCTCTGGCTGAAAGCGCATGGCGTGGCGGATGACCTGCGCGCGGAGCGCGGCAGTGCCTTTGACGATGACTTCCTGCTGATCCGTGCGGCAGAGGCTGGCCAGGGCCTGGCGCTGGTGCCGCAGGCCTATGCCCAGGAAGAAATCGCGGCAGGCCGGCTCATCCAGGTGCTGGACAAGCCATGGCCCGCAAGATTTGCCTACTACGCGGTGACGCGGCGCGGAGCGGCCGACCGCCCCGAAGTGCGCGCGTTCCTGGAATGGATTCGCGACGAGGCGGGAAAAAACCTGTCACCTCCCCAACCCTAGCCCAGCACGAGCCTTGCTAGCCTTGGCACATGCTGATCTCCGAACTCGCCCAGCTCACGGGCGTCTCCATCCACGCGCTGCGGCACTACGAGCGCGCGGGCCTGCTCAAGCCCCGGCGCCTGCCCAATGGCTACCGCGACTATCCGCGCTCGGCCCGGCGCGAGGTGGTGTTCATCGCCATGTCCCGCGCGCTGGGGTTCGGGCTGCCGCGCATTGCGGAGAACCTGCGCGCCTGGCGTGCGGGGCGCATAGGCCCCGGTGACCTGGCCGATGCCGTGCAGCAGCGCGTGCAGGAGATAGACGAACAGATCGCCGCGCTGCAGGCCCAGCGCGCCCAGGCCCTGGACCATGTGCAGTGGCTGCGCGCCCGCCAGGCCGAGCGGGATCTGGCGCAGACGGCACCGGCCCCAGCCAGCACCCCCGACAAACCCGCCGCGCCCTGGCCGCGCGTGCGCCGTGCCGCTTCACCCACCACGAAGGAGACAAGCCATGACTGAGCCGATCACGCACCCCACCCCATCCACCCAGGCGCTGCAGAACGCCGTGCTGGCCATGCCCATGGCGCGCACCCTGGGCCTGCGCTTCGTGCGGGCCGAGCCCGGCGCCACCGAGCTGGAGATGCCCATTGCCGATGCCCTGTGCTTTCAGCCGGGCCAGTTGCAGGCCACGGCGATCTTTGCGCTGGGCGACTTTGCGGCGGTGTCGGCCGCAGGCTCTGTGCTACCGCCAGGCTGGGCCAATGCCACGGTGGACGGCAGCGTGAAGCTCTTCGCCCCCGCACGCGGCACCCACCTGCGGGCGCGCGGCCGCGTGGTGGATGCCGGCCGCGTGCTCAGCATCTGCGCAGCCGACCTGTACGCGGTAGCCGAGGATGGTCATGAAACGCATTGCGCGACCTGGCTGGGCACGGCGCGCAATCTGGAGCCCAGGCCCGTGCGGGCCTGAGAACGATCCCCCGGTCTTCCCACCCCGTATGTCAGCGCCTGCGTCATGGCGATTGCGGGGTTGCGAGGTTGTCGAAGGGCAGACGACCCCGCCAAGGCCGCCACGGCTACAAGCTTTTCTTCAAGCCAATCTTCTCTTCAGATAGAGACTCTCGCCTATTGTGAATTAGCAATACCAACATCACACAGGACACGAGAGAAGAAAACGAGAAAATATAGTTGATCATGGAATAACTGGAGCCATGGAATCCCAATGACATTGGAGCAAAAAATATCACTGCATAAATAGTCCAAAAAATCATTCTTGATGACCAATAAAGACCTAGCCCGCCAGAAATTGCTGCCGCATAGAAGAACACCACATCCGTAGTTCCTTTGCACACCAAGGAAAGGAATCCCTCACCGACAATTTGAGAACCATTCGCTTCTGATATTTCATAGAACAGCATGAATACAGCCAATGCAACAACTGGAATAATGGCACAAAAAATCATCAATGACGATGAATCTTTGATGAACTGAAATTGCACTGCCCATTTTCCACGATTTTTGGATATCTCCATTGCCAGAAGAGCACAGACTCCCATGGCAGGCAGTTCTGCCAACAGCAATATGGCAGAAGCTTGAGACTGAACTGCAGAATACATTGCACCCAGCCCTGCAACAGACATTGACAATATATAAAGCATATATTTTCCAAAGAAAGCATTGGCATAGCCAGGGATCAAGACGAAAAATATTCTTCTGCCAGGCAATGCACGAAAATTGAATGAAAATCTGAATTGACAGTATTTCCGCATCAAAGCATATGCGGCAACGGAAAAAATGATGTCACTGAACAGATAGGCAAGAGCGACAGAATCATCGCTCATCCACTTATTCTTCCCAAGCAGCACCAGCACAACAATCACACAGGCTGCGTGGAAAAAAACCTGCCACATTCTGAATTTTGCAACGATGGCAGTATGTGATCTTGACTCAAGAACGCAGCTACATACATTGATGATTCCGAAGAATGGAATACACAGAATTATCAATCTTGCCTGCGATACGGCCCCATCCAACAGTTCCTCTGGCAAACCGGATATCAGGGTTTTCGAGATAACAGGAAGCCAATACACCAGAATAAAACAAAACCCGGTGTACAGAAATACCAGCCAAAACAGCAAACTGATGAGCGAGTCCGATTGCTCCTTCTCTTTGCTGGCAGCCATTTCCGGAAAAAAGATGGAACCAATACTCGCGGGCAACACAAAGAAAAGTGATGCAAAGGAAAGGGCTATGCTGAATTGGGCAACGAGAGTCGAGCTATAGAAACTAATGGCAAAAATGGTGACCATGGAGGCAAGCGGTGGGGCGGCGCGCCCAACTGCAAGATCAAATACCCGCTTTGCATCACCAGGCCTCATACCCATCCCTCCTCCTCAGAATAAAAACCCATGATATATGACTCGAATTCTTTGAAATGAAGATCCTGCTCTTCTTTGATAGAGCCATTCATTTCCCTTGTCCTTCGCCCCTCTCATCCCGGAATATGGACCACCATAACAATGGCGGCCAAATATATTGGTGCGATCCTCGAAATACATCTGGATGCAGCAATAGAAGAATCTTTTAATCCGATATGAATAAATCAATCATTCATTGCAAAAATTCATGATGCAATCGGACTGATCTGAAAGTCTTGATGCACAGCCTGTGCTGCACCAGCGCCTGAATTGAATTCGCAGTCTGCCAACCCTGCTTTTACATCGGCGGCTCATATGCATGCCACTGCGCTGTGGCGATTGCATTGCAGTCCTGCCGAAGGACAGGACTGCCCCATTGCCTGACGCGGGTCCAAAACAGACCCGGCCAGTCAACTCACCCCCCGCAGCTTCGCCCGCCGCGCCTTCACCGCCGCAGCCAGCTGCTCCAGCACAGGCACGGTCTGCTCCAGGCTGATGCAGGCATCGGTCACGGACACGCCATGCGCCAGCGGCTGGCCGTCCACGATGTCCTGACGCCCTTCCTGCAGGTGGCTTTCGATCATCAGCCCCGTGATGCGGGCATCGCCACCGGCGATCTGCTGGGCCACGTCGGCCGCCACGTCGATCTGGCGACGGTGCTGCTTGCTGCTGTTGGCGTGGGAGACATCGATCATGACCTGCGGGCGCAGGCCTGCGCCTTCCAGCAGGGCGCAGGCGGCCTGCACATGCTCGGCGCCGTAGTTGGGCTGCTTGCCTCCGCGCAGGATGACGTGGCAATCGCCATTGCCGCGGGTCTCGAAGATGGCGGACTGGCCCATCTTGGTCATGCCCATGAAGGCGTGGGGCGCGCTGGCCGCCTGGATGGCGTCGCTGGCCACCTTGACGCCGCCGTCCGTGCCGTTCTTGAAGCCCACGGGGCAGGACAGGCCGCTGGCCAGCTGGCGGTGGCTCTGGCTTTCCGTGGTGCGCGCGCCGATGGCGCCCCAACTGACCAGGTCGCTGATGAATTGCGGCGACAGCAGGTCCAGGAATTCCGTGCCCACGGGCAGGCCCAGGGCCAGCACGTCCAGCAGCAGGGCGCGGGCCATTTCCAGGCCTTCGTTGATGGCGAAGCTGCCGTCCAGGTGCGGGTCGTTGATGTAGCCCTTCCAGCCCACGGTGGTGCGGGGCTTCTCGAAGTAGACGCGCATGACCACGAGCAGCTCGCCGGCCAGCGCGTCGGCCTGGGCCTTGAGCTGGCGCGCATAGTCCATGGCCTGGTCGTGGTCGTGGATGGAGCAGGGTCCGACGACGACGATGAGCCGGTCGTCCCGGCCCTGCAGCACGTCCGAGATGGCGGCGCGGCTGGTTTCCACCAGTTGCTGCGCGGCTTCGGGCGCGGGCAGCCATTCCTGCAGCAGGGCCGGGGTGATCAGGGGGCGCACGGCCTTGATGCGCAGGTCGTCGATGCGGGTGGTGTCGTGCGTGCTCAGGGGCACGGCACTGCGTTGTACGTGGGTGGGGGTGGTCATGGCGCTATTGTCGCGCCTTGAAGTTTCCCGACCGGGACGGGGCAAGTGGCTTGCCCGCCCCTTGGCATCGACTTACTGAGCCGCCGGTGCCGGTGCCGGTGCCGCGCCGTACTGCCAGCCGGCGGGCAGCAGGCCATCGACCCAGTGCAGGCGCCAGGCCATCAGCGCCAGCAAGGCCACCACGGCCAGCGCCACCAGGGTGTTGCGCAGGCCGTTGCCTTCCGCATAGGGGTCGCCCGCCGTGCGCCGTGCGCCCACCGGCACCTTGGCGGTCTGCGAGAGGCTGCGGCCCAGCGGCAGGTTGATGCGCATGCGGCCGTTGATGGCCCAGCCGCTGGCGTCCAGGATGGGCCCCAGGCTGCGCTGGCGCAGCTTGAGCCAGGCAATCATCATGCTGGGCCCGGAGATGGCGGCGATGAGGCCGACCAGGGCCACGGGAATCCAGGGCCCCAGGTCGATGAACTTGCCGAAGATGCCCACCAGCACGGCGCTGATGGAGCCCAGGGCCACGCCCAGGGCGGCCACGGTGCCCACATCGGTCTTGCGCGATGCGGCCGCAGCCGTGGCGGCTGTGGCGTTGGCCGCAGCGGTGCCGGGCGCCGTGACCAGCTGGCCGGCCTGCGTGCCCAGGCTGGCGGTCACGCCCTCTTCCTTGGCCGAGGCGCGCTTGGCCACCTGTTCCTCCACCATGCGCAGGAATTTCTTGTAGGGCAGGAAGAAGGCCTGGCCGATGCTGGTGGGGTTCTCGATGAGCTTGACGATGGTGGCGTCCCAGTCGTTGCCCGCGCGGTCATAGAACACGCCGTTGCGGCCCACGAAGAGAAAGTCCACATCGCCCGCCGTGAAGGCCGCGACGATGGCTTTCTTCTTGCCCTCGCGCCGCAGCTCGCAGTAGGCCAGGCAGGTCTTGGCACGGCCGGCCAGCGCGGCGTGGGCGGCGGTGTCGCTCACTTCCACGGTCAGGTCGCAGCTGCGCGCATCCAGGTAGAGCGTGCCGGCCTGGAAGGCCGCGCCCTCGCGCCGGTAGAAGGTGCTGAACGAGACAAAGTTGTTGAGCAGCACCAGCAGGTCGCGCTGCAGGCGGATGAGCTTTTCCAGCGCCACGGCCTGCAGGCTGTGTTCCTTCTCGGACTCGTCCTGGGCGATGAGGTCCAGCAGTGCGGCTTCCTGCCCGCCGTCCAGCAGCGCCTGCACCTCCTGTTGCGACAGGGCATCGAGCGGCGTGGCGGGCCGGGCCGCCAGCCATTGGCGGCAGGGCTGCAGGGCGGCCTTGACCTGCTCCCACTGCGCGGCGTTGATCTCCTGCAGGTCTTCGCCCAGCACGGGCTGCACGGCCTGCTCGCGCAGAGCCTGCAGCGCGCCGGCCCAGGCGGGGTTGACGCCCTGGGCCAGCGGCAGCGCGCGGTCGGCCGCCACGGCGGCCAGCGGCAGCGCGGCAATGGCCTGGGCGCCGCTGTCCAGCACCTCACGGCCCAGGGCGGCATAGCCTTCGATGGAGGGGTTGAGCGGGTCCTGCGCGCGCGTGTCGAAGGCGGCCAGCCGCGTGCGTGCGAAGAAGTCGTCCACCTTGGCTTGCACCGCGTCCACGGCGCGGGCCGCCGCCAGGGCCTGGTCGCGCTCGGCAATGCCGCAGCCCAGGGCTTCGGCACCTGCATGCCAGTCGCGCAGGGAACGCAGGTCGGCATAGAAGGACTCGGCCTGCTTGCGTGCGATGCCGGCCACGCCATCGGCGCCCGCCGCCGTGCCATAGGCCTTGCCGATGCGCTCGACCAGCGCGGCCAGCGCCTTGTCGTCCCCGGCGGTGGCGGGGCTGACGATGCCGTCGCCATTGAAGCGCATGGCCGCCAGGGAGGCCAGGCGCTCGCGCACCTGGGCCAGGCTCAGCGCGGCGCCGCCGGCCTGGCCGGACAGGGCCAGCATGCGCTCGGCCTCGGCATGCAGCAGGGCGCCCTGCTCGCTGTCGCGCTCCAGGCTGGACAGTTGCAGCACGTCGCCGCCATCGGCCAGCACCTGGGGATCACGCACGCGCGCCACGGCCCATTGGCAGGCGGCAATCAGTTCGGGCGGGCGGATGCGGCCGTCCTTGTCCTCGTCGATCAGGTCCAGCGTGTCGCTGTCGAACTCGATGCCGCGCGTGGGGCAGGCCAGGGCCACCCACAGCTTCTGGTCCAGCTCGCCGATGTGCGCAATGTCCTGCCCGGTGCGGATGACCACCTGGTCCACTCCACCGGCGCGAAAAAACTCCCAAGCATGTTGCTGCTGCATGAAATACCCAACGGCCGCTCTGGCCAACATTCAAAAAACGAAAACGAAAAACCGAAAAAGGGCCGCAGTTTAAAAGTCATTCGGCCTGGTCAATTGAAGACATTTGTCAACGATGGGCGTCAGCACAGGCTGTCAGGGCTGGCGCTTTGTGTGAAAATAAAAGCACTGAATAGATACTTTATTGCCTCCATGCCCTCCAACTCCACCGCGTCGGCCCCTCAACAAGGCCGGGACAAGCTGCACCTGCAGCTGGCGCGGCTGTTCCGCAGCAAGGTGTCCACGGGCGCCTGGCCCGTAGGCAGCGCCATTCCCACGGTGCAGGAGCTGGAGGCGCTGCATGGCGTGTCGCGCACCACGGTGCGCATGGCACTGGGCGCCCTGGTGGCAGAGGGCCTGCTGCTCACGCGCAAGCGCGGCGGCACGCGGGTGATCGCGGCGCCCTACAAGCCGCCGTCCTTCCTGCTGCCCACCAGCTGGAAGGAGCTGGTGGCCTTTGGCGCCCACATCGGCCAGATCACCCTGCACACCGGGCGCGACTGCCTGCCGCCGATTCCTGAAGGCTTCCCCGACGTGGGCCGCATGGCCCCCGCCTACGTGCACCTGCTGCGCGTGTACGACCATGACGCGGCGCGGTTTTGCCTGTCGCAGCTGTACCTGGAGCAGGAACTGTTCCCCGAGATCGAGGCCCAGCTGGAGCGCAGCTCCCTGGCCGTGGCCCTGAGCAGCGACCCCTCGCGCATTGCCGTGGCGCGCCAGCACCTGAGCGTGGCACCGGCCGACGAACTGGCCGCCGAGCACCTGGGCGTGGCCCTGGGCACGCCGCTGATGCAGGCGCTGCGCTGGGCCTGCAACGCCGATGGGCTGCTGATCTACTGGGCGCGGGTGCGCTTTCTCAGCGAGTACGTGCATATGGAAATGGATCTCCTGAAATGAACCCGACTTCCTCATTCCCCGCTTCACGCCCGCATGCGGGCCGCGTGGCCTGGATCACCGGCTCGACCAGCGGCATCGGCCTGGCCGTGGCGCGCCATCTGGCCAGCGAGGGCGCAGCCATCGCGCTGCATGGCCAGGCCGCCGCATCGGCCGAGACCGATGCGCTGGTGCGCGAGATCGCCCAAACGCATGGCGTGCCGGTGCGCCACTACGGGCTGGACCTGCGCGACGGCAGCGCCATCGCACCTCTTGCGCAGCGCATTGCGGCCGAGCTGGGGCCCATCGACATCCTGGTCAACAACGCAGGCATGCAGCATGTGAGCCCGCTGCTCGAATTCCCGGCCGGCAAGTGGGACGAGCTGCTGGCCGTCAATCTCTCGGCGCCCTTCCATGCCATCCAGGCCTGCGCGCCGCAGATGCTGGAGCGCGGCTGGGGCCGCATCATCAATATCGCCTCGGTCAGCGGGCTGGTGGGCGTGGCGCGCAAGCCGGCCTATGTGGCCAGCAAGCACGGGCTGATCGGTCTGACCAAGTCGGTGGCGCTGGAGTTCGCCACCACGCCCGTGACCTGCAACGCCATCTGCCCCGGCTGGGTGCTGACGCCACTGGTGCAACGGCAGATCGATGCGCTGGCAGCGCGCGAGGGGCTGGATGCCGAAGCGGCGGCGCGCCAGCTGCTGGGCGCCAAGCAGCCCTCCCAGGCCTTCGTGACCGTGGAGCAGGTGGCGGCGCTGGCCGGTTTCCTGGCCAGCGAGCAGGCCGCCCAGGTGCGCGGCGCACACTGGAACATGGACGGCGGCTTTGCCGCTGCCTGAGCCGGCCACGCCTCGCCCTGCCCCGCCAAACCCCTTTTCATACCAACGACAGACAAACCCAACCAGGAGAGACAGATGTCCTTGAACGAAACCCATGACGCAGGCTTGCGCAGCTGGGTGGCCTCGGCCAATACCGGCGCCAGCGACTTCCCTATCCAGAACCTGCCGTTTGCGGTGTTCCGCCGCGCAGGCAGCCAGGAGGCCTGGCGCGGCGGCGTGGCCATTGGCGACCAGGTGCTGGACCTGGCGCGCGCCAGCGCCCTCAAGGCCCTGGGCGATGCCGTGCAGCCGCAGCTGGAAGCCGCTTCGCAACAGCACCTGAACGGCTTCATGGCCATGGGACCGGCCGCCTGGTCGGCCCTGCGCCTGGCGCTGTCGCGCGCGCTGCGCGAAGGCGCTGCCGCACAGGCGGCACTGCAGGATTGCCTGGTGGCCCAGTCCGACGTGGAGTACACGGTGCCGGCCCAGGTGGGCGACTACACGGACTTCTATACCTCGGTGCACCACGCCACCAACGTCGGCAAGCTGTTCCGCCCGGACAACCCGCTGATGGAAAACTACAAGTGGGTGCCGATCGGCTACCACGGCCGTGCGTCCAGCCTGCGCGTGTCGGGCGTGGACTTCCGCCGCCCCATGGGCCAGCTGAAGGCACCCGACGCCGCCGCACCCGCGCTCAAGCCCTGCGCACGCCTGGACTATGAGCTGGAGATGGGCATCTACACCGGCGCCGGCAACGCCTGGGGCGAGGCGATTTCCATGGACGAGGCAGAGAACCATATCTTCGGCCTGTGCCTGCTCAACGACTGGTCGGCGCGCGACATCCAGGCCTGGGAATACCAGCCGCTGGGCCCCTTCCTGTCGAAGAACTTCGCCACCACGGTCTCGCCCTGGGTCGTGACGCTGGAGGCGCTGGAGCCCTACCGCACGGCCTTCACGCGGCCCGCCGCCGATCCCCAGCCCCTGCCCTACCTGAGTTCGGCCGCCAACTCCGAGCGCGGCGCGTTCGACGTGCAGCTGAGCGTGGCGCTGGAGACCGGCCGCATGCGCGCCGAAGGCCAGGCCGCCCAGCAAATCACCCACACCAGCTACCGCCACGCCTACTGGACCATGGCCCAGCTGGTGGCCCACCACAGCGTCAACGGCTGCGACCTGCAGCCCGGCGACCTGCTGGGCACGGGCACGCTGTCCGGCCCCACCTCCAGCGAGGCCGGTGCGCTGCTGGAGCTGACCGAAGGCGGCAAGAAGCCCGTGGCCCTGGCCAATGGCGAGAGCCGCACCTTCCTGCAGGATGGCGATGCCGTGATCCTGCGCGGCTGGTGCGAGAAGCCGGGCGCCGCGCGCATCGGCTTCGGCGAATGCCGCGCCACCGTGCTGCCCGCGCGCCAGGCCTGATGGCAACGGCAGATCGATCGGGGCCGATGGAGCGGCCCGATTGATCTGCGCGATTGATCTGCGCGATTGATTCACCCGATCGATCCGCCCGAATGTCGTGATTCCGACAGCCATGAGTGCATGACACAATTGCTGACATGCCCGCCCCATCGGAAGACGCCATCTCAGCACCTCCCGCCACCATCGACTTCGGAAGGCAGGCGGCCCCTGCTCGGCAGGAGCCCGCCTTTGCCGAGCCCGGCAGTGCCAGCAGGCCCGACACGGCCGACTCTCCCAAGAGCCCCAGCAAACTGCCGCCCTCGATAGCCAGCGCCTTCGCCGCCGCAGCCTATGCGCTGCAGCACGGCGATGACGCCGCTGCCCCCAACGAGCGGGCAGGCTCCGGTGCACATTCCGGCGTCACCAGCTTCACGGGCGGTCAGGGCACCGGCCTGATGCCGGGCCTGTACGCCAGCCTGATTGGCGAGCCCTCACGCGATTACTACCTGCGCCTGTTCGAGCGCTTCGACGCGCTGGGCAAGCCCTTGCCTACCTGGAACCTGGCCGCAGGCCTGTTCACCCTGCCCTGGTGCGGGCTGCGCGGGCTGTGGCAAGAGGGCGGCCTCTATGCGCTGGCCGCCGGCGGCACGGGCCTGGTCTGGGGCCTGCTGCTGCGCCCCGCGCTGGGCCTGCCCCCGGCGATTGCCCACGGCATCGATGCCACGCTGATCCTGCTGGCCATTGCCATTCCCGGCCTGGGTGCCAATGCCCTGTACTGGCACCATGTGCGCCGCCACACGCTGCAAGCCATTGGCGAGGCCCCCAACATGGCCGCAGCGCACGAACGCCTGGCCCGCCGCGCGGCCACGCCCCTGCGCAAACGCCTGGCCGTGGCGGCCGGTGCGGTGCTTGCCGCCGCTGCCGGTGCAGGCATCTGGGCGCTGTCGGGCATGCCACATTTCATGGCGGCACAGACCGAGGTGACTCCGTCCGAATCCATACCGGCCGCTGCACCAGTTTCGCCAGCTGCACCAGCCGTGGCGCCAACGCCCGCTGCAGCCGTACCTGCCGTTGAAACGCCAAGGACGGAACCAGCGCCCACACCCGCCCCCACTCCCGCCCCCACGCCCCAGCCGCAAGAGCCGGTTGCCCAGACCGAGGCGCGCCCTGATCCGCAAGCGCCCTTGCCCGCCGCCGGCAGCACCGTCTCCGGCACGGTCGAACCCATGCCCGTCGTGGCAGCGGCCGGCGCTGCGGGTGCCGTCGCGGCCACTGCAGCGGCAGCCATTCCCGTCAAGGCCGCGTTGGTGCCAGCCAAAGCACCTGCGCCTGCACCTGCACCTGCACCTGCGCCTGCGCCTGCACCTGCACCTGCACCAGCGTCCGTGCACGCAGCCACGCCAGCGCCCGCAAAGCCCTCCAAGGTGGCGGCTGAAACCAAACCAGCCAAGCCCGCCAAGCCTGCCGAACCCGTCGCAAAGGCCGCGGCACCTGCCAAGGCCGCCTCGGCGGCTCTGGAGCCGGGCAACTACTACATCAACATCGGCGTGTTCTCTGAAGCTGGCAATGCCGGGCGCGTGGTGGAGCGGCTGGAGAAAGCCAAGCTGCCCACGCTCAGCCAGACCCTGCACAGCAACAAGGGCGAGATCGTGCGCGTGCGCTCGGGCCCCTTTGCCAAGCAGCGCAGCGCCGAGCAGGCGGCCGCCAAGATACGCGCCATGGGCATGGAGGCCACGGTCTTCCACCACGCCCCCGCGGAAGGCCGCAGCGCGCGGCGCTGAAGCCTTTGCTGCCACCTGTTACTTCCGCATGCCTTCGGCTTTGCCTTGGCCCGGCTCAGCCCGGCTAAGGTATGCGGCATTGTCCGAGGCAGCGCGCCCGCGCCTGCCCTGATACTGCGCAGCAACACCCCATGAATCGAGGAGACAGACCATGCCGATGACCGCCCCCGCCCTCCAACGCCGCCTTGCCGCCCTGGCCCTGCTGGGCGCCACCACCCTGGTGGCAGGCTGCGCCGGCATGAGCAATCCTTTTGGTGGCAGCGGCGGCGGTGGGGCGCAGCCGGCCCCGCGCCCCGTGCAGGTCTGCAATGCGGCATCGGCCCAGTCCTTCGTGGGCAAGAGCAATACATCGGCCACGCTGGAGGCCGCCCGCAAGCAGTCGGGCGCCTACATGGCCCGCGTGCTGCGCGAAGGCCAGCCAACGACGATGGAATTCAACCAGGAACGCCTGAACCTGGTGGTCGACGGCACAGGCCGCATCGTGGCCGTGCGCTGCGGCTGATCGCCGACCGACTGCGCTGTGGCGCTGGATGAAAAAAAGGACGCCTCGGCGTCCTTTTTTCAACGGCGGTGCGCAGGCTCACTCGGCAAGAAACAGTTCCTGCAGGTCGCTGAGGAAGTCAAAGCCCCGCTCCGTGGGCACCACCCGTCCCAGGTCGCGCGTGATCAGGCCCTTGGCCTGTGCGGCGTCCAGCCCCTTGGCGATGGACGACAGCGGCAGACCCGTGCGCTCCATGAAGTCCTGCAGCGCAAAGCCTTCGCGCAGGCGCAGCGCGTTGAGCATGTACTCGAAGGGCAGGTCGGCACGGCGCACCTCGCCGTCCTGCGCCAGCGGCGCGCCGGCCAGGGCCTGGTCCATGTAGCGCGCGGGATCGCGAAAGCGCACCTGGCGCACGATGCGGTGCGCAAAGCTGAGCTTGCTGTGCGCGCCCGCGCCTATGCCCAGGTAGTCGCCGAACTGCCAGTAGTTGCGGTTGTGCCAGCACTGGTGGCCCTCACGCGCATAGGCCGAGATCTCGTAGCGCTGCATGCCCGCGGCAGCGGTGCGCGAGGTGATGCGGTCCAGCATGTCGTAGGCCAGGTCGTCCTCGGGGATGGCAGGCGGAAACTTGGCGAAATACGTATTGGGCTCGATGGTCAGGTGATAGACCGACAGGTGCGGCGGGGCGAAGGACATGGCCACGTCCAGGTCCCGCGCCAGGTCCAGTTCGGTCTGGCCGGGCAGCGCGTACATCAGGTCGATGTTGAAGGTCTCGAAGCTGTCGGCCGCCTCGCGCACGGCCGCACGCGCCTGGGCGCCGTCGTGCACGCGGCCCACGGCCTGCAGCAGGCGGTCGTCAAAGCTCTGCACGCCAATGGACAGCCGCGTGACACCGGCCGCGCGGAAGGCGCGGAAGCGGTCGGTCTCGAAGGTGCCGGGGTTGGCCTCCATGGTGATCTCGCAGTCGGCCTCCATGCGCAGGCGCGCGCGGATGGCGGCCAGCAGCCGGTCGATGGACTCGGGCGCGAACAGGCTGGGCGTGCCGCCGCCGATGAAGATGCTGTGCACGGTGCGGCCCCAGATCAGCGGCAGCGCGCTCTCCAGGTCGGCGACCAGGGCGTCGATGTAGCGGTCTTCGGGCAGCTCGGGGCCGTCGCGGCCATGCTCGTGCGAGTTGAAGTCGCAGTACGGGCACTTGCGAATGCACCAGGGCAGGTGCACATACAGCGACAGCGGCGGCAGGCTGCCCAGCTGCAGCGTGCCGGGGCGCATGTAGTGCTGGATGTCGCGCTGCACGGCGGCCTGGGCGCCGGAGGCCGAATCCTGGGGCTGGATGGGAATCATCGCACCCAGCGCTCGCGCACGAGTTCGATCATCTGCAGCGTGGCGCGGCCGCGGTGGCTGTGCGCGTGCTTCACGGCCGGGTCCATCTCGGCAAAGGTCTGGCCCAGCTCGGGGATGTACATCACGGGGTCGAAGCCGAAGCCCTGCGTGCCACGGCGCTCGGTGGTGATCTCGCCCTGCACACGGCCCATGGCGATCAGCGGTTCGGGGTCCCTGGCGCTGCGCACGCCCACCAGGGTGCTGACCATGGCGGCGCGGCGGTCGGCCACGCCCTGCATCTGCTCCAGCAGGGCGCGCACGTTGTTGTCGTCGCTTTTCTCGTAGCCGAACTGCGTGCAGTAGTAGGCCGTATCCACGCCCGGCAGACCGCCGAAGTGCGAGACGCACATGCCGGCGTCGTCGGCAATGGCGGGCAGGCCCGTGCGCTCGGCCGCGAAGCGGGCCTTGGACAGCGCGTTCTCCACGAAGGTGCAATGCGGCTCGGGCGCCTCGCCCTCGAACAGGTCGCCCTGGCGAATCAGTTCAACGCCCAGCGGGGCGAACATGGCTTGCAGCTCGGCGAGCTTGCCGCGGTTGTTGGAGGCCAACACAATCTTCATCGTAGAAATCCAGTCGGGCGCCCGTGCGCCCTTTGTCGTCAATAGGTTCGGTAGTCCATGCGCGCCACCGGCACCGCTGCTGCGGGCCGGCAGCGGCTTTCAGCGCTTGAACTGGCGCTCGGCCGAGCGGCGTATCGCCTCGTTGATCTCGGCGATGGAGCGCTCGATGGCGGCGTCATCCAGCTCATCTTCCAGGTCTTCGATTGGCCCCCCCTGGATCGTGGATTCAAACGCGTCGTTCTCGATGTCCTGGGTGGAAATGCCCATGGTGGACTCGAAGGCGTCGGGCGTCTCCCACTCCATGGCGATGGCCGTGACGTTGTCGCTGGCATCGCCCGCGTTGCGCAGCGCCGTTTCCACCAGCTGGGGGATGGCCTGGGACACGGTGCGGCCGTGCAGGGTGCGCATCAGGTGCCCTTCGTCCACGCTGCCCCACAGGCCGTCGGAGCACAGCAGCAGCTTGTCGCCCTGCTCCAGCCGGCGCGGCTCGGTCACGTCGTAGATGGGCTTGGACGGCGAGCCCAGGCAGGTGAACAGCACATTGCGGCTGGATGTCTTGAGCTGCGCGGCGATCTCGCCCATCTCCAGATAGGAGTGGTCGCGTGTGCGCACCAGCAGCTCGCCACCGCGCACCAGGTACAGGCGCGAGTCGCCGCAGTGGATCCAGGTGATCTTGCCCTTCTGGATGACGGCCGCCACCAGCGTGGTGCGCGGCGTATCGATCATGCCCTTGGCGCTGGCGTAGCGCAGGATCTGCCGGTGCGCATGCAGCAGCGCATCGACCAGAAAGCCCTGCGGATCGTCCAGCAGCGGCTTGGCCTGGCGCTGGAAATGCACGGACATCACCTGCAGCGCCAGCTGCGCGGCGACCTCGCCTTCGGGATGGCCGCCCATGCCGTCGGCCAGCACGAAGAGCACGGCCTCCCGCGTGTAGCAGTAGCCCATGCGGTCTTCATTGAGCGCCCGGCCGCCGCGGCGGCTCAGCTGAAATACCGAAAACCTCATGGCTTGCGCTCCTGGCCGACGGCCGGCAGGCCTGCCGCGCCGCTGATCTTCTGCATGTTCTTCTTGGCGTCGGTCACCAGCGTGTCCAGTTGCAGGCGCATGCGCTCGGAGACACTGAGCTTGGTGTAGCGGCGCTCACCCTCGCGGCTCAACTCCTTTTGCAGCGCAAACACCGACTGCGGGCGCGAACCCGGGTCCATGGCCATGCACCACTCGACGACTTCGATGAGGTTGTCCGAGTACACGCCGCGCAGCTTGGTCAGCGCCAGCGTGAGCCGGTCCTTGTCCTGGCGCTGCGGCGCCTCGTTGGGCGGAAAGCCCTGCATGCAGGCATAGATGCAGGCGCCAATCGCGTAGATGTCGGTCCAGGGGCCGAGCGACGCATCGCGGCGGTACATCTCGGGCGCTGCAAAGCCCGGGGTGTACATGGGGCGGATGAAGTTGCCTTCCTTGGACAGCACCTCGCGCGCCGCGCCGAAGTCGATCATCACGGCGCGGTCGTCATTGGTGATGAAGATGTTGGCCGGCTTGATGTCCAGGTGCAGCATCTTGTGCTGGTGCACGATGCGCAGGCCGCGCAGCACCTCGTCGAACAGCGAGCGGATGGTCGATTCGCGGAACACTTTCTCGGCCTTGAGCTCGCGCGCGGTGACAACGAAGTCCTGCAGGGTGGCACCCTCCAGGTAGTTCATCACCATGTAGACGGTTTCGTTCTCGCGAAAGAAATTGAGCACGCTGACCACGGAAGCGTGCGAGATCTGTGCAAGGGAACGCCCTTCCTCGAAGAAGCTCTTGAGGCCCAGGCGGTACAGTGAAAGCTTTTCGGGAGCCACGGCGGGCTGCAACTCTCCGGGGGCACGGGTGGCCAGCGATGCGGGCAGGTATTCCTTGATCGCAACCTGCTTGCCCTCTGCATCCAAGGCCAGGTAAACGACGCCGAAACCGCCGGAAGCAAGCCTGCGCACCACCCGATAGCCGCCGATCGTGCTGCCTGGCGGCAATGGCGCCGGCTTGATCTTGGAAGACATTTTTCTCCGGTGAGTCTCAGGGATGAGGCGAAACCCGGATAATCGGGCAATTGCAAGCATCCATCAAAAGTCCAATGCCAGTTTACAGCATGACCGGATACGCCAGTGCCCAGCACGGCGCGTCCGCAGAAGATGGTGGAGCGTCGGGCCGCAACAGCCGGCTCGGTCTGGAGATCCGCTCGGTCAACAGCCGCTTCCTGGATCTTTCGTTCCGCCTGCCCGACGAGTTGCGCGCCCATGAGCCGGCCCTGCGGGCCCTTCTGACCGCCCGCCTCAAGCGCGGCAAGGTCGAAGTGCGCGCCGCCATCGACAACGACGACGGCAACTCCCTGCCCGATCCCTCCACCGCCATGCTGCAGCGCCTGGCCATGCTCCAGGACACCGTCCAGTCATGGCTGCCCGACGCTCGCAGCCTGTCCGTCTCCGACGCACTGCGCCTTGCCAGCGGCGGCGCCAACTCGGCCATCGACTGGAGCAGCATGCTGCCCACGCTGGCAGAGCAGGCCCTGACCGAACTGCTGGAAGCCCGCGCCCGCGAAGGCAAGCGCCTGGCCACCATGCTGCTGGACCGCATCGCCCAGCTGCGCAAGCTCGCGGCAGACGCCACGCCCCTGGTGCCCCAGCTCGTGGAGCAGCAGCGCCTGCGCTTCATGGAGCGCTGGAAGGAAGCGATGGCCCTGGCCGAAGGCGCCGTGGCGCCCGAAGCCGCCCAGGACCGCGCCCTGACCGAGGCCACGGCCTTTGCCATCCGCATCGACGTGGCGGAAGAAGTCACCCGCCTGGACTCGCACCTGGACGAGATCCAGAGCCTGCTCAAGAAGGGCGGCGAGATCGGCAAGCGCCTGGATTTCCTGATCCAGGAACTGCACCGCGAAGCCAACACGCTGGGCTCCAAGTCCGCCACGCTGGAGCTGACCCGCATCAGCGTGGACATGAAGGTGCTGATCGAGCAGATGCGCGAGCAGGTGCAGAACATCGAATAAGCCCATCACAGATGCCCATGCGTAACCAAACTGCGCACAAATCCATGGATTACCCCGGAAACCTCTTTGTCGTCTCGGCCCCCAGCGGGGCCGGCAAGTCCAGCCTGGTGCGAGCCCTGCGCGAGTTCGATGCGCGCGTCTCGCCCTCCGTCTCCCACACCACCCGCGCGCCGCGTGGCCAGGAAAAGCACGGCCGCGAGTACTACTTCGTCTCCGACCAGGAATTCGACACCATGGTGTCGAACAACGCCTTCGTCGAATGGGCGAATGTGCACAGCCGCCGCTACGGCACGGCCAAGAAGGCGCTGGAAGAGCGCATCCAGGTCGGCACCGACGTGCTGCTGGAGATCGACTACCAGGGCGCGCTGCAGGTCAAGGAAGCGTTTCCGAACGCCGTTCTGATCTTCATCCTGCCGCCCAGCTGGGACGAGCTTCGCGCACGCCTGGAAAACCGGGGCGAGGATGCGCCCGAGGTGATCGAGCTGCGCCTGACGAACGCGGCCGAGGAGATGGCCCAGGTGGCGAAATTCGACTTCGTTATAATCAACGAATTGTTCGAGAGCGCACTGTTTGATCTCAAGACGATCATCCACGCCCAGCGCCTCAAGTATGCGGCTCAGCGCAGCCGCCGCGCAGAGACCTTCGAGTCTCTCAATATTTCTGTACCCAACTGACGTTTCCCGGAGATCCTGATGGCACGCATCACTGTTGAAGACTGCCTGGAGCAGATCCCTAACCGCTTCCAGCTCGTGTTGGCCGCCACCTACCGCGCCCGCATGCTGAGCCAGGGCCACACGCCCAGGATCGAAACCAAGAACAAGCCCGGTGTCACCGCCCTGCGCGAGATCGCCGAAGGCAAGGTCGGCCTGGAGATGCTGAAGAAGGTTCCGGGCTGATTTGCTGCAAAGCAACACAATGGCCCCACAAAGAGCACCGCACAGCGGTGCTTTTTTTACATGAAGCCTGCACAAACCCGCATGCACGCTACATTTAAGTCATGAAAGCGGCCTTGACTTCGTTCACAGCCCCCTCTGATCCCGTACCGACACCCCGGCCCGAGCGCATGTCTGCAGAGCAGGCAGCGAGCGTGTCGGCCAATGCCTTTGCCGGACTGATGGAGCACCTGGGTTACCTGGATGCCACCAGCATCGAGCAGGTGCGCGAAGCCTATGCCTTTGCCGACCTGGCCCACAGCGACCAGTGGCGCAGCAGCGGCGAACCCTACATCACCCATCCCATTGCCGTCACCGCGCTGTGCGCGAGCTGGAAGCTCGACGCCCCGGCCCTGATGGCCGCGCTGCTGCACGATGCGATGGAAGACTGCGGCGTCACCAAGGCGGACCTCGCCCAGCGCTTCGGCCAGGACGTGGCCGAGTTGGTCGACGGCCTCACCAAGCTGGACAAGCTGCAGTTCAACACGCGTGAGGAAAACCAGGCCGAGTCCTTCCGCAAGATGCTGCTGGCCATGGCGCGCGATGTGCGCGTCATCCTGATCAAGCTGGCCGACCGCACCCACAACATGCGCACCATGGGCGACATGCCGCGCAACAAGTGGGGCCGCATCTCGTCGGAGACGCTGGAGATCTACGCCCCCATCGCCCACCGCCTGGGCCTGAACCAGACCTACCGCGAGCTGCAGGACCTGGCCTTCCGCCACCTGCATCCCTGGCGCTATGCCACGCTGGAAAAGGCCATCGCCCGCTCGCGCAAGCGCCGCCGCGACCTGGTCCAGCGCGTGCAGGACGAGGTCAATGCGGAGTTCGCCGGCGCAGGCCTGCAGGCACGCCTGGCCGGGCGCGAAAGCACGCTGTATTCGCTCTATCTGCGCATGGAGAAGAACCAGCTGAGCTTTGCCAAGGTGACGGATGTCTACGGGTTTCGCGTCATCCTGCCGCGCGTGATCGACTGCTACACCGCGCTGGGCGTGCTGCACCAGATGTACAAGCCCATGCCGGGCCGCTTCAAGGACTACATCGCCATTGCCAAGAACAATGGCTACCAGTCGCTGCACACCACGCTGGTGGGCCCCTCGGGCGTGAACATCGAGTTCCAGATCCGCACCGAGGAAATGCACATCGTCGCCGAAGCCGGCGTCGCCGCGCACTGGCTGTACAAGGCCCAGCCCGGACACGATTCCGAGCAGCTGGGCACGCAGTGGCTGCAGTCGCTGCTGGACATCCAGAACGAGACGCGCGATGCGGCCGAGTTCTGGGACCACGTCAAGGTGGACCTGTTCCCCGACGCCGTCTACGTGTTCACGCCCAAGAGCGAGATCATGGCCATGCCGCGCGGCGCCACCGTGGTGGACTTCGCCTACGCCATCCACAGCAAGGTCGGCAACCACATGACGGCCGCCCGCATCAACAACGAGGAAGTGCCGCTGCGCACCGAACTCAAGAGCGGCGACGTGGTGCAGATCGTCACCTCCGAGGACGCCACGCCCAACCCGGCCTGGCTGGGCTTCGTGAAGACGGGCCGCGCGCGCTCCAAGATCCGCCACTACCTGAAGTCGGCCGCGCAAAGCGAATCGGCCCGCCTGGGCGAGAACCTGCTGGCCCAGGCCATGCGTGCCGAAGGCATGGATGCCGTGCCGCCGGCCGACGAGGCCAACCAGGCACTTTGGGACGAGGTGCTGCGCATGGCCGGCAGCCGCAGCCGCGCCGACCTGATGGTGGACATCGGCATGGGCCGGCGCATTGCGTCGCTGGTGGCCTCGCGCCTGACGGCGCTGATGGCGCGCCACGGCCACCGGCCCGACGCCCTGCTGCTCACACGCGAACGCTTCAATTCCAGCAACCGCCCCTTCCAGGGTGCCGTGCTGCTGGACGGCTCCAACCAGGGCTCCATCCACTACGCGCAATGCTGCCGCCCCGTGCCGGGCGACCCCATCGTGGGCTACCTGGGCAGCGGCGAAGGCCTGATCGTCCACCATGCGCAGTGCAAGATCGCGCAGCGCCTGCAGGAAAAGGACAGGGACCGCTTCATCGTGGTCGAGTGGGCCGATGACATGGATGCCGCGCGCCTGTTCGAGGCACGCATCGTGGTCACCGTCAACAACGGCAAGGGTGTGCTCGCGCGCGTGGCGGCAGAGCTGGCCGGCGCCGAGGTGGACATCCTGCGCGTGGACATGGCCGACGAGGCCGCCATGAGCACCACGGACCTGTGCTTCGTGATCTCGGTGCACGACAACCAGCAGGTGGAGTCCGCGCTGCGCAACCTGCGCCGCGTGCACTCGGTGGTGCGCGCATCGCGCGTCATCCCCTGATGAACACTGCCCCGCTCCTGCGGGGCTTTTTCATTGCGCCAGGTCCTGGGCCAGCTGCTGCAGCAACGGGCCGCAGTCCTGCTCGATCTTGAGGGCCAGCAAATCCTCGGAGCGCATGCGGCCCTGGTTGATGGCGGCCACCGGCTTGCCCTGGCCCACGGCCTCATGCACGAAGCGCAGGCCTGAATACACCATCAGCGAAGAACCGGCGACCAGCAGCCCGCCGGCCTGCTGCAGCATGGCGCGCACGGCCTGCACCCGCTGGCTGGGCACGCCTTCCCCGTAGAACACCACATCGGGCTTGAGCACGCCGCCGCAGTGCGGGCAGGCCGGCACGTCGAAGCGGCTGAAGTCGCGCCCCTCCAGATCGGCATCGCCGTCGGGCGCGGCCTGGGCGCTCAGGCCGGCCCAGCCGGGGTTGCGCTCCAGCAGCATGGCTTGCAGCACGGCGCGCTCCATGCCGGTGCCGCAGCCCATGCAGCGCACGGCGGCGATGCGGCCGTGCAGGTCGATGACGCCATCGCTGCCCGCGGCCGTGTGCAGGCCGTCCACATTCTGGGTGACCAGGCCTTCGATCCATCCGCGCTGCTGCAACTGCGCCAGTGCCGCGTGGGCCTGGCCGGGCCTGGCCTGCGCCATCACGGGCCAGCCCAGCAGGCTGCGCGCCCAATAGCGCTGGCGCGTGGCATGGCTGCCCATGAAGGCCTGCAGCGTCACCGGCTGGGGGCGCTTCCACTGGCCCTCCAGATCCCGGTAGTCCGGAATGCCGGAGCCCGTGCTGCAGCCCGCGCCCGTCAGCACCAGCCAGCGCCGGCCGGGCGGCAGCAAGGCGCGCAGGGCCAGCGCGGCATCGTGCAGAACCGGGGATGGTGATGGCGGCGGAGCGGTGGCGGTCATGGCCGCACAGCATAGCGGCCCCACACGCCCAATGCAGAAACACCGTGTTGCACTCCGAGCCGGGGCGCAGCGGAGACAATGGCCGGATGCCCCACGCACACGCCACCGCCCAAGCCGCCGCCCAAGCCACAGCCCAAGCTTTTTCCACCGCCCGCCATCCCGCCGCGCTCAACCGTGCCGCCCTGGCCACCGCCCTGGCCGCCGTGCTGCTGGCCGGTTGCGCGTCCCGGCCGGCGCCTGCGCCGGTCACGGTGCCGCCCTCCATGCCCGCCCCCACGGCGCCTGCCGCGCCCGTGCAGCCCGAACCGGCCACCGCGCCGGACGCCGCCCAGCAGGCCGAAGCCACCAGCTTCGAAGCATGGAAGCGGGATTTCGCGCGCAAGGCGCTGGACGCCGGCATCTCGGAGAAAACCGTGCGCAGCGCACTGGAGCCTGCCCGGCTGCAGCGCCGCGCGGTGCAGCTGGACCGCTCGCAGCCTGAATTCACGCGCACGCCCTGGCAGTACCTGGACAGCGCCGTATCGGCCCAGCGCATTGCCCAGGGCCGTGCCAAGCTGCGCGAAGCGGCTGCACCGCTGCAGTCGGCCAGCCAGCGCTATGGCGTGCCGGCCGAGGTGATCGCCGCCATCTGGGGCATGGAAAGCAATTTCGGCGGCAACTTCGGCAACTTCCCCACGGTCGATGCGCTGGCCACGCTGGCCTTTGACGGCCGGCGCGCCGCCTGGGCGCAAAAGGAGCTGCTTGCAGCCCTGCGCATCATCGACAACGGAGATATCGATGCGGCCCACATGATCGGCTCCTGGGCGGGTGCCATGGGCCACACGCAATTCCTTCCCTCCGTGTTCCTGGCCTATGCGGTGGATGCCGATGGCGATGGCCGCCGCGACATCTGGGGCAGCCTGCCCGATGTGACGGCCTCCACGGCGAACTACCTCTCCCACTCAGGCTGGAAGACGGGCGAGCCCTGGGGCGTGGAAGTGCGCCTGCCGGCAGGCTTTGACCATGCACGCGCCGAGACCAGCGTGCGCCAGGACAGCGCGCAATGGGCGGCCGAGGGCGTGCAGGCCGTGGACGGATCCGCCCTGCCCGCCATGGCCGATGCCAGCGTGATCGCGCCGGCCGGCGCGCGCGGGCCGGCCTTCATGGTGGGTGCCAATTTCCGCACCATCCTGCGCTACAACAACTCCGTGAATTACGCGTTGGGCGTGGGCCTGCTGTCGCAGCAACTGGCCGGCGGCCCGGGCGTGCAGGCGGCCTGGCCGCGCGATCTGGCACCGCTGTCGCGCGAGCAGTTGCGCGCCTTGCAGGCCGCGCTCAACGAACGGGGATTTTCGGCCGGCACGGCCGATGGCGTGATGGGCCCGGCCACACGCGCGGGCCTGCGCCAGTTCCAGCAAAGCCAGGGCCTGGTGGCCGACGGCTATCCCACGCTGGAGCTGCTGCAGAAACTGCAGCCCTGAACGCTCACCCAGCGGCGCTGCCCGGCTCCGGGTAGGTGACTTCCAGCACTTCCAGCGTGCGCACACCTGCGGGTGTGGGCAGGGCCACCTCGTCGCCCACACGGGCCTTGAGCAGGGCGCGCGAGACGGGTGCAATCCAGCTGACCTGCTGGCGTGCGCTGTCGGCCTCGTCGATGCCCATGATGGTGATGGTGCGCTGCTCGCCCTCGTCATCGACATAGGTGACGGTGGCGCCGAAGTAGATCTGTTCGCTGCCGGCATGCACGGAGGGATCGACCACCTCGGCGATCTCCAGCCGCTTGGTCAGAAAGCGGATGCGCCGGTCGATCTCGCGCAGGCGCTTCTTGCCGTAGAGATAGTCACCGTTCTCGGAGCGGTCGCCATTGCTGGCCGCCCAGTGCACGATCTCCACGATGCGCGGGCGCTCGTTGTCGATCAGGTCCAGCAGCTCCGTCTT
>Ga0268257_1000390_pt1 | contig 55678 bp, 47 predicted proteins | sample AgamicAtPrz_FD_200249 | JGI IMG/M metagenome (GOLD analysis project Ga0268257, IMG submission 200249) | Agave microbial communities from Guanajuato, Mexico - At.P.rz (v2) (version 3) | ecosystem: Host-associated > Plants > Phyllosphere > Phylloplane/Leaf | place: Guanajuato, Mexico | collected... | reverse complement strand
CTCGAAGCGCTCGCCACGAAACACCCGACGTGGATTGCCACGCTCGATGCGGTGATGGAACAACCGCCGCTCCGCGCGCAGTTCGCTGTCGACCTGCTCTGCCTGTTGCGCCAGGCGTTGACCGATGAGCAGCAGCGCCAAGCGTTTGTTCGCGTGCTGGCTACGCTCGCTCTGTACCTTGACGCTGACGCCGCTGGCCAGGTGCGTGGCGCGCACTGCCGAGTCGGTGGTGTTGACATGCTGGCCACCCGGCCCGGACGAACGCAAGGTCTCGAAGTGGATCTCGCTCGCCAGTTCCGGTGCCGGTGGCGCAAACCGTGCGCCCCCAAAGAACCAGTTCTTGCGCGCATGCCCCGGCCGGTACGGACTGCTGCACGTCCATTGCAGCGAGCCCGTCCAGTGATCCGCCAGGCGCTCGGCCTGCTCACCATCCAGTGCCAGCAACACCGAGCGCAAGGTACCGCGCCGCGGCCCCGATTCTTCTTCGAGTATCCGTACCTCCACGGCCTGGGCATCCGCTTCGGCCTGCAGCCTGAGCAATGCCTTGGCCACTGCCAGGGCACATTCTTCCGGCCCCTGAGCCGCCGAGAGTTGCAGTAGGATCATCAGCAGCACCCTCCGCGCGTCTTGTAGGTGAGCACCGGTTTCAGTCGTGCCAGCACGCGAACCAACCCTGCTTCACGCAAGGCACCCACCACCGAGTCGATAGCCTTGTAGGCCTCCGGCGCTTCCTCGTAGATCAGCGCCCGGTCGGCGCAGATCACGCGGCTGCCTAGTGCCGTACGACTCAGTTGCTCGACGCTGTAGCGCGAGGCGAGGCGGTCCTTGCACTCGCTGCGCATCCATTTGCGTCCGGCGCCATGGGCCAGGGACAACAGGCTGCGCTCGTCGGCGATCGGCTGTACCAAGTAGCTGTAGTCGCCGCGCGAACCAGGGATCACCACCGCCCCCTGATCCGATGGTGTAGCGCCTTTGCGATGCAGCCAACCATCGAGCCCGTCGACCTGCGCTGGCGTCACCAGGTTGTGGTTGATGTCGAGCAGTACATCGCCATCGGCACGCAAGCGGTCGAGCATGCGCCGGGCAATCAACTGACGGTTGGCTTCGGCAAACCGCAGCGCGCCGTCGTGCCGGCCCAGGTAATGAGTGCTGGCCTCGCTGCCCGCCTCCAGTCCGTGATGACCGAACAGGTCGACCTGCTCACGCAAGATCGCCTCGCCCAAGCCACGCGAGCCGCTGTGCACCAGCAACAGCAGGTGTTTGCGCTCGATGCCCAAGGCTGCCAGGGCCGTATCGTCGTAGCTTTCATCGAGCTGCTGCAGCTCGGCGAAGTGGTTGCCACCACCAATGGTGCCTAGAGAACGCTCGTGCCCCGTGGCAGGCAAACCGAAGCTGGCGACGGCCTCCTGCCACGTTTCGTCGAGCGGCAGGTCGAGGTTGCCAAGGCGTTTCTCCAGCTTGTCCAGATGCAGCTTGGCGGTCGGGATGTCCGTGCGCCACAGCGCCATGCCACAGCCGATGTCATTGCCGACCAGCGCCGGGTACAAACGCCCCACGGAAAAGAATGCCGCGCCGACCGGATAGCCACGCCCCGGATGCAGGTCCGGCATGCCGGCCACCCGATGCATGCCCCCTAGGCGAGCGGTGGTTTCGAGTTGTTGGATCGCTTTTCCTTCGATCCAGGTGTCGTCCGCGGCGACCAATACGGCGCCGTCGGACAAATTGCGAATGCAAGTGCCCATAGTCCAATCCTGATGGGTTGAAACAAAAAGATGTTCGGATTGGCAGGCCAGAGGCCGGGCGTTGCGGTACCGCTAACGAGTAGCGGCGAATGCGATCAAGCCAGGCGCGACCTGCAAAGGGTGATCAACTGTTGCATGATTTACCTCCTTTGCTGTCGGGTGAGAGAAGGCGGGCATCTTAGGTGTGTAATTGCCACCTTGCAACAACCTTGATCACATTTTCACCAGGAGAACAACGTCATGGCCGAAAAACCTGACCGCTGCGCGGTACAAAAAATAATACACTGGCGGTACAGCGCCCAGCTTCCCCTGGATTTGTAGCTCGAGTCGCTCTGAGCAGCGGCAAAGTGCCTTTAGCACACCCGTTCTATTTCGCCGCCAAGGCCCCGTTTCTAGAATCCCTCCATCGCTTCGGCACCGGGTCGGAGCCCAGTGATCGAGGGAACGTCACATGAACATCCAAGGAACGCTTGGGGCCCTGCTCATTGCCCCCATGCTGGTAACGCTCGCCGGTTGCGTGGCGCCGGGTTCCTACAACCAGGGCCAGCAGCCCAGCCAGATGGCCGGCGGTAACGCGCCCTGCACGCCCAGTACGACCGACAACCTGATCTCCACCGGCCGCAGCCTGCTGAGCATCGCCAACTCGGTGCTGGAAACCAAGCACAGCATGAATGGCACCTCGGCCACCTATGACCAGCGCATGCAACTGGCGGAAAACGCCCAGAAGGTCAACCAGGGCAACCAGATGCTCGACAACGTCGAGAGCATGACCGCCGGCCTGAAGTCACCTTGTGCCACCACGGCGCAGACCAGCGCCGCACGCTGACGCAGCCCACCGAAAGCCTTGGGGCAGACACCTTCAGTGTCTGGCCCAAGGCTGCTGGCATAGCGTGACTTCACCACACGCCTGCTTCGAATATTCCACCCGCCTCTTTCTCATCGCCCCCAGGCTGGCTAGGCTAGTGCACCCAATGCCGAGACTCGCCATGCCAGACGCCCGCGCCATCACCCTCGACGAAATCGACCGCCAGTTGATCGCCCTGTTGCAAATCAACGCCCGCGAAAGCGTCGCCACCCTCGCCCGCCAGCTGGGCATTGCCCGTACCACCGTGAACTCGCGCCTGGCGCGGCTGGAGAAGAGCAAGGTCATCACCGGCTATGGCGTGCGCCTGGGCCAGCGCCTGCTGGGCGGCGGGCTGCAGGCTTACGTGGGGATCAAGGCGCAGCCACGCTCGGGCAAGGACATCGTGCGTCGCCTGGGCGCCATGGGCCAGGTACAGCAACTGTGCGCGGTGAGTGGCGAGTTCGACTATGTGGCGTGGCTGAACAGTGATTCGCCAGAGCAACTGGACCAGTTGCTCGACCAGATCGGCAGCCTGGATGGGGTGGAGAAGACCACCACATCGATCATTCTCAGCAGCAAGGTGGACCGCGGCCAGCCGGGCTGACCACGGCCCCAACCATCAAGCCTCCATCGCGTCGAGCAGCCCTTCCAGCAGCGCGCGTACCGTTTCCGCCGAATGCAGGATCGACCAGATCATCGCCCGCCCCGCCTCGGGGGCATGGTGCTGGGCGTAGTCGTCGGCGATTTCCTGGATGGCCCGGGCCAGCATGCTGGCGTGGACCAGGGCGTCGGCGGCATCGACGCCGGGACGCACGGTGAAGATGGGGGGATGACTGGACTGGCAGGAGCAGAAGGACTGCTCGGTGGTCGGGTTCAGGGCGAGGGGTGGGTCGGGGACGATCTTTTTCATGGGTATTGCCTCCATTACCGGCTCAGGGAGGCCACCACGCAACCTTCTCACGGGAATGGGTGGCAGCCATGCACGGGGTGAGAACCGGCGAAGTTGGAGGCTACATTCCGGCCAGGCAGAACCTGCCCGCGCACAGCTGCCATGACAGCATGCCTCCAGTTTGATCGCCGGGTTCTCACGCCCGATCACCGAATAGGCGGTGACCGGCTGAAGTTAACCGCGAAGACTTACCCGCACAGCCAGACCGGAGCGACAGGACTTGTAGGATAGGTCTCGTTAAATTTCCCGTCTGTAGGAAATGGTCTGACAAACAAAGACCTACTCGCCGCCCCAATGACATATCCGGCAAACCTCCCCTGCCACCATGCCCTCAATCCACGCTTAGGCTGATGACAGCCCGCCCTATTGACGTAGCGGCGACCTCATCACAAACTATACGCGGATCACGTACAAAATATGGACGCCCTATTTGTCGAATTACCCGCCTTCGAGCGCTTTCGCAGCCAGTATCTGGACGATGAAGATTTTCGGTCTCTGCAACGCGTACTGCTTCTGCATCCCCATGCGGGTGACGTCATCAAGGGAACAGGTGGCCTCAGGAAGATGCGCTTCGCCGATGCACTGCGCCAAAAAGGCAAGCGAGGCGGCAGCCGGATCATCTACTACTGGTGGCAGGCGGGGTTGCAATTCTGGCTTTTCACGCTGTACGGAAAGGAAGTCCAGGATGATCTGACACCGCAGCAACGCCAGGCTTTGAAGCACCTGCTTGAACGCGAATACCTGATGAGGACGACCAATGCCACGCAACATCTTCACTGAACTCACCGAAGGCTTCGACGCCCTCGCCGATGAGCGCGCCGGCAAACTGACCCTGCGCTCGCACAAGGTGACCTTCGAGGAGCTTGCCCCGCTGGCCCCCAACGAACTGACCGAACTGCGCCAGCGCCTGAACATGTCCCGGGCGGTGTTTGCCGCCTACCTGCGTACCAACGCCCGCACCCTGGAGAGCTGGGAACAGGGCCGCTCCAAGCCCAACGCCCAGGCCGTGGCGCTGATCCGACTGGTGCAGAAGTACCCTGAAACCGTCGAGCACCTGGCATCGCTGAGCTGATTCGTCAGTATTGAATAAATATGAATCATTAAGACGAAACAAAGCACATTACGACGCCACTCTGCACCTTAATAACGAACACCCCACTTCATAAAATGGCCACCAGGCATTCTCTATACTCAGGCTCCGCCCCCTGCGCAGCCCCTGGCAAGGTCATTACATGAACAAGAAAAACCGCCACCCCGCCGACGGCAAGAAACCCATCACCATCTTCGGCCCCGACTTCCCGTTCGCCTTCGACGACTGGTTGGAGCACCCGGCCGGCCTGGGCAGCATTCCCAGGGAGCGCCATGGCGAAGAGGTGGCGATCGTCGGTGGCGGCATTGCCGGGCTGGTGGCGGCCTACGAGCTGATGAAGCTGGGCCTCAAGCCCGTGGTCTACGAGGCTTCCAAGCTGGGTGGCCGGCTGCGCTCGCAGGCGTTCAACGGCACCGACGGCATCGTCGCCGAACTGGGCGGCATGCGCTTCCCGGTGTCGTCCACGGCGTTCTACCACTACGTCGACAAGCTGAGCCTGGAGACCAAGCCGTTCCCCAACCCGCTGACCCCGGCTTCGGGCAGCACGGTGATCGACCTGGAAGGCCAGACCTACTACGCCGAAAAATCCGCCGACCTGCCGCAGCTGTTCCACGAAGTGGCCGACGCCTGGGCCGACGCCCTGGAAAGCGGCGCGCAGTTCGGCGATATCCAGCAGGCCATCCGCGACCGCGATGTGCCGCGCCTGAAGGACCTGTGGAACAAGCTGGTACCGCTGTGGGACGACCGCACCTTCTATGATTTCGTCGCCACCTCGCGCTCGTTCGCCAAGCTGAGCTTCCAGCACCGCGAGGTGTTCGGCCAGGTCGGCTTCGGCACTGGTGGCTGGGACTCGGACTTCCCCAACTCGATGCTGGAAATCTTCCGCGTGGTGATGACCAACTGCGACGATCACCAGCACCTGGTGGTCGGCGGCGTCGAGCAGGTGCCGCAGGGCATCTGGCGCCATGTGCCGGAACGTTGCGCCCACTGGCCGGCCGGCACCAGCCTCAGCGGCCTGCACGGCGGCGCGCCACGCACCGGGGTCAAGCGCATCGCCCGGGCCAGCGACGGGCGCCTGGCGGTCACCGACAACTACGGCGATGTGCGCCACTACGCGGCAGTGCTCACCACCTGCCAGAGCTGGCTGCTGACCACCCAGATCGACTGCGAGGAGTCGCTGTTCTCGCAAAAGATGTGGATGGCCCTGGACCGCACCCGCTATATGCAGTCGTCGAAGACCTTCGTCATGGTCGACCGGCCGTTCTGGAAGGACAAGGACCCGGAGACCGGCCGCGACCTGATGAGCATGACCCTCACCGACCGCCTGACCCGTGGCACCTACCTGTTCGACAACGGCGACGATAAGCCAGGGGTGATCTGCCTGTCCTACGCCTGGATGAGCGACGCCCTGAAGATGCTGCCGCACCCGACCGAGAAGCGCGTGCAGCTGGCCCTCGACGCGCTGAAGAAGATCTACCCCAAGACCGATATCGCCGGGCATATCATCGGCGACCCGATCACCATCTCGTGGGAGGCCGACCCGCACTTCCTCGGCGCCTTCAAGGGCGCGCTGCCGGGCCACTACCGCTACAACCAGCGCATGTACGCGCACTTCATGCAGCAGGACATGCCCGCCGAACAGCGCGGCATCTTCATCGCCGGTGACGACGTGTCGTGGACCCCGGCCTGGGTGGAAGGCGCGGTGCAGACTTCGCTCAATGCGGTGTGGGGTATCATGAACCACTTCGGGGGCCAGACCCACCCGGACAACCCCGGCCCGGGCGATGTGTTCCACGAGATCGGCCCGATCGCCCTGGCTGACTGAGCGAAGGAGTAGCGCCATGCGCATCGCCCTGTTCCAGGGCACGCCCAAGCCGTTGGACGTGCCCGGCAATCTCGAGCGCCTGCAGCACCAGGCCCAGCAGGCTGCCGCCCGTGGCGCGCAGTTGCTGGTTTGCCCGGAGATGTTCCTCAGCGGCTACAACATCGGCCTGGACCAGGTGGAACGCCTGGCCGAGGCCGAGGACGGCCCCTCGGCCATGAGTGTCGTCGAGATCGCCCAGGCGCACCGGATCGCCATCGTCTACGGCTATCCGGAACGGGCCGAGGACGGGTCGATCCACAACAGCGCGCAACTGATCGACGCCCATGGCCGCAGCCTGTGCAACTACCGCAAGACCCACCTGTTCGGCGAGCTGGACCGCTCGATGTTCAGCCCGGGCGACGATCACTTTCCGGTGGTCGAGCTGGACGGCTGGAAGGTCGGGCTGCTGATCTGCTACGACATCGAGTTTCCGGAGAACGCCCGGCGCCTGGCGCTGAACGGTGCCGAGCTGATCCTGGTGCCGACGGCGAACATGGCGCCCTACGACTTCGTCTGCCAGGTAACCGTGCGCTCGCGGGCGCAGGAGAACCAGTGTTATCTGGTGTATGCCAATTACTGTGGCAGCGAGGGTGAGATCCAGTATTGCGGGCAGAGCAGCATCGTCGGGCCGGATGGCGATGTGCTGGTGATGGCCGGGGACGAAGAGGGGCTGTTGCTGGCGGACCTGCAACGCGAGCGGGTATTGAAAGGGCGGGAGGCGTTTCCTTACCTGGCGGACCTGCGTCGGGATCTGCATTAACAGCGAAAAGACCAGACCAGACAACCTCAGCATTGCGCGCTAGCATGGCGTCATGTCCGACGCCATTCGCCACCTCACCCTCGCCAACGGCCTGCACCTGACCCTGCGCCACGCGCCACGCCTCAAGCGCGCGGCGGCGGCGCTGCGGGTGCATGCCGGTAGCCACGACGCACCCGCGCGCTGGCCGGGCCTGGCGCACTTTCTCGAACACCTGTTCTTCCTCGGTAACAGGCGTTTTCCGCTGGACGACGGCCTGATGCGCTACGTCCAGGGCCTGGGCGGCCAGGTCAACGCCAGCACCCGCGAACGCACCACTGACTTCTTCTTCGAAGTGCCCCCCGCAGCGCTGGCCGGTGGGCTGGAGCGTCTGTGCCAGATGCTCGCCGAACCGTACTTCGCCATCGAACGCCAGCGCCGCGAGCGTGAAGTGATCCATGCCGAGTTCATCGCCTGGTCGCGCAACCCCGAGGCCCAGCGCCAGTTCGCCCTGTTGCAGTCGGTGTCGGCACGCCATCCGCTGAGCGGCTTCCATGCCGGCAACCGGCACAGCCTGCCGCTGGAAAGCCAGGCTTTCCAGCAAGGGCTGAGGCAGTTCCACCATGACTTCTACCAAGGCGGGCAACTCACCCTGAGCCTGGCCGGCCCGCAGCCGCTGGATGAACTGGCGCACCTGGGCAGGCAGTTCGGTGGTCTGTTCGCCAAGGGCGAAAGCGTCGCCCGGCAACAGCCACCCGCCTTGCTCGACGCGCCGCTGCGCCAACCAGAAGCCTGGGGCAACCGCCACGACCTTCTGTTCGCCCATGACGGACTGCCGGACGGCGCGGAGCAAGTGCTCGAACTGCTGCTGGCCCAGCTCACCGACAGCCGGCCCGGTGGTTGGCTGAATGCCTTGCGCCAGCGCGGCTGGCTGCTGGGCTGCAAGGCGCAACAACTCCACGCCCATGCCGGGCAGTTGCTCTGGCATGTCCAGCTGCAGCTGTCGGACCAGGCCTGCCTGGACAAGACCCGTGAGTTGCTGCACGGCTGGCTGGGTTTTCTGCGACAACAGGACCACAAGCTGCTGAAAGACCGTTTCAGCCGTCTGCAGCAACGCCATGAACAAGCCGCCAGCGCACTGGAACTGGCCCAGCGCGACAGTGCCGACCGACCTTTCGCAGGGCTCGGGAGACAAGGTCTGGAAACCTTCGCTGCACTGCTGTGGGACTTGCCTTCCTCGGATGCCGGCGACTGGCAATTGCCCCCCGATGAAGCGCTGCTGGCAACCGAACTTCCCATGATCAACACGCCGTTGCCAGCAGTACTTGGTCTCGGTGACTGCCTGCCGCCCTCTCGCCAGTTTGCGAGCCTCGACCTGCGTTGGCACATTCCCTCGCCGCTGCGTCAGCGCATGCAGGTCGTTCTGCAACACAGTCTGCAACCCCTGCGCGAGCGTGCCGATCAGGCAGCGTTGCGACTGGGCTTCGAAGCCATTGGCGATTACTGGCAGTTGCACCTCGCTGGGCACCCGCTGGCCGTGATCAATGCCACGCACGAGGCCCTGACCTTGCTGCGCGCGCCAGCCGAGAAACATTGGCGCTCCCCAGCGGCAGCCGAAGCGCCGCTGATACCGATCCGTGCGCTACTGAAGGCACTGCCGGACGCTTTACTGATGGGTGAAGAGCAACCGCAGCCGGCCTGCACCCTGGACCAGTCGCAGCTCGACGCACTCTGGCAGCAGGCGCGCTGGCAGGGATTGGCGCAAGGGTTCGCCCCCGCCCAACAGGGCGCCCTGGGCACGGCACTGCAAGGCCTCATGGGACAACCGATCGCCCCCTCGCCAGCGCGCCCGATCAGCGGACGCCACTGGCGGCAGATCCCGACCTCGGGCAGCGAGCCCGCGCTGTTGCTGTTCTGTCCGCTGCCGGCTGATCTGCAGGCCGCCGGACGACTGCTTGCCCACGTATTGCAAGGCCCGTTCTACCAGCGCCTGCGCGTCGAGCTGCAGCTGGGTTACGCCGTGTTCAGCGCCTTTCGTCAGATCGAAGGCTACGCCGGGCTGCTGTTCGGCGTGCAATCGCCACACGCCAGCCACGCACAGATCCTGGGCCATCTGCTGGACCTGCTGCGCCAGGGCGTCGCGCTGGCCCCAGCGGCGCGAGCGCAGCTGGCCGACCAGTTCGACGAGACAGAGATGGCCAACGCCGATGTCACGCAATGGGCCTGGCAGGCACATATCGCGACACACAATCCGGAGCTGTCGCGCATGCGAGGGTCTATCCTCAATGTCGAACAAGGCCAGTTGGATGCGCTGCTCCAGCAGTTGCTCGATGCAAGGCACGGTTGGTTGTGCCTGGCCAATACCACTGCCCCGGACGCCGAATGGCAATGAAAAAATGGCGGGATTGTTACCGCAAATGCAATGGCGCTTTTCGAAGAATTAACCTTTCGGTACAAATTTTTCTTGTAAGATAGCGCAATCTCGGCCAATGGAACCTCTCTCTCCGGGGAGTACCTAAAAGTGAGCCGACCACCCCAAACCCCATCCGGAAGGAGCAAGCCCATGTGGACCAAACCTGCATACACTGACCTGCGTATCGGCTTCGAAGTGACCATGTACTTCGCCAACCGCTAAGCGGCTGCGCGGTTCGACGCCCCGGTCCGCCGGGGCGTTTGCGTTTTCGGATAAGGCTTTCGACTAGAGAGTACCCATGTACATCCAGATCCTCGGTTCCGCCGCCGGTGGCGGGTTCCCCCAGTGGAACTGCAACTGCGCCAACTGCAAGGGCTACCGTGACGGTACCCTGCGCGCCACGGCGCGCACCCAGTCGTCCATCGCCCTGTCCGACGACGGCGAACACTGGATCCTGTGCAATGCCTCGCCGGACATCCGCGCCCAGCTCCAGGCGTTCGCGCCGATGCAGCCGGCCCGTGCCCTGCGCGACACCGGTATCGACGCCATCGTCCTGCTCGACAGCCAGATCGACCACACCACCGGCCTGCTCAGCCTGCGCGAGGGCTGCCCGCACCCGGTGTGGTGCACCGACATGGTCCACCAGGACCTGACCACCGGTTTTCCGCTGTTCAACATGCTCAGCCACTGGAACGGCGGCCTGGTGTGGAACCGCATCGAGCTCGAAGGCAGCTTCGTCATCGACGCCTGCCCGAACCTGCGCTTCACCCCCTTCCCGCTGCGCAGCGCCGCGCCGCCCTATTCCCCGCACCGTTTCGATCCGCACCCGGGCGACAACCTCGGGCTGCTGGTGGAGGACACCCGCACCGGCGGCAAGTTGTTCTACGCGCCGGGCCTGGGCCAGGTCGACGCCAAGCTGCTGGAGATGATGCACGGCGCCGACTGCCTGCTGGTCGACGGCACCCTGTGGGAGGATGATGAGATGCAGCGCCGCGGCGTCGGTACCCGCACCGGCCGCGAGATGGGCCATCTGGCGCAGAACGGCGCAGGCGGCATGCTCGAGGTACTGGATGGCTTCCCGCGCCAGCGCAAGGTGCTTATCCACATCAACAACACCAACCCGATCCTCGATGAGGACTCCCCCGAGCGTGCCGAAGTGGTCCGCCGCGGAGTGGAAGTCGCCTTCGATGGCATGAGCATCGTGTTGTAAGGGCAGCCCTTGCACAACGTGGGAGCGGGCTTGCCCCGCGATAGCGATGGTGAGGCTGACGCCGCCATCGCGGGTCAAGCCCGCTCCCATGTACAACGAACCATCACAGGAGCCCTCCATGAGCGATGCAATGCCCCTGTCCCCTGCCGAGTTCGAGCAGGCCCTGCGTGCCAAGGGCGCCTACTACCACATCCATCACCCCTACCATGTGGCGATGTATGAAGGCCGCGCCAGCCGCGAGCAGATCCAGGGCTGGGTGGCCAACCGCTTTTACTACCAGGTCAACATCCCGATGAAGGATGCTGCGATCCTGGCCAACTGCCCGGACCGCGAAGTGCGCCGCGAGTGGATCCAGCGCCTGCTCGACCACGATGGCGCGCCCGGCGAGGACGGCGGCATCGAGGCCTGGTTGCGCCTCGGCCAGGCCGTGGGCCTGGACCCCGACCAACTGCGCAGCCAGGAGCTGGTGCTGCCCGGCGTGCGCTTCGCGGTCGACGCCTACGTCAACTTCGCCCGCCGCGCCAGCTGGCAGGAAGCCGCCAGCAGCTCGCTGACCGAACTGTTCGCCCCGCAGATCCACCAGTCGCGCCTGGACAGCTGGCCGCAGCACTATCCGTGGATCGACCCGGCCGGCTACGAATACTTCCGCACCCGCCTGGGCCAGGCCCGGCGCGATGTGGAGCACGGCCTGGCAATCACCCTGCAGCACTACACCACCCGCGAGGGGCAGGAGCGCATGCTGCAGATCCTGCAGTTCAAGCTGGATATCCTGTGGAGCATGCTCGACGCCATGAGCATGGCCTATGAACTGAACCGCCCGCCCTATCACAGCGTCACAAGTGAGCGGGTCTGGCACAAGGGGATCGCCCTATGAGTTTCGACCGTCAACAGGTGCCCGCCTGGCGCCCCGGCTACCGTTTCCAGTATGAGCCGGCGCAGAAGGGCCATGTGCTGCTGTACCCCGAGGGGATGATCAAGCTCAACGACAGCGCCGGGCTGATCGGCGGGCTCATCGATGGCCAGCGCGATGTCGCGGCGATCATCGCCGAACTCGAGCAGCAATTCCCCGGTGTGCCCGAAGTCGCCGATGACATCGAGCAATTCATGGAGGTGGCCCGTGCCGAACACTGGATCACCCTCGCCTGAGAAGGTGATGGCAACCGCAGCTTCCGGCGTGGGAGCGGGCTTGCCCCGCGATGAGATTGGCCTGCCGCTCTGGCTGCTGGCCGAACTCACCTACCGCTGCCCGCTGCAGTGCCCGTACTGCTCCAACCCGCTGGACTTCGCCGAACAGGGCAAGGAGCTGAGCACCGAGCAGTGGTTCAAGGTGATGGCCGAAGCCCGCGAGATGGGCGCCGCGCAGATCGGCTTTTCCGGCGGTGAGCCGCTGGTGCGCCAGGACCTCGCCGAGCTGATCGGCGAAGCCCGGCGCCTGGGCTACTACACCAACCTGATCACCTCCGGCATCGGCCTGACCGAGCAGAAGATCGCCGCGTTCAAGCAGGCCGGGCTGGACCATATCCAGATCAGCTTCCAGGCCAGCGACGAGCAGGTGAACAACCTGCTGGCCGGCTCGAAGAAAGCCTTCGCGCAGAAGCTGGAGATGGCCCGGGCAGTGAAGGCCCATGGCTACCCGATGGTGCTCAACTTCGTCACCCATCGGCACAATATCGACAAGATCGACCGCATCATCGAGCTGTGCCTGGCCCTGGAGGCCGACTTCGTCGAACTCGCCACCTGCCAGTTCTACGGCTGGGCGCACCTCAACCGCCTGGGCCTGCTGCCGACCCGCGCCCAGCTGGAGCGGGCCGAGCGCATCACCAACGAATACCGTGACAAGCTCAAGGCCGAAGGCAAGCCATGCAAGCTGATCTTCGTCACCCCGGACTACTACGAAGAGCGCCCCAAGGCCTGCATGAACGGCTGGGGCAGCCTGTTCCTGACCATCACGCCGGATGGCACCGCGTTGCCCTGCCATGGCGCGCGCCAGCTGCCGGTGCAGTTCCCCAATGTGCGCGACCACGACTTGCGACATATCTGGTACGACTCGTTCGGTTTCAACCGTTTCCGTGGCTATGACTGGATGCCCGAGCCGTGCCGCTCGTGCGACGAGAAAGAAAAAGACTTCGGCGGCTGCCGCTGCCAGGCCTTCATGCTCACCGGCGATGCCAGCAAGGCGGACCCGGTGTGCGGCAAGTCGCCGGACCATGGCATCATCCTCAAGGCCCGCGAGGAGGCCGAACACGCAACGCTGGAGATCGAACAGATGACCTTCCGCAACGAGCGCAATTCCCATGTCATCGCCCGTGGCTGAGTTCAGCGCCGCCCAGGCGGTGGCCGCCGGCACCGATTTCGCCGAGCTCAAGGTCGGCGCGCAAGGTGTGTTCTGGAACGAGTTCCGCCCCGCCGATGGCGCCTGCCGGGTCTGGCACTGGCGCGATCAGCAGGCCCGCTGCCTGACCCCGGACGGGTTCAGTGTGCGCAGCCGGGTCTATGAGTACGGTGGCGGCAGCTTCTGCCTGGGCGGGGACGGGCTGGTCTTCGTCAACGAAAAGGACCAGCAGGTCTACCTGCAGGCCCTGGATGGCAGCCCACCGCGCCCGCTCACCCACGCCGACGACTGCCGCTATGGCGATGTGCAGTGGCAGTCCGGCCAGGTGCTGGCCGTCGAAGAGCAGCATGGCGAACAGGTCGTGCATCGCCTGGTAAGTCTCTCGACGGAGCATCGGCAAATCCTGGCCGAAGGGGCCGACTTCTACGCCTCCCCCACGCTGAGCCCCGACGGCTGCCGACTGGCCTGGATCGAATGGGACCGACCTGCCCAACCCTGGACCGTCACCCGCCTGATGTGTCGCGAACGCGAGCCCTCCGGTACATGGGGAGCGACACGCTGCATCGCCGCGCAGGACGAGTCCCTGCAACAGCCCCGCTTCGATGAACAGGGCCGCTTGTACTGCCTGTCCGACCGCGACGGTTTCTGGCAACCCTGGGGCGAACTCGACGGCCACTGGCAACGCCTGCCCGCCGCGCCCGCCGATCATGCCGCCGCCCCCTGGCAGCTGGGCGCCAGCACTTGGCTGGCCCTTGGCCCCGCCAGCTACCTGGCCAGCTGGTTCGAGGACGGTTTCGGCCAACTGGGGCTGCGCCGCGCCGATGGCGAGGTGGAGCGTTATGCCAGTGCGTACACGCGTTTCCGCAGCCTGGCGCTGGATGACGGACAGCTCTACGCCGTAGCCGCCTCGCCGATCAGCCCACCGGCGGTGATCGCCATCGACCGGCGCAGCCACGAAGTCCAGGTGCTGGCAGGTGGCGCCGAGGTGCTGCCCGCCGAGGACATCAGCCTCCCACAACCGATTCGTTACGCCAGTGGCGAAGGCTTCGCCCACGGTTTCTTCTACCCCGCCATGCAAGGCACGGGCGGGCGATCGCCGCTGGTGGTGTTCATTCACGGCGGCCCGACTTCAGCCTGCTACCCGGTGCTCGACCCGCGTATCCAGTACTGGACCCAGCGTGGCTTTGCCGTCGCCGACCTCAACTACAGGGGCAGCAGCGGCTATGGTCGCGCCTACCGCCAGGCACTGCACCTGAACTGGGGAGCGAGTGATGTGGAAGATGCCTGCGCGGCGGTCGCCCATCTTGCCGGCCAGCGCCTGATCGACCCTGACCAGGCCTTCATTCGAGGCGGCAGCGCCGGCGGCTACACCACCCTGTGCGCCCTGGCCTTGCGGGACGTCTTCCGCGGCGGCGCCAGCCTGTACGGTGTCAGCGACCCCGAGGCACTGGGCCGGGCCACCCACAAGTTCGAAGGCGACTACCTGGACTGGCTGATCGGCGACCCCCGGCGCGATGCCGAGCGTTATCGCCAGCGCACGCCCCTGCTACACGCCGGGCGGATCAAGGTGCCGGTGATCTTCTTCCAGGGTGAGCTGGATGCGGTGGTGGTGCCGGAGCAGACCCGCAGCATGCTTGAAGCGCTCAAGGCCAACGGCATCGAGGCCGAGGGACATTTCTACGCGGGCGAGCGGCATGGCTTTCGCCAGGCGGCGAACCTGGCGCATGCACTCGAGGAAGAGTGGAAGTTCTACTGCAGGTTGCTAGGCCAGGCAGCACCATCCCTGTAGGAGCGGCCTTGTGCCGCGAAAGGGGCGCGAAGCGGCCCCAGGATCTTAGTGGCAAGGCAGATATCGCTGGGGCCGCTTCGCGCCCCTTTCGCGGCACAAGGCCGCTCCTACAGGGGCCGCGTGTCCCCTAGCGCTTGGCGATGATGTACACCGCATGCACGATCCCGGGGATGTAACCCAGCAAGGTCAGCAGGATATTCAGCCAGAACGCCCCGCCGAACCCCACCTGGAGGAATACGCCCAGCGGCGGCAGGATGATGGCGATGATGATGCGGATGAAGTCCATGTGCTGCGCTCCTTGAGGGTGTATCAACACAGACTAGCCGTGCCTCGCAGAGGTTCCACCAGGCAAAAAAAACGCCCCGGGCCATGTATTTCAGGCCAGGGGCGATGCGCAGGAACGCCAGACGGTTCGTTGAAATTCTGTATGCCGGAGCAACCGGTCAGGCCGGCACTTCGCGGCGGTTGTGCTGTTGGGCGTGCAGGCGGGCGAAGGCCCGGGCCAGGCGCAGGAGCATCTCGTCGATATTGCCCTTGCTCACGGTCAACGCTGGCGAGAACCGCACCACGTCGGCCTGCGGCGCATTGAGCAGCAAGCCCTCCTGCAACGCGGCCTCGACCAGTTGCGCCGCGCTGTCTTCACGCAATTGCAACCCCCACAGCAGCCCCCGGCCACGCACCTCGCCCTGGCCGTAGCGACCTGCCAGGCGGCTCAAGCCATCGCGCAGGTGCCGGCCACTGTCCAGCACCTGCTCGAAGAAGCCCGCCTCCAGCACGGTCTGCAATACGGCCAGTCCGGCGGCGCTCATCAGCGCGTTGCCATGGTGGCTGCCTTCCAGCTCGCCCGGCTCGGCGCAGCAGGCGCGGCCACGGGCCAGCAACGCCGCGAGGGGAACGCCACCGCCCAGGCCCTTGCCGAGGGTGATGATGTCGGCCCGCACGCCGTAGGATTCTTCTGCCAATAGGGCGCCGCAGCGTCCTACACCGGTCTGTACTTCATCGAGAATCAGCAGGATGCCCAGCTCGCGGCACAGGCGCTCGACACCCTGGAGGTAATCACGGGTGGCCGGGATCACGCCGGCTTCGCCCTGGATCGGCTCGAGCATGATCGCCACGGTGCGCGAGTCGACCGCCGCGTGCAGCGCCGCCAGGTCGTTGAACGGCACCTTGCTGAAGCCCGGCAGGCCGGGCTCGCAGCGGTTGCACGGCAGCGGATCGGAAGCCGACAAGGCCCCCAGGGTGCGGCCATGGCAGCCCTGGCTGGCGGTGATGATGTGGTAGGCGCCGTTGCGGTGCAGCTGGCCCCACTTGCGCGCCAGCTTGATCGCGCCCTCGCAGGCTTCGGCACCGCTGTTGAGCAGGTAGGCCTGGTCGCTGCCGGTGCGCTGGCACAATAGCTCGACCAGGCTCAGCAGACCGCGGCTGTGATAGCCCGCCCCGGGGTTGATCAGCGCCTGGGCCTGGTTGCCCAGCGCCTTGACCAGCACGCTCGGGCTGTGACCGAGGCTATTGACCGCGCAACCCTGGGTGAAGTCCAGGTAGGCGTGCCCCTCGCTGTCCCACAGCCAGGAACCCTGGCCACGCACGAACACCTGCGACGCACGCTCGGTGCTGGGCATCAGCCGCTCGCGGGAGAGCTGCGCGCTGGCCGGCTCGATCACCGGAGCACGCTTGGGCTCGGCGACGGCTGGCGCCGAGCGGCGCAGGTTGAACAGGTTCATCGGGGCTCCGGCCAATCACGGGTGGGCGGTCAAGGTTCCGGTCTGGCGCCGGAATCGGATATTTTGCCTTGCCTATCAAAAGTGTTTTTCATCCGGGGTAACAATTGCCTTCATGACCGCTGTAACCCGTTGGAATACGGCGATAGACTAGGCTTCCGGTCGATTCGCGGCCATTTCGTTTTTCCAGCTTTTTCGATAAGTATCACTTATGGATTTTCGCCAACTGCGTTACTTCGTCGCGGTCTACGAAGAGGGCCATGTGGGCCGTGCCGCCGAGCGTCTGTCACTGTCGCAACCGGCCCTGTCGCAGCAGATTCGCCAACTGGAGCACAGCCTCGACCTGAGCCTGTTCGAACGCAGCAACAAGCGCCTGTTGCCCACGCTGGCCGCCCACACCCTGTACAACCACGCCGTGCCCCTGCTCGACGGTCTGCAACGGGCCCACGAGGCCATGGGCAACTTCAAGGGCCAGTCGCTGCGCACCCTGGCCATCGGCGTGCTGCAGACCGTGCGGCCGAGCCTGGTGCCGCAGTTGCTGGAGCGGGTGCGCAAGGCCCAGCCGCATCTGGTGGTGCAGATCTATGAACTGTCGGGGTCGGAGATCGAGCGGCGCCTGCTCAATGGCGGCCTGGACATCGGCATCAGCTACCTGCCGCCGCGCCAGCCCGGGCTGCACGGCCTGCTGCTGTACGAGGACGAACTGCAGCTGGTGATCCCCAGGACCCACCCGCTGAAAGACTTCAAGAAGGTCTCGATCCGCCAGGCGGCGGAGCTGCCGATGCTGATGCTCGGCGAGGAGTTCCAGATCCGCCAGATCTGGAAGGCGCAGCTGGCCAGCCAGGGGCGCAGGCCCCAGGTGCAGGCCGAGATGAACAACATGGCGGGGATCCTCGACAGCCTGGCGCACACGGCGCTGGCGACCATCCTGCCGGGCCGGGCCAAGGATGCCACGCAGGACGACCAGGAACTGCTGTGGAAGCCCCTGAGCGAGCCGCGGGTGCCACTCAAGGTCGGCCTGGTGTTCCGCGATGCCCAGCGCCAGCAGGCCTCGGTGGAGCTGCTGCGGACCTTGCTGGAAGAGGAAGCCGACCCGCGTCAGCTGGGTGTCTCGCCACTGGACGTGCTCGGCTGAAAAACACGCACATAAAGAAAACCCCGCCTAAGCGGGGTTTTCCAGACTGTTTCCCTTCGACATCCCTATCATCCCGCCGTCCTGGCAGGAAATCCTTCGTGTCCCTGTTCTATCTTTTCGCGCTTCCTGCGCTACTTCCTTGTAAGGCGTCCTGCTCTGTCCATTGCGCATCCTGCGCTACGTCCATGTAAGAAAGAGTAACCGTGGATCCAATCTTAGGAAAGAGGCGAAACGTCACCACGTCGTGTAAGCCAAAGCTTACAAAAGCAGCCCATTCGCAAACACGGCGCCCTGACAAAACAAAAGGCCGCCCCTACAGACGGATTGCATCCCCCTGTAGGAGCGGCCTCGGGCCGCGACGGGCTGCAACGCAGCCCCGCAAAGGTCAGAACTGCGCGGCGTCCAGCAGGTACAGCGACTCGCTCCCCGCCTTCACCGATGCCACCAGCGAGTGAACCCGTGGCAGCAGGCGTGCGAAGTAGAACCGCGCCGTGCCTAGCTTGGCACCGTAGAAGTCGGCATCCCCTTCACCGGCCTTGGCCGCCCGCGCCATCAGTGCCCACATGTAGGCATAAGCCACGTAGCCGAACGCATGCAGGTACTCGACCGAGGCCGCGCCGATTTCGTTGGGGTTGCCCTTGGCCTGGTCCAGCACCCAGGCGGTCAGCTCGTCGAGCTGGTCAAGGGATGCCGCCAGCGGCTTGGTGAACTCACCCAGCTCGCCGCCGGCGGTGGCGATGAACTGGCGGATCTCGTCGGCGAACAGCGTGTAGTAGGCGCCGCCGCTGGCCACCACCTTGCGACCTACCAGGTCCAGGGCCTGGATGCCGTTGGTGCCTTCGTAGATCTGGGTGATGCGCACATCGCGCACCAGCTGCTCCTGGCCCCATTCGCGGATGTAGCCATGGCCGCCGAAAACCTGCTGGCCGTGCACGGTGCACTCCAGGCCCAGGTCGGTGAGGAAGGCCTTGGCCACCGGAGTCAGCAGCGCCACCAGCTCCTCGCTGCGCTTGCGGACCGCGACGTCTTCGCTGTACTTGGCGCTGTCGAGTTGCATCGCCACATAGGTGGAGAACGCGCGACCGCCCTCGGTCAGCGCCTTCATGGTCAGCAGCATGCGGCGCACGTCCGGGTGGACGATGATCGGGTCGGCCACCTTGTCCTTGGCCTGCGGGCCGGTCGGGGCACGGCTCTGCAGACGGTCGCGGGCGTACTCCACGGCGTTCTGGTAGGAGCGCTCGGCCGAAGCCAGGCCCTGGATACCGACACCCAGGCGCTCGTAGTTCATCATGGTGAACATGGCCGCCAGGCCCTTGTTCGGCTCGCCGACGATGTAGCCGACCGCTTCGTCGAAGTTCATCACGCAGGTGGCCGAGCCCTGGATGCCCATCTTGTGCTCGATCGAGCCGCAGGTGGCCGGGTTGCGCGCGCCGAGGCTGCCATCTTCATTGACCAGGAACTTGGGCACCAGGAACAGCGAGATGCCTTTCGGACCCGCCGGGGCATCCGGCAGCTTGGCCAGCACCAGGTGGATGATGTTCTCGGTGAGGTCGTGCTCACCGCCGGTGATGAAGATCTTGGTGCCGCTGACCTTGTAGCTGCCGTCGGCCTGCGGTTCGGCCTTGGTGCGGATGATGCCCAGGTCGGTGCCGGCGTGGGGTTCGGTGAGGCACATTGAACCGGCCCAGACGCCGGCGTACATGTTCGGCAGGTACTTTTCCTTGAGCGCTTCACTGGCGTGGGCGTTGATCGACAGGCAGGCGCCGGCGGTCAGCATCGGGTACAGGCCGAAGGCCAGGCTCGAGGCGTTGACCATCTCCTCGACCTGGGCCGAGACGACCTTGGGCATGCCCATGCCACCGAACAGCGGATCACCACCAACGCCGACCCAGCCCCCTTCGGCGTAAGTCTGGTAGGCCTCGATGAAGCCCGCCGGGGTACGCACCGAACCGTTGTCCCAGTGGCAACCCTCTTCGTCGGCGGCGCGGCTCAGCGGCGCGATGGTCTTGCCGGTGACCTTGCCGGCCTCCTCCAGCACGGCCATGGCCGTGTCCGCATCGACCGCCTCGGCCAGGCCGGGCAGTTGCGACCAGAGCGTGGCCACGTCGAAGACTTCATTGAGGACGAAGCGCATATCGCGCAGGGGCGCTTTATATTCAGCCATGACAACCTCTCGCTATCGGGGTCGGGGCGGCCCGTCGGGGCCGCGGCACTGGGATGACCGCAGTGTAACCGAACAACTTTTACGAGACATAGGGTCATCATGCGACCGAATAGTCTTAGATAGTCACACGGTAATTCACGCCATGCGCACGGCGCCGCGCCGCGATTGCTGGCCGAAGGTCATGACACAGTTGCGCCCCGCGCCCTTGGCGCTGTACAGCGCCTGGTCGGCGGACTTGAGCACTTCGTCAGGATTGCGGTGCTCGACCTGGCGCTCGGCGACGCCGATGCTGATGGTCACCGACACCGTGGTATTGGCCCCTGCGCCACGACGCTGGCGCCCGGTGGAATCATCCTGCGGACGGCTGTTCTGGTCACGCAGCTGGATGGCGTAGTTGGCGATCATCTCGCGTACCGACTCCAGGTGCGGCAGGCACTCTTCGGCAGTCTTGCCGGCGAACACCAGGGCGAACTCCTCGCCGCCGTAGCGGTAGGCGCGCCCGCCACCGGTCACCTTGGACAGGCGGCTGGCGACCAGGCGCAACACCTGGTCGCCGACATCGTGACCATGGGTGTCGTTGAATTTCTTGAAGTGATCGACGTCGGTCATGGCGATCACATAGTTGCGCCCCAGGCGCTGCATGCGCTCGTTCAGGGCGCGCCGCCCGGGCAGGCCGGTCAGCTCGTCACGGAAGGCCATCTGGTAGGCCTCGTGGGACACCGCGGCGGCGATCATCAACATCACCTGGCTGCACATGATGTTCAGGGTGAACGGCAGGATGAAGGTCTTGGGCAGCATCCAGAAGATACCGATCAGACCGATGATCTGCGCGGCATGCAAGGGCCTCGGCTCACGCAGGTACTGCACCACCAGCAGGATGAACACCGCCAGGAACAGGGGGTAGGCCAGCTGGATCAGGCTCATCCACTGGCCATGCAGCGCGGGCCAGCGGATCTCGGCCAGCCAGCCCAGCAGCGCCTCGGGAAAACTCTGCTCCAGCGCCACCGCCACGCTACTCACCGCGAACAGCACGGCGAAGCGCGCCAGCAGGTCCTGGGCCAGGTGGGTGCGTTCCTGCCACGCCCCGTACAGACCGAACAGCGCCGGCAGCAGCAGGCACACCAGGTGGAAGATCACCGCCGCATCCTCGCGGACCCGGCCGTTGTCGCGGTAGAAATCGGTCTGGGTATCGAGCAGGAAATAGGCGATGTACACCGAGACCATCAGGAACAGCTCGCGCTGGCGGCGGTACACGGCGCAGTAGGCGCCACCCAGCAGCAGCACCAAGGTGGGTAGAACGTTGAACAGCGATGTGAAGAAGACGCTGAGGTCCCTCACATAGGCTGCCGCAAGCCCTGCCAGCAACAGAATCAGCGAAGGCAGGAAGTGGCTCGCGCGTACAGCGGATAGACGAAACAAGGGTAATCTCCGACCCGGCAGATCAATAATGGCATTGTGCCCCTACTTCATCGGCAGTGCACATGAATAGATGAATACAGATGCCCGCTTTAACGGCAGATCAGGGGCGAAGCTTGAGACTTTCTCGTTACTGGATGCGACATTCCTGATTTCGCCCGATCCCTGTAGGAGCGACCTTGTGTCGCGAAAGGGCTGCAGAGCAGCCCCGGCGATCTTTGCATCAATGCTGAAATCCTGGGGCTGCTGCGCAGCCCTTTCGCGGCACAAGGCCGCTCCTACAGAGGGCACGCGTTAAAGTCCGGGCGAAAAAAAACCGCCTGCCGGTAAGGGCAGGCGGTTTTTCGTACAACCAACCGGCTTAGATGGACAGACCGAAGTCTTCTTCCTTCATCGCCATCAGGTTGTCGGCGCCGGACAGGATCGCCGCGACGTGGCTGCGGGTACGCGGCAGGATGCGCTGGAAGTAGAAGCGCGCAGTCTGCAGCTTGGCGGTATAGAACGCCTCTTCGCTGGTGCCGGCTGCCAGTTTCTCGGCGGCCAGGCGGGCGATGTCGGCCCAGAAGTAGGCCAGGCACGCGTAGCCGGAGTACATCAGGTAGTCCACCGAAGCGGCACCCACTTCCTCGCGGTCCTTCATCGCGGCCATGCCGATCTTCATGGTCAGCTCGCCCCACTCCTTGTTGATCGCCGCCAGCGGCTCGACGAACTCCTTGGTGGCGGCGTTGCCTTCCTGACCCTGGCAGAACTTGTGGACGATCTTGGTGAAGCCTTTGAGCGCCTCGCCCTGGGTCATCAGCACTTTACGGCCGAGCAGGTCGAGGGCCTGGATGCCGGTGGTGCCTTCGTACAGCATGGAGATACGGCTGTCGCGCACGTTCTGCTCCATGCCCCACTCGGCGATGAAGCCGTGGCCGCCGTAGATCTGCACGCCGTGGTTGGCGGCCTCGAAGCCGACTTCGGTCATGAACGCCTTGGCGATCGGGGTCAGGAAGGCCAGCAGGGCGTCGGCCTTCTTGCGCTCTTCCTCGTCCTGGCTGTACTTGACGATGTCCACCTGCTTGGCGGTGAAGTACACCATCGCACGGTTGCCTTCGGCGAAGGCCTTCATGGTCAGCAGCATGCGACGCACGTCCGGGTGGACGATGATTGGGTCAGCGGCCTTGTCCGGCGCTTTCGGGCCGGTCAGCGAGCGCATCTGCAGGCGGTCACGGGCGTATTTCAGGCCACCCTGGAACGCCACCTCGGCGTGGGCCAGGCCTTGCAGCGCGGTACCCAGGCGAGCGGTGTTCATGAAGGTGAACATGCAGTTCAGGCCCTTGTTGGCCGGGCCGATCAGGTAGCCGGTGGCACCGTCGAAGTTCATCACGCAGGTGGCGTTGCCGTGGATGCCCATCTTGTGCTCGAGGGAGCCGCAGCTCACGCCGTTGCGCTCGCCCGCGCCGCCTTCGGCGTTGGGCAGGAACTTCGGCACGATGAACAGCGAGATGCCCTTGGTGCCGGCCGGGGCATCGGGCAGGCGGGCCAGGACGATGTGGACGATGTTGTCGGCCATGTCGTGCTCACCGGCCGAGATGAAGATCTTGGTGCCGGAAACCTTGTAGCTGCCGTCGGCCTGAGGTTCGGCCTTGGTGCGCAGCATGCCCAGGTCAGTACCGCAGTGCGGCTCGGTCAGGCACATGGTGCCGGTCCACTCGCCGGATACCAGCTTGGTCAGGTAGGTGTGCTGCTGCTCGGGGGTGCCGTGGGCGGAGATGGTGTTCATCGCACCATGGGACAGGCCCGGGTACATGCCCCACGACCAGTTCGACTCACCGACCATTTCGCTCAGGGCCAGGCCCAGCGACTCGGGCAGGCCCTGGCCGCCGTGGTCGACATCGTGGGCCAGGCTCGGCCAGCCGCCTTCGACGAACTGCTGGTAGGCTTCCTTGAAGCCGGTCGGGGTCTTCACGCCCGACTCGCTCCAGGTGCAGCCTTCCAGGTCGCCGACGCGGTTCAGCGGGGCCAGCACCTCTTCACAGAACTTCGCGCCTTCTTCCAGGATCGCGTCGACCATGTCGGGCGTGGCGTCCTGGCAGCCCGGCAGGCTCTGATAGTGCGCCTCATAGCCGAGCAGCTCGTCGCGGACGAAGCGGATATCACGCAAGGGGGCTTTGTAATCAGGCATTGCGATGAACCTCTGTGATGAGTTCGGTGGGGAGACCGCTGATACCGACCAGCTCTTGGCGGCTTTCGGTCAAACAGTTGTTTGAAACTTACGTTTAGGTGGCCTCGCTGTCAAGGTGGGCTAACAATGGCATTTATGCCGCCGAATATGACATTTACGCCAAACACCCTCAAACGCATCGCGGGGCAAGCCCGCCCCCACGAATGGAAGCGGGCTTGCCCCGCGATGTAAGCGAATGTAATTCAGCGGGTCAGACGTAGGTGTCGATGAACCGACCGAGCATTTCATCGGAAGCCTTGGCGACTTTGACGCCGAGTTCGACTTCGTGCTTGCCCAGGGCCAGTTGCACGGTGCTGGTGGCCAGGTCCATCTGCTGGCTGCGGTCGACGCCGCGCAGGCGCTCGGCCTGGTATTCGGTGGACTGCCCGCTGGTGCCACGCTCGACAGCGCCGCTGGCGATCTGCTGGGCGGCCTGGTCGACACGGTTCTGGCCGTTCTGGATGGCACCCAGGCCCGCGTAGAAGGCGGAGCTCGCATTGATTTCCATGTCAGGACTCCATGACGCTGGATAAGGAACAGGCCTTATTAAAGCAGCACAGCGGGAAAAAGACCCGTTTAAATCCCTAATAGCCTAGTGCCAGCTAATAGGCAAAGGCCTAGTCCAACAGGTCCAGCTGCAAATGAGCAGCCACCGCATCCGCGCCAGCCTGCTTCAACCAGGGCACCCGTCCCAGGCAGGGGGCGGGCAATCGCTCGGCCAGGCTGGACAGGTTTTCTTCCAGGCGCGATGTACGCGGATCGACGATGTTCGCCACCCATCCCGCCAGTTGCAGGCCGTCCCGGGCGATGGCCTCGGCACTGAGCAACGCGTGATTGATGCACCCCAGGCGCACCCCCACCACCAGGATCACCGGCAGCTTCAAGGCGATGGCCAGGTCCGACAGGTTGGCATGGTCGGACAGCGGCACGCGCCAGCCACCGGCACCTTCGATCAAGGTGAAGTCGGCGTGCTGCGCCAGCACCTGCTGCATGGCATCGCGCAGCGCCGGCACGCTCAGCGCCACCCCGGCCTCGCGGGCCGCCACATGCGGGGCGATGGCCGGCTCGAAGGCGAAGGGATTGACCGCTTCATAGGACAGCTTGACCGAGCTTTCGTCGATCAGCGCCAAGGCGTCGCTGTTGCGCAGCCCCTTGGCCGTCACCACGCACCCGGACGCCACCGGCTTGGCCGCCAGGGTGCTCAACCCCAGTTGCCGCGCCGCATGCAGCAAACCCGCGGCGATGGTGGTCTTGCCGACATCGGTGTCGGTGCCGGCAATGAAATAGGCCTGGCTCATGTCACGGCTCCCCGTCCAACGGCTTGCGCAAGACGCCGTAGACCACCTGGTAGGTGGCCGGCAGGCCTTGCGCCTGGCGGTACTGTTCGTAGGCCTGCAACAGGCCCTGCATCCGCGCTCGCCCGGTCAGCCCCGACGGACGCCCCGGGTTGAGGTTGTGCGCACCCAGCGCCTTGAGTTCATGGGTCAGGCTGCGCACGTCGGGATAATGCAACACGTGGGGGCGCCGCTCCAGGTCGATCAGCTCCAGTCCGCTGTCACCGCACAGGCGCTGGTAATCCTCGAAACGCCGGAAGCGATTGACGTGCACCATGCCATCCACGGCCTGCCAGCTGGCGCGCAATTCATCCAGGGTACCCACGCACAGGCTGCTGAAGGCCAGCACGCCGCCGGGGCGCAGCACCCGACGCGCCTCGCCCAGTACGCTGGCGAACTGGCCACACCACTGCACCGCCAGGCTGCTGAACAACAGGTCGACGCAACCATCGCGCAACGGCAGGCGCTCGGCGTCGCCCGCCACATGGTGCGGGGCACCACCCTGCTCGCGGGCATGGCGCAGCATGCCTTCGGCGATATCCACCGCCACGCCACTCGATTGCGCGAAGCGCTCGGCCAGCACCCGGCTGAAGTGGCCGGTGCCGCTGCCCATGTCCAGCCAGCGCGCAGGCGCAAGGTCGCTGGGCAGCTTTTCCAGCAGCGCCATGCCCACCGCGCGCTGCAAGGCCGCGACGCTGTCATAGCTGGCCGCGGCGCGGGAAAACGAAGCCGCCACCTGGCGCTTGTCCGGCAGGGTGCCGGGCAGGGTGGGCTGGGAAAGGTCAGTCATCGCCACTCTCATGCAGGAAACTCTTGATGCCCGCCGCCAGCTCCTGGGGATATTCCAGCAGGAAGGCGTGGGAACTGTCTTCGACCAGGCCGACTTCCACGTCGGGCAGAAGGTCGCTAAGGGCCTTGGCCGCTTCCACCGGCACCAGCGCGTCACTGCCGGCGAACAGGTGCAGCTGCGGGCCGCCGTATTGCTCCAGGGCGGTGCGGGTATCGAGGCTGGCCAATACTTCCAAGCCGGTGGCCAGGTACAGCGGATCGGTGTCGGGCACGCCCACCCCCAGCTGCCGCAGCAGGGTGCGGGGTTGCTGTGCGCCCTCGCTGCACAGGGTGCGGAAGCGCTTTAGGGTGACATGGGTGTGGCTGCGGCAACCGTCGAGGAAGGTGCCGAAGGTGTCGACGGGCATGCCGTGCGGCCAGTCCGACCGGGCCACGAAGCTGGGGTTGCTGGCCAGGGTGAGCAAGCCGCAGCAGTGATCGCCACGCTTGTGCGCCAGGGCGCTGGCGAGCATGCCGCCCAGTGACCAGCCGCCCAGCCAGACGTCAGTCGGCAGCTTGCGGTCGAGATGGTCGACCCAGGCCTGGACATCGCTGTGGGCCAGTTCCGGCAGCGGCATCAACTCGACCTGCAGGCGTGGATCCTGGGCGCGCAGGCTGGCGGCCAGCGGCTCCAGTGAGGCGGTGCCCAGGCCCCAGCCGGGCAGGAGGATCAGTCGGTTACGCATCGGCGGACTCCAGCTGTGGATAACACTCGGCCAATGCATTCAACAATAGCTGCACCTGCGCCTCACTGTGGGCGGCGCTCAGGGTCACCCGCAGGCGGGCGCTGCCGGCGGGCACGGTGGGGGGGCGAATCGCCGTGACCAGCAACCCGCGCTCGCGCAGCAGACGAGACAATGCCAGCGCCCGCCCCGCATCACCGATCAGGATCGGCTGGATCGCGGTGTGGCTGTCCATCAGGGTCAGGCCGATCTGCTCGGCACCCGCGCGGAACTGCCGGATCAGCGCGGCCAGGTGCTCGCGCCGCCAGTGTTCTCGGCGCAGTAAGTCCAGGGCCTTGAGCGTGGCGCAGGCCAGCGCTGGTGGCTGGCTAGTGGTGTAGATGTAGGGCCGGGCGAACTGCACCAACGCCTCGATCAGCTCCTCGCTGCCGGCGACGAAGGCCCCGGAGGTACCGCAGGCCTTGCCCAACGTGCCGATCAGCACCGGCACGTCCTCGACACCCAGGCCGCAATACTCGACCAGGCCACCGCCGTTGGCGCCAAGGGTCCCCAGGCCGTGGGCATCGTCGACCATCAGCCAGGCACCACGCTCGCGGGCCACCTTGGCCAGGGCCGGCAGGTCGGCGCAGTCGCCGTCCATGCTGAACACACCATCGGTGACCACCAGGGTATTGCCGGTCGCCTTGTCCAGGCGGCTGGCCAGGCTGGCCGGGTCGTTGTGCAGGTAGCGGCTGAAGCGGGCGCCGCTGAGCAGCCCGCCGTCGAGCAGGGAGGCGTGGTTGAGGCGGTCCTGCAACACCGTGTCGCCCTGCCCGACCAGCGCGGTGATCGCGCCGAGGTTGGCCATGTAGCCGGTGGAGAACAGCAACGCGCGCGGCCGGCTCGTCAACTCGGCCAGCGCCTCCTCCACCTCATGGTGCGGGGTGCTGTGGCCGATCACCAGGTGCGAGGCACCGCCGCCGACACCCCAGCGCTCGGCGCCGTCGCGCCAGGCCTTGATCACCTCGGGATGATTGGCCAGGCCCAGGTAGTCGTTGCTGCAGAAGGCCAGCAGCGGCTGGCCGTCGACCACCACCTGCGGCCCCTGCGGGCTTTCAAGCAGCGGTCGCTGGCGGTACAGGTCGGCGGCACGCCGTTCGGCCAGCCGCGCGGCGAGATCGAAGGCCATGCTCAGGCCGAGGCTGCGTCGTAGAACAACTCGCTGCTGCGCTGCTCGACCAGCGCCTGCTCGATGGCGGCCTGGTGCACTTCGTCGGCGTGCTCCTCACGGGCTTCCGGCTGGATGCCGAGGCGGGCGAACAGCTGCATGTCCTTGTCGGCCTGCGGGTTGCCGGTGGTCAGCAGTTTCTCGCCGTAGAAGATCGAGTTGGCGCCGGCCATGAACGCCAGGGCCTGCATCTGCTCGTTCATCTGCTCGCGACCGGCCGACAGGCGCACATGGGACTTGGGCATGAGGATCCGGGCCACGGCCAGCATGCGGATGAAGTCGAACGGATCGACGTCCTCTTCATCGGCCAGCGGCGTGCCGGCGACCTTGACCAGCATGTTGATCGGCACCGACTCCGGGTGCTCGGGCAGGTTGGCCAGCTGGATCAAGAGGCCGGCGCGGTCGTCCAGCGACTCGCCCATGCCGAGGATGCCACCGGAGCAGATCTTCATGCCGGCATCGCGCACGTAGGCCAGGGTCTGCAGGCGCTCGCTGTAGGTACGGGTGGTGATGATGCTGCCGTAGAACTCCGGCGAGGTGTCGAGGTTGTGGTTGTAGTAGTCAAGGCCCGCCTGGGCCAGGGCCTGGGTCTGCTCCTGGTCGAGCTTGCCGAGGGTCATGCAGGTTTCCAGGCCCATGGCCTTGACCCCTTTGACCATCTCCAGCACGTAGGGCATGTCCTTGGCCGACGGGTGCTTCCACGCCGCGCCCATGCAGAAGCGGGTCGAACCGATGGCCTTGGCCCGGGCGGCCTCCTCCAGCACTTTCTGCACTTCCATCAGCTTCTGCTTTTCCAGCCCGGTGTTGTAGTGGCCGGACTGCGGACAATATTTGCAATCTTCCGGGCACGCGCCGGTCTTGATCGACAGCAGCGTGGAAACCTGCACGCGATTGGGGTCGAAGTGCGCGCGGTGCATGGTCTGGGCCTGGAACAGCAGGTCGTTGAACGGCTGCTGGAACAGGGCCTTGACCTCGGCCAGGGACCAGTCGTGACGTGTGGTTGCAATTGCGCTGGCGCTCATCGGCGTTTCCTTATCTATGGTCTGACTGACGCCGGGACAGGAAAACCCACCAGCGCATCACGGATAGCTCGCATAGTTACGGAAGGCCTCATGCACTGTCAACCAATCAAGAACACGCTGGTTTACATCTGTACAAATAACGATCATATCTGTTTGCTCTGCGACGAGCCTGCCGAGCAGCCCTATCCCTTGTGCAGCGCCTGCGAACAGGCACTGCCATGGCTGGACGAGCAGTGCCGCCGCTGCGCGCTGCCCCTACCCATCGACGGCCTTCTCTGCGGTGGCTGCAGCCGCCGCCCTCCCGCATTCAGCCGAGTGATCGCGCCCTGGCATTACGGTTTTCCCATCGACACCCTGGTCAGCCGTTTCAAGCACAACAGCCAGTGGCCGCTGGGGCGATTATTGGCGCAGTTGCTCAGCCACAGCCTGATGCACCACTACGCCGAAGGCCTGCCACGCCCCGACCGCCTGTTGCCCGTGCCGCTGGCCAGGCGTCGACTGCGCCAGCGCGGCTTCAACCAGGCGGCGATGCTCGCCCACTGGCTCGCCAGGCAACTGCGCCTGCCCTGTGACGAGCGCCTGCTCCAGCGGGTGCGTGATACCCCGGCGCAGCAGGCCCTCGGCGCCCGGGCCCGGCAACGCAACCTGCGCCAGGCCTTCGCCCTTGCCCCCGGCTGCGAGCTCGACGGCCTGCACCTGGCACTGGTCGATGACGTGCTGACCACCGGGGCGACCGCCCAGGCCATCGCCCGACTGCTGCGCCAGGCCGGCGCCCGGCGGGTCGACATCTACTGCCTGGCGCGCACGCCCAGGCCGGGCCAGGCTTGACTTGCCCCGGGGACGGCGGCAACGTCGCGGGACCTACACCACACCCGATGCCCGCCCATGTCCCTGCCTGCCCTGCTCACCCAGCACATTGTCCGCCGTCCACAGCGTATCGCCCTGTTGCAGCATGTCGCCGAACAGGGCTCGATCACCCGTGCCGCCAAGGCCGCCGGCATCAGCTACAAGGCCGCCTGGGACGCCATCGACGAACTCAACAACCTGGCGGCGCAGCCCCTGGTGGAACGCAGCACCGGCGGTCGCGGCGGCGGTGGCGCACGGCTGTCCGCCGAAGGCGAGCGGGTGCTGCGCCTGTACCAGCGCCTGCAGGCGCTGCAGGCGCAGATTCTCGAATCCGCCGAGGACAGCAGCGACCTCGACCTGCTCGGCCGCCTGATGCTCCGGACCAGTGCGCGCAACCAGTTGCAGGGACGGATCAGCGGGCTGCGCCGCGAAGGCCGACATGACCGCATCAGCCTGGACCTGGGCGGCGGGCTGGAGATCGAGGCCTTGATCACCCGGGGCAGCACCGAGCGACTGGAGCTGACGTTGGGGGGGACGGTGGTGGCGCTGCTCAAGGCCGGCTGGGTACGGTTGCTGGGCGCGGATGAGACGCCGGAGCCTGGGAACAACTGCCTGAAGGCCAAGGTCGAGGAGGTGCTGATCGAAGAGGGCGGGCCGGGCGAAGTGCGCCTGGCGCTGGGCAATGGCCAGACCTTGTGCGCCATTGCAGAGGCGGACTGGCTGGCGCAACGGCAGGTCCAGCCGGGGAGCGCCTTGCGGGTGCAGTTTCATCCGTCGTTCGTGTTGCTGGGGGTGCCGGTCTAGCCTGGCCGTGCGCTACGCGCCCGGAAGCCCGCTCCCACGCTGTTGATGCTTGCGACCTAGTTCAGTGTGCGACAGCGCAGCCCAAAGGGCTGGGTGACCGCCCATGCTTGCATCGACTCAGGAGCGGGTCGGTCCTGGGTTTGGGGTAACATGCAGGCCGCAGTCCCAGCGACCGGAGCCTTTCATGTCCCACCCCTTCGACACCCTCACCCCCGACCTCGTACTGGACGCCGTGGAAAGCCTCGGCTTTCTCAGCGACGCCCGGGTGCTGGCGCTCAACAGCTACGAGAACCGCGTCTACCAGGTGGGCATCGAGGACGCGCAGCCGCTGGTCGCCAAGTTCTATCGCCCTGGACGCTGGAGTGACGCGGCGATCCTCGAGGAACACGCCTTCACCCGCGAGCTGGCCGAGTGCGAAGTGCCCGTGGTGGCGCCGCTGCTGCACGAGGGTCGCTCCCTGTTCGAGCACCAGGGTTTTCGCTTCACCCTGTTCCCCCGCCGTGGCGGCCATGCCCCGGAGCCGGGCAACCTCGACCAGCTCTATCGCCTCGGGCAACTGCTCGGGCGCCTGCATGCGGTAGGCGCAAGCAAACCCTTCGAGCACCGCGAAGCCCTGGCTGTGGACAACTTTGGCCATGCCTCGCTCAAGACCCTGCTCGACGGCGACTTCGTGCCCCGCGAGCTGCTGCCGGCCTACGAGTCGGTGGCCCGCGACCTGCTCAAGCGGGTCGAGGATATCTACGCCCGCACTTCGTACCAGACGATCCGCTTGCACGGTGACCTGCACCCCGGCAACCTGATGCACCGCGACGAGGTCTACCACGTGGTCGACCTCGACGACTGCCGCATGGGCCCGGCCGTCCAGGACCTGTGGATGATGCTCGCCGGCAGCCGCGAAGAGCGGCTCGGCCAACTGGCCGAACTGATCGACGGCTACAACGAATTCCACGACTTCGACCCGCGTGAGCTGGCCCTGATCGAGCCGCTGCGCGCCCTGCGCCAGTTGCACTACAGCGCCTGGCTGGCGCGGCGCTGGGATGATCCGGCGTTCCCGCCGAGCTTCCCCTGGTTCGGCCAGCCGCGCTACTGGGGCGACCAGATCCTCGCCCTGCGCGAGCAGATCGCCGCGCTCGATGAACAACCGTTGAAATTGTTCTAGGCCAATGCCGCGCTCTGTCTACAATAGGCGTCGCTTTATTTAGCTACCTAAGCAAGGATTCTGCATGCACGCCGCCAACCCGCGCCGCGGGTACCTCCTGGGCCTCGGCGCCTACATCATCTGGGGCCTGTTCCCCCTGTACTTCAAAGCGATCCAAAGCGTTCCGGCGGTGGAGATCATCGTCCACCGCGTGCTCTGGTCGGCGCTGTTCGGCTCGCTCCTGCTGCTGGTGTGGAAACACCCCGGCTGGTGGCGCGAACTGCGCGACAACCCGCGGCGCCTGGCGATTCTCGCGCTCAGCGGCGCGTTGATCGCCGGCAACTGGCTGACCTACGTGTGGGCGGTGAACAACGGGCGCATGCTCGAGGCCAGCCTGGGCTACTACATCAACCCGCTGATCAACGTGCTGCTGGGCATGCTGCTGCTCGGCGAGCGCCTGCGCCGCCTGCAATGGCTGGCGGTGGCCCTCGCGGCCCTGGGCGTGGCCCAGCAGGTATGGCAGGTCGGCAGCCTGCCCTGGGTGTCGCTGGCGCTGGCGCTGTCGTTCGGCTTCTATGGCTTGATCCGCAAGCAGGCACCGGTGGCGGCGCTGCCGGGGCTGGTGGTAGAGACCTGGATGCTGGTGCCCATTGCCATCGGCTGGTTGCTGCTGCACCCGACAGCCAGCAGCGCCAGCCCCGAGTTCTTCAGCAGCAGCGAGGCGCTGTGGCTGATCGCCGCCGGCCCGGTGACACTGGTGCCGCTGGTATGCTTCAACGCCGCTGCACGCCACCTGCCCTATACCACGCTGGGCTTCCTGCAGTACCTGGCACCAACCCTGGTGTTGCTGCAGGCGGTGCTGCTGTTCGACGAACACCTGTCGTCGAGCACCTTGGTGGCGTTCGCCTTTATCTGGGCGGGGCTGGCTGTCTACAGCGTCGATGCCTGGCTGAGTTTGCGCAAGCGCGCCTGATCAAAAAATGATCATATTGCTGCAGACCACGGGGGACGTGGGCTGCAGCAAGCGCTCCAAAGGTTATCCACACCCTCGTCCCCGCCGTTTGTGCACAAGCCACTGAATAGTGGACGTTTTTTGCTCAAATCTCGCCAGGCCTCGTGATTGCTGGGCTGGCGGGGATCGCCCCCAGGTTATCCACAGGGGCATCCCCGATAAATAGGGATAACCACCGGGGGCGCTACGCGCCCCTTTCGCGGCGCAAGGCCGCTCCTACAGAGGGTCGCGGTCTCCTGTAGGAGCGGCCTTGTGCCGCGAAAGGGCTGCAAAGCAGCCCCGGATCCTAAATCACTCCTCCGGCCGCAGCCGCAACTCCACCATCAAGTCATCCGCCAGGCTCTCCAGCCGCGCCTGCAGATCGTCCAACGACAAGGTCAACGGCAGCGCCAGCAACGCATCGGCATGGAACAGCGGCTCGCTGCTCATCGGTGCCGGCCGCACCTCGGTGCTCAGGCGCTCGACGTTCACCCCTTGCTCGGCCAGCAAGCGAGTGATATCACGGACGATACCCGGCCGGTCGTTGCCCACCAGTTCCATGGCGATCGGCTTCCAGGTGCAGGACGGCTCGATCCCGCTTTCGGCAATGAGCACACGGATGCCGTGGTCTCCCAGTTTCTGCAGCGACTCGACCAGTTCGGCGTAGTTCTCCGCCGGCACCGCCACCCGCAGGATCCCGGCGAACTGTCCGGCCATGCGCGACATGCGGCTTTCCAGCCAGTTGCCATTGTGATCGGCGATGCACTGGGCGATACGTTCGACCTGCCCGGCCTTGTCCGGGGCGATCACGGTGAGTACGAGATGGTCCACGGGCCACTCCTTCATTCGTCTGCGAAGGCCGCCCCAGGCGGCCGGAATACGGGGATCGAATCAGTATAGGCAAGGCGCGGCAACCTGCCGCAGGACAGTCACGGTAATCAATCGTGTACTGTTTCAAGATTTATCTGGAACAATCCACCTGTTTTTTGCGAACATGTCATCTCCCAGCGTGACCCCATGCGACCAACCGGTCGCAGAGCGACGCTTTTAGTCTGATGTTCACCTGCCTGCTGCTTCATGTAGTATGCGTCGACGCGGACTACAAAACGTCGTTTCGATGTCTGCCAAGGCGCCTGTGAAAATACGCCAACCGCCCGCCGGCCCGTCTGGCGAGCCGCACCCAGCCGCCCCCGGAGCACGCGGGCATGCACTGGTGCCGTGTTTAGAGAAGCGCTACAGGCTTAATACAGAAGAGCGAAAGCGAAATAGCTGAGCAGAGGTGAGGCAAGCAATGACTGGATACGTTCAAGTCGGTGGCCTTCAGGTCGCCAAGGTCCTGTTCGACTTCGTCAACAACGAAGCCATTCCGGGGACCGGCATCAACGCCGAGCAGTTCTGGGCCGGTGCCGAGAAGATCATCAACGACCTCGCTCCCAAGAACAAAGCCCTGCTCGCCAAGCGCGACGAGCTGCAAGCGAAGATCGACGCCTGGCACCAGGCACGCAAGGGCCAGGCCCATGATGCCGTGGCGTACAAGGCGTTCCTCGGGGAAATCGGCTACCTGCTGCCGCAGGCCGAGGACTTCCAGGCCACCACGCAGAACGTCGATGAAGAAATCGCCGTCATGGCCGGCCCGCAGCTGGTAGTGCCGGTGATGAACGCCCGCTTCGCCCTGAACGCTGCCAACGCCCGCTGGGGTTCGCTGTACGACGCCCTCTACGGCACCGATGTCATCAGCGATGAGGGCGGCGCCGAGAAAGGCCAGGGTTACAACAAGCTGCGTGGCGACAAGGTCATCGCCTTCGCCCGCGCCTTCCTCGACGAGGCCGCGCCACTGGCCGCCGGCTCCCACGTCGACTCCACCGGCTACCGCATCGAAGGCGGCAAGCTGGTGGTCGCTCTCAAGGGCGGCAGCAACAGCGGCCTGCGCGACGACGCCCAGCTGATCGGTTTCCATGGCGACGCCAAGGCACCGACCGCCGTGCTGCTCAAGCACAACGGCCTGCACTTCGAGATCCAGGTCGATGCCAGCACCCCGGTCGGCAGCACCGACGCGGCGGGCGTGAAGGACATCCTGATGGAATCGGCGCTGACCACCATCATGGACTGCGAAGACTCGGTCGCCGCCGTCGATGCCGACGACAAGGTGATCGTCTACCGCAACTGGCTGGGCCTGATGAAAGGCGACCTGGCCGAGAGCGTCAGCAAGGGCGGCAAGACCTTCACCCGCACCATGAACCCGGACCGCGAGTACGCCGCGCCCAACGGTGGCAGCGTCACCCTGCATGGTCGCTCGCTGCTGTTCGTGCGCAACGTCGGTCACCTGATGACCAACCCGGCGATCCTCGACGCCCAGGGCAACGAGATCCCCGAGGGCATCCAGGACGGTCTGTTCACCAACCTGATCGCCCTGCACAACCTCAACGGCAACACCAGCCGCAAGAACACCCGCAGCGGCAGCGTGTACATCGTCAAGCCGAAGATGCACGGCCCGGAGGAAGTGGCCTTCGCCGCCGAGATCTTCAGCCGCGTCGAAGACCTGCTGGGCATGCAACGCAACACCGTCAAGGTCGGCATCATGGACGAGGAGCGCCGTACCACGGTCAACCTCAAGTCCTGCATCAAGGCGACCGCCGAGCGCGTGGTGTTCATCAACACCGGCTTCCTCGACCGCACTGGTGACGAGATCCACACCTCCATGGAAGCCGGCGCCGTGGTACGCAAGGGCACCATGAAGAACGAGAAGTGGATCGGCGCCTACGAGAACAACAACGTCGACGTGGGCCTTGCCACCGGCCTGCAGGGCCGCGCGCAGATCGGCAAGGGCATGTGGGCCATGCCCGACCTGATGGCCGCCATGCTCGAGCAGAAGATCGCCCACCCGCTGGCCGGCGCCAACACCGCCTGGGTACCGTCGCCGACTGCCGCCACCCTGCACGCCCTTCACTATCACAAGGTCGATGTGCAGGCGCGTCAGCGCGAGCTGGCTTCGCGCACTCCGGCCTCGGTCGACGACATCCTGACCATCCCGCTGGCCGCCGACACCAACTGGTCGGCCGACGAGATCCGCAACGAGCTGGACAACAATGCCCAGGGCATTCTCGGCTACGTGGTGCGTTGGATCGACCAGGGCGTGGGTTGCTCGAAAGTGCCGGACATCAACGATGTCGGCCTGATGGAAGACCGCGCCACCCTGCGCATCTCGGCCCAGCTGCTGGCCAACTGGCTGCGCCATGGCGTGGTCACCCAGGAGCAGGTGCTGGAAAGCCTCAAGCGCATGGCCGCGGTGGTCGACAAGCAGAACGCCGGTGACGCCCTGTACCGGCCGATGGCGCCGAACTTCGATGACAACATCGCGTTCCAGGCCGCCGTGGAGCTGGTGGTCGAAGGCGCCAAGCAGCCGAACGGCTACACCGAGCCGGTGCTGCACCGTCGTCGTCGCGAGTTCAAGGCGCGCAACGGGCTGTAAGCAGCCAAACGCATCGCGGGGCCAGCCCGCTCCCACGCTGGACTGGCGTGGGAGCGGGCTGGCCCCGCGATCGTTTTCAGCCCTGATCCATTCTCAACTCACGTCGCACCAGCTCCAGGAGCTTGCCCAGGTCCACCGGCTTGAGCAGGAAATCCACTACCCCCAGGTGCATCACGTCCACCGCCTCTTTCACATCGGTGTCGCCCGACACCACGATGATCGACAGCGCCGCCCGCTCCGATTCGCGGACCTGGCGGATCAGCTCCAGGCCGTCCTTGGGCTCCATGCGCAGGTCGGTGATCATCAGGGCGATACGCGGCTCATAGTGCAGCTTCAACATCGCCTCCTGCGCACCGTCGGCCGTCATGCAGGCGATGCCCCGGCTCTTCAGGTACAGGCTCAGCGCTTCGCTGTTCACCGGGTTGTCGTCCACCACCAGTACCACGGGCCTGGGCGCGACGGGTGCACTCACCACGGCCAACGCCTCTCGCTCGGCGTCGCTCAGGATGTCGTCATGCTCTGCCATGGTCGTCTCGTCAAAAAAACCCCGTTATTCAAGTTCAGACCGCAAATCCCCCGCATGCAAACTGCCTTTCGTCGGCTATTTGACACCCGGGACAAGCAGCGAAACGTCCGTCGCGCCTTATAGACTTACGTCCAATGGGCACCGCAGAGCCGTCGTCCGACCATGGAGCCCTAGAACAACAAGGTCTGCGCTACATATGCAGACATACTTATCGCGGTCGGTTCCATGAGCAAAAAGGACGCCTACAGCCAGGCGGGCAGGACAGCAGTGCTGCAAAACATCCAGGGTACCCTGCAGTTCCTGCAGCGTTTCCCGCCGTTCAACCAGATGGAACACAACCACCTGGCCTACCTGGTGGAGCAGTGCCAGCTGCGTTTCCACGCGGCCGGCGAAAGCATCATCAAGCCTGCCGACGGCCCGGTCGAGCACTTCTACATCGTCAAGCAGGGCCGCGTGGTCGGCGAGCGCCACCATGTCACCAAGCCGGGCACCGAGACCACCTTCGAGATCACCAGCGGCGAATGCTTCCCGCTGGCGGCATTGCTCGGCGAGCGGGCCACCCGCACCGAGCACCTGGCCGGCGAGGACACCTTCTGCCTGCAACTGGACAAGGCCGCGTTCATTCGCGTGTTCTCCATGTCCGAGGTGTTCCGCGACTTCGCCCTGCGCGGGGTCAGCAGCCTGCTCGACCAGGTCAACCAGCAGGTGCGCCAGCGCGCCGTGGAAACCCTGGGCACCCAGTACTCGCTGAACACCCCGCTGGGCGAACTGGCGCTGCGCCATCCGGTGGTGTGCGCGCCGGATACGCCAATGCGCGAGGCCGTGGGGTTGATGCACGAGCAGCAGGTCGGCAGCATCGTCATTGTCGACGAGCAGCGCCATCCCCTTGGTATCTTCACCCTGCGCGACCTGCGCCAGGTGGTGGCCGACGCCAGTGCCGAGCTGACCGCGCCGGTCGAACGCTACATGACCGCCGGGCCGTTCCACCTGAGCCCCCAGGCCAGCGCCTTCGATGCCGCCATGGCCATGACCGAGCGGCACATCGCCCACGTCTGCCTGGTGGACAACCAGCGCCTGTGCGGGGTGATCTCCGAACGCGACCTGTTCTCCCTGCAGCGCGTCGACCTGGTGCACCTGGCCCGCACCATCCGCCATGCGCCACGCCTGGACAGCCTGGTGTCGCTGCGCGGCGAGATCGGCCAGCTGGTCGAGCGCATGCTCGCCCACGGCGCGTCCTCGACCCAGATCACCCAGATCATCACCCTGCTCAACGACCATACCGTGTGCCGGGTGATCGAACTGGCTATCGCCGAGCGCGGCGACCCGGGCGTGCCGTTCAGCTGGCTGTGCTTCGGCAGCGAAGGCCGCCGCGAGCAGACGCTGCACACCGACCAGGACAACGGCATCCTCTTCGAGGCCCGCGACGCCTCCGAGGCCGAGGCGATCCGTGCCCGGCTGCTGCCGCTGGCCCAACAGGTCAACCACAATCTGGCCCAGTGCGGCTTCACCCTGTGCAAGGGCAATGTGATGGCCGCCAACCCCGAGCTGTGCCTGTCGCGCAGCGAATGGGCACGACGCTTCGCCGGCTTCGTGCGCGAGGCAAGCCCCGAGAACCTGCTGGGTTCGAGCATCTACTTCGACCTGCGCGTGGTCTGGGGCGACGAGCAAGGCTGCGAACAGCTGCGCCAGGGCCTGCTGGAGCAGGTCGCCGACAACCGCCTCTTCCAGCGCATGCTGGCCGACAACGCCCTGCGCCAACGGCCACCGGTCGGGCGCCTGCGCGAGTTCGTGCTGACCCGCCAGGGGGACGACAAGGCCGCCACCCTCGACCTCAAGGTGCAGGGCCTGACCCCGTTCGTCGATGGCGCCAGGCTGCTGGCCCTGGCCCATGGCATCAGCGCCTGCAACACCTTGGAGCGCCTGCGCCAGCTGATCGCCAAGGGCATCATCGACCCGCTCGACGGCGCCGCCTATGAAGAGGCCTACCACTTCATCCAGCAGACCCGCATGCAGCAGCACCAGCGCCAGACCCGCGAGAACCTGCCCTACTCCAACCGGCTCGACCCGGACAGCCTCAACCACCTGGACCGGCGCATCCTGCGCGAGTCGCTGCGCCAGGCCCAGCGCCTGCAAAGCAGCCTGGCGCTGCGGTACCAGCTGTGAACCTGTTCGCCTGGTGGCGCCCCGCCGCCCCCGAGCTCGACGCCCCGCTGCGTCGGCGCTTGGCCATGCTGCCAGGGCCGGCGCCACTGGGCGTGTGCTCGTTGCGTGAACAGCGCTGGGTAGTGCTGGACCTGGAAACCAGCGGCCTGAACCTCAATCGCGACCAGGTGCTGTCGATCGGCGCGGTGGCCATCGAGGACGGCGCCATTGCCCTGGGTCGCCCGTTCGAACGCACCCTGCACCGGCCCGCGCAGAAGACCAACGCCAGCGTGCTGATCCACGGGCTGGGCCCCAGCGCCCTGGCCGCCGGCTGCGACCCGGCCGAGGCGCTGCTCGATTTGATGGACTTCATTGGCGACAGCCCGGTGCTGGCGTTCCACGCCCCGTTCGACCAGCGCATGCTGGCCCGGGCGCTGAAGGACAGCCTGGGCCTGCGCCTGCAGCATCTGTTCCTCGATGTCGCGGAACTGGCGCCGATGCTCAACCCCGACACCGTGCTGCGTGAAGCCGGGCTGGACGACTGGATCGCCCGCTTCGGCCTCGAAGTCCAGGCCCGCCACCATGCCAGCGCCGATGCCCAGGTGACCGCGGAGCTGGCGTTGATCCTGTTCAGCCAGGCCCGGCGCCAGCAACTGGACAGCCCGTTGCAGCTGGAGCAGAGGATGCGCCAGTGGCAACGGCGTAAAGTCCAGAATCACGGCCTCTGACCTATACATCGCCCCCTGTAGGAGCGGCCTCGTGCCGCGAATGGGCTGCGCAGCAGCCCCTCTCCCGGTGAGCGCTGAGACCGCCGGGGCCGCTTTGCGACCCTTTCGCGGCACAAGGCCGCTCCTACAGTGGCAGGTGCGAGCCAGATCATCATGCTGGCAATCCGATAAGCGTCAATTGCGCCACCACCCCCGCCTCTGCCACAATCGCGAATAATTATCGTTAGTTAACGCATTCTTTCCCGGGGATCGCTTCTTGACGCCTGCGCACAGTCCACATGCCGAGCTGGTCGGAGCGCTGTATCGCGACCATCGCACCTGGCTGCTGGCCTGGTTGCAGCGCAGCACCGCCTGCCGTCAGCGCGCCGAAGACCTGAGCCAGGACACCTTCGTGCGCCTGCTCGGTCGCGAGCGCCTGGACGCTCCCCGCGAACCCCGCGCGTTCCTGGTCGCCGTGGCCAAGGGCCTGTTGTTCGACCACTTCCGCCGCGCCGCCCTCGAGCAGGCCTACCTCGCGGAACTGGCCCTGCTGCCCGAGGCCGAACACCCGTCGCCCGAGCAGCAGCACCTGATCCTCGAGGACCTCAAGGCCATCGACCGCCTGCTGGGCAAGCTGTCGAGCAAGGCCCGCGCGGCCTTCCTGTACAACCGCCTGGACGGCCTGGGCCACGCCGAAATCGCCGAGCGCCTCGGGGTGTCGGTGTCCCGTGTGCGCCAGTATCTCGCCCAGGGCCTGCGCCAGTGCTATGTCGCCCTCTACGGAGCGCCGACATGAACCACGCCCCGGTCTCCAGCCAGGTGCTGGAAGCGGCCATCGCCTGGAAGCTGTGCCTGGACGAAGGTAGCGGTACCCCGGACGAACGCAACGAATTCATGCGCTGGCACGCCGCCCACGAAGAGCACGCCCGCGCCTGGCTGCAACTGGGCATGCTCGACCAGCGCGTCAGCGCCGCCGCCGGCCCGGTGCGCCACACCCTGCTGCAATCCCGCGCCGGGCTGCGCCAGCGCCTTGGCGGCCTGGCCGGCATGCTGCTGCTCGGCGGGCTGCTCGCCTGGGCCGCAGCGCCGACCCTGTCACCAACCTACTGGCTGGCCGACCAGCGCACCGGCACCGGCGAGCTGCGCACCCTGCGCCTGGAGGACGGCACCTTGCTGAGCCTGAACAGCCAGAGCGCGGTGGATATCGACTTCCGCGGCGAGCAGCGACTGATCGTGCTGCATCGTGGCGAGATCTCCGTGGAAACCGGCCATAAGGACAGCCGTCCGCTGCTGGTGCGCACCGAGGATGGCCGCCTGCGCCCGCTGGGCACGCGCTTCCTGGTCAAGCGCGAGGAGGCAGGCACGCGCCTGGAGGTGCTGCAGGCCTCGGTGGCCGCCAAGCCGCAGAACAGTGGCGACGAGCAGGTGCTGCGCGAAGGCCAGCAGGTGCTGATGAGCACCGACGGCCTGGGCCGGGTCGGCTCCGTGGCGGTCGGCAGCGATGCCTGGACCCGTGGCATGTTGGTGGTGGACAACGTGCGCCTGGCCGACCTGGTGGCCGCACTCGGCCAATACCGCAGCGGTCATCTGGGGGTCAGCGACGAAGTCGCCGACCTGCGTGTGAGCGGCAGCTTCCCACTGACCGACACCGACCTGGCCCTGGCCTCGCTGCAGCCGGCGCTGCCGGTGAAGATCGAGCGGCATACGCCGTGGTGGGTCACCGTCGAGGCAGCTGCAAGCAACTAGCTGCAAGCTGCAAGTAAAAGCCATTCGTACCGGCCTGCTTTTGCTTGCAGCTTGAAGCTCGGATTTTTTTTCAAAGCCCCCTGTCACTTTCCCAATCTCGCTCGGCAAGGAAGCAGTCAGCACTATTTCGTCGAGGAGCCGCTGCATGTCCCGTGCCGTTGATGCTTTGCTTCGCCCCAGCCTGATGGCCCTGGCCATCGGCCTGGCCGCCCCGTTGGTCAGCACCACCCTGTTCGCCGCCGAACAGGCCGCCCCGCGTGCCTACGACCTGCCCAGCGCGCCGCTGGCCAGCACCCTGAACCAGATCGCCAGCCAGGCCGGGATTGCCCTGGCGCTGGATCCGGCACTGGTCAGCGGGCGCAACTCGGCACCGGTCAGTGGCCAGTACGATGCGGTCGGCGCCCTGCAGGCCGCCCTGCGCGGCACCGGCCTGCAGCTGCAGCAGAGCAGCGCCGGCAGCTACAGCCTGGTGGCGGTGAGCGAAGGCACCCTGGCGCTGCCGGAAACCAACATCAACGCCAACAGCAGCTTTGAGAGCGCCTGGGGCCCGGTGGAAGGCTACACCGCCAAACGCACCGCCGCCGGCACCAAGACCGACACCGCGCTGGTCGAGGTCCCACGCTCCATTTCCGTCGCCACCCGCCAGCAGATGAGCGACCGCGGCGTGCAAAGCCTGGACGACGCGGTGAAGTACATGCCGGGCATCGTCTCGGCCAGTTTCGGCAGCGACACCCGCTATGACTGGATGCGCGTGCGCGGCTTCGAGCCGACCCAGTTCCTCGACGGCCTGCCCCTGCCCCGCGGCGTGTATGCCAACCCGAAAGCCGAGACCTGGAACCTCGACCGCCTTGCGCTGCTGCGTGGCCCGGCCTCGTCGGTGTATGGCCAGACCCCGCCCGGCGGTCTGCTGGACATGGTCAGCCGCCGCCCCCAGGCCGAGAGCAGCCACGAGATCCAGCTGCAGTACGGCAGCGACAACCACCGCCAGATCAACTTCGCCAGCACCGGCAAGCTCGATGAGCAGGGCCAGTTCCTTTATGGCGTCAGCGGCGTGGTGCGCGACAGCGGCACGCAGATCGACCATATCGATAACAAGCGCTACAACATCGCCCCGAGCCTGACCTGGAACATCGACGAAGACACCTCGCTGACCTTCCTCAGCCAGTTCACCCGCGACGACACCGGCGCCACCAGCCAGTTCTACCCGATCCAAGGCACCAAGATCGACATGCCGTTCGGCAAGGTCTCCCGCCACAAGAACCTGGGGGACCCGGATTACGAGTACTACGATCGCACCTACTACGCGCTGGGCTATGCCTTCGAACATCGTTTCAACGATGTCTGGCAGTTCCGCCAGAACCTGCGCTACACCAAGAGCGAGTTGTCCTTCCAGACGCTCACGGTCGGCAGCTACTACCAACCTGATGGCCCTGTGGATAACCAAGGCAACGCCAGCCGTATGTCCACCAACGTCGATGAGGACATCAGCCAGTTCGCGCTCGACAACAACTTCCAGGCCGACTTCGCCACAGGCGATATCAGCCATACCGTGCTGATCGGCCTGGACCACCAGCGCACGGACTCCGACTTCCTCTCCATTTATGGCTTCAGCGACAACGTGCCGCCCACCAACGTCAACAACCCGGTGTATGGCTTGCCGATCACCCGTCCGGACCGCTCTTCGGCCTATCTGGACTACAACCAGAAAACCGTCCAGACCGGGCTCTACATCCAGGACCAGATGGCGCTCGACAAATGGCGCCTGACCCTGGGCGGGCGTGAGGACTGGGTGCATACCGGCACCACGTTCCTCAACAAGGGCAATGCCACCAACACCCAGCGTGACAAGCAGTTCAGCGGCAATGCGGCGCTCAGCTACGTGTTCGACTCGGGCTTTGTACCGTATCTGTCCTACGCCGAGTCCTTCCAGCCAAGCAGCGGTTCGAGCGCTGACATCGAGAAATCGTTCAAGCCAACCGAAGGCCAGCAATGGGAGCTGGGGGTCAAGTATCAACCGCCTGGCTCCAACACCTTGCTGTCGGCGGCAGTGTACGACCTCAAGCAGAAGAACGTGACCGTCACCAACAATGTGGGTGGGGTGTCCGTCTCTAGCCAGACCGGCGAGGTCAAGGTCCACGGCCTGGAGCTGGAAGCCGTCTCCGACGTCACCGACAACCTGAAAGTGATCGCCGCCTACACCCTGGCCAAGTCCGAAGTCCAGAAAGGGCAGTACAAAGGCAACCGCCTGCAACAAATGCCCAATCAGCAGGCCTCCCTGTGGACCGACTACACCTGGCATACCGGTGTGCTTGACGGCTTCGGCATTGGCCTGGGCGCACGCTACACCGGCAACCGCTACGGTGACGAAGCCAACACCTGGCTTGGCAAGAGCAAGGCCTACACGGTGTTCGACGCCGCCGTGCACTACGACCTGGGCCGCCTGGACAACAGCCTCAAGGGCGCCTCGGTGGCGATCAACGCCAGCAACCTGCTGAACAAGGACTACCTGTCCACCTGCGACGGGTATTACTGCTATTACGGGGACCAACGCAGTGTCGTCGCCAGCGCCACCTACAAGTTCTGAGTGACCGAAGCAATCGCGGGGCAAGCTCTCTCCCACCGTGGGAGCGGGCTTGCCCCGCGACTGCGTAAGGAGCCGTGATGAAAAGCCAAACCATCCGCCGCTGGTCAGCGATCCACACCTGGAGCAGCCTGGTCTGCACGCTGTTCCTGTTGCTGCTCGCCCTCACCGGCCTGCCGCTGATCTTCAACCACGAGCTGGAGCACCTGCTCGGCGATGCGCCGCAGCTGCGCGAGATGCCCGCCGACACCCCGCACCTGGACCTGCAGCAACTGGTGCTCAAGGCCGAACAGCACCGCTCCGGCGAGGTGATGCAGTACTTCGGCTATGAAGAAGACGAGCCCAACGGCGTGGTGGCGATCATGGCCGCCACCGCCGGCACCCACCCCGACGATTCGCACACCTTCATGCTCGATGCGCGCACCGGCGAGGCCGTGGCCATGCCGGCGGCCAACGGCGGTTTCATGATGCTGATGCTGCGCCTGCACGTGGACATGTTCGCCGGGCTGCCCGGCAAGCTGCTGCTGGCGTTCATGGGGGTGCTGTTCATTGTCGCCATCGTCTCCGGCACCGTGCTCTACGCGCCGTTCATGCGTCGCCTGCGCTTCGCCACGGTCCGCCACGACAAGTCGCGGCGCCTGCGCTGGCTGGACCTGCACAACCTGATCGGCGTGGTCACCCTGACCTGGGCCCTGGTGGTTGGCGTCACCGGGGTGATCAGCGCCCTGTCCGACCTGGTGATCGCCGCCTGGCGCAACGACAGCCTGGCGGCGATGGTCGCGCCCTACCGCGACGCCCCACCGCTCACCGAGCGCGCTCCAGCCACGCAGTTGCTGAAGATCGCCGAACAGGCCGCGCCCGGCATGCGCCCGGACTTCATCGCCTTCCCCGGCACGCGCTTCTCCAGCGAGCACCACTACGCGGTGTTCATGAATGGCGCCACGAACCTGACCTCGCACCTGTTCACGCCGATCCTGATCGACGCGCGCACCCTGGAGGTGACCGCCGTTGGCGAGCGCCCGTGGTACATGGACGCCATGGGCCTGTCGCAGCCCCTGCACTTCGGCGACTACGGCGGCCGGCCGATGCAGATCCTCTGGGCCGTGCTCGATGTGCTGACCATCATTGTGCTGGGCAGCGGCCTGTACCTGTGGTGGGGCAAGCAACGCAAACCACGGGAGGCGAGGGCATGAGCCACAAGTCGCAAAGCACCCGCAGGATCTTTGCCTGGCCGGCGCTGATCGCCGTGCTCAGTGCGGCCGGGCTGTTTGCCGCACTGCTCGGGGATGGGGTGTGGGATGTGCTGGCCTGGGTGGGGCTGGGCCTATCAGCCGGCCTGGGCTTGAGTGGGTTCTGGCGGCGGTAGGCAGCTCTCATGGAACTGCGCATGACTAATTGATTTAGCAGGGACCTGTAGGAGCGGCCTTGTGCCGCGAAAGGGCTGCGAAGCAGCCCCGGCGATCTTTGCCACAATGCTGAAATCCCGGGGCTGCTTCGCAGCCCTTTCGCGGCACAAGGCCGCTCCTACAGGGATCGCTTCAACTGATCATTCAATCAGCCAACCGCGGCAACACCTGGTCCAGTCGCTGATGCAGCGCGCTGTCCCTCGGCCAGTTGCGCAGCAGCCGCGCCCGGTCTCGGGCGAAGGCCGGGGCGAAGCTGAGCTGGGTGGCGTGCTGGCACATGGCATCGAGGTCGATCAGCGACCACTGGCCGTCCTGCCAGAACAGGTTGTGGCCCTTGAAGTCGCCATGACTGATGCGCTCGCGGATCAGCTGTTGCATCACCCGCGCCAGGGCCTCGACCTGCTCCTCGGGCGCCTCGCCGCTTTCCACGTAGGGTGCGAAGCATTCGATCAGGTCCGGCCCGTCGGCGTACTCGGTCACCAGGTAGGCCGTGCTGCGCAGTCCCATCACCCGCTGCTCCAGCACCGCCAGGGGGCGAGGCGTGGCGATGTCGAGAAACCCCAGGCGGTGGCCCTCGATCCACGAATGCCAGGCCCGGCTCGGGCGCCAGAAGCGCTTGAACCAGTGGGCGGTGTTCTTGATGTTGTAGCGCTTGAGCACCAACTTGCGCCCGGCCACCTCGATACGCGCCACGCTGGCCGCGCCACCGGTCTTGTACAGGTGGCCCTGGTCGATCAGCGCATCGGCCTGCTCCAGCACCGCGCGCATCGCTTCGACCTCGTTGCGGCGGATCGCCCGCAGCCCGGACAGGTTGCGCTCGACGCTGAACAGCGTGCATTCGCGACCGGCCTTGTCCAGGTAATCCTTCAGGCGCCAGGCGCGCACCTTGTCCACCTGCTTGTGCAGCGCTTCCAGCGGCAGCGCGTGTTCGGCGTTGGCCAGCACGTAGTGCACCAGCGCTTCCTCGATGAACGGCTCCAGGCGCTTGGGCAGCTGGGCGAAGAACACCCCGAGGTTTTCCAGCACGCGCTGGCGCGACAGCTGCTGGCCGGGGGTCTCGGCCTTGATGCCGGCGCCGTCGATCAGGTACAGCTGGCCGTCCTGACGCAGCAGGTTGTCCAGGTGCAGGTCTTCCTGCCACAGGCCCTTGGCGTGCATCTGCGCCACGGCGGTGAGGGCCTCGCCCAGCACCAGGTGCTGCTCGTCGGCCAGCATCGGCAGCTGCTCCACCCGGGCCCAGGCGTCGCCCAGGCTTTCGGCATGGTCGAGGTATTCGAACAACAGCCAGCCGCCCTCGCCTTCCTTGAGGCCATCGGCCAGCAGACGCGGGGTGGCCAGGCCCTGCTCGGCCATCAGCAGGGCACCATCGCGCTCGCGCTGGAAATGCCGGGCGGCATTGCCGCCGACCAGCAACTTGGCCAGTACCTTGGTGCCACGCCAGATACCCGCGCCGACATAACGCTGGCCCGGCAGCACGCGCAACAGGCTGAGCAACTGCAGGTCGGCGCTGCCCGCGGCGTCGGCGAGGGTGACGGTCAGCGGCAGGCTCGGGCTACGCCCGGCCTCCTTCAATTCGGACAGGCGCATCAGCGGGCCTCTTTGTGGCGACGGCGTTGGGTCAGGCGTTGCAGCCAGGTGGATACCAGGGTGCTGTCCGCCGGCTGCTCCAGGTAGGCCGCCAGCAGCACGCGCACGTCCGCGTCGTCCCAGGCCCGGGCGCGGCGCAGCAGCGGCTCCAGGTCCTTGACCCGGTCACGCATGCCGAACAGCAGCGGACGGGTCTTTTCCAGGTCGATCAGCTGGGCCTGCCAGCCCTCGCGACGCTCGCGCAGGAAGATGTGCTTGGGGTAGAAGCAGCCGTGCATCTGCCCGGCGCCGTGCAGGGTGCGGGCCAGCCGCCCACAGGCCTGGAGGATCGCCTGGCGCTGCGCCGCGTCCATCTGCGCCCAACGGCCGAGCAGTTGCTCAAGGTCGGTCCACTCGTCCAGCGCCCGGGTCATGAGGATCGCCCGGTGCTCGCCACCTTGCTTGCGCTCGCCATAGAACACCGCCTGCAGGGCGGGGATATCGAGCTTCTGGTAGCGGCTGATGTTGCGAAACTCCCGGGCGAAGGTCGGCTCGCCGAAGGGCCGCTGCAGGCTACGGGTGAAGTAGTCGCTCTGGCGCTTGAGGTAGAACCCCTTGCCCTCGAGCTCCAGGCGGAACACGCTGCTCCAGCCGCCACGGCCGGTGTTGGGTTCGTCCACGGCGTCCAGCTGCAGGGCCCAGAGCGCCTCGAAGTCGCTCAGCCCGTGCCGTTGCAGCAGCGCCTGGTCGGCACTGGCCAGGTAATCGGTCATTCCCTTCCCTCGAAAAAGCTGAGCACCTGGCGAATGCGCTTCTTGTCACGGCCATTGAGCCGGTCACGACCGCGGTATTGCAGGTAGAAGCGCAGGCGCTGGGTCGCCGACAGGTGGTACTTGGCCACCTTGTCCAGGCACGCCAGGTCCTTGATCATCCGGTGCCGCCACATGAAGCCACGCCAGAAGTCGCCCGTCGGGCAGTCGATGAAGAATAGCGTGCCCTGGTCATCGACCAGCAGGTTGCGCCACTTCAGGTCATTGTGGGCGAAACGATGCTCGTGCATCACACGGGTATGGCGCGCCAGCTGACGGCTGAGATGGTCGACCCAGGCGCGGTCGGCCAGACGGGCGTCATGGCGCTCGGCCAGCGCCGACAGGTCTTCGGTCTGCGGCAGCTCACGGGTAATCATCGCTCCTCGACCGAACGCCAGGCCATTGCGCTCCAGGCCCCAGGCGACCACTTCGGCCGTCGGGATGCCCCATTTGGCGAATTGCTTGAGGTTCTGCCACTCGGCCTTGATTCGCGGACGCCCCAGGTAGCGACGCATGTGCTTGCCAGCGCCGGTATAGCGCTTGACGTAGTAGTACACGCCGTCACGCAGGACGCGGATGACCTCGCTGAGCGGGTCGCGGGTGAGGTGCTCCCCTTGCAGCGCGAATACCGCGTCGAGACTGCCAAAATCCGCCGCCAAGTGTTCGTAGCCCGGCGCCAGTGTCCAACCCGCCATCAGAGTGCGTCCCCATAGCGTTGCTTGCGGTCGTAGAGTTTCTGCGCCTTGCGCTCCAGCCAGGCGAGCAGCGCGGCTTCGTCCTTGAGCACCTGGCGCAACGGCCGCTGGAAGTAGCCGCGCAGGAAGCGCAGCTTGTCGCGGCGGGTCAGGCCGATGTCCAGGGCCGAGAAGTACAGGGCGGCCAGGTCCTTGTCGCGCCAGCGACGGGTAATCTTCGCCCGGGTCTGGGCCCGGTGCAGGTCGATCACCGACAGTTTGAAGTCTTCCGGCGTCACCGGGCGGGCGGTGTGCAGCAGGAAGTGGCAGATGTAGCAGTCGCGGTGGTTGACCCCGGCGCGGTGCATGCCGCCGGTCATCTTCGCCACTTCGGCGATCAGCGCGCGCTTCAGCCGCGGCGCTGGCGGCTGCTTCACCCAGTCGATGCTGAAGTCTTCCAGGCTGACGGTCGGCGCCAGCTCCTCGGTGACGATGAACGAATGCTGGGTGGCCGGGTTGCTGCCACGCTCGCCGTAGGCCACCGCGGTCATGGTCGGCACACCGACTTCATGCAGGCGCTGGATAGCCCGCCACTCCTGGCCGGCGCCGAGCACCGGCAACTTGGCGCTGAACAGGTTCTTGAAGATCTCGCCCCAGCCGATGCCACGGTGGATCTTGACGAAGAAGCCGGCGCCATCGACCTCGGTGCGCAGGGTGCGGCGGCCTTCCAGCTCGCGGTACACCTCGCCCTGCAAGGCCTCGACGGCCTCGAACGGATCGCGCCCGGCCCACAGGCGCTTGAACGGTTCGGCCAGTATCAGCTTCATGCGGTCTCCTGACCGAGGATCACGTCGGCGGCATGCTGCGGCATGCTGTACAGGTCGGCGGTCTCGGCGAAGGCCACACCGTTGTCCGACCAGGCCGCGCGGGACCCGGCGTCTTCGAGCATGCGTTGCAGGTAACGGTTCAGTTGCTCCTGCTCGAACGGCTCGTCCAGCACCAGGCCGCTATCGGCCTCGGCGATGTAGTGGGCATAGCCGCAGACCTTCGATACCAGCACCGGCAACCCCGCGACCAGCGCCTCGAGCAGCACGGTGCCGGTGTTCTCGTTGTAGGCCGGGTGAATCAGCAGGTCGGCACCGAGCAGGAAGCGCGGAATGTCGCTGCGCCCCTTGAGGAACTGCACCTGCTCGCCCAGGCCGAGCGCCGTGCTCTGCACCTGGAACAGCTTGGGATCGTCCTGGCCGATGACCATCAGCCTGGTACGCTTGCGCAGGGCCGACGGCAATGCCGCCAGGGCCTTGAGGCTACGGTCCACGCCCTTGGTCTTGAAGCCCGAGCCGATCTGCACCAGCAGCAGTTCATCGTCGGCCAGGCCGAACTCCTTGCGGAACTCGGCGCGGATGGCCGCAGCATCCGCCGGACGGCGGCGGTCCTGGGAAATGCCCGGCGGCAGCAGGTGGAAGCGCGCCTCGGGGGTGCCGTAGTGCTTGATGAACAGCGGCTGCTGCACCTCGGAGATCATCAGGATCTCGGTGCGCGCATCCTTGGCGAACACCGCCCGCTCGTATTCGGCGAAATGGCGGTAACGGCCCCAGCGGCGGTACAGGCCGCCGCGCAGGGTCTGGGCCTTGTCCTCGAAACAGCCGTCGGCGGCGTAGTAGACGTCCAGGCCGGGCATCTTGTTGAAGCCGATCAGGCGATCGACCGGGCGCTTGGCCAGGTCAGCCTCCATCCAGGCACTGAGCTTCTCGTTGCGGCGGTGGTTGAACAGCGCCTTGACCGGCGCCACCAGCACCTCGAAGCCCGGCGGAATGTCACCCTCCCAGATCAGCGTGTATACGCGGATCTGGTGGCCCCGTTTCTGGCATTCGAGGGCGATGCGCATGAAGTCGCGCTGCAGCCCGCCAAAGGGGAAGTACTTGTAGAGCACAAAAGCCAGTTGCATCAACGAACATCCTCAGCCAGCAGCAGCGCGCTCAAGCGGCCCGCCACATGCTCGGGATTCAGGCGAGTGAAGCACAGCGGCCACTCGCGTTTGAGATCGAACCGGCGCAGGTCCTCGGCGCTCGGTTTGTAGGTGCACTTCTTCTGCAGGCACGGGGCGCAGGGGAAGTCGCTCGCCTGGTGGATCTGGGCGCGTCCGTAGGCGCCAGTCAGACCAGGGTTGGTGGGGCCGAACAGCGAAATGGTCGGCACATCCAGGGCCGCGGCCAGGTGGCCGAGGCCGGTGTCCACGGCCACGCAGGCCTTGGCCGCCGCCAGCACGCGGGCAACGCCGGCCAGGTTCAACTTGGGGAGCACCTGGCAGTTGTTCAAGCCCTGGGCGATGCGCTCGGCGCGGGCCTTTTCAGCCGGGTTGCCCCACGGCAGCATCACCTGCAGCTTGCGCCGGCCCATGCGCTCGGCCAGCTCGCGCCAGTAGGCCTCCGGCCAGTGCTTGGTGGCCCAGGTGGTGCCGTGCAGGAACACCACGTAGGGCGCGGCCGGCGGCAGTTGCAGGCGGTTGAGGTCCAGGCCGTAGTCGCCCAGCCCTTCCGGCAGGTCGTAGGCCAGGGCCAGGGCGAACAGCTGGCGCACGCGCTCCACGGCGTGCTGGCCGACGGCGACCGACAGGCGCCGGTCGTAGAAGCGGCTGGCCCAGCCCTCGCGGGCCGAGTAACGGTCCAGGCCGGCCACCGGCGCTTTCACGTAGCGCGTCAGCCAGGCCGACTTGACCAGGCCCTGGGCGTCGATCACCAGGTCGTACTTGTGCTCGCGCAGGCGTTGCTTGAACGCCTTCCACTCGCCGCTCTTGAGCGTCTGCCAGATGTTCTTGCGCCAGCGGCGGATCGCCACCGGGATCACCCGGTCGACCGCCGGATGCCAGCTGGGAATCTCGGCGAAGCCTTCTTCCACCACCCAGTCGAAACGGATGCCGGGGATGGCGTGGGCGGCGTCGGTAAGCGCCGGCAGGGTGTGGATGACATCGCCCAGCGACGAGGTCTTGATGATCAGTACCCGCACTCAGTCGACCTCGGCCACGGTATCGATCAGGTTCGGCCCGCCCAGGCCGTGCAGCGCGGCGATGACCTTGGCCGGTTCCAGCAGGCGCAGGCAGTTGTAGTGGCCGAAGCGGCAGGTGCGCTCAAAGCACGGGCTGCACTCGATACCGGTGCGCACCACCTCCACCTGGTCGGCCAGCGGCGGGGTGAAGCCCGGCGAGGTCGAGCCGTACACCGCCACCAGCGGGCGGTTGAGGGCGGCGGCCACATGCATAAGGCCGGAGTCGTTGGACACCACCGCATCGGCGCAGGACATCAGGTCGATGGCCTCGGCCAGTGAGGTTTCACCCGCCAGGTTGCAGGATTCCTCGCGCAGCCCCGGGATCAGCCGGTCGCGAATCTGCTCGCCCACCGGGTGGTCGTTCTTCGAGCCGAACAGCCACACCTGCCAGCCCTGGCGGATCATCGCGTCGGCCACCTCGGCGTAGTGCTCGGCCGGCCAGCGCTTGGCCTCGCCGAACTCGGCGCCCGGACACAGCGCCAGCACCGGACGGTCCAGCGCCAGGCCGAACTTGGCCAAGGCCGCTTCGCGGCTCGCGGCTTCGATCTGCAGGCTCGGGCGCGGGTAAGGCTTGGGCAGCTCGGCATCCGGCGCGTAGGCCAGTGCCATGAAGCGCTCGATCATCAGCGGATAGCGGGCCTTGTCCAGCTTGCGCACGTCGTTGAGCAGCAGGTAGCGCATTTCGCCGCGCCAGCCGGTGCGCTTGGGGATACCGGCGAAATAAGGCACCAGCGCCGACTTGAGCGAGTTGGGCAGCAGGATCGCCTGGTCGTACTGACCGGCCAGCGACTTGCCGATGCGCCGGCGCGTGGCCAGCTCCAGCGCGCCGTGGCCGAGCGGGAAGCTCAAGGCCTGGCGCACCTCGGGCATGCGCTCGAGGATCGGCCGGCTCCACTCGGGGGCCAGGACGTCGATCACGCAGTCGGGGTGCTGCTGTTTGAGGCACTGGAACAGGGTCTGCGCCATCACCATGTCGCCGACCCAGCTGGGGCCAATGATCAGTATTCTCATGCTTTATCCAGAAACATTCGGGGAGGCTGCAGGCTGCGCTACAACCTGGCCTCCCCTCTTTATATTCAGGCTATGTGGCGGACAGTGTACCACCGGTGGTGAGGCATGAACCTTTGGGGCTGCTTTGCAGCCCTTTCGCGGCACAAGGCCGCTCCTACAGGGTACGCAATCCCATGTAGGAGCGGCCTTGTGCCGCGAAAGGGCCGCGCAGCGGCCCCAAAAACCTCAAGTCAGACCCAGTTCACTCCAGATCCGCCTTACCTCACGACGCTCATCGACAAACTGCGCCGCATCGATCACCCCGGCCTGCTTCTGCAAGGCCTGGCGGTGCGACGCCGAGCGGAACGCCTTGTACACCTCGCGCAGCAGCACGGCGTCGGCGGCAGGCATCAGCCCGGCCTGCTCCAGCTCCTCGAGGATGCGGATGTTGTCGGTCCAGCGCAGTATGGCCGGATGGTCGTGGGACCAGGCCAAAGCGGCGTATTGCACCATAAATTCGATATCCACGATACCGCCGGCATCCTGCTTGATATCGAACGGCTGGCCGGCCTCGAAGGCGTTGCCCGCGGTGCCGGCGGCAGTGAGCTTGGTGCCCAGGTTGTCGCGCATCTTGGCGCGCATTTCGCTGACTTCGACGCGCAGCTTGTCGAGGTCGCGTGGCTGGCCAAGGACCTGCGCCCGTACCGCCTCGAAAGCCGTCGCCACCTGCTTGCAACCCACCAGTACCCGGGCCCGCACCAAAGCCTGGTGCTCCCAGGTCCAGGCCTCGTTCTGCTGGTAGCGCTCGAAGGCGCCCAGCGAGCTGACCAGCAGCCCCGAGGCGCCGGACGGACGCAGGCGCATGTCGACATCGTAGAGCTGGCCGGAGTTGGTCTGGGTGGTCAGCAGGTGAATGATGCGCTGGCCCAGGCGGGTGTAGAACTGCGCGCTGTCGATGGGCTTGGCGCCGTCGGTTTCGGCATTCGGGTCGCCATCATGGATGAACACCAGGTCCAGGTCAGAACCGTGGCCCAGTTCCAGGCCGCCGACCTTGCCATAGCCGACGATGATGAAGCCCGGATCGCACAGGCTGCCGTCGCTGCGCTTGGGCTGGCCATGGCGCGCCACGGTCTGGCGCCAGGCCAGGGCCAGCACCTGGTCGAGAATCGCCTCGGCCAGCCAGGTCAGGTAGTCGCTGACCTTCATCAAGGGCAGGTTTCCGCTGATCTCCGAGGCGGCCACGCGCAGGTTGTGGGCCAGCTTGAAGTGGCGCAGGGCCTCCATCTGCTGTTCCAGGTCGTCCTCGGGGATGCGCGTCAGGCGCTCGCGCAGCTCGGCGGCCAGCTCCGGCGCCAACGGCGGACTGAACAACCGGCCTTCATTGAGCAGTTCGTCGAGCAGCAGCGGGTAGCGGGCCATCTGCTCGGCAATCCACGGGCTGGCGGCGCACAGGGTCAGCAGGCGACGCAGGGCGCCGGGGTTCTCGGTGAGCAGCACCAGGTAGGCCGAGCGCCGCGCCACGGCCTCGACCAATGGCAGCACCCGTTCCAGCACCAGGTCGGGGTTGTCGTGCTCGACCGCCTGGGCCAGCAGCCGCGGAATGAACGCATCCAGGCGCTCACGACCGATGCGCTGCATCGAACGCAGGGTCGGGCTGGCGCGCAGCGCGGTCAGGCGGCGCAGGGCCTCGGCGGGCTGCCGGAAGCCGGCTTCTTCCAACTGGCGGGAAGCTGCGTCTTCATCCTGGGCCTGCTCCCACAGCGGCGACCACTCGCCGCCGACCACCAGTTCGCCTTCGGTTTCGTCCTCATCCGGGTCGGCGATGACCTGGCGGAAATGCCAGTCGATGCGCCCACGCCAGTGCACCAGTTGCCCGTGGAAGCTGTCCCAGTCGGCGAAGCCGAGCATGTAGGCGATGCGCTCACGGTCGATCGGATCGTCCGGCAGCATCTGGGTCTGGCGGTCGGCGATGGCCTGGATCGCGTGCTCGGTGTAGCGCAGGAATTCATAGCCGTCGCGCAGCTCGGCGACCACGGCCGACGGCAGGTAGCCCTGCCCTTCCAGGGTGGTCAGCACCTTGAGCAACGGCCGCTGTTGCAGGCTCAGGTCACGCCCGCCGTGGATCAGCTGGAACGCCTGGGCGATGAACTCGACCTCGCGAATGCCGCCGGCACCGAGCTTGATGTTGTCGGCCATGCCCTTGCGTCGCACTTCCTGCTGGATCAGCTGCTTCATGGTGCGCAGCGCCTCGATGGCGGAGAAGTCCAGGTAGCGCCGGTAGACGAACGGCCGCAGCATCTCCTGCAACTGCGCGCCGGCCACCTGGTCACCGGCGACCACCCGCGCCTTGATCATGGCGTAGCGCTCCCAGTCGCGGCCCTGGTCCTGATAGTACTGCTCCAGGGCATTGAAGCTGAGCACCAGTGCGCCAGCCGAGCCATAGGGGCGCAGGCGCATGTCGACGCGGAACACGAAGCCGTCGACGGTCACCGGGTCGAGCGCCTTGATCAGGCGCTGGCCCAGGCGGGTGAAGAACTCCTGGTTGTCCAGCGAGCGCTTGACCCCTTCGGTTTCGCCGCCCTCGGGGAAGGCGAAGATCAGGTCGATGTCGGATGACAGGTTCAGCTCCACCGCGCCCAGCTTGCCCATGCCCAGCACCACCAGGTGCTGGGGCTGGCCGCTGCGGTTGCCGATGGGCGTGCCGAACTGCTGGCAGTGGCGCGGGTACAGCCATTGATAAGCTTCGTCGATGCTGGCGTCGGCCAGGTCGGACAGGTCGCGGCAGGTCTCGGGCAACGCGGCCTGGCGGGTAATGTCGCGCCAGATGATGCGCAACTGCTGGCGGTTGCGCTCGCGGCGCAGGTTGCGCGCCAGCTCGTCCTCGTTCTGGGCAGCCTGGGCCACGGCGTTGATCTGCGCGCGCAGCTGGCCAGGCGTGAACGCCCGGTCCATCACGCCGCTGGCCAGTAGTTCGAACAGCATCGCCGAATCACGCTGGGCCTGGGCCAGAACGAAGTCGCTGGCGGCGGCGACCTGGTCGAACTGAAGGCGATGCTCGGCGCTCAGGCTGTCCAGGTCCAGGCCAGGATGACCGACCAGGGCATCGCGCAGGAATTGCTGGTTGCGAGCGACCAGCGGTTGGAGGGCGGCAGGCAGATCGAGCGGCAAAGGCAGGCGCATGGTCTATCCTTGATCGGCGTGAAAGAGAGCGGTTGCAGAGGTCAAACGGGGTTGGACCACGGTTGGACTGTCGTACAAAAGTTGGAAATAGCTGAAATAATCAAAAATTTGGCAAAACCCATCAAGATTTACCTGCCATCGACACACCGCCAACCAACATGAACGTTTTTCCCCACAACCCGGGATGCGACCAAACGTCGCATTTGTGTAGTTTTACTACTACTCATGACCTGCCAAAGCATGAAATGAGAAAGCATTTGTAGTAAAACTACACCGCGCCGGATGACTGTCCGGTAATCCAAGAATTCACGACGTCTGCCCATAAGGCCAGTCGCAAACTCAGGCCATCGATTCTGGTGGCCTTTCCGCCCTGGAG
>Ga0268257_1000386_pt1 | contig 56170 bp, 50 predicted proteins | sample AgamicAtPrz_FD_200249 | JGI IMG/M metagenome (GOLD analysis project Ga0268257, IMG submission 200249) | Agave microbial communities from Guanajuato, Mexico - At.P.rz (v2) (version 3) | ecosystem: Host-associated > Plants > Phyllosphere > Phylloplane/Leaf | place: Guanajuato, Mexico | collected... | reverse complement strand
CGATCCGCTTCGCGAGATCCTTCTGCGGCACGCCGATCAGGTTCGGCACCTGGTGGCCCATCGCATTCATCGTGTGATGCGACTTGTGGCAATGGAACGCCCAGTCGCCCGGACGATCGGCGGTGAATTCGATCGCGCGCATCTGGCCCACCGCGACATCGGCCGTCACTTCGGGCCAGCGCGCGGCCGGCGGAATCCAGCCGCCGTCGGTGCCCGCGACTTCGAAGCTGTAGCCGTGCAGGTGAATCGGATGGTTCGTCATCGTCAGGTTGCCGAACCGGATCCGCACGCGGTCGCCGGCGCGCACCGGCAGCGGATCGATGCCCGGAAACACGCGCGAGTTGAAGGTCCACATGTTGAAGTCGGTCATCTCGTTCACGCGCGGCGTGTAGCTGCCCGGGTCGATGTCGTAGGCGGCGAGCAGGAACACGAAATCGCGATCGACCGGCATCGTGCCGCGCGCCTTCGGATGCACGATGAACATGCCCATCATCCCCATCGCCATCTGCACCATCTCGTCGGCGTGCGGGTGATACATGAACGTGCCGTGCGCTTCGAGCTGAAACTCGTAGACGAAAGTCTTGCCCGGAGGAATGTGCGGCTGCGTGAGGCCGCCGACGCCGTCCATCCCGTTCGGCAGCCGCAGCCCGTGCCAGTGGATCGTCGTGTGCTCGGGCAGCCGGTTGGTCACGAAGATGCGGACCTTGTCGCCTTCGACGGCCTCGATCGTCGGGCCCGGCGACTGGCCGTTGTAGCCCCACAGGTGCGCGTTCATGCCGGGCGCCATCTCGCGCACGACGGGTTCGGCCGTCAGATGGAATTCCTTCCAGCCGTTCTTCATCCGCCACGGCAGTGACCAGCCATTCAGCGTCGCGACGGGCGTGTATGGGCGGCCGTTGGGCGGCACGAGCGGCGGCTGCGTGCCGGTCTTCGCCATCGTGGGCGCTTCGGGCAGCGACGCGGCGCCAGCCTTGCTGACCATCGCCGCACCGAGCAGCGCGGCGCCCGAGCCGCTGAGAAATTGTCGACGGGACACCATGTCAATGACCTTCCGGATGCGGTTGCGTGGCGGGCGCCGACGGCGCCGCGGGGGTGAAAGCCGGCTGCGGCGCAGCGTCGGCGTCGGGTGTGGATCCGGGTGCGGATTCCGCGGAGTGCGTCGCGCGCGGCGCGGCACCCGGTGCCGGCAACCGGCCCCCGACCGCCATCTGCAGATCGGTTTCGGCGAGCCAGTAGTCCTTCAGCGCGTCGATGTAGCCATTGACCGCGCCGACCTGTTCGCGCGCATCGGTCAGCAGCTCGAACACGCTCGCGAGCATGCCGTTGTAGCGCAGCAGCAGTTCATCGGAGATCGTCTTGCGCAGCGGCACGACTTCGTCGCGATAATGCGTGGCGACGTCGTAGCTCGTCACGTATGCCGCGTACGATTCGCGCACTTCGGAGCGCGCATCGATGGCGGTTTTCGCGAGCCGGTTCGCGGACTGCATGTAGATCGCCTCGGCGCGCGCGACCTTGGCGCCGCCCCAGTCGAACAGCGGAATCTCGACGCTGATCTCGTAGCCGTGCTCGTGGCCCTTGCCGGTCTCGTAGTCGTTCACGTAGCCGAGATCGACCGCGTTGACGAAGCGCGTGGCCTTGCTCAGGCCGAGCGACGACGCGACGCCCTGCGTCTGCAATTTCGCCGCCTGGATGTCGAGGCGGTTGCTCATCGCGAAGCGTTCGAGATCGGGCAGGTCCGGGCGCGCTTTAGGCAGGTCGGGCAAGCGTTCGGGCAGCGCGTACCGCGTGCGTTCGCCCCACAGCCCCATCGCACGCGTAAGCTTCTCGCGTGCGGCGACGGCCTGCTGGCGCGCCTTCGCCTGCAGCGCGACCGCGTCGGCATGAAACGCCTGTTCGCGTGCGTAGTCGAGGCGGCTGAAGTTACCGGCCTGCCGCATGCGCAGCGCGAGTTCGGCGGCCGCGCTCGCGGCCTCGCGCACCTGCTGCGCATAGTTCGCGGCCTGCTCGGCGGCGACGGCCACGACATACGCGCGGCGCGCGTCGGCCGCGACCTTCAGCATCGCATCGGCCGTTTCGAGCTTGGTCTGCTCGAAGCGACGGCGTTCGATCTGCGTCGCGAGCGGCATCGTCAGCAGCGCGAACACGTTCGCCGAGAACGTGCGGCCGAGCGTCAGCTCGCCGTCGCCGCCACGCGTGCGGCTGAATGCGAAGCGCGGGTTCGGCAGCCGGCCGGCCTGCACGAGATCGGCCTCCGACAGCCCGAGTTCCGCGTACGACGCCTGCAGGCCGCGGTTGTTCAGCAGCGCGACCTGCATCGCGTCGTCCATCGACAGCGGCTTGCCGAGCAGTTCCTTCGTCCGCTGGTCGACGGCTTCGCGGTCGGCGTCGGTCCGCACCACCACCGCGTCCTTGCCGATGCGCGCCGATGCGGCGGACGACACGGCGTCGAACCCGCCGTCCTTCGAAAACGTCGTGCAGCCCGCGAGGAACGCCAGCACGATCGCCGCTGCGCCGATCCTCGGCGATATCGCGAGCGTCGTCATCGCGCGGCCCCTCCGTGCGTCGAGTGGGCGGCGCCGTTGCTGGCAGCGCCGCCGGTCGTGCGCCCGTTCGCGGGCCGCTCCGTCACGTCCCGGTTCAGTTGCTGCCAGCCCGGGCCTGCATCGTCCCGATACGGCCGGTAGCCGTCGAACGCGGACGTCACGGTGACGTCCGGCACCGACGCGGCGGCGTCGGCCGGATCGGGAAACGGGATTTGCGCGGGCGCGAGCGACGGCACGAGGGCCGCCGCGCCCCATAGCGCCGCAATGATCAATCGCATGAACATGTCTCGTCGTAAGTCGTCCGGCGTGCGTGATGCGGCTACCGGAACGGGTGGCGGATCGCGGCGGGTCGGCCGCGGGCAGGCGCTAGACGGGCATCCGGCGAGGCGGCCGGTCGATGCCGCCGGTCAGGAACGACACGCCGCCGGCCGAACGCGGCGGCGCGACGATCGTGACGCCGACGCTCGCCGCGGCGGGCACCGCGGGCGCGCCCGACATGCCCGTGCCGAAGCAGCAGGACACGCACGCGGCACACGACGTCGCATGCCGCGCGTGATCGCCGTGATCGTGATGGCCGTCCTGCGGGGTCGATATCGTGTGCGGCGCGTTGTCCCCATGCGACACGGCGGCGCCCGCGCACTGCATCGAAACAGCCGCGAACGACTGGATCGGCAGGCTCAGCGCCAGCAACACGACGACGAGGAAGGTGCGCCAGTACGACATGGATGCGAAATCAGGCAGACAGCGACCGTTGGGCCGGCGCGGCACACGACGGCGCGCTCCGGGGACAAGACGGCCGCAGCTTAGCGCCGCCGCGGTGACGGAGACATGGCCGAAAAGTGACCGGGTTTTCATGACAATTCCGTCATCCGCCGGTCATCGTTCGCGCACGCGCGGCGCCGTACGCTCCGGCGTTACACTGACCGGCTGGAATCACGGACAGCCTGCCTCACCATGCGGATACTGATAGTCGAAGACGAACCCAAGATGGCGTCCTACCTCCGGAAGGGGTTGATGGAGGCGAGCTACACGGTCGACGTCGCGGAAAACGGCCAGGACGGGCTGTTCCTCGCGCTGCACGAGGATTTCGATCTCGTCGTGCTCGACGTGATGCTGCCGGAACTGGACGGCTTCGAGGTGCTCAGGCGGCTGCGCGCGCAGAAGCAGACGCCCGTGCTGCTGCTCACGGCCCGCGACGCGATCGAGGACAAGGTCGCCGGGCTCGAACTCGGCGCCGACGATTACCTGCTCAAGCCGTTCGCCTATGCCGAATTCCTCGCGCGCATCCGCTCGCTGCTGCGGCGCGCGCCGCGCAACGTGCGCGACATCCTGCACGTCGCCGATCTCGAAATCGACCTGCTCAAGCGCCGCGTGCGGCGCGCCGACACGCGCATCGACCTGACCGCGCAGGAATTCGCGCTGCTGCAGTTGCTCGCGGAACGCGAGGGCGAGGTGCTGACGCGCACCTTCATCACGTCGCAGATCTGGGACATGAATTTCGACAGCGACACGAACGTCGTCGACGCGGCGATCAAGCGCCTGCGCGCGAAGATCGACAACGCGTACGAGACGAAGCTGATCCACACGATCCGCGGCATGGGCTACGTGCTCGAGGATCGTTCGTGATCGCACGCCCCGCTTCGTATTCGCTGCTGCGGCGCCTGACGCTCGCGTTCGCAGCGGTCGCCGCGCTCGTGTTCGCACTGACCGGCGCGTATCTGTACCGCTCGCTGTCCGCCGAGCTGACGCGGCGCGACGACATCGAGATCTCCGGCAAGCTCAACCAGTTCCTGCAGCTCGCGCGCGCCAGCGGGTCGACGGCCGCGCTGCGCGCCGATCCGGCCGTGTTCCATGACGTGCTGCTGTCGCATCCGGGCGTCTATCTCGGCATCTACGATGCGCAAAACCGCCCGCTCGTCGAGCATTCCGACGAAGCCGGCAACACGCTCGCGTCGGTAATCGCTGCACCGCATCCGGCTGGCAGCGCCGACGGCCCGTTCACTTGCGCGCCGCCCGGCATCGGCACGTCACGCTGCGTGGTTGCACGCGAAACGCTGCCGTCCGGCGAAGCGATCCAGGTCGCGCTCGCACGCACGGCAACCGATCGGCAATCGCTGCTCGAAAGCTATCGCGTCGACATCTGGCTCGCGGCGGCCGTCGGCGCGCTGCTGGTCGGCGCGCTCGGCTACGCGGTCGCGTCGCGCGGCCTGCGCCCGGTCGAAAGCCTCGGCCGGCAGACGTCGCGCATCGAGGCACACAACCTGAACGCACGCCTCGACGCGCGCGGCGGCCCGATCGAGCTGCGCGAGCTCGCCACGTCGGTGAACCGGATGCTCGACCGGCTCGAACGCGCGTTCGTGCGGCTGTCGCAATTCTCGTCCGATCTCGCGCACGACATGCGCACGCCGCTCGCGAACGTGATCAGCTCGTCGCAGATCACGCTGTCGCGTGCACGCACGGCCGACGAATACGAAGCGCTGATCGAATCGAACATCGAGGAATGCGAACGGCTGCAGCGGATGATCGAGAACATGCTGTTTCTCGCGCGCACCGACAATGCGCGGCAGCACCTGAAGACCGCCACACTCGACGCGGGCAGCGAATTGCGCCGGCTCGCGTCGTATTTCCAGGCGCTGGCCGACGAAGCCGGCGTGCGCATCGACGTGCATGGCGAAGCGCCGGTCGTGGCGGACGCGACGCTGTTCCGGCGCGCGGTGAGCAACCTCGCGTCGAATGCGCTCGAACACGCGGAAACCGCATCGACGATCGAGCTGGCCGTGTCGACCCAAGGCGCTTACGCGGTCGTCGAAGTCACGAATCGCGGCGCGGCGATTCCGCCCGAACAAGTCGAGCGGATCTTCGAGCGCTTCTACCGGATCGATTCGTCGCGGCACGGCGCGGCGCGCAACGCGGGGCTCGGGCTCGCGATCGTGAAGTCGATCATGGAGCTGCACCGCGGCAAGGTGAAGGTCGCGAGCAGCGACGGGCGCACGACGTTCGCGCTGTACTTTCCGCACGGCACCGAGGGTTAGACCATGCGCCACCGCGTTCGGCGCTAGTGATCCTGCGCGGCGCCGAACGACGTGCGAACGCACACGAGCAGCACGATGGTCGCCGCGCTGAATACGGCCCCCGCGTAGAACGTGGCGGCGGCGCCCACCCGGTCCCACAGGGCACCGGCGACGACGCTCGACACGAGCGTGACGATGCCGCTGATCAGGTTGAACACGCCGAACGCGGTCCCTCTCAATTCGGCCGGCGCGGCATGCGCGACCATCGTGGCGAGCAGCCCTTGCGTCATCCCCATATGGAGCCCCCACAGCGCGACGCCGGCGAGCACGGTCGGCCAGTGCACGCCGTGCGCCAGCACGATATCGGCGGCGATCAGCAGCACGAGCCCGGCCACCATCAATTTCGTGTGGCTCGTCGTATCGGCGAGCTTGCCGAACGGGTAAGCGGACAACGCATACACGACGTTCATCGCGACCATCACGAGCGGCACGAGCGCGACCGGCATGCCGCTGCCCATCGCGCGCAGCACCAGGAACGCCTCGCTGAAACGCGCCAGCGCGAACACGCCGCCGACGGCCACGACCCACCAGTAGCGGACGCCGAGTTGCGCGACGACCGCGCGGCGGATCGGGTTCACGCGTTTCTCGCCCGGCGCACGCGCCGGTTCGTCGATGCCGAACGCGAGCAGCGCCACGGCCAGCACGCCGGGGATCACGGCCAGCCAGAACGCGAGGCGGAAATCGTCGCGCCACGCCAGCATGATGACGACGGCCAGCAGCGGCCCGAGGAACGCGCCCACCGTGTCGAGCGACTGGCGCAACCCGTACGCGGCGCCGCGCAGGTGGACGGGCGTGACGTCGGCGACGAGCGCATCGCGCGGCGCGCCGCGAATCCCCTTGCCGACGCGGTCGACGATCCGCGCGGTCACCACGACGCCGATCGTCGGCGCGATCGCGAACAGCGGCTTGCTGAGCGCGCCGAGCGCATAGCCGGCCACCGCGAGCCATTTGCGATTGCGCAGGTAGTCGCTCAGCGTGCCGGAGAACACCTTGACGACCGGCGACGTCGCCTCGGCGATCCCTTCGATCAGGCCAATCGTCGTCGCGCTCGCGCCAAGGCCCGCCATCAGGAACATCGGCAACAGGCTGTGGATGATTTCGGACGACACGTCCATCAGCAGGCTGACACAGCCGAGCACCCACACGCTGCGGGGAATCTGCCGAAGAATGCCGGTCGATGAGTCGGTCTGCATGGGTCGCTCCCCGGTTCAGGAATCCTGAAGCTGAATGCCCGTGATGCTACCGCACGCCCGTGACCCTGATCGCAGGCCGCGGGAGCGCGCGCGTGCTATTCCGCCGCGTCGCGCCGCAGCTTCGCCTGCCGACGCGTACGGTCGTTGAGTATCTGATGCCGTCGATGGTCGGTCAGCTTCTTCCAGTCGCGCGCCTCGTCGCGCGTGCGCAGGCAGCCGACACAAAAACCCGTGCGGCCATCGAACGCGCACAGGTCGATACATGGCGATTTCACGGCCACGATCAGGCCGCCTTCGCAGGTGTCATCACTTCGACCGTCACGTGCGACATGCCGTCGAAGCCCGCGAGCAGCGCATGGTAGAAACGCGCATCGCGCGCGGCGTCGCCCGATTCGACCGACACGATCGCGCTCATGTGGCCGGGGCCCACGCGCCACACATGGAGATCGTTGACCGTGTCGCCGAGCGCCTCGATCGCGCGGCGCACGCTGTCCGTCAGCTTGCGATCGACGTTGACGTCGAGCAGGATCCCGCCCGTATCGCGCATCAGCCCGTACGACCAGTTGGCGATCACCAGCGCGCCGACGATGCCCGCGAGCGGGTCCATCCAGACCCAACCGAACGCACGCGCGAGCAGCAGGCCGACGATCGCCAGCACCGACACGGCCGCGTCGGCGATCACGTGAACGTAGGCCGACCGGATGTTGTGGTCGCGATGCGCGGCGGAGTGCGAACCGTGATCATGATGCGCGTGGTCGTCGTGGTCATGGTCATCGTGGTGGTCGTGCCCATGCGCGTGGTGATGGCCGTGGCCATGCCCGTGATGGTGATCGCCGCTCAGCAGCCACACGCTGGCGAGGTTCACGGCAAGCCCCAGCACGGCGATCGGAATCGCTTCGCCGAAATGAATCGGCACCGGTGCCAGCAGGCGCGCGATCGCCTCGTAGCCGATCAGCAACGCGATCATCGCCAGCACGATCGCGCTCGTGAAGCCGGCCAGATCGCCGAGCTTGCCGGTGCCGAACACGAAGCGCGGATCGTCGGCATGCCGGCGCGCATAGGTATAGGCCAGCGCCGCGATCAGCATCGCGCCCGCGTGCGTCGACATGTGCAGCCCGTCCGCGACCAGCGCGAGCGAGCCGAACAGCGTGCCGCCGACGATCTCGGCGATCATCATCGCCGTGCACAGGCCGATGACCATCCACGTCTTCCGCTCGTTGCGCGCGTGCGCGGCGCCCAGAAACGCGTGGCCGTGCACGCCGCCGGTCGGCGGGCGCTTGAATTCGTTCATGATCCGATCCAGTTACTTGAAATAGCTGTGGACGACATCGATCAGCTGCTCGGTCGCGCTGCCTTCGTGTGCGTCGGGCGTATCCGCATCGACGAGATGCGACCGGATGTGGTCTTCCAGCACGACGGCCAGCAGCCCGTTCATCGCGCCGCGGCAGCTCGTGATCAGTTGCAGCACGTCGTTGCAGCCGCGCTCTTCCTCCAGCGCGCGCTCGATCGCTTCGACCTGTCCCTTGATACGGCGCACGCGGTTCAGCAGCTTCTGTTTCTCGCGAACGGTATGACTCATCGATGGCTCCTGTATAGGGTAGGGGAGTATATCTCCGGAACGCTGCCCCTATAGGGTGGAGGGGTATATTTCTCGAGACGAAGGCTTGTCGAAAGAAAACCGCTCGGCTAGACTGTTTTCCGTCTTTGGGGAGTAGCCTGCTTTCCGTCCCCGGAAAGCGAACGTGTCAACACACTCGGCCTGCGGCCGTGGCGCGTTCAGCCTGATCGGCTTGGCGAGACCATCGGCACATCGCGTCGTTCCGGGTCGGACGGCGGCGGATGTGTCATGGTTCGTCAGCGTCCGACCACGGAGTCCCCATGTTCCTCCCTGCTCACCTCCCCCACGCCACCGCTGCCTGCGGAGGTGCCGCATGACGTTCATGTTCGTCGAACTGGCGTTCATGCTGATCGTCATCCTCGTCGCGGCCGAACTCTTCACCAATGCGCTCGAACATCTCGGCGAACGCCTGAAGATTTCCGAAGGCGTGACGGGCTCGCTGTTCGCGGCCGTCGGCACCGCGCTGCCCGAAACGATGGTGCCGCTGCTCGCGCTGGCCGGCGGCACATCGAACCAGGCCGTGAACGAGGAAATCGGCGTCGGCGCGATTCTCGGCGCGCCGCTGATGCTCACGACGCTCACCACGTTCCTGATGACGCTCGCCGTGATCCGCTCGCGCGGGCCGCGCGGCACGATCGCGCCAGAACGCACGGGCTTCGTGCGCGACATGAACACCTTCCTCGCCGCATTCTCGCTGGCGACCGTCGCGATGTTCGTCCCGCATCACAACTGGGCCGTGCGCGCGCTGCTCGCCGCGATGCTGGTCGGCCTCTACGTGATGTACGTCGTGCTGACGTTCCGCGCGTCGACCGGGCTCGTCGACGCCGGGCACGGCACCGAGGCGCCGCACGCGATGTTCCTGTCGCGCGTCGGCCTGCCGACCAACCTGGCGACGATCGTGCTGCAACTGCTGATCGGCGTCGCGCTGCTGGTCGGCGGTGCAAAGGGCTTCATTCACGGCGTGGAAGGCGTGTCGCACGTGCTCGGCGTGTCGGCGCTGCTGCTGTCGCTGATCATCGTGCCGATCGCGACGGAACTGCCGGAGAAGGTCAACAGCGTGCTGTGGATCCGCCGCGGGAAGGACACGCTCGCGTTCGGCAACATCACCGGCGCGATGGTGTTCCAGGGCACGCTGCTGCCCGCGATCGGCATCATGCTGACGCCGTGGGAGCCGCGCCCCGAAGTGCTGACCGGTGTGATCATCACGCTTGCGGCGGCCGCCTGGCTGCGCGTCAATGCGCGCACGCGCGGGCTCGCGATCTGGGCGTTGCTCGCGAACGGCGCGGGTTATGCCGGGTATCTGGTGTTGACGCTGGCGCGCTGAATGCGCCGGGCGGGCGCACCGCGACTGACACGTCGGCTCGGTGCGCGTCGCTGCATGCGATGCGGGCGACGGCATCGCCCGCATCGGACGATCAGGAAGCCTTGACGAGTTTGACGATCGTCAACGTGCCGTCGACCTTCTCGATCCGCACCTTGACCTTGTCGCCCGCATGCGCGTGCGCGAGCATCGCCGCATCCTTCGCCTTGAACGCCATCGTCATCGGCGGCATCCCGACGTTTTCCAGCGCGCCGTGCTTCAGCGTGATCTTGCCGCTCGCGGCATCGACCTTCTTCACTTCGGCGTCGGTCAGCGCGGCGTTCGAATCCGCCGCGCCGTCCGACGACATCTTCATGCCGGACATGTCCATGCCCGACATGTCGCCGGCGGCGGACGCCGGTACCGCGAAAGCACCCAGCGCGACGACAGCGGTTGCGGTGGCGATCAGTTGATTCATCTTCATCGTGATTCTCCGGTGGGAATGGATGGCACGTTCGTGCCGGAAGGAACTGCATCGGAATGCCGCGTGCGGCCCGCGCTTCGCGCACGACGGCGCTGAAGCAGAAGCCACGCGGCGGGAATGACGAACATCGACAGCAGCGGCGCCGTGACCATGCCGCCGACCATCGGCGCGGCGATGCGCTGCATGACTTCGGAACCGGCGCCGTGGCCGATCATGATCGGCACGAGCCCGGCGAGCACGACGGCGACCGTCATCGCCTTCGGCCGCACGCGCAGCACCGCGCCTTCGCGAATCGCGTCGAGCAGCAACGCATCGGTCAGCGGCTCGCCGGCATCGAGCCGGCGCTGCAGCGCGCCCTTCAGGTACAGCAGCATCACGACGCCGAATTCGGCGGCCACGCCCGCCAGTGCGATGAAACCGACCGACGTCGCGACGGACACCGCATGGCCGAGCGCCCAGACGAGCCAGAACCCGCCGACCAGCGCGAACGGCACCGTCGACATCAGCAGCAGCGCATCGGCCGCCGAATCGAACGTGACGAACAGCAGCACGAAGATCACGACGAGCGTCACCGGCACCACGGTGCGCAGCGTCGCCGCCGCGCGTTCCAGATACTCGAACTGCCCCGACCACGCGATCGAATACCCGGGCGGCAACGCGACCTGCCGCGCGACGGCCTGCTGCATCGCACGGACGGCCGTGCTCAGGTCGGTACCGCGGAGATCGACGTACACGTAGCCGGACAGCCGCGCGTTCTCGCTGCGGATCATCGGCGGCCCGTCGGCGATCGCGACATGCGCGACGTCGCCGAGACGGATCTGCGCGCCGCGCGCGGTGACGATCGGCAGTTGCCGCAGGTTCTCGAGCGAATCGCGGATCTCGCGCGGATAGCGGATGTTGATCGGGAAGCGCTCGCGCCCCGCGATCACTTCGCCGACGTCCTCGCCGCCGATCGCCGACGACACGACCGACTGGATATCGGCCACCGACAGCCCGTAACGCGCGGCGGCGAGCCGGTCGACGTCGACGTCGATGTAGCGGCCGCCGTTCAGCCGCTCCGCGAGCGCGGACGTCACGCCCGGCACGCGCTTCACGGCCGCCTCGACCTGCGTCGCGATCGCGTCGATCCCCGCCAGGTCCGGCCCGGAAATCTTCACGCCGACCGGCGTCTTGATCCCGGTGGACAGCATGTCGAGCCGGTTGCGGATCGGCGGCACCCACACGTTCGACAGCCCAGGCACCTTCACCGTCCGGTCGAGTTCGTCGACGAGCCTTTCCGGTGTCATGCCGGGCCGCCACGCGCCGCGCGGCTTGAAGCGGATCGTCGTCTCGAACATCTCGAGCGGCGCCGGGTCGGTCGCCGTATCGGCGCGGCCCGACTTGCCGAACACCGTGTCGACCTCCGGCACGGTCTTGATCAGCCGGTCGGTCTGCTGCAGCAGCTCGCTCGCCTTGCCCGCCGAGATGCCCGGCAGCGCGGTCGGCATGTACAGCAAATCGCCTTCGTCGAGCGGCGGCATGAATTCGCTGCCGAGCCGCGACAACGGCACGGCCGTCAGCACGAGCGCGACGACCGCGACGCCGATCGCGGCCCACGGGCGCCGCAGCGTCGCTTCGAGCAGCGGCCGGTACAGGCGGATCAGCACGCGGTTGATCGGGTTCGCGTGCTCGTGCGGAATGCGGCCGCGCACCAGATAGCCCATCAGCACCGGCACCAGCGTCACCGACAGCCCGGCGGCGGCCGCGATCGTATAGGTCTTCGTGAACGCCAGCGGCGCGAACAGCTTGCCCTCCTGCCCTTCCAGCGAAAACACCGGCACGAACGACAGCGTGATGATCAGCAGCGAGAAGAACAGCGCGGGCCCGACCTCCGCCGCCGACGCCGCGACGAGTTCCCAGCGGCGTGCGGCGGTGATCGGCTCGCCGGGATGCGCGCGGTCGTACGCTTCCACATGCTTGTGCGCGTTCTCGATCATCACGATCGCCGCGTCGATCATCGCGCCGATCGCGATCGCGATCCCGCCGAGCGACATCAGGTTCGCGTTCACGCCCTGGTAGCGCATCACGATGAACGCGGCCAATACGCCGAGCGGCAGCGACAGGATCGCGACCAGCGCGCTGCGCAGATGGAACAGGAACACCGCGCAGACGACACCGACGATGACGAATTCCTCGATCAGCTTGTCCGTCAGGTTGTCGACCGCGCGCGCGATCAGTTGCGACCGGTCGTAGGTCGTGACGATCTCGACGCCGGCCGGCAGCGAACGCTTCAGGTCGGCGAGCTTCGCCTTCACCGCATCGATCGTCGTCAGCGCGTTCTTGCCCGAGCGCATCACGACGACGACGCCCGTCACCTCGCCCTGCCCGTTCAGCTCCGCGATGCCGCGCCGCATCGCCGGGCCGACCTGGATGCGTGCGACGTCGCCGAGCAGGACCGGCGTGCCGGTGTCGTCGGTGCGCAGCACGACGTGACGGAAATCGTCGAGCGTGCGCAGGTAGCCGGACGACCGCACCATGTACTCCGACTCGGCCAGCTCGACGACCGAGCCGCCGGATGCCTGGTTGGCCTTGCCGAGCGCCTCCGCGACCGCGGCCTGCGTGACGCCGTACGCGCGCAGCTTGTCGGGGTCGAGCACGACCTGGTACTGGCGCACCATGCCGCCGATGCTCGCGACTTCCGATACGTCCGGCACGGCCTTCAACTCGAACTTCAGGAACCAGTCGTTGAGCGCGCGCAGTTGCCCGAGGTCGTGACGACCGGTGCGGTCGACGAGCGCGTACTCGTAGACCCAGCCGACGCCGGTCGCATCCGGGCCGAGCGACGCGGTCGCGCCCGCCGGCAGGCGGCTCTGCACCTGGCTCAGGTATTCGAGCACGCGCGAGCGCGCCCAGTACGGATCGGTGCGGTCGTCGAACAGCACGTAGACGAACGCGTCGCCGAACGACGAATAAGCGCGCACGGTTTTCGCGCCCGGCACGCCGAGCAGCGTCGTCGTCAGCGGATAGGTCACCTGATCCTCGACGACCTGCGGCGCCTTGCCCGGATACGACGCCTTCACGATCACCTGGGTATCTGACAGATCGGGCAATGCGTCGAGCGGCGTCTGTCGCAGCGAATGCACGCCCCATGCCGCGAGCAGCACGGTGGCCAGCAGCACCAGAAACCGGTGATGGACGGACCAGTGAATGATGCGCGCGATCATCGCTCGCCTCCCTGCGGCTCGACCTTCGTCAGCCGGTAGCCGTCGTCGGTCTGCGTGAACGCGAAGCGCACGGTCTGCCCCGGCTTGACCTCCGGAAACGCGTGCGCCGACGGCTTGCCGAACGCCATCGTCATCGCACCCCAGCCGAGCGCCGGCACCGGCTGATGCGAGAACGTGATGTCGTCGGCCGTGACTTTCTCCACCTTGCCGGTGGTTTCGTAGACCGGCGCGGTTGCCGTCGCGGACGACGCGGCCGAGCCTGCCCCTGCCGCCTGCTCCAGCCGCGGCAGCACGCTTTTCAGGCTGGCTTCCGAATCGATCAGGAACTGCCCCGACGCGACGACCGTGTCGCCCTCGTTCAGCCCGTCGAGCACTTCCGTGTCGCCGCCGACGTCGTTGCCGACCGTCACCGACACCGGCTGGAGCCGGCCGTCGCCGAGCTTCGCGATGACGATCGTGCGCCGGCCGGTCGCGATCACGGCCTCGGACGGCACGAGCAGGCGCGACACCGTCTCCTTCGCGGCGACCCGCACGCGCATCAGCATGCCGGGCGTGAGCTTCAGCGACGCGTTGTCGATCTCCACGCGCGCCTGCAGCGTGCGGCTGCCCGTGCTGATGCCGGGCAGCACTTCGCGGATGCGTCCGCTGAAATGCCGCGCCGGATCGCCCGCGAACGTCGCGTCGACCGACATCCCCGGCTGCACGTTCAGCGCGAGCGCTTCCGGCACCTCGACGATCAGCCACAGCGTCGACAGCCCGGCGATCTTCGCGAGCGTCTGGCCGGGCGCGACCATCGCGCCGTCGCGCACGTTCAGCTCGCTGACGACGCCGGTCTCCGGCGCGCTCAGCACGACGTGCGTCTGCGCGCGGCCGGTGCGGTCGAGGGCCGCGATCATGCCGTCCGGCATCGACAGCGCCCGCATCCGCGCGCGCGCCGCATCGAGCAGGCTGCCGTCCATCCCGCCGCGCTTCAGCGCGAGATATTCCTCCTGCGGCGCGAGCCAGTCGGGTACGAACAGCGATGCGACCGGCGCGCCCTTCGCGATGCGCTGCATCGGCGCACGCGCATACAGACGATCGATGTAGCCCGTGACGCGCGACTGCACGACCGCCGCGCGCGCTTCGTCGAACTGCGTGGTGCCCACCGCGTCGAAGCCGGCCGCCGTCTGCTGCCGGCGCACGGTCGCATAGCGGATGCCCAGGTTCTGCTGCAGGCCCGGATCGATCCGGATACCCGCGGCGGCGCCGCCTTCGTCCGCATAGACCGGCTGCAACTGCATGTCCATGAACGGCGATTTGCCCGGTTTGTCGAAGTGCTGGTTCGGCACCATCGGGTCGTGCCAGTACAGCACCTTGCGTGCGGCCTGCCGAGCCGGCGCGCCCGACGGCGCAGCGGTGGGCATGGCGGCCGTCGCCGCGCCGTCCGCCGCATGGCGGACGCCCGCGAAATAGCCGGCGCCGGCGAGCGCCGCGCCGGCGGACGCGATCAGCGCCGCACGCATCAGTGATTGCCTTGTCATGAGCGTCTCCTTCACTGCGCGGCGGCCATCGCCGACGGCACGACCTGATATTCGAGCTGCGCCCAGGTCTGCGATACGTCGCGCCTGAGATCGAGCACCTGCAACTGCGCTTCGAGTTGCGCACGCCGCGCGGCGAACGTGTCGGCGAGCGACCCCGTGCCGGCCCGGTACGCGGCCGTCGCGAGCCGCACGCGCTGATCGGCGGCCGGCAACAGCGCGGCGCCCAGGCTCGCGATGCGTTCACGGCCGCTCGCCAGCGTGTCGGATTGCGTGCGGATATCGGCCTGTACCTGCCGCAGCGTGTCCTCGTACATCAGGCGCGCCTTCGTCGCGAGCGCAGCCTTTTCGGCGACGTCGCGGTTCTGGCGATTCTTGCGATTGAGCGGCAACGGGATCGAGACGCCGACCGACACCATGTTCGAATACGCGCCGCCGCGCTGCTGGTACGCGATTTCCCATGTCCAGTTGGGGCTGCGCTCGCTGTTCGCGACCGCGGCGTCGGCTTCGGCCACCGCGATATCGTCCGCGGCGGCGACGAGCGCCGGCTGCGACAGGCGCAGCTCGTCCGGCGGCAACGCCGATACGAAGGATTCGGGCGCGGGCGGCGTACCCGTCACGTCCGTCACGGGCGCCGCCGTCCAGCGGGCCAGCGCGATGAGCGCGGTGCGATACGCCTGCTGCGCCTTGAGCACCTGGTCCTGCGTCTGCGCGAGCATCGCGCGGGCTTGCACGACGTCGCTCGCGCTCGCCTTCGCGCCGCGATACGACGCCTGCGTCGCGTCGAGTTCATGGTTCATGTGACCGAGTAGCGCCTGCTGAAGCGCGAGCGCCTGCTTCGCATAGACGGCATCGAGCCACGCGGCCGCGGTCTGCCGGCGCACGGCCGCCAGTTGCACGAGATAGCCGGCGCGCTCGCGGCCGACCTGTTCGTCGGCCAGCGCGGTACGCAGCCGCCGCTTGTCGCCGGACACCCATTCCTGCTCGATGCCGATGCGGCGCATCGTCATGAAGTCCTGGCCGACGGTGAAGCGCTGCCCGCCGTTGACCGGCAGGTTGTCGATGCCGGCCTTGAGCATCGGGTCCGGCAACTGGCCGGCCCTGACGGCCGCTTCGGAACGCGCGAGCACGGAAGCCTGCGCGGCCTGCATCGACGCGGAACGATCGGTGGCGGATTGCAGCGCCGCGTCCAGCGTGAGCGGCGCCTGCTGCGCGTGAACGGCGCCCGCCATCAGCAGCGCGGCCCACGGTACGGGCGCGCGCCGGCATGCACGCGGCATGCGCGGCGTGCGGAAAGCAAATGACATGGTGTAACCCCAAATCGGAACCCAAAGGGATTCCACGTCCTGCGTGCAGGACGAACCTCACCGCGTGGGCGGCGAACCGGTCAAATCGGGATCAGCTGATGCGTGGCGGGCGCCACAACCCGTTCGGGTCGCGAGCCGGGACGGACTGCGTGTAGTGGAAGACGATCGTGCTGGCGAATGCAGCGGGACGGCTGACGTCGGCGCGGGCGGCCGGGTGGTAGAGACTGCCGAACTGGCATTGGGCCGTCACCTTGCAGGCCATGCCCTTGGCTTTGGCCTTCGCGTGATCGGCGGATGACGGCTGCATCGAATCGCAGTTGCTCATGTCGGCGGACATGGCCATGTTCATGCCTGTATCCGCATCCATCGACATCGTGTGCTGCATCGGACATTCACCGGTCAGGCCGCTGGCTGCCAGCCCAGTGATGGGCAGCACCGCGCACAGCAGCAGCAGGATGAAAGTGCGAAACAGCTTCATGGCGGCGATTATAGCGCGGGCTGTTGCGGCATGGCGCTGCGTCGCTACGACGAAATGATGCGCGGTCCCCTGCGGCGGGCGCCGCGTGTCATCGCAGCAGGTTGTCCGCCGCCAGCACGGCCTGCACGGCCGGCCGCTCGCGCACCCGCTCGTACCACGCACGCAGATGCGCATGCCGGCTCAGGTCGATATCCGCGTTGTACACCGAACGCATCCAGTCGGCCTTGCCCCAGCCGGTCAGCGCGAACAGGTACGCATCGGCGACGGTAAACGTGTCGCCCGTCAGGAAAGCGTTGCCGGCGAGTTGGCGGTCGATCCACGCGAAGCGGCCGTCGAGCTTCTGCCGCACGGGCTCGACGTACTTCCCCGCCTGCACCGCATACAGCAGCGGGATGAAGCCCTTGTGGATCTCGGTGCCGAGAAAGTTCAGCCATTCCATCAGCCGGTAGCGCGCGAGCGTGCCGTAAGCGGGCGCAAGCGCGGCTTCCGGGCGCTGGTCCGCGAGATACTGCGCGATCACCGGCCCTTCGCGCAGCATCGTGCCGTCGTCGAGTTCGAGCAGCGGTACGTAGCCGAGTTCGGTCACGTCGTAGTAATCGCGGCCGTCCTCGACGACATGCTTGCGCGCGTCGACCTTGACGATCTCGGCGTCGAATCCGCCTTCGCGCAGCACGATGCAGATCGCCTGCGAACAGCTGCCGGGAGCGTGATAGAGCTTCATCAGCTGCTCCGAGAAACCCAGCCATTGATGGCGGAAAGGAAAAGAATGCTGTTGACAGGCAGCTTCTTCCACGGGTTAAGCTCACCGGTATGATCCTTGTCTACCGCTACCGCGTGAAGTCGCTCAACGGACTGCTCAACAAGCAGAGCCGTGCGGTGAACTACGTCTGGAACTTCTGCAATGACACGCAGAAGCACGCGCTCAAGTGGAGCAAGAAGTGGCCGACGGGTTTCGACTTGAACGTGCTGACGACGGGGAGCAGCAAGGAACTCGGCATCCACTCCGGCACGATCAACGCGACGTGCGAGCAATATGCGAAGTCGCGCAGTCAGCACCGACGGCCCTACCTGCGCTATCGCGGCAGGAAATCGCTGGGCTGGGTGCCGCTGAAGGGCCGTGACCTGAAGCGCGAGGGTGACGCGTTCCGTTTCGCCGGCAACACGTTTCGCGTGTTCAACAGCCGACCGCTTCCCGAAGGCAAGATCAAGGACGGGACCAACTTTGCGCAGGATGCGCGCGGCAACTGGTTCCTGAACATCGTGATCGAGATGCCCGATGTTCAAGCCCGCCCGATCCGTTCCGGCGTCGGCATCGATCTCGGTCTGAAAGACTTCGCCATACTTTCGACCGGCGAGAAGCTGCCCAATGAACAGTTCGGTCGACGGGCGGCGGAAAAGCTGGCGAAAGCGCAACGGGCGCGAAAGCACAAGCGGCATATCGCGAAGTTGCACGCCAAGGTCGCGAATGCCCGTGCCGATTTCCAGCATAAGCTCGCGCTCGATCTGGTGCGGCGTTTCGATTACATCGCTGTCGGCGACGTATCTGCCGTCAAACTTGCCAGAACCAGGATGGCGAAGAGCGTCTACGACGCATCCTGGTCGTCCTTCCGAAACAAGCTCCGCTACAAAGCGATGGCGCACGGGGCCACGTTCGAGGAAGTCGACGAAAGCGGTTCGACCCAGTCCTGTTCGGCGTGCGGATCGAAAGACAGCACGACGCGGCCGAAAGGTATCGCGGGACTGCGAGTAAGAGAGTGGGCCTGCAGTGGATGTGGTGTCGAGCATGATCGAGATACCAACGCTGCGTTGAACATTCTCCGATGCGGACGTGCATCGCCAGTTGTGGGAATCCTCTCCCTTTAGGGAGAGGAGGACGTCAAGCGTTTCCTTCGTGAGTTGTCCATGTATCGATTCGCCGCGACGCGGGCGCTAATATCTCGCATCGGCGCAGCGCTGAGAAGACGGCAGTCGTTTGTGCCGTAGTCACAAAAAATTTACCGACCAGGATCCAGCGCGATGAAAACGAGTGCGACAGGATGTTCCGTTGAAGAAGCGATGCGCCTGCTCGGCGGCCGCTGGCGGCTGCTGCTGGTATCGTATCTGCTCGACGGGCCGCGCCGCTTCAGCGACCTGCGGCGCGACATGCCGGGCATCTCGCAGCGCATGCTGACGCTCGACCTGCGCGCGCTGGAAGACGCGGGGCTCGTGCGGCGCACCGTCTATCCGGAAGTGCCGGTGCGCGTCGAATATGATCTCACCGCGGACGGCGACCGGCTGCGGCCGGTGGTCGACGTGATGCGCGAATTCGGGTTGTGGCTGAAGGCACGCGAGGCGCAGGGCGACGCGATGCCCGACGCCGCGGCTGCGATCGAAACGACGATGCATGCTCACAAATAACCCCTTCGGCAGGAATCGATTCTCATGGAACTTCACGCTACGGTTGGCGCGGCCACGTCCGACCTCGACGACGACGAAAGCTTCGCCAACATCTACTGTCACGACGCGGAGCAGGACTATTGCTTCGCGCTGTCGCGCTTTCCGGACGACGCGCTGATCGAAGTGATGGTGCGCGACCAGCTCAACGTGCGCGTCAAGGATCTGTCGGTGCGGCTGACCGACGATACGATCGACGTCGAGATCGAGCCCGGCGTCGCCACGCGTCTCGACGGCCAGACGCGTTACGTGATCCATCTCGCGCCCGATCAGTACGATCCGGTCACGCTGCGCGCCGCGCTGAAGGAGATCTTCGTCGGCAAGAACGGCTATCGCGACGACAGTACGCGCGGCTGACCGTCGCCTGCACGCGCTCCTTCGCCACGACGTCGGCACACGCCTGTCGACGTTCATTCCCACATACTGAGCGCCCCGCGTCCCATTAATAGGGATGCCTATCCAGATGTTGACGCACGCCACACCACGGCTCTAACGTTCGCCCCAACGCCATTCGATTCGGCCGCCTCGTTCGCGAGCGCCGGCCGGCGCATAGAACACAGGAGACGACCGTGGCCCAATCCACGTCACGCACTCATGCGCACCCGCCGCAGCGGCCATCCGCGCACACCGGCGCCTCGTCCGAATCCATATCCGCCGCCCGCGCGGCCGCAGCCACGTCCTCGACCGCACCGCCGAGCCGCAAGCGGCTGCTGATCCTCGCGCTGCTGTTCGTCACGGTCGTGATCAACTATCTCGATCGCAGCAACCTGTCGATCGCGGCGCCCGAGCTGTTCAAGGCACTGCACATCGATCCGGTCCGCGCGGGCCTCGTGTTCTCCGCGTTCGGCTGGACTTATGCGCTGATGCAGATCCCGGGCGGCTGGCTCGTCGACAAGGTATCGCCGCGCGTGCTGTATGCGGTGGCGCTCGCGCTGTGGTCGGGCGCGACGCTGCTGCTCGGGTTCGCCGGCTCGTTCGTCGGGCTGATCGTGCTGCGCCTGGCGGTCGGCGCACTGGAAGCGCCGGCCTACCCGATCAACAACCGCGTGGTGACGACGTGGTTCCCGACCCGCGAGCGCGCGAGCGCGATCGGCGGCTACACGTCGGGCCAGTTCGTCGGCCTCGCGTTCCTCACGCCGGTGCTCGCGTGGCTGCAAGTACATCTCGGCTGGCACATGGTGTTCGTCGCGACCGGCCTCGCCGGCATCGCTTGGGCCGCGATCTGGTATGCGGTGTATCGCGAGCCGCGCGCGTTGCGCGGCGTCAATGCGGCCGAAATCGCGCTGATCCGCGACGGCGGCGGGCTCGTCGATCTCGAGAGCCGCATCGCGGCGCGCAGCGAGCGCACCCCGTCGACGTGGCGCGACCTCGGCGTCGTGCTCGGCCGGCGCAAGCTGTGGGGCATCTACCTCGGCCAGTTCGCGCTGAACTCGACGCTGTGGTTCTTCCTCACGTGGTTCCCGACCTACCTCGTCAAGTATCGCGGGATGGACTTCATCAAGTCGGGCTTCCTCGCGTCGCTGCCGTTCCTCGCCGCGTTCGTCGGCGTGCTCTGCTCGGGCGTGCTGTCGGACTGGCTGATGCGGCACGGCGCATCGCAGGGCTTCGCGCGCAAGCTGCCGATCATTTCGGGGCTGCTGATCTCGACCTGCATCATCGGCGCGAACTACGTGAGCGCCACCGGCTGGGCGATCGCGTTCATGACGATCGCGTTCTTCGGCAACGGCTTCGCGTCGATCACGTGGTCGCTCGTGTCGGGGCTCGCGCCCGCGCGGCTCATCGGCCTCACGGGCGGCGTGTTCAACCTGGTCGGCAACCTGTCCGCGATCGCGACGCCGATCGTGATCGGGCTGCTGGTCGACGGCGCGGACTTCTCGCGCGCGATCACCTACATCGCCGCGATTGCGCTCGCGGGCAGCCTGTCGTACGGGCTGCTCGTCGGCAAGGTGGAGCGCATCGACGCATAGACGCACCAGGGCGACACATTCACGCCGCCCTGCCGCCCACCGTCGATTCAGTCGCCGCGCCTACCTTCGGCCGCGCGCCAGTTTCTTTCGCCCATCCCGAAGTCGAGCGTCTTGCATTTGCCCATGCGTGCACCCGGCGGCAGGACGTCCCCGATCAGGTTGGGCATCGGAATCGTTCGTCGCTCGATTGAAAAAGGCGGAGGCGCAGCGACTCGTTTACACTGCCCCCGTATGCCCTCTTCGGGGTGACGCGCGACGTTTTACGGGGCGAACGGATCGACAGGACGCCTGCCGGTATTTCCCGCTGATGGCGTCCTTCTCGGCAAACGCTGGAATCCAGCCGCTTCAAGGGCCGGCTCCGCTGATGACGGGCTTGCGGTCGCCCCTTCCGATGGCAAGCCGAACACATGCTTTTTTCGTATCAATGGAACGCGCGTCATGGGCGGAACAGGCCCTTCGGAACCGCATGCTGCTCAACGTGAACCCCATCCACCGCGACGACGATCGCTTCAACGTATCGTTCAAGGCATTGGGCGAGCTGATCGAGACGGTCGGCACGCCGCACTTCGTGCCGCGCCTCACGCAACTGCTGAACGACATCGTGCCGCTCGACGTCGCACACGTCGAACGCTCGCGCGTCGACGGCACGATGCCCACCGGCTACCGTTGCGAATGGATCGGCAGCAGCGGCATCGGCGCCGCGTCCACCGAAATCTCCGACGTGATGACGCTCTACTACGAGCGCTTTCTCGACAGCGACCCGCTGTTCGCGGGGCTGCGCGGCAAGACGGGCACGATGCTCGTCGTGCGCGACATCGCGGCGATCCCGCCCGGCGAATTCCGCCAGCGGCTGTTCGACGACGTGCATATCGGGCATGAGTGCGTGCTCGCACGCGGCACGCGCTATTCGCAGCATTCGATCGCGCTGGAGCGCGGCCGCGACCGGCCGCCGTTCACGCTTGCCGAGATGAACCGCTTCCGCAACATCAGCGACATGCTGTTTCCGCTGCTCGAACTGCATGCGTCGACCACCGCCGCGCGGCGCATCGCGCACGCGACGCCCGACGTCCATCCGCTCGCGCAATTCGATGCGCGGCTCGCGGCCGACGGCGTGAAGCTGTCGAAGCGCGAATACGAAACCTGCAAGCACCTGCTCTCCGGCAAGACCGTGCCGGAAACCGCCGGGATTCTCGGCGTGCGCGTCGCGTCGGCCGAGTCGTACGTGAAACGCGCATTCGCGAAGCTCGGCGTACGCACGAAGCGCGAACTCGCCGCGTGGGGTTCGGCCATCGACGTGCTCCCCGCCGCCGGATCGCACGACGGGGGCGCACCGCCGGCCATCCCGCGCTGACCTGCGCCGCCGCGTCGGCGTCCCGGCGCAGTGAACGAAGAAACGACAAGGACGCGATACAGCGCGCATTCATCGCACCGACGATCGCATCACGGATACCATCACGTCATCGTGCCGAAGACAGGACACCGACCTATGGACCGAGCCGAACACATCAGCATCGAACCGGCGATCGCGCTTGCCGCCGACGAACTGGACGGCTGCGATTTCTCGTTCGACATCGCGTGGGAATTGAACGCGCCGTATCAGGACTTGCTCGATCTTCGCGCGCTGCCGGCGCGACGCAAGGACTACGGTTTCGATCCGGCCGGCTGGGCGAGCGAAGCGTCGGGCCGAACGGCGCTCTTTCGCGCGACGGCCGGCGAACGGCTTGCGGGGTTCGTCGCGATCGAGGAAAGCTGGAACGGCATGGCCGAGGTCGCGGAGCTGGCCGTCGATCGCCACTGTCGGCGCCAGGGTATCGGGCAGCTCCTGCTGGCGGCCGCGGAAGCGTGGGCGCGCAGCCACGGGTTCGGCTTCGTGCGGCTCGAAACGCAGGCGAACAACGTCGCGGCCTGCTCGACGTATGCGCGCGCGGGCTTCGCACTCGGCGGCCACGACCGCTTCCTGTACGCCGGTGGCGAGAACGCCGGGGAAGTCGCGCTGTTCTGGTACAAGGACCTGCGTGACGGGCAGACCGCGCGAAGCCGCACGGTCGACCCGGCATCGGTGCAGCCGGTACGCTGACGCACGGCCATCGGTCCGATCGATGCCGCGTCGTTGCCGCGTCGTTGCCGCGTTACGTGCGCGTCGCCACGATGAACAGGCGCGGAAACGGCAGCAGCACCGTGCCGTCGTCCTGCGGCGGATAACCGTTCGGCCCGGCCAGCGCGTCGCGATAGCGCGCGAGAAACGCGCGCTGTTCGGACGCGTCGAGCGCCGCGAGGAACGGCCGCAGCGCGCTGCCCTTGAACCATTCGACGACCGCATTCGCGCCGCCGCGCAGCGGGTGGTAATAGGTCGTACGCCACACGTCCACGCGCGAGCACAGCGGCGCGAGTAGCGCATGGTAATAACGCGCATCGAACCGCTCGGTGCGCGCCGCGCCTTTCAGCTTGTCGGCCCACGGCCCGGCCGCGGCGACTTCGCGCATCAGCCGGTGCGCGGGTTCGTCGAGATTGTCGGGCATCTGCACCGCGAGATGGCCGCCCGGCGCGAGCCGGCCGACGAGCATCGGGAACAGCGTGTCGTGCGCGGGCAACCATTGCAGCACCGCGTTCGACAGGATCAGGTCATAGCCGCCCGGATCGTCCCAGGCGGTGACATCGGCAACGTCGAAACGCAGCGCCGGCAGGCGCTTGCGCGCAGCCGCGATCATGTCCGCCGACGCATCGACCCCGTGGATCGTCGCGTTCGGCGCGCGTGCGATCAGCGCTTCCGTCGAATTGCCCGGCCCGCAACCGACATCGATCGCGGTGTGGATCGGCGTGTTCGGCACGGCGGCCAGCAGGTCGCGCACCGGGCGTGTCCGTTCGTCCTCGAATTGCACGTACTGGGTCGCGTATTGATCGAGCGGGGTCGTCATGATAGAGCTCCTTGTCGGCATGAGCGGCCGCCGCGCTTCCGCGCAAGGGAATGCCGCAGGCCGCCGATGCAGCGCATTCTGCGACTGCGCCCAACCTTCAGTAAAATGAATTTAATATCGTGATTGATTCAAAATTGTGATGAAGATCGATACGCTCGGTGTCCAGGCTTTCGTCGCGATCGCCGACGGCGGCAGCTTCAGGCAGGCAGCCGACACGCTGCACGTCACGCAAACAGCGATCACGCAGCGGCTGCGCAAGCTCGAAGCGTATCTCGGCGTCGCGCTGGTCGAACGCACGACGCGCCGCACCACGCTGACGGAGATCGGCCGGCGTTTCCTGCCGCAAGCGCGCCGGCTGCTGAACGAACTGTCCGATGCGCTCACCGAAATCCGCGAGACAGGCCTGAGCCAGCGCGGCGACGTCACGATCGCGTGCGTGCCGACGGTCGGCGTGCAGTACCTGCCGCGCATCCTGCGCGCGTTCTCCGGGCACCGGCCGCACGATCGCGTGAAGATTCTCGATCACGCATCGGCGTCGGTGTTGCAGGCCGTGCTGCGGCGCGAGGCGGAATTCGGCATCAGCATCGCCGGCGACCAGCACCCGGAACTCGTCAGCGTGCCGCTCACGCACGATCCTTACGTGCTCGTGTGCCGCGACGATCATCCGCTCGCGAAGCGGCGGCGCATTCGCTGGGCGGCGCTGCAGCCGCATCCGCTGATCTTCGCCGGCGAAGTGAGCGGCAATCGCGGGCTGCTCGAAGGCGCGCTGAAAACGAGCGGCGTGTCGCTGCATTCGTTCTACGAGGTGCAGCGCAGTTCGACGGCGCTCGGGCTCGTCGCGGAAGGGCTCGGCGCAGCTGTCGTGCCGAAGCTCGCGATCCAGAAGAATGCGTATCCGATGGTCCGCACGATCGAGCTCATCGAGCCGTCGGTGTCGCGCACGCTCGTGCTCGTCATGCGCCGAAACGCGCAACTGTCACCCGCGGCACGCGCGCTGTACGACATGATCGTCGAGCAGGCGGCGCCCGGGCGATGATCCGTGAGCGATGCGGGGCAATGTCGGCAACGCTCGCGGATGTCGACGCGGACGTGTGGGCTGCGTTGCTCGATGCGCATCCGCTCGCCGGATATGCCGGGGAGTAGCGGGATGCCGAAGCGGCAGCGGCCGATGCGGCGCCTGACGTGGGGTGAGCGACAGGAGATGAGGATGGTGCGCGAATTGGCGTGCGGGGTGCGACGGGCCGTTGCGGTCGGCGCGGTAGCCGCGGGTGGTTTGTGGAGTGCGCTGGCGCATGCCGGGAGCGACGGACCGTATCGCGTCATAGGTTTCAATTACACCGACCGAGGCGTCTATAGCTTCGTAGTCGATGGGTTCGGTGCCGGCAGTGTACGTGCCCGTCAATTCGGTGGCGGCGGTGGTACCGCCTGCTGCATGGAAGTACCGCCAAGCAAGAAGACTTGGCACCTCAAGGTCACATACGACCTGACGCCGGAAGAAGATGCAAAGAACCTGTCGCCGGAAATCTACGAAACGGACATCGCCGTCCCGAAGCTACCGAACAAGCGCGACGGCTACATCGAGTTTCATTTCCTGTCCGACCGCAGGATCGAAGCCAAATGGGTCGAATATCCGACAGATCAGCGCAACCCTAACAGACCGAGCAACGCGTCGTCTGCGACGAACTGAATGACAGGAACATCGGCATGCTTAATTTTCTTCGCCGCCTCATTCGCAACCCTGCCATCATCGCGGCGCTGTTGCTCGGTGGCGCGTGGTGAGTACATGCACAAACTGGAGGGTACGGACCATACCGGGTCATTAGCTTCAATCACACGGGCCGAAGCATCTACAGCTTTCAGATTGACGATTTCGGCGCAGGAGGCTCGTATGCGCACGAGCCCCAAGGAGGCGGTGGCATCGTGTGCTGCATGGATGTCCCTCGCGGGAAAAAAACTTGGCATATCAAGATTATTTATGATCTGACCAAAGACGAGGCTCAGAAAAACGTACCGAACGAAGTGTACGAAACTGACATTCCCGTTCCGCCACTACCGAACAAGCACGGCGGCTACATCGCATTTCATTTCCTGCCCGATCGAAAGATTGAGGCGCAGTGGATAGAACGTCGAATCAAGGCAAACGTTCCGAACGCAAACTAAAAATAGCGAGCGCCGCATGTCAAACGAAGCCAGTCCTGCCCAAAGCGCCGACCCGAGCCGAGCCGATTCAGCCTCCGCGGACTCCCGTGCATCACGCGCGGCGAGCGTCAGCGCGCAACTCCCCCTCGAACCGCCAAGCCCTTGTTTTCGCTGTCACCAGGAAAGCTACAGATTCCCCACGGCGCTTCGATCGGTGATCTCTCCGGCGACTGAGCATCACACTTCGGTCCGATCGGCAAACCACCCGGCCGTACGCGCGGCCGGGCCACTCACGCTCCCGCGTCGCGCGTCAGTTGTACCCGAGAATCGCCACCGCCGCGACCTCCGGCCGGTCGAGCGTATTGCCGACGAGCGACGTCATCGGCTCCTGCAGCACGGCCTGATACGACGTCACGCGCGTTTCTTCCGGCCTACCTGCGTCATCCGCGGCCGGCTCGTCGAACGCGGCATCGAAACCGCTATAGAACGCCGCTTGCTTCTGCGAAAAAGTCATCTCCACTCCTTTGCCTTGATAGGGCGTTGATGTTCTAGCTGGCCCGCTTCAACGCCGCCGCATGCACGGGCGCACCGTCATGCGCCGCCTCCGAACGCGCAAGCTGTGCACGCGTGCGTCGCGTGATGTGGATCACCGCGAACACGACCGGCGCGATCAGCAGCCCTTCCGCCAGTTCGGGATCGACCGGCAGGTTCATCACGTGCAGCGCCTTGAACGCCGCCGTCGCGAGCGACAGCACGTAGTACGAAATGGCGGCCACCGACAGCCCTTCGACCGCGTGCTGCAAATGCAGCTGGTTGCGCGCGGTGCGCTCCATGCCGGCCAGCAGCCGCGTGACGTCCTTTTCCTGCGCGAGATTCACGCGGGTGCGCAGCAGGTCGACCGCGCGCGCGATCCGCGCGGCGATCTGCTCGTGGCGCGCCCATACGCTGCGGCACGTTTCCATCGCCGGCGCGAAGCGCCGCTCCATGAATTCGGCGATCGTCGGCATCCCTTCGATACGCTCCTCGCGCAACTCCTGAATACGCGCGAGCACGAGCTTTTCGTACGCGCGCGACGCGCTGAAGCGCGCCCCCGATCCCGATAACGATTCGACCCGCACCGCGAGATGCGTGAGCTTGACGAGCAACGCCGCGTCATCGCCGTCGGCGCCGCTCGCGTCCATCCGCTGCATCAGCGCGTGCAGCGCCGCGTGGATCTCGTCGAGCTCGCGACTCATCCGGCGTGCGACCGGCAGCGCAAGCAGCGCCATCATCCGGTACGTTTCGATTTCATACAGACGCTGCAACAGCCGGCCGCCCTGCTCCTCGCGGAAATCCTCGTCGACGACGAGAAAGCGCATGAAGCCGTCGTCGCGCACGTGCCAGTCGCAGAACACCTTGCCGCCGCCGAGCACGCGGCTGCCGACGAGCGCCGGCCCGTCGATCCAGCGCCGCAGGTCGCCGCACACGCGCTGCGCGGCGTCGCCGGACAGCAGCTCCATCCGCACCGCGACGAAGCGGATGCCGGCCAGCCGTGCGAACCACGCGGCCGGAATGCCGGCGATCGCGAGATCGTCGAAATAACCGGTGTCGCGACGCGGCGCGACGAACGTGAAGGTCGAGAATTCGGTGTGACGCTCCCACTTCAGGTGCCAGCCGCATGGCGACTGCACCGCGTAGTGCGTCGCGCCTTCGTGCGGCGCGTCGATGCCCGTGTCGCGGCACAGCGCGTGCAGCAGCGTTTCGTGGATGTCGGGCTGGCCGTCCGCATAGATCGCGTAATGCGTGAGCGACACGGCTTCGGCGAGCCGCAGGAACGGCCGGGCATGCAATTCCGCGGCCAGTGCGGCGCGCAACGGATGGTCCATCATCGATTCACCACGCTTCCCTGTTCAGTCCCGCACGCCGGATCGACCGGCCGACCGCCGCGCCGCACTCGGGCGAAACGCCAGCGTGATCGCACTATGGCAGACACACAGCAACAATAAAAACGCATAATGCTGATCGTTACGTTCAGTTTTCCTGATACCGATGAAGATGCTCGATCACGACGTGCTGGCCACCGTCGTCGCCGTCGCGGAAACCGGCAACATGACCCGCGCGGCCGAGGCCGTGAACCGCTCGCAGTCGGCCGTGAGCATGCAGATCAAGAGCCTGGAGGACGCAATCGGCCGGCCGCTGTTCGTGCGCAAGCCGCGCAGCATCGTGCTGACGCGCGAGGGCGAGGTGCTGCTGGGATTCGCCAGACGAATGCTGGCGCTGCGTGACGAGGCATGGGCGGCCGTGGTGCGGCCGGAAGTGACCGGCAAGGTCGTGATCGGCGTGCCGGACGACTATGCGTCGTCGCTGCTGCCATCGGTGCTGAAGAAATTCTCCGCGACCTACCCGAAGGTCGAGATCCAGGTGATGGGGCTGCCGAGCAGCGCGCTCGCGCCGCTGATCAAGGAGGGCACCGTCGATCTCGTCTGCGGGACGCGCATCAAGGGACTCACCGGCGACTTCATCCGCCATGAGCCGATGGCGTGGGCCGCGATGACGAACGGGCCGCGCGTCTGGGAGGAACGGCCGCTGCCGATCGCGGTGTTCATGCCGGGCAGCGTCGCACGCGAGAACGCGATCCGCAGCCTCGAACGCGCGAAGGTACCGTACCGCACGTCGTATGAAAGCCCGAGCCTGCTCGGGCTGCTCAGCATGGTCGAAGCCGGCCTCGCGGTCGCGCCGCTCGCCCGCTGCGCGATCCCCGCGCAACTGTCGATGCTCGGCCGCTCGCACGGGCTGCCCGACCTGCCGCCGCTCGAGCTGATCCTCGCGCGCAGCACCAAGTCGAAACGGCCGCCGTGCGACTTCCTCGCGGAACAATTGATGGAAGACCTGCAACGGCAAACCGGGCAGACCGGCGACGCGTGAACCCGCCCGCGCCTTCTCGCCACGGTGTCACCCATGCCCGGCCGCGCGCAACGCCGCATTGACGATGCAGGCCACCGTATCGACGAGCGCTTCCAGCGTGTCGCCGTGCACGTGCCGCCCTGCCGGCGGAACGTGCTCGCCGCGCCGGCCGCCCCACTGCGAGCCGGCCGTGACCGACAGCGTCGCGCTGAACCGTTGGCCGTGCCGCCGGCCGAAGATGCCGATACGGCGCTCGGCGACGTAAGCCTGTTCGGGGAGAAACAATCGGATCTCGACCGCCACCTGGTCGGGGTCGGCCGCACGCGCGTCCGCATCGAACGCCGGTGCGAATGCCTTGACGATGTGGAACGTCACGTGGGAATCCCACGCGGCGAGCGGTCCGCCGACCGCATCGACGCGTTCGGCGTCGACCGACCAATGGTGGCGCTCGGGCACGCGAATCGCCTGACGCAACAACACGTCCGCCGCGCGAACCGTCACCATCAACTGCCGGGCAAGCTGCCCGCCCGACGGCAACGCCGCGGTATGCGCACGACGGGCAGCCGGGCGCGCAATACGCACTTCGTCCGTAAGGTACATGGGCCCTCCCTGTTCATGGATCGCGCCGCGTTCGACGCAGCGCACAAACGGCCGTCGTCGCCAGCCGGCGGACAACCCGGTGCCGGCGAATCGGCAGCAGATTAGCGAAGCAATTGCCGTTCCCGCTTCAGCGGGCGGTGGCCCGGACGCACATGCGGCGCGCGACCGGCGGCCGGCGACATCGAACGCGGGAACGGGATGAATGACGGTCATGGCGCGGACGGAGGCCGTCTCCGCTGTTCGGCACGTGCCCAGCTTAGAAGAGACCCTATCAACGCCGTGCAAAAAAACGCCTCAGTCGTGCAAAAAACGGCATACAGCGCCGGGATCGCGCCCCGCACGTCGTGCTTGCGGCGCCGGGGCAATCACATCGACGCCCGCTCAGCCGTTTGGCGGACTCGGCCCGCCGGGTTCACGGCGATATGCCGGGCGCTTTCCACTCGTCGCCTGCAGCCATGACCGTCCGGCGATGAGCGTGTGATCGACATGGGCCACCTGAACCGGTGAAGGTCGCACGCGTCCCCGTCAACCATGACAGGTCGACAGCAGGCGATCCGTCGATACACTGTGAGCCATCCCGACGGCGGCGATCTCCCTCGTCATCGATGCCTGCCCTCGCTTCGAGTGCGCACGAGCCTTCCGCTTCCCGTCCACCCCGCACACCTTCCGCACTTTCCAAGGAACTGCACTTGAAACACTGGCGCGACACGCTGTTCGTCTTCGCCGGCCTCCTGGCCGCCGCGTCCTCTCACGCCCATCCCGTCTGCACCGTCGTCGCCGACGCGGCCACCGGCAAGGTGCTCGTGCAGCACGGCGACTGCACGATCCGCGTGACGCCGGCATCGACGTTCAAGGTCGCAATCAGCCTGATGGGCTTCGACGCCGGCGTGCTGAAGGACGAGCACACGCCCACGCTCGACTTCCACGCCGGCTACCCCGACTGGGGCGGTGCACCGTGGCGCGAACCGACCGACCCGGCGCGCTGGATGAAGCTGTCGATCTTCTGGTATTCGGAGCAGGTCACGCAGGCGCTCGGGCAGGCGCGCTTCCAGCAGTACACGAGCGCGTTCGGCTACGGCAACGCCGACGTCACCAGCCCGCAGGGCGAACTCCCCGGCGTGATGGGCGCATGGGTCAATTCGTCGCTACGGATCGCGCCGCTCGAACAGGTCGCGTTCATGCGCAAGATCGTGCAGCGGACACTGCCCGTCAGCGCACACGCATACGACATGACCGAGCGCATCACGCGGATCGACGCGCAACCGGGCGGCTGGACCGTGCATGGCAAGACCGGCACCGGCTCCCCGGGCATCCAGTACGACGCTGCACACGCGTACGGCTGGTTCGTCGGCTGGGCGACGAAGGGGTCGCGCACGCTGGTGTTCGCGAACCTGATCCAGGACGACGAGCGGCAAACGCCCAATGCCGGCCTGCGCTCGCGCGACACGTTCCTCGCGGCGCTGCCGACGCTCGCCGAATCCGTCCGGCCGCAATGAGCGCCGCCCCGCGCAACGCCCGCATCGACCTGCTGCGCGGCATCTCGATCCTGCTCGTCCTGCTGCATCACTTCAACATCGCGTATCCGCTGCGCGACACCGCGCTCGCGCGCATGCTCGGCTGGGACACGATCCATGCGATCGTGCGCAACGGCAACTACGGCGTGACGATGTTCTTCACGATCTCGGGCTACCTGATCACGTCGAATGCGCGCCGGCGCTGGGGCAGCCTCGGCGCGCTCGACGTGCGTGCGTTCTACGTGTCGCGCATTGCACGCATCGTCCCGTGCCTGCTTCTGCTGCTCGCGCTCGTCAACGGCCTCGCGGCGGCCGGCGTGCCGATCTTCACGAACCATGCGCCGCAGGGCATCGCCGTGTCGTACTGGCTCGTGAATCTAGCGTCGCTCACGTTCTGGATGAACGTGTTGATCGGCGCATACGGATGGGTCAACTACGCGCTCGGCGTGTTGTGGTCGCTGTCGGTCGAAGAGGTGTTCTACCTGTCGTTTCCGCTGCTGTGCATCGCGCTGCGTCGCGACACGCGGCTGTTCGCGTTCTGGCTGCTGATTGCGTCGATCGGTCCCGTGTACCGCTACACGCATCCAGGCGACGAAGGCGGCTTCCTGTACGCGTACTTCGCGTGCTTCGACGGCATCGCGATCGGCTGCTGCACCGCGCTGCTCGCCGAACGCGCGCGCTGGCAGCGACTCGCGGCCGCGCCTGTGCAATGGCTCGCGGCAACCGCGATGACGGCGCTCTATCTCGCGTGGCCGATCGCGGAAAGCCACGTGCTCGGCGTATCCGCGATGGCGCTCGGCACGGCCGTGCTGCTGATCGGCGCGCATGCCGAACACGCGCCCGCTCACGGCCGCCTGGTCGCGCCGCTGCGCTGGAGCGGCCGGCTCAGCTACGAGCTGTATCTGTTCCATCTGGTCGTGCTCGGCGCGCTGCGCACGTTCTAGCCGCCGTCTGCCACGCATGGCGACGACAAGCTGGCGCTGCTCGTCGCGTACCTGGCGCTGTCGGCAGCATTGAGTGCGGTCATCGCACGCGGCTATGCGACGCCGCTCGACCGCTTCATCAAGCGGGTTGCGTCGCGGCCTGCGGTGCAGGTGACGGACCGCGCGCGCGTCTAGCTTCTCCGGGTGGCGGCGAGCAAAGCAGAAGCCGGCCGCGGTCAGCCGGCGTAGGCGGCGCAACGCACGGTCACGATACGCGCGGGCGGCAGATTGGCCCAGACGATCCGGCTGCCGCTGGCAACAAATGCCGAATCGCCGAGCGGATGGCGGCCGGGCGGCCGCAAGTCGTACGTGAACTGGATCATCACGCCCGCGGCCGACAGCACGCGATGACATTGACCGACGATCGCCGTCACGTCCTCACGCGGCAGCGTGCGCAGCGGCAGGCACGACACGATCGCGTCGACCGTGGCGCCCGGCGGCAACAGCCGCTCGAGCTGCCGCGCGTCGCCCGACACGATCGAGATACCGGGAAAGCGTCGCCGCAGATGCCGCACGAACGCCGGCGAGCGTTCGACCACGACGAGGCGCTGCGGCGCGACGCCGCGCTCGAGCAACGCCGCGGTGATCGCGCCGGTGCCGCCGCCGAGCTCGACGACCAGCCCGTCGCCGTCCGGCACCGCGTCGGCCATCTCGCGCGCCAGATGCCGCGAACTCGGGCACAACGCGCCCACCGCGGCCGGCCGGCCGACCCACTCGCGCACGAACAGTGCCGAGACACGCCACGCGTTCGGCCACATCATCGGCGGGCCTCCAGCGCTTGCGCGGTCAGCGGCGGCGTGCCGACGACTGCGCGGGACTGGGCTACGGCGACACGGGCAAGGTTCATGCGCATCCTCCTGGGCGAATCGGTCCGCCGCAGGACGCGCGACGGTCAATCGATTCTAGGAAACGCAAACTTAAGGTGACGTGAAGATTGACCCTGATTTGCCTGACCAATTCGTGCCGGATCAGCCCCCTTCGATTCACGATCTGCGATCGACGTGGTGCTGCAAGTACGCGGGATAACGCTTGCTGACGATCCGGATCGGCCGCAGCGCCGTCCGATCGCGGCGTCCGTCCGGGCCAACCTAAATGGGGTCAGGACTCCGGCGCGCGATGTCCGTCGCCCGCGAACCGCCGTCCGCCCCGCCGCGTTGAGGCGGTTCGTCGAAACCGTGCGCGAGTGGGCGGCACGGCCCGGGCCGCGCGCCATGCTCGCTGCACGGCGCGCGACATGCCATCACCGCAGGTTGGTTCTCGCGAGCTCGACGATCTCGTCGCCGCGCCCGCTGAGGATCGCCCGCAGCATGAACAGGCTGAAGCCCTTCGCATGCGCGAGCTCGATCTTCGGCGGCATCGCGAGCTCGTACTTCGACGTGACGACGTCGACCACCGCCGGCCCGTCATGCGCGAACGCCGTGCGCAACGCGTGCTCGACGTTCTCCGAATGTTCGACGCGCACGCTGAAGACACCGGCGCCCTTCGCGATCGCCGCGAAGTCGGTCGGGCTCAGGTCGACGTTCGTGTCGAGATAGCCGGCCGCCTTCAGCTCCATCGACACGAAGCCGAGCAGGCTGTTGTTGAACACGACGATCTTGATCGGCAGCTTGAGCTGGCGCGCGCTCAGCAGATCGCCGAGCAGCATCGACAACCCGCCGTCGCCCGACAACGACACGACCTGCCGCCCCGGATGCGCGCCCTGCGCGCCGAGCGCCTGCGGCATCGCATTCGCCATCGACCCGTGGTTGAACGAGCCGTGCAATTGCCGCTTGCCGTTCATCGTCAGGTAGCGCGCGGCCCATAGCGTCGGCGTGCCGACGTCGGCCGTGAAGATCGCATCCTCCGCCGCGACTTCGTCGACGATCTTCGTCAGATACTGCGGATGAATCGCGCGGCCCGGCGGCTCGGCCACCGCGAGATCGTCGAGCCCCTTGCGCGCGGCCGCGTAGTGCTTCAGCGCATTCTCGAGGAAGCGCCGCTGCGTCTTGCGCGTGAGCCGCGGCAGCAGCGCCGCGATCGTTTCCTTCACGGTGCCGACGAGCCCGAGCGCGAGCGGTGCGCGATGGCCGAGCTGCGAGCCCTTCCAGTCGATCTGCGCGATCTTCGCATTCGTCGGATAAAACGGCCGGTACGGGAAATCCGTGCCGAGCATCAGCAGCGTGTCGCACGATTCCATCGCGTGATAGCCGGAGCTGAAACCGATCAGCCCCGTCATCCCGACGTCGAACGGGTTGTCCCATTCGACGAACTGCTTGCCGCGCAGCGCATGCACGACCGGCGCGCCGAGCGTGTCGGCCAGCGCGACCACTTCGTCGTGCGCGCCCTGCGTGCCGCTGCCGCACAGCAGCGTGACCGCGTCGGACCCGTTGAGCAGCGCCGCGAGCCGGTCGAGATCGGCATCGGCCGGCAGGATCGACGGCGGCGCCGATTCACTCCACGCCGGCGCTTCGTCGGGGCCGTCGCCCAGCGCGATGTCGCCCGGCAGCACGATCACAGCGACCCCGCGCTCGTCGATCGCGGTGCGCATCGCCCGCGCCAGCACGCGCGGGAACTGCGACGCGTTCGTCACGAGCTCGGCGAAGTGGCTGCACTCGCGGAACAGTTCCTGCGGATGGGTTTCCTGGAAGTAGCCGAGGCCGATCTCCGTCGACGGAATGTGCGCGGCGATCGCGAGCACCGGCTGGTGATTGCGGTGGCAGTCGTACAGCCCGTTGATCAGGTGCAGGTTGCCGGGGCCGCAGCTGCCCGCGCACACCGCGAGCCGCCCGGTCGACGCCGCATCCGCGCCGGCCGCGAACGCCGCGCTTTCCTCGTGCCGCGTATGCATCCAGCGGATCGAGCCGATCTGGCTCAGGCTGAACGACAGGCCGTTCAGGCTGTCGCCCGTCACGCCCCAGATGCGCTCGACGCCCGCTGCCGCCAGCGTCTTCGCCAGGTATTCCGCCATCGTCTGTCTTGCCATGATGTCCTCGCTCGTTGATCGGTCGTCACACGATTGATCCGGCGCCGGCGCTGCTGCCTTCGCCAATGACGGGACGAGCATACGCGATCGCGCCGAATGGCGTCGTGACGATGCAAGCGGCTTGCGCGACAACGCAGCCGTGCCCGTCCGCGCCGCCGGGCCGCCCTTTCCGCGAGATGGGGCAAGCGTCGCCGCTGCCCGCGGTGCCTGCACTACACCGGCAGCGCGTGCAGACGCGCGAACAGATCACGCGTATCGCGCGGCACACGGCCGAACGGGTCGCGCTGGAGCGCGATATCGACGAGAAGGACGTCGTGCTCGACACGCGTTATGGCGGGCCCGAATACGGTCTGCCGAGCGACGGCACGCTGGACGCGATTCGGCTGTGCGCACGGCTGGAAGGCATGCTGACCGATCCCGTCTACGAAGGGAAATCGATGCACGGGATGATCGACAAGGTGCGTCGCGGGGAATTCGAGCCGGGGTCGAAGGTGCTGTATGCGCATCTCGGCGGGGTGCCGGCGTTGAGCGCTTATAGCGGGATTTTCCGGGTGGGTTGATTTCGCACCGCGCCCGACCGGCGAGGCACGCGGGAGTCGGTGTCGCCTCGCCCGGACGCAGCCTACCGCAATACCTCCATCTCGATGTCGCCGTAATACATCGTCCGGTCGGTCACGTCGGAGGGGCGCGTCTTCCACCACCATTTGTAGAGACCGAGCTTGAAGTAAGCCTGACGTTCGTTCGGAAACGCGTTGGGTACGCCCGCCGCATGCACGACGCGTTCGCCGTTCCGAAACACCTCGGTCAGCGCATCGATTCCACGATCGTCCGGGTGATACCGCAGCACCCATCGGACCGATCGTCCCCTGTCCGCCGACGGATCGCCGAACGCAAACGACCGGCTCGGCGTGCCCGGTGCGCCGCGTACATCGACTTCGTATTTCCCGGCGTTCAGCAGCAACGCGAATGGCGGTGATCCGTCGTTTCTGCCCTGATGCAACTGCGCGATGAGTTCCGGCTGTCGAGCATCGAACCGGTAGTCGGCGGGAATCACCGTCGACCAGCGCACTTCGTAGTCGCGTCCGTTGACGAAACGAAACACCGGGAAGAAGCTGATCTCCGAACGCGGCGTCCCGCTCGCCACGTCGCTGAAGTTCTGCGAGCGGCTCATCGTCACCCTCAACAGCGTGCCGTGGATTCCGGGAATGCCGCCGGTCGCGATGTTCTGCGGCGCCGGCGCCTGCAGACCAAGCTGCGAATCGATGCCGCGCCCCCAGTCCGATCGATAGAAATGCGTTTCCTCAGACGAGCCGCCGTGCGGGTCCGCCTGACACGCCGATGCGACAAGGCATGCGGCAAGCACGGCTCTACTGCGCATTGACCGCTCTCTTTCGTCGAAACAACCGCGACACATACGCGCCCGCGAGCATCGCCAGGAACCGGCTGTTGGTCGACAGATAGCGCTTCCACATCCGCCCCGGCTCCTGGATCACGCGGAACGCCCATTCGAGGCCGCTGCGCTGCATCCACGGCGGCGCCCGCTTCACCTTCCCCGCTACCACGTCGAACGTCCCGCCCACGCCCATCACGAAATCGACGCCCAACTGCGCTTTCCAGTGATTGATGAAATTCTCCTTGCGCGGCGACGTGATCGCGACGAACAGCATTCGCGCGCCCGAGCGGCGGATGTCGTCGACGACCGTCCGTTCATCGTCCCAGAAATAGCCGTGGTGATATCCCGCGATCAGCAGCCGCGGATAGCGCGCGGCCGCCACCGCAACCACCCGTTCGACGACTTCCTGCGTCGCGCCGAGCAGATAGACCGGCAGCCCTTTCGCGTCGGCCAGCGCCAGCAACCGGTGGAACAGATCCACGCCCGCGACGCGCTCCGGCACCGGGATACCGAGCAGCCGCGCCCCCCAGACGACGCCCATGCCGTCGACGTTGACGATGTCGCATGCGCGAACCGACGCGGCAAGCGCCGCGTCGCGCTGCAGACGGACGACCTTCGCGACGTTGACGACCACGTGCTGCGTGAATTCACGCTTGTCGACTCTCGCACCGATCCAGTCCACCGTCTCGTCCATCGACATCAGATGGATCGGGCATGAAAAGAATTCGGCGCGGTTCATTGCATGGCCTCGTTATCGCGTTTGTCGGTATCCGGCCTCGCGCGGGCGAATCGCGGCGGCCGGCAAAGCGACGCATACAGCGCCTGCAACTTCGCGGACACATCGGCGGAGAAGTACCCGAGCGCCGCAAGCCGCTCGCGACCGTTGGATCGCGTACCGGCCTTCAGCACATCCGCAAGCTCGTTCGTGAGCCGCCCCGCGTCGTGGTCGAACACGACCATGCCGGGCGACACGCCGTCGAGCAGGTGTCGCACGTTGCCGACATCGACCGATACGACCGGCAGATTGACCGCCATCGCCTCCTTGACCGATTGCGGCGATCCTTCGCGGGTCGACGTCATCAGCAGACACGCGGCACGCGCCAGCAGGTCGCGCACCTCGCTGCGATCGAGACCGTCGATATGCCGCTCCTGCACCCGGATGCCATGCTGGTCCGACAGTTGCCGCAGCACCCGCGCAAACAGCGGATAGTTCTTTTCCGTGCGCTGTGCGGAAGATGGAAACACGACGATCGGCAACGCGGATTCAGCACGTGCATCGTCGCGATGCTCGAAAAAAATCGTCTCGTCGACCGCGCACGGAATCGTCTCGCAGCGCCGGCGCGGCCGGCTCAACCGCGACGAAATGTCAGTACTCACGCCGATGCACGCATGCGCGAAGCAAGCCATCGTTTTCGACACCGCCCGCATCCACATCGGGCCGAGAATGTCGGTGCCGTGGAACGTGATGACGACTCGCGCTCGCGTAAGCAGGCGGACCAGCGGCGCCGAGCACGCGCTCAGGCCGAAGTGGTAATGCACGATGTCGTATCGTCCCGCGCGCGCCGCCTTCCAGACCTGCCCGATCGACCGCAGGTACTCGCCCTTGTCGCGATACCCTTCGACGACGAGCACGTCGACCGTGCAAGCGCCCGAACGCCGGAGCGCCTCGACCTGCTCGGTCACGAACACGCCTTGCCACGGGCTCGCGCGATTGCTGCCGAGATACATGTTCGTGACGACGAGAATTTTCATGAGCGAACCTCCACCGCACCATGGCGGGACGCGTGGCCGGCTCCCGGCCGCCCCCACGAGAACGCGTACATGGCCAGTAGTGCGGAAAATACGTAAGACGGCGACACGAACGCCATCGAGAAGATATTGTCGAAGCAGAACGCACCGACGATGTAGAACCAGACGGTCGGCTTGAGCCGCGCCTGTCCGTAAGCCACCACGAACACGAGCCACGCGATCGCGCCGAACACGCCCATCTCGACGAACAGGTGCGGATAGAACGTGTCGGTGGTCTTCAACAGCCCGTCGAGCCCGTACCAGTCGAAGTGATAAAGCGGGTACAGCGGCGACGAGAATTTCACCGAGGCCGGGCCGCCGAAGCTGCCCAGTCCCTCGCCGAGCAGATTGCCGTTACGGATCGACTCGAACATCACACGATAGGATTCGGCGCGCGCCGAGTTGCCCGCGACGACATAGAACAGGATCTTCGCCATGCCGACCTTCAACAGCGAATCGAGCACACCGATCGCCATCAGCACGAGCATCGCGCCCGCCATGCCGGCCACGGCCAGCCAGGCGCGCACGTCCCTGACGTTCCTCACGAACGGATAGAACGGCAGCACCGCGAACAGCTTGAACGAGAAGCCGAGCAACCCGAAGAACAGGAAGCCCCACGACGCGATCGCCGCGCGGCGGCTCGACCAGTACCAGCGGCACAGCAGGAATGCGCAGAGATTGATGAAACTGAACTCCGAGAAGAACCCCATCCATCCCTGTGCGCGCAGGAACAGTCCGGAGTCGATCCGGACCGGCATGAACAGCGGCAGCCCGGTCGCGTACGAAGCGTAGAAGTACAACTGAAACAGATCGTTGCTGACCACCACGCCGATGAACGTCTTGACCAGCACGTCGAGTCGGTCGCGGTACGGGAAGATCGCCACCGTGATCGCGACCGGAAAGAGGAAGCGGATGAGTTCCTCGATCCCCGCAGCCGTGTTGAACGACAGCAGCATCCCGATGCAGAGCGACACCGCGACGGGTAGCGCGACGACGGCCAGCCGGTGAAAGCGCGGACGCAACAGGATCGCCGCGAACACCAGCGCGAACGCGCCCATCTTGACGATCTGCGAGCGATCGTCGTCGAGCGTGAGCAGCGTATCGCTGACGCAGAAGACGAAATACGCCAGCGCCAGCAGGCCGGCGCCCAGGTCGGCGACCCGTGAGCGGCGACCCGTCATCGCCGGCGCTCGAATCGCGATGTTCATGAGCGCACACCCGACGCGACCGGAACGTCGACTGCCCGGATCGATGCCGCGTACGCCGAACACACCCGCCGCGCGTGCAAGACCACGATCCCGTTGCGGATCAGCGTGACAACCACGGCCGACGCGAGCATGCAGAAGAAACCGGCTTCGCCGCCGATCGCGACGCTACCGCCGAGCAACGCGATGAACAGCGTCGACGTACCGATGTTGATCCGCGCGGTGACGGCGCTCTTCTCGAACGCCATCATCACGTTGCTGCCGACGACGCCGAGCACGCCGGCCGCGCACTGAATCGCCAGCAATGCGCCGCCCGCGAGCGCCCTATACGCGCCGTCGTCGAGCCCGTGGCGATAAGTCAACCCCGCCACCAGCGCCAGATTCACCACCAGCACGACCAGATTCGACAGATCGATGTTCCGCCGCATCGCATTCAGCGTCATATCGAGCGGCGCCTTGTCCTTCTTCCGCTTCACGAGATCGGGCAACTGCGCGATCGAGATCGCGCGCGGCAGCAGGTTGCCGACCGCGGTCACCGACGCGAACAGCGATAGCATCCCCGCGAACGACGCGCCGCACATTGCCTTGGCCGCCGGCACGGTCACCAGCGCGATGCCGCCGGACAGGAAATTGGTCAACCCGAACTGCAGCCCCTTGATGTCGACACGCATCGTGAGCGCGCCACGCGCCGGCGCGCCGATCACGACGAACATCGCGACGGCCACCGCGATCAGCGAGAGCGCGAGACACAGTGACGCGGAATAACCGTGGCGCGTACCGACCTGGAGCATCGCGCACGAGCCGCCGATCAGCAGGCAATCGAACGCGATCGTGATCCGGTAGCGGCGGGTCGACACGAAGAAATGCCGCGCGAGCTGATACACGGTCCAGCCCCACATCAGCGCGATCACGCCGCCGAAATCGAACGCGACGAGACCGGTCGCGAACACCAGCACGCACGCGAGCGTCGCGGCCAACGCCGTCCATCCCGCCATCGACACCAGCGAATAGAACGCATCGCGTGCCGCCTGCCGCCCGTCGCTGGCCGGCACGCGCACCAGGATCAGCGTCGCCCAGCCGATGGCCGTGAAGAAGCCGATCATCTGCGCGATCGCCATGTTGGACGCCGCATGCCCGAGTTCGTCAAGCGAATAGATCCGCTGGATGACCCAGAACGTCAGCACGCGATACAGGCCGGGCGCGCCCGTACAGACGAGCGCCTCGAGACGGCCCAGCAGCTTTCCGGCATCGGCGTTCCGCATCATGACTTTTCGCATCCTGCCCGTTACACGCGCGCCAGCACGCCGCGCGTGTCGATCACGACCTTGGTCTGCAGCCGCACCGGGTCCATGCGACGGAACGGCGCGTGATCGACGAGGATGACGATCACGTCGGCTTCGGCGAGCGCGGTATGCAGATCGCACAGCCGCGCCTTCGCGTCGAGCGACGCCGGCAACGCGTCGACGTTCGGCTCGACGACGAGCAGCGTCGCGTCGGCATGCTCGGCCAGCGCCTCGACGATCTCCATCGCCGGGCTCTCGCGCAAATCGTCGATATCGGCCTTGAACGCGAGGCCGAGACACGCGATCACCGGCTCCCGGAACCGGCTCGCCGCGTGACGCACGCGCTCGATCACGAAATGCGGCTTGTCGTCGTTCACGTGGCGCGCGGTGCGGATCAGCCGCGCATGCTCCGGCGCCGAATCGACGATGAACCACGGATCGACCGCGATGCAATGTCCGCCGACGCCCGGCCCCGGCTGGAGCACGCTGACGCGCGGATGGCGGTTCGCCAGCCGGATCAGCTCCCACACGTTGATGTCGAGCTGGTCGCAGATCACCGACAGCTCGTTCGCGAACGCGATGTTCACGTCGCGGAACGAATTCTCGGTGAGCTTGCACATCTCGGCCGTGCGCGCATCGGTCAGGATGCACTCGCCGCGCACGAACACCGCATATAGCTCCTGCGCCCGCGTGCCGCATTTACGCGTCATCCCGCCGATCACGCGGTCGTTCTCCACGAGTTCGCGCACGACATGGCCGGGCAGCACACGCTCGGGGCAATGCGCGACACGGATGTCCGAGCGCTCGCCGCGCTGCTGCGGAAACGTCAGGTCCGGGCGTTGCGCCGCGAGCCACGCCGCCATCCGCTCGGTCGCGCCGACCGGCGAAGTCGACTCCAGCACGACCAGGTCGCCCTTCTTCAACACCGGCGCGATCGACCGGCATGCGGCCTCGATGTAGCTCAGGTCCGGCTTGTTGCCGTCGGTAAACGGCGTCGGCACCGCGATCAGGAACGCATCGGCCGGCTCGGGCGTCGTCGTGGCACGCAGGTGACCCTGCGTCACGGCCGCATGCACGAGCATGTCGAGTTCAGGTTCGACGATGTGGATCTGGCCGCGATTGATCGTATCGACGGCGCGCTGCGACACGTCGACGCCGATCACGCTTTTACGACGCGCGGCAAAGGCCGCCGCGGTGGGTAGGCCGATATAGCCCAGCCCGATGACGGAAACGGTTTCGAATGACATGAATGGGGTTCTCCATACGTCGGGGATTCAGCAGGGCACGCCGGCCAGATACGCCGGCCCCTGCGTCAGGACGGGCGGCGACACGAGCAGATCGGCAATCCGCACGCTCGCGCGGCCGTCGCCATACGGGTTGTGCGCGCGGCTCATCGCGCGATAGGCGCTGCCGTCTTCCCACAGCTCGACCACCGCGCCGACCAGACGCTCGACCTCGGTGCCGACGAGCCGAACCGTGCCGGCCGCGACGGCTTCCGGCCGCTCGGTGGTGTCGCGCATCACGAGCACCGGCTTGCCGAGCGACGGCGCCTCTTCCTGGATGCCGCCCGAGTCGGTCAGGATCAGCCATGCGCGGCTCATCAGATAGACGAACGGCAAATACTCCTGCGGCTCGATCAGCATCACGTTGCCGATATCGCCGAGCAGCCGCGTGACGGGTTCGCGCACGTTCGGGTTCAAGTGCATCGGATAGACGATCCGGCAGTCCGGGTAGCGCTTCGCGATGATCGCGATCGCCTCGCAAATCTGCTCGAAACCGCGGCCGAAGTTCTCGCGGCGGTGGCCGGTCACGAGAATCATCCGCTGTACGTCGTCGACGAACGGGAACCGCGCCTGCATCTGCCGCACCAGCACCCGGTCGTGCGTCAGGCGCCGAGTGATCGTCAACAACGCGTCGATCACCGTGTTGCCTGTCACGTGGATGCGGCCCGCATCGACGCCTTCGGCCAGCAGGTTCGCGCGCGACGTCTCGGTCGGCGCGAAATGATGCAGCGCGAGCGCGCCCGTCACCCGGCGGTTCGCCTCCTCCGGCCACGGCGAATACAGGTTGCCGGTGCGCAGGCCGGCCTCCACGTGACCGACCGGAACGCGCCGGTAGTAGGCCGCGAGCGTCGCCCCGAGCGTCGTCGTCGTATCGCCGTGCACGAGCACGAGATCGGGCCGGAACGATTCCAGCACCGGATCGAGCGCGTTGAGGATGTGCCCGGTGAGACCGCCGAGCGTCTGCCCCGCGCGCATCAGGTCGAGATCGAACTCCGGCACGATGTCGAACAGGTCGAGTACCTGATCGAGCATCTGGCGATGCTGGGCCGTCACGCAGACGCCGCAGCGCACGCCTTCCCGGGCCCGCAGCGCATGGACGAGCGGCGCCATCTTGATGGCTTCCGGGCGTGTGCCGAACGTAACGAGGATGTTTTCGTGGCGATGGGTCATCGGAATCTCCGTCCGCGGGCCGCGCGATCCGCGGCGGTATGCGAATCGGCGCCATCGTAGACGTAAGCACCGTAGTTGCCGTACTGCGCGGAGCGCAGCCCTGGTCGAAAGCCATTGAGTACGACGGCGGTCATGCGCGCGCCGACGCGTTCGATCCGTTTCGCCGATTCGAGCAGTTCGCCGGCGGTGGTCACACCGGCGCGCGCGGCGAGCAGGATCGTGTCCGCGTGCGCGGCCAGCACGACGGCGTCCGTCACGGGCAGCAGCGGCGGCGCGTCGATCAGCACCACGTCGTACTCGCGCGCCACCTGCGTCAACACCGCGGCCAGACGATCCGACGACAGCAGCTCGACGGGCAGGTCGACGCGCGGGCCGGTCGGCAGCAGGTCGACGTTCGGCGCGACGTCGCGCACGATCGCGTCGGCCGCGGTCACGCCGCCGCGCAGCACCGTGGACAAACCGACATCCGGCCGCTTGCCGAAGCGCCTGGCCAGCTCGCCGCGACGCAGGTCGGCATCGAGCAACAGCACACGCTTGCCCGACTGCCCGAGCAACGCGGCGACGTTGGCCGACACGAACGACTTCCCGATGGCTGCGGACGGGCCCGTGATCAGCACGCGGTTACCCTCGGGCCAGTCTGTCAACTGGAACCGCAGCGCCGTGCACAGGCTGCGCAGCGCCTCGACCGCGGGTTCGTTCGGTCGCGCAAGCGACAGGATCGAGGCCTCGGCGCCCGCCGCGTCACGCCGCACGAGCCGGCTTTGCGCCGCGCTATGCGGAATCGTCGCCATCACGTTCAGATCGGTGTCCCGCTCGATTTCGGCCGGATCGGCGATGCCGCCGAACAGCACCGCACGACCGATGACGGCGCCGGTGCCGAGCATGAGGCCCACCAGCGCGGCAATCACCGTGACGAGCGCCGGCCTTGGCCGCACGGGTTCGTCCGGCACGATGGCGCGATCGATCACGCGCACGTTGCCGATCTTGCTCGCGGTCGCGACGCGAAGCTGCTGGATGCTGTTCAGCAAGCCGACGTAGATCTCGGTCTGCACGGTGACGTCGCGCCGCAGGCGCACGACGTTGCGCTGTGCGTCCGGCAAGCGCCGGATCGTGTCGTTGACCGCGTCGATCCGCGCGTTGGCTGCCGCGATCTGCCGGTCGAGCGCCGCGAGTTCCGGATGCGCGGGCGTCAACGTCGACGCGAGCGCCAGCCGCTTCTGTTCGAGCTCGAACAACGACGTCTGTACGGCCGTCGACTGCGTCAGCATCGCCTTCGCCTGCTCGGTCAGGTCGACGATTTCATGGCGGGCCTGGTATGCGTTGAGGCGATCCTCGGCCGCGCGCAACCGTTGCTCCACCATCGGCACCTGATCGCTCAGGAACGCCAGCGACTTCTCCGCGGTCGCCGCCTTGCGGTTCGCGTTCTGCCGCACGTAGTTGTCGGCGATCGCATTCAGCACGGCTGCCGCACGCACCGGATCATGGCTTTCATACGACACGCCGATCACGCCGGACTGATCCTTGCCGCGGTTCGCGATGCCCAGCTTCTTCTGCAGTTGGGTGAGCACCACCTGTTTCGATTCGGCCGTTACGATGAACTGCGCGCCTGCCGCAGCGTCGATGCCGGCGACCTGCAGCGTCACGTCGCCCGCGGCCGTCTTCACGTGCAGCGGCGTGCCGGTCTTGCCTTCGGCGTCACGATCGAGATCGGCGCCGGACAGCCGATAGCGCCCATCACCCAGCGACGTCACGACGAACGCATGTTCGTAAAAGTCGCGCGGTACGTCGAACGCGGCCACGTCGATACGCTCCTGGCCCCACACGAACCCGCCGACGCCGAACAATCCCGGCGTCGACAGCCCGCGATTGAAGCGCGCGACCGCAGCCCCGATCACCGGCACGCGGCGCGGCCGCGCGTCGAGATACAGGCGCTGGCTGTCGACCACCGACTCGACCACGAGCCGCGAGCGAAGGATTTCCATTTCGCCGTCGTCGGTCGATTTCACGTCGAACAGCGCGCCGAGGCCGCCGACGAGCCCGCCTTCCGCCATGCTGCGCAGGTCGGAGCCGCCGTTTTCCACCTGCACGACAATATCCGTCTTGTAGACCGGCTTCGCGACGAGTGCATACGCGGCGCCCAACGCGGCGCACGCCGCCGTGACCGCGACGATGCGGCCCGCGTGCGCGATCAGCACGTCGAGGATGCCCCGCACGTCGATCTCGTCGGCGTCGCGCGGAAAGGGGTGGCGTTGATTCGATAAGTTCATGTCAGGTTCATTGCGTGTTTTGCGGCCTATCCGCGCCGGAGCCGGGGTGGCCAGCCCGGCTTGTGTCCAGGTTCGCGATACGCGCGGCCCAATCGGTGGCGCCGTGCTCGATCAACGTCATCGCGTAGTCGTAGACATGCCGGCTGCGCCGGTACGGATCCGGTACGTCGGCTCGATACCGCTCGGCGAGGCGATACACGCGGCCGCGCACCATCGGGTAAGCCCGCTCGATCAGATGACGATGCGCAAGCTCCATCACGAGAATCACGTCGGCCGATCGGCAGACGCGCTCGTCGACCCGCTGGGACCGATGTGCGGACACGTCGAGGCCGCGTGCGATCAACAGCTCGTTCATCACCGGATCGATCGCCGTCCCGCTGGTCGCGGCGATGCCGGCCGACTCGATCGTGCGCCCCGGCAACGCGCGCTCCAGCAGCGCCTGCGCGGCCGGGCTTCGGCATACGTTGCCGGTACATACCACCAGGACCCGTTTCATCATTTCGTGACGATCGCGGCAGTCAGGCCGGCATTGACGGCCGGCAGCAGTTGCGCGAGCACGCGGCCGAAGCGCGCGAGCTTCGTGCTGTCGACGTACACGACGTCGTGCGGCTGCAGCTCGAACTGGTTGGCAAGCACCATCGACACCGGCGAGCGGCCGTCCAGATGAAACACCTGCGCCTGCCGGCCCGAACCGGCACGAATCACATAGGTTTGCTTCGGATCGGCCGTCCCCTGGTTCACGCTGCCGGCCTGCGACAGCGCGTCGGCCAGCGTGAGTCGACCGTTGCGCAGCGGCAGCGCCGTGGTCGGCCGGTTGACTTCGCCCATCACGTACACGCCGAACTGATCGCGCGCGACGATCTGCAGCAAGTCGCCGTTGCGCAGCACGATGCGCGACGGATCGACACGCGCGTCGATCAGCGCCGGCAGATCGATCGGATAAGCGGCGCCCGAGCGCACCAGCGTGATACGGCTCTGATCTGCATTGGCCGTGAAGCCGCCCGCGCGCGTGACGGCCTCGAGCAGCGTCATCGGTGTGTCGTTGACCGGCTGCGCCCCCGGTGAATGCACTTCGCCGTCGATGTAGACGCGATTCGCGCGATACGATGCGACGCGCACCGTGACCTGCGGCGCGACGAACCATTTAGAGAGCCGCGCGCGCAGCGCGGCCTGGATCTTGCTCGTATCCATGCCGGCGACATGTAGTTCGCCCACGTAAGGAAATGCCAGGTTGCCGGCCTGGTCGACGACGAAACCGGCCGGCGGATCGGCGGGACGCACCTGCTGACTGCCCGGGTTGCCCTGTGCCGCCGCGAGCTCGGGGTGATCCCACACGGTGATCTGCAGCACGTCGCCCGTGTCGATCGTGTATGGCGCCGGTGCGGCAAACAGCGCGGCGCGCGTGCGTTCGTCCTGTGCGCGGGCCTCGCGCCGCTGGGCGGCGATCAGTGCACTGTCGATCGCCCCGATCGGTACCGACGCCGCGTCGATGCGATGCATCGACACCGTCAGGCCACCATCGGAGGCCTGCATCGCGATATCGCCATTTCGTCCATCACGCGCGAGATCCATATGCATGCCCGGCTCGATTGCGCAAGCACCCAGCACCATGACGGGCAGCGCCGCCAAGGCCGTTCGCAAAGCGCGCGCCCACGCGCACGGCCGTGTTCCAGTTTCCATTCGAATCATCCAAATCGCGTGCGCCGACGCGTCGTTCAATAGGCGTTGCGATGCGAGAATCCGCATCGAACGGTCGCCGCCACGATCTGCATATCCAGCGAGAACGACCAGTTGTTCAGGTAATAGAGATCGTGCTCGACCCGCTTCTGCATCTTCTCGACGCGATCCGTCTCGCCTCGATATCCGTTGACCTGCGCCCAGCCCGTGATACCCGGCTTGACCCGGTAGCGCTGGATGTAGCCGTCTACCCGGTATTGGTAGAAGCGGTCGTGCTCCACCGCATGCGGCCGCGGCCCGACCACCGACATGTCGCCCTTCAGCACGTTGAAGAACTGCGGCAGCTCGTCGAGACTCGTCCGCCGCAGCAGCGCGCCGAGGCGCGTGATACGCGGATCGCCTCGCGTCGCCTGCCGTACTTCGCCCGATACATCGGCGTCGTGCGCGCGCATCGTCCTGAACTTGTAGATCGTGAAGACGCGCCCGTACGCACCCCTGCGCTGCTGCCGGAACAGCACCGGCCCGGGCGACGAGCACTTCACCGCGATCGCGATGGCGCCCATAACCGGCGCGATCGCGATCAGCGCCAGGCCCGCGAAAGCGCGATCGAACACGGCCTTGCTCGCAAGCGCCCGCGCCGACAGCGGCGACGCGACGAGATCGAGCGCCTGGCCGCGATGGGGCTGACGCTGGTGAAGCGGCGTGATGCCCGCCAGGTCCGGCATGAACCGGATGTCCACGAGATCCGCGTCGAATGCACGGACGATCGCGCCGATGCGATCGGCTTCCGACAACGGCAGCACGATCCAGATTTCCCCGACTCGGGCGCGACGCACGCAGTCGACGAATGTGCCGAGATCGCGGTGAACTTCTGCGTCGTGCGCACCGTCTGCCGGCGTTTCGGACAGGTCGAAAATCGCGGCCACAGGTAACGACGCGATCGCGTCGCGTCCGTGGTGGCCCGCAAGCATCAGACAGCGTTCGCGATATCCGACGAGCGCGACCGGTTTGCGTCGCGCGTTCCGTGCCGCTGCGCGAACGCCAAGCCAGCGCCGCAATGCCTGAGACGCGCTCAACGCGACCGCCGACAACGCGAACCAGCCGACTACCCAGCCGAACTCCATGCCCGATTGCCAGTCGAGCGACGTGACGAAAATCACGCCGACACACAGAACGACGGCGGCACCTACCGGCGCAAGCCACACGGGGCGCCACGACATGCGGCGGCCAGAATCGTCATACAGGCCCATCAACTGAAACAGGACCAGCGCGCAGGCAATCGATATGGCGATCAACACGGAATCCGACCGGGTGTGCTGCACATCGCCGAACGCGTTTCTTGCCACCCACGCGGTAGCGACGAGCAGCCCGGCATCCGCCAGCCGAAACCAGGAGACCTTCCCGCGTAGAGCGGGTGTATAACTTGCATGGTCGAAAAAGCGCATGACACGTGATCGGCCGTCCGTCGCAAGCGCATCACGGCGAGACGACAGCGTGTGCTCACGCCGTCCGGCCGCACCGGCATGACCCGACTCGTGACCCTATCCTATTAATTCGCAATCCATAACGATGCTTATCGAGCAAAGCACATTGGCAACGTCACGGACTGTTTATTGTCGAGTTTCAATGACGCGATACGTGTGATGTCACAAAACGTATCGCATCCAGCTCATCGTTGATTCATTTCAAATAAAAACGATGCATGCAGGGATACTGCCATCGCGACCTATTGATTTGAATCGGTCACGTCCGAAACAGATTGGTATAGGAACACGAATTGTTCTATTTGAAGATGGATGACGTGTCTCACGCAAATAATCGAGGCCCGCCAATACACCGATTGGCCGTCCGCCTCCATGCGCGCCGTGCGCGCTCCATCAATTCCAGATTGCCGATGATCGCGTTCAGCGGCGTGCGGATCTCGTGGCTCATCGTCGCGAGGAACGTCGACTTGGTCTTGTTCGCGTCTTCCGCCGCGGCATGCGCTTCTTTGAGCTTGTCTTCCGTCAGCTTGCGCGCGGTGATGTCGGTCAGCGTGCGCAGCAGCACGTCGACGCCGCCAGATCAGTGGTCGCCTCGAGCGAGCGGGCGCGTGCGACGAGCCCCGGCCCCACCACGGCGAGAAACCACCCGTCGAGTCCAACCAGGTAGCGTGGATGATCGGAGGTGCCGGAGCGAGTGTCGGCAGCCACAGCTCGCCGCCGGATTTGAATCGTGACCACGCATCGCATGCGGCTAGGCGTCGGGCAGCGACGCGTCGATGCCGGTTACATCGGTGATGTCGGGCAGCTGGCCCTCGCTCGCATAGCGGATCAGGTCCGCGTCGCGGACGATGCCGAGCTTCTTCATCGCGCTCGACTTCTGCGAGCTGATCGTCTGCTTGCTGCGGTGAAGCTGAACGGCGATCTCGCCAACCGTCAGGCCTGCGCCGTAAAGTCGCACGACCTCGATTTCCCGGGCCGTCAGCGTGCGCGTGCCCGGCGACGTCTCGGTGCCCTCCAGCAATTGCTTGACGAACGGCGACAGGTAATTCGCACCGACATAAGCCGCGTGAACCGCGCCGACCAGATGCGAAATCGCGTCGGACTTGCTGAGGATGCACCCGACGCCCTGCCGCTGGATCGCATGCAGCACACTCGGATTGTCGATCATCGTGATCGTCACGAGATGAAGCGCGGGATAGCGGCGCTGCAGAAACGACAGCAACGTGAGGCCGTCGCCATACTTGCCGCCCGGCATCACGTAATCGACGACGAGCACGTCGCTCTGCTGCTCGTCGAGCATCGCCACCAGGTCGGTCGAATTCGAGACAGTGCCGAGCAGCTTGATCGTGCTGCTGCCCGCGAGTGCCTGCGACATCCCGAGTGCGGACGACGGATGATCGTCCGCCACCATCACTCGCACAAAAAATTCATCCATCTCTATTCTTCTCCCGATACACGCGGCCCGACGTGCGATGTTGTGCGAGGCGCCGGGATTCGATTCGATCTCGCAACGGTTGGATTGCGACGTTCAGCGAACCGGGCGGTGCGCAGCATAATTTTAAGATAATAGACGGGTTCCGCGTCGCCACCGCGAATCGGGACGGGCGGCGCTTCCGCTGGTTCGCGCCCGTCGAGCCTCGACGCCACCGCCGGCGCGCCGGCCGCCGGGCTCGAACACGGCGCCGCGACGGCACGCATGTTCGGCAATCCGACGCCCACGCACACCCGATCGACGGCGCCCCCGACGCCGTCGATCCATCCCGTCCCGCGAAGCGCCTTGGGCTACTGCCTAACGCCTGACCACCGACTTGTCCGGTTCATCCACCCCGTCGTCAGCGGCATGCTGCCACTCGGTGATCGCCCGCCGCTTCTGCGACGGCGACATCATCATGAACTCGTTCAGCTTCGTGAGGAAATCCCGTCTGGATTTCTCCGGTAGCGTCGCGAATCCAAGCAACAGCCCGAACACCTTCCCCATATAGCGCACGGCCTTCGCCCTCCTTGTTCAATCGAAATCACGCGGCACCCGGGCGATGCTGCGTGTCTGCCTTCTCAGTTTGGATACGGGCAATCTACGCCGCCGTCGCATCGTTCATTTTTGTCATTCCGGCCAGTGCGCCACCGCGGCCACGATTGCTCTCGACGCCGGCCGTTCGTCCGCGGCGGCGGCGGGAAACACGATGCCGCGCTGTCGCGCGATGCGGGCCAGGCCACGACGCAGGTCGGCCAGCGTCACCGGCTTGGTCAATACGCACTCGACGTTCGATGCGGCGTAACGCCTCGCGTCGTCGGGTGTCAGATGCGAAGCCACGGCGACCATGTCGCACGGCAACGCGCGTGCATGGACGGCTTCCGCGAGTTCGCATGCCGACATGTCACGCAGGTCGGCGCCGAGCAGCAGCACGTCCCACGGACCGTCCGCGATCGTATCGAGCGCGGCGCCGCCGGACGACACGCATCGGACCGCGCAACCGAGCACCTCGAGCTGCTCGCGGAAAATCGATCCGTTGACCGACGCATCGTCGACAACCAGCACGCGAGGCACACGCGCACCGGTAGTCGCCGCAGGCAGCTCGTTCCCGCCTTCCCCGGCCAGCAGGCGCCGCTGCTCGGCCGTCGCGACGCGCGCCTGCTCGATCGCGGTGCGCAGCCCGTTCAGCGAATAGCTCGACACGCGGATCGTGCGACCTGCGACGTTCGGCTGCAGCGGGCCGTCCGGTGTCGCGAGTACGACCGGCGCACCGCCGCCGAGACTGTCGAGCTCGTCGCGCCGCCACTGGTCCGAATCGCCGAAGAGTACGATCGCGTGAGCACGCTCGAGGCACCCGGCGGCAATCCCGATCGGACTCGGATGCATCGCGACATCGAAACCCCATGCACGCAGATGCGGAAAGGCGAACGTGCGCCACGCGTCGTCCGGCGACACGACGATCAGTGTCCGGCGCTCGCCCGTCACGGCCCGGGATTTCGGCGCAATCTCCATGCGCAACGGCAAGCGCACGGTAAACAGGCTGCCGACGCCGGGCGCGCTGTCGACCGAAATCGTCCCGCCCATCGCCGCGACCAGCCGATCGCACAGCGCGAGGCCGAGCCCCGTGCCGCCATAGCGCCGCGTGATCGACGCGTCGACCTGGGAAAACGGCTTGAAAAGCCGGGCCCGCTGCGCGGGATCGATGCCGATGCCCGTATCCTCGATGCCGATCGCGAGTTCTGGTACGCCGCGCGCGCCGCGCCCCACCGCCACACGGGCGACGATGCGGCCTTCGCCGGTGAACTTGATCGCGTTGCCCAGCAGGTTGCCGACCACCTGCGCGAGCCGCGTCGGATCGCCGCGCATGCGCTGCTCGCCGCTCGCGTCGATGTCGGCGAACAGCGGCAATCCCTTCGCCTTCGCGACGGGGGCAAACGCCGCCAGTTCGCGCTCGATCACCGCGATCACGTCGAACTCGATCGACTCGACCGTCATCGCGCCGGCCTCGATCTTCGAGAAATCGAGGATGTCGCTGACGATCGCGAGCAGGCCCTCGGCCGAGGCGCGCAGCGTCTGCACGCGACTCTGCTGCGACGCATCGAGCGCCGTGCGCTCGAGCAATTCGAGGTTGCCGAGGATCACGTTGAGCGGGGTCCGGATCTCATGGCTCGTCGCGGCGAGAAACGACGACTTGGCGGCATTCGCCGAATCGGCCGCGCGCACGGCTTCCTCGAGCTGATGCACGAGACGGCGCTGGGCGCTCGTATCGGCGAAGGCCGCGATCATCACGTCCTCGCCCTGGTAACGCGCGCCGCGCGCGATGACCTCCAGATGCAGCGGCGCGGCGCCGAACGCGTCGAGCACGAGTTCGGTCGTCATCGTTCGCCCGGCGCCTGCGTCCGCGACGAACACCTCGTATTGCGCGAGGACCTGCGCCGCCAGCGCCTGCGGATCGCCACCGTACGGCACGAGCATCTGCGCCAGCACGTCGCTCGCCAGCATCACGCGGCGATCGGACAGTGACACGAGCCCGATGCCGACGGGCGCCATTCCGATCACGCTGCGGCACAGATCCTCGCTGTCGAACACGCGTGCCGAGCGCGCGTAGACGGGCACGAGCACGCGCCGGTAGAAGCGCATCAGCAGCAGCCACATCACCGCGATCGCCAGCAGCGACGTCGCGACGAGCGCACCGGCCTGCACGCCGATCGCGGCCGCGACATCGGCCCACGACAGCGCATAGGCGATCGTCCAGCCGGTTGCGGCGAGCGGACTGCGGAACACGATCGCGCCGTCGCGGAACATCGCCTCGGCCGGCGCCGCGTGCCCGTGCGCGACGTCCAGCTCGAGCACGCGCGCGTCGAGCGCCTGGGTGCGCTCGACGCCGGGATCGATCGTGATGAGCCGGTTGTCCGCGGTCGTAATGAAGAACATGCCCGCCACGTGGCGATCCTGCAGCCACGACAGCAAATACTCGGGCGCGTACTCCGTCACGAGCACCGCGAACGGCTGGCCCTCGGCGCGCGCCTCGGCGGCGATCCGGATGCGTTGCTGACCCGTTATCGGATTGATATAGGGCGGCAGCCAGTGCACGTGCGGCCGACCGTCCACACCGAGCGGCGGCACGTCCGAGAAGTCGATGCGCAACGCATCCAGCACGCGCGCACGCGCATCGACCGTGGCGAGCGCCGGGTTGTCGCGCGACAGGTGCGGCACCAGACCGAACAGCCCCGTGCGCGTGCTGTAGTGGTAACCCTCCAGAGTGCGCCCGCGATTGAGCGAACTTGCCGCGCAGATGCGCGACAGCATGAACGACAGCGCGAGGTAGCGTGCCACCTCGTCGCGCCGTGCCGTCTGGCCCGGCACGCCGACCACCAGCGACGGATACGGCTTGATCACGAGCCGCTGGCCGCCGGCGAAGAATCCGTCCACGACGTCCGCCGGCGCCGCACCCAGCTCGCGCCAGATCAACTGCGTATTCGCGACCCCGTTGCGGAACGACGTCTCGCTCACCTGAATCTCGTCGACGGTTTCCTCGACGCCGTTCAGGAAATTGCGCCGCTCACCATCCAGATAGCCGTAGACGATCGAAACGATCCCGAGCCCGCAGGCGACGAGAATCAGGATCGTCACGACAATGGCGCCGCCGAACATCGAAATGCGCTGATAGCGGCGAATGGACTGAAGCGTGCTGTACGGCATGGTCTGGCGCGACGGCGCGTCGGGTTCAGCGGTCGGGCGCATGCCCGTCCCGAACGGACGTCACGATGGAATGAAAGGGATGGTGCTGTCCCGATCATGCCAAACGACACGGGGGAAATCAGTCGCGTCAGAACGTTTTAGTACTTGTCTGAATAATTTGAATTATTGTTTTGAACTTGACCGACCTTTTGACGCAGCATTTCGCCTGATCCTGCCGACCGTGTCACGTGCGGATTGGCAAAGCGCGGCGTACGCGTAAACGAAATACCGCGGGCAAGCCGGCAGCAAAAGATGCGTCCACGCGTGGCGTGTCGCACCTGAGGCACTCGATTGGACGCGCGCGGGTCATGCGCGAATGAACACCCCGCGCGGCGCGGCCACGGCGGACGCGCCCGCTCAGTTCTGCGTGAGCGGATTCAGCGTGGTGCACAGGAAGCCCGTGCAGTTCTTCGGCGTGAAATAGAACGATGCCGTCACCGGCACGGGCGAACCGAGCGCGATATCGCTCAGATAGGCCGAGCCCTGTGCGCCGAACGTGTTCGCCTGCTGGACGAAGTTCGCGCCCGTCGACTGGATCGCCGCGGACTGATACGTGAAGGTCGGCGATTGCGTCTGGTCCTTCACGTAGACCCATGAGATCGCCGTGCCGAACGCCATCGCGCCCTTCGCGCGATAACCCTTCGCGCCTTCGCTGTTGGCCTGTGCGATGAGGTCGTTGACGGTCGCCGCCGGCGCCAATGCGTCGTACGTATAGGTCGCGTTCGACGCGTTGTTCTTCATGTATACGTTCGCCTGAGCGGCCCCGACCATCAGCGGGCCGACGAACCAGTAGCCCGACTGGCCCTGGCCGTTCGCCTGCGTGAGGAACGCGTTCGCATCGGCCGGCAGGCCGGTCGTCGTGTACGTGTACGTGGCCGACGAGCCGCCATCCTTGCGATAGAGATCGCCGTACGTGAGCGGCCCTTCGTAGCGGTAGCCGCTCGCCCCTTGCGCGTTCGCCGCGTTGACGAAGGACGTCATGTCGGACGACGCCGTCTGCAGCTGGTACGTATACGTCTGGGCGGTGCCGTCGTTGACGAAGATCGACTGCGTGCCGCCGTTGGCCGCGCTGTAGAAGTAGTCGCCCAGATAGCGGTAGCCCTTCGCGCCTTCGTTGTTGACCAGCGTCAGGAAGCTCGCCTTGTCGGCCGCGACGGGCTGCGCCTCGTAGCGCCACGTCAACGTGCTGCCGCCCGAGCCGCCCGAGCCGCCCGAGCCGCCGGAACCGCCCGAACCGCCGGAACCGCCACTTCCCGTTCCACCCGCTCCGGTACCGCCGCTGCCGCCGTTGTTGCTCGTGCCCGATCCGCCTGATGCAGCGGGCGAGGAATTGTCGTCGCCGCCGCAAGCGGTCAGTGCGACGCAGGTCAATGCGATCAGTGCAACGGCTTTCATCGGGATCACCTCGATGCAAAAAGGACGAACGAGGCCGGTACGCGCGGATCACCCCGCACGCACGGACCCTCACGAATCAGGAAGCAAAAAGCGGCCGGCGCACTCCGCCGGCCCGGCAACGTCAGTTGACCTGCAGCTGGCCACCGCGGCCCAGCCCGCCCTTGACGTCCTGCGCCTTGTAGCTGCGCAGCGCCACGACCATCTTGTTGTACGCGTCGATGAACGCCACCACCGTCGCCTTGCCTTCCGGCGTCGACGAGAAGCCAGCCAGCGCGCCGCCCACGCCGCCACCGAAACCGCCCAGCGCCGCGCCGTAGTTCGTCGCCGTCGAGCTGCCTTCCGACGCCGCGATCTGCACCGCCGAGCGCACGTCGAACAACGTCAGCGTCACCACCGACGCCTTCGTCTGCAGGTGGCCCGCCACCGCCGCCACCGCGCTGTTGCCGATCAGCCCGCCGATCATGCTGCCGATTCCGCCGATCGGCGAATCGTTGATCACGATCTGCGGTTCCATGTAGTAGTCGGCCGCCACACGCTGGCCCTTCTGCTGCTTCGAGCCCGCCCGGTATTCGCCCGAGTTGCGCTGCAGCTGCGTGATGCGCGACAGGCGCGCGTCGCTCTTCTGGTTGCCGATCGACGTGATCACGAAGCAGTTCGACTGCTGCACGGCCAGCCGCAGCAGCGGGTCGATCGTCGTCATCTTGGTCGCGCTGCCGAACGGGCCCCACCAGTCGGCGTTGCGGCCGTCGTCGACCGCGATCGTGCCCAGCGGCGATGCGCAGCGCTGCAACTGCGAATCGGCGCCGGCGCTCGCGCCGCCTGCCGCCGCGCCCGTCACGCCGGCGTTCTGCCCGCCGGGCGTCACCACGCCGCCGCACCCCGCGACGGACGCGCCAAGCGCTG
>Ga0268257_1000384_pt1 | contig 56251 bp, 47 predicted proteins | sample AgamicAtPrz_FD_200249 | JGI IMG/M metagenome (GOLD analysis project Ga0268257, IMG submission 200249) | Agave microbial communities from Guanajuato, Mexico - At.P.rz (v2) (version 3) | ecosystem: Host-associated > Plants > Phyllosphere > Phylloplane/Leaf | place: Guanajuato, Mexico | collected... | reverse complement strand
AACCCGAACCCGAACCCGAACCCGAACCTACCTCCCACCCCACAATCCAAGTAAAGTGCCGCTCCCCCGCCGTACCCCCGCAGAAAGGAACCGATCCCATGACCACCCCCGCCCTAGACATCGCCGTAGTCGGCGCCACCGGCACTGTCGGTGAATCCCTCGTCCAGATCCTCGAGGAAGTGGCCTTCCCGGTCTCCACCCTGCACCTGCTGGCCAGCATGGAATCCGCCGGCAGCAGCGTCATGTTCGCCGGCAAGAAGCTGAAAGTCCGCGAAGTGGACAGCTTCGACTTCACCCAGGCGCAACTGGTGTTCTTCGCCGCCAGCCCCGCCGTGAGCCGCAGCTTCGCGCCCAAGGCCATCGCCGCCGGTTGCGCGGTGATCGACCTTTCCGGCGCCCTGGACGGCGCCACCGCCCTGGTCCCGGAAGCCAACGGCGAACGCATCGCCGAACTCGCTCGGCCCGCGCTGATCACCAGCCCGAGCGCCGGCGCGGTGGCCCTGGCCGTGGCGCTGGCGCCGCTCAAGGAGCTGCTCGATATCGAGCGCGTGCAGGTCAACGCCTGCCTTGCGGTTTCGGAGCAGGGCAGGGAGGCCGTCAGCGAACTCGCCCGGCAGACCGCCGAACTGCTTAACGCACGCCCCCTGGAGCCACGCTTCTTCGATCGCCAGGTCGCCTTCAACCTGCTGCCCCAGGTCGGCAGCCCCGACGAACAGGGCCACACAGCGGTGGAGCGCCGCCTGGTCGGCGAACTGCGCCAGGTGCTCGACCTGCCGCAGCTGAAGATTTCCGTGACCTGCATTCAAGTCCCGGTGTTTTTCGGCGATAGCTTCAGTGTGGCGGTGCAAAGCCGTAATCCGGTCGACCTGGTGGCCGTCAACGCCGCGCTGGAGGCCGCCGACGGCATCGAACTGGTCGAAGCGGGGGATTATCCGACACCGGTAGGTGACGCAGTGGGCCAGGACGTGGTCTATGTTGGTCGTGTACGCCATGGCGTCGATGAAGACCAGCAGCTGAACCTGTGGCTGACCACCGACAATGTGCGCAAGGGCGCGGCGCTGAATGCCGTGCAGGCGGCACAATTGTTGATAAAACACATGGCGTAAAAGATACTGCGAGCAATTTTGTCCTGCACCGCGCAAAGGTTTTCGGGACGCTTCATACAAGGGAAGAGTTCATGCTTCGAATTCGCAAACTGGTTCTGGCCATCGCGGCAGCCTCGGCGCTGTCGTCCGGCATGGCTAACGCTCTGGGGTTGGGCGAGCTGACCCTCAAGTCGGCGCAGAACCAGCCGCTGGATGCCGAGATCGAACTGCTCGACGTGCGCGACCTCACCGCGGCGCAGATGGCGCCCAGCCTGGCGTCGCCGGAAGAGTTCGCCAAGGCCGGGGTGGCCTTCCCGCCGTACCTCGAAGACCTCACGTTCACCCCGGTGGTCAACCCCAACGGCAAGAGCGTGCTGCGGGTCACCTCCAGCAAGGCGCTGCCGGAGCCGGTGGTCAAGTTCCTGGTCCAGGTCATGTGGCCCCAGGGCCGCCTGCTGCGCGACTACAGCGTGCTGCTCGACCAGGCGCAGGCCCAGGGCAGCCAGCCGACCCAGGCCAATATCAACCCGCCGGTCAGTGCGGGCAGCTACACCACCAAGCGCCGCGACACCCTCTGGCAGATCGCCGCGCGTAACAGCAACGGCGGCTCGATCCAGCAGACCATGCTGGCCATCCAGGCGCTGAACCCGGATGCCTTCATCGGCAACAACATCAACCAGCTCAAGACCGGCCAGGTCCTGCGCCTGCCCGATCAGCAGCAGGCGCAGAGCATTCCCCAGGCCCAGGCCAACCGCGAAGTGGCCGAGCAGTACGCCGCCTGGCGCGAAGGCCGTCGCCTCGGTCCGCGCGCACGGCAACTGGACGCCACCCGCCGTGGCGAGGCCGGCGCCGCGCCGGCACGTATCGCCCAGGGCGACAACCTGCGCCTGGTGGCGCCGGGCGGCAAGGGTGCGGCCGGTGAGGCCAAGGCGCTGGGCGACAAGCTGGCCGTGGCCCAAGAAAGCCTCGACACCAGCCGTCGCGACAACGAAGAACTCAAGAGCCGCATGGTCGACCTGCAGAGCCAGCTGGACAAGCTGCAGCGTCTGATCGAGCTGAAGAACGACCAGCTGGCGCGCCTGGAGGCCCAGGGCGCCGCGGCACCGCAGCCGCCGGCCGGCGCGCTGCCGGGCGAACCGGCGCCGGCACAGCCGGCGGTAAACGCCCAGCTGACCCCGGCCGAACCGGTAGTCGCTCCGGCGCCAGCCGCCGCCGACACCGCGCCGCAGGATGTGGCCGCCGAAGCGCCGGCCAGCGAAGAGCCCGGCATGCTCGACCAGTTGCTGGGCAATCCGCTGCTGCTGGGTCTGATCGCCGGCTCCGCGTTCCTGGTCCTGCTGCTGTTGCTGCTGCTCCTGGCGCGCAAGCGCAAGGCCCAGCAGGAAGCCGAAAAGCACCTGCGCATGGCGCGTGCCCTGGCCGAGGATGGCGAGCGCGGCCCTGACCTGGAGCTGCCACCCAGCAGCTTCGAAGGCCTCGACGTATCGGCGCCGAGCGTGACCCTGTCGCCAGCGGTGGTGGCGGCCTCGGCTGCTGCGGCCGTTGCCGCGGAAAAGCCTGCGGCCCCCGTCGAAGCCGCCGCGCCGGCGGTCGATCCGCGCGCCGCGCTGCTGGCCGAAGTGGACGACAGCCTGGCCCGTGGCCGTCTCAACCATGCCGCCGACCTGCTGGAGGCTGCGGTGGCCTCCGAGCCGCAGCGCAGTGACCTGCGCCTGAAGCTGATGGAAGTCTATGCCCGCCAGGGCGACCAGGACGCCTTCGCCGGCCAGGAACGCAAGTTGGCGGTCAATGACGCGAACCAGGCCGAGGTCGCCGCGCTCAAGGAGCGTTTCCCGGCCATGCTGGGTGTCGCGGCGGTGGCGGCAGGCGCTGCCGGGGCTGCTGCCCTGGCCGCCGAGCTGGATGAGCAGTATGTCCAGGACCTGCTGCAGGACAAGGAGCTGGAGCTGGGCGAAAGCGCGCCGGAACTCGTCGTGGAGCCGGAACCTGAGCCTGTCGTGGCGGAGCCGGAACCTGAGCCTGTCGTCGAAGAGGCCGATCTGGACAGCGCCTTCGACCTGAGCCTGGGTGATGACCTGCCGGTAGATGATCACCTGGACATGGCCGGCCTTGAGGACCTGGTTGTCGAGGCGCCCGAGGTCCAGGCCCAGGCAGAGCCCGCGCCTGCCATCGCCGAAACCGATGCCGACGACGACTTCGAGGCTTTGCTTGCCCAAGCCCAGGCGACGCCGCAGAACGTCGACGACCTGGCCGAATTCGACCTGGATGTCGCCGAACAGCCGGTGGCCCCGGCCAGCAGCGAGGAAGCCCCGGTGGACGTGGCGGCGGAGCTGGCGGCCTTCGAGGCCATCCCGGAGTTCGACCCGATCTCCGAGCTGGAGCTGCCCGAGGACTTCGACCTGTCGCTGTCGCTGGACGACGACTCGCCGGCGGCGAAGAACTTCGCCTCGGAACTGGACGACGTCAACGCCGAACTCGACAAGCTGTCGCAGAACCTCGATGTCCCGGCAGCGGCGCCTGAGCCACAGTTCACCGCCGAGGACGCGGCGCTGGAGCCCGAGCCGCTGGACGACCTGGACTTCGATTTCTTCTCCGGCGCCGACGAAGTGGCCACCAAGCTCGACCTGGCCCGCGCCTACATCGACATGGGCGACCACCAGGGTGCCCGTGACATCCTCGACGAAGTGGTCAAGGACGGCGACGACAGCCAGCGCCAGGAAGCCAACGAGATGCTCTCGCGCCTGGTCTGAGGCGACGTTGCACCGCGCGGGGCAAGCCCATTTCCACAGAACACGTGGGAGCGGGCTTGCCCCGCGATCATTTCGGCCCCTGCACGGTTTGCCGGTATACTCCCGCCTTTCGTTTCAGCATCAGGTTTGCCGCTCTTGGACATCATCGACACCGCCGCCGCCGAATCGGCCGCCGAAGGCTACACCCGCATCGCCCTGGGCGTGGAATACAAAGGCTCGCGCTACCGCGGCTGGCAGCGCCAGGCCAGCGGCGTGCCCAGTGTCCAGCAGGCCCTGGAACAGGCGCTGTCGACGGTGGCCAACGAGCCGATCTCGGTGATCTGCGCCGGGCGTACCGATGCCGGCGTCCATGGCTGCGGGCAGATCGTGCATTTCGACACCCGCGCCGTGCGCGACGAGCGTGCCTGGACCCTGGGTACCAACTTCAACCTGCCCCACGACATCAGCGTGGTCTGGTCGGCGCCCATGCCCGCGCACTTCCATGCCCGCTTCAAGGCCACCGCGCGGCGCTATCGCTACGTCATCTACAACGACCCGATCCGCCCGGCGCACCTGGCCGAGGAAGTGACCTGGAACCACCGCCCGCTGGACGTCGAGCGCATGGCCGAGGCCGCGCAGTATCTGCTGGGTACCCATGACTTCAGCGCCTTCCGCGCCAGCCAGTGCCAGGCCAAGTCGCCGATCAAGCATATCCACCACCTGCGCGTGACCCGCCATGGCCGGATGATCGTGCTGGACGTGCGCGCCACCGCGTTCCTGCACCACATGGTGCGCAACATCGCCGGCGTGCTGATGACCATCGGCGCTGGCGAGCGTCCGGTGGAGTGGGCCCGCGAGGTGCTGGAGGGGCGCAACCGCCGTGACGGCGGGGTGACCGCGCACCCTTACGGCCTCTACCTGGTGCAGGTGGAGTATCCGGAAGAATACGCGCTGCCGCAGCGTTACATCGGCCCACACTTTCTTACCGGCTACGAGGCGCTGGCGGACTGACGGGGCACGGGTCATTTGCTACCATCGACGCTTTCCCGATCACCCAAGGTTCGCCGTCCATGAGCAACGTTCGCAGCAAGATCTGCGGGATTACCCGTGTCGAGGATGCCCTGGCCGCGGTCGAGGCCGGCGCCGACGCCCTCGGTTTCGTCTTCTATGCGAAAAGCCCGCGGGCGGTGGACGTGCGCCAGGCGCGGGCGATCATCGACGCGCTGCCACCGTTCGTGACCACCGTGGGGTTGTTCGTCAACGCCTCGCGCTGCGAGCTCAACGAGATCCTCGAAGTGGTTTCCCTGGACCTGCTACAGTTCCACGGCGATGAAACCCCGGCCGATTGCGAGGGCTACCACCGCCCCTGGATCAAGGCCCTGCGGGTGCGCCCCGGGGATGACCTGGAGGCCGCCTGCCGGCATTACGCCGGCGCCCGCGGCATCCTGTTGGACGCCTATGTGCCGGGCGTGCCGGGGGGAACCGGCGAGGCCTTCGACTGGTCACTGATTCCGCAGCGCCTGAGCAAGCCGATCATTCTTGCCGGTGGTCTTTCGGCCGACAACGTCGCCGAGGCCATTCGCCAGGTGCGCCCGTACGCGGTAGATGTCAGCGGTGGCGTGGAGCAGGCCAAGGGCATCAAGGATGCGGCAAAGATCGAAGCCTTCATGCAGGCGGTGAAGCAGGCGTGAACGCGGATGTGACGGCTGGCCGCGCGCCATCGTCCATAGCTTTCGCAGCCCGGTGCTGCCAGGCCGCGCCAGAGCGCGGGGCATGCCGGGGAAGAATTGGAGGTGGGGCGGTTCTAGCCGGTCCATCGTCGCTTTACAGAAGAATTTGAGCTCAAGGGCAGGGCGGGGCCACGCAGGTCTCCCCGGCCAATACTGGAGAAAGCAAGCATGAGCAACTGGTTGGTAGACAAACTGATCCCTTCGATCATGCGTTCCGAGGTGAAGAAGAGCTCGGTGCCGGAAGGGCTGTGGCACAAGTGCCCGTCCTGCGAAGCCGTGCTGTATCGCCCGGAGCTGGAAAAGACCCTCGACGTCTGCCCTAAGTGCAACCACCACATGCGTATCGGCGCCCGCGCGCGCATCGATATCTTCCTCGATCCAGAAGGCCGTGCCGAGCTGGGCGCCGACCTGGAACCGGTCGACCGTCTGAAGTTCCGTGACGGCAAGAAGTACAAGGACCGCCTGACCGCCGCGCAGAAGCAGACCGGCGAGAAGGACGCGTTGATTTCCATGAGCGGCACCCTGATGGGCATGCCGATCGTGGTCAGCGCCTTCGAGTTCTCCTTCATGGGCGGCTCCATGGGTGCCATCGTCGGCGAGCGTTTCGTGCGCGCCGCCAACTACGCCCTGGAAAACCGCTGCCCGATGGTCTGCTTCTCCGCTTCCGGTGGCGCGCGCATGCAGGAAGCGCTGATTTCGCTGATGCAGATGGCCAAGACCTCCGCCGTGCTGGCGCGCCTGCGCGAAGAAGGCATTCCGTTCATCTCGGTGCTGACCGACCCGGTCTACGGCGGTGTTTCGGCCAGCCTGGCGATGCTCGGCGACGTGATCGTCGGCGAGCCGAAGGCGCTGATCGGCTTCGCCGGTCCACGGGTGATCGAGCAGACCGTGCGCGAGAAGCTGCCCGAAGGCTTCCAGCGCAGCGAGTTCCTGCTGGAGCACGGCGCCATCGACCTGATCATCTCCCGTGACGAGCTGCGTCCGCGCCTGGCTCGCCTGCTGGCGCAGATGACCGGCCAGCCGACTCCGGAAGCGGCCAAAGAGGTCGCCGCGGTCGCGTGATGAACCAGCGCAGCCTGGGCGACTGGCTCGCCTACCTCGAACAGTTGCACCCCTCGGCCATCGACATGGGCCTGGAGCGCTCGCAACAGGTGCTGGCGCGCCTGGGGCTGGGCAAGCTGGCGCCGCGGGTGGTGACGGTGACCGGCACCAATGGCAAGGGCTCGACCTGCGCCTTCGTGGCCGCGTTGCTGCGCGCCCAGGGGCTCAAGGTCGGGGTGTACAGTTCGCCGCACCTGCTGCGTTACAACGAGCGGGTGCTGATCGAAGGCCGCGAGGCCAGCGATGAGCGCCTGTGCGAGGCGTTCGCCGCGGTGGAAGCGGCACGCGGCGAAATCTCGCTGACCTATTTCGAAATGGGCACCCTGGCGGCGTTCTGGCTGTTCAAGCAGTCCGCGCTGGACGCGGTGGTGCTCGAGGTCGGCCTGGGTGGTCGGCTGGACGCGGTCAACCTGGTGGATGCCGACGTATCGCTGGTCACCAGCATCGGCGTCGACCATGTCGACTACCTGGGCGATAGCCGCGAGTCGGTGGCCTACGAGAAAGCGGGGATCTTCCGTCAGGGCAGGCCTGCGCTGTGCGGTGACCTGGATCCGCCGCAGCCTTTGCTGGACAAGGTGCGTGAGCTGGGTTGCCCGTTCTTCCTGCGCGGGCGTGATTTTGACCTGGATAGCAGTGCCGAACACTGGCATTGGCGTGGTCGCCAGCTCGACGGTTCGCCCGTTGAGCTGCGCGACCTGCCGTTGCTCGACCTGCCCATGGAAAATGCCGCCCTGGCCTTGCAGGCTTTCCTGCTGACGGGCCTGCCGTGGGATGCCGGCACGCTTCGCCAGGCCTTGCTGGATACGCGTATCACTGGTCGTCTCGACCGGCGTGAGCTGCTGCTGCAGGGCAAGCGCGTGGAGTTGCTGCTGGATGTCGGCCACAACCCGCATGCAGCGGAGTACCTGGCCCACCGCCTGGCGGCGCGCCCGGTGAAGGGGCGGCGCCTGGCGGTGTTCGGCCTGTTGGCCGACAAAGACCTGGCCGGTGTGCTCGCGCCGCTGCGCGACCAGGTCGCCGACTGGGCGGTGGCGCCGCTGGACACGCCGCGCAGCCGCCCGGCCGCGGAGCTGGCGGATGCCTTGACGAACCTCGGTGCGACGGTGAAGTCTTACGCCAGTGTCGCGGCTGCCCTCGAAGGGCAGTGCGCCCAGGCGACGGCGGATGACCAGGTCCTGCTGTTCGGTTCGTTTTTCTGCGTCGGCGAGGCCTTGGCCTGGCTCGAGCGGCAGGTCCCCGAGGATGGAGTAGATGGCAGTGCTGGATAAAGGGATGAAGCAGCGCATGGTCGGTGCGCTGGTGCTGGTGGCGCTGGCGGTGATCTTCCTGCCGATGTTGTTCACTCGCGAGGACGAGATGCGCCAGGTGCGTGTCGAGGCGCCGGAGGCGCCAGCCATGCCCAGCCTGCCCCAGGTGCAGGTGGAGCCGGTCCAGGTGCCGGAACCACAACCGTTGCCGGAGCAGAACGAGCAGCCGCCAGTGGTGGTCGATGAGTCCACGGCGCCGGTGACGACACCGAGCCAGCCCATCGCGCCGGTAGCGACCGTGGCGCCGCCCGTGCAGCCCAAGCCGCAGACGCCAGTGCCGACGCCGCCAGTGGCCAAGGTGGAGGCGCGTCCGGCGCCTGCGCCCAGCGCGGCGCCCGCCGCTCCCGTCACCAAGCCGGCCGCGCCGTCGAAGATCGATGTCAACGGCCTGCCAGTGAGCTGGTCGATCCAGTTGGCCAGCCTGTCCAATCGGGCTGGTGCCGAGAACCTGCAGAAGACCCTGCGCAGCCAGGGCTACAACGCCTATATCCGTTCGGCGGATGGCATGAACCGGGTGTTCGTCGGTCCGCTGATCGAGCGCGCCGAGGCCGAGCGCCTGCGTGATGTGATCAGTCGCCAGCAAAACCTCAAGGGCATCGTGGTGCGCTTCCAGCCGGAGCGTGGCTGACGCTTATCTGACGCCCTCCCTGTAGGAGCGGCCTTGTGCCGCGAAAGGGCCGCAACGCGGCCCTCGCTCACACCTTGGGGCTGCTGCGCAGCCCTTTCGCGGCACAAGGCCGCTCCTACAGACTCCGCGTAGGCCAGGCGGTCTGTTTCAGGGCGTAAAGCTGTCCCCAGAGTCAGCCCGCAGCCCTTCAAACGCCTGACATTCCGCTTACCCCAAGCCCCCTGGCTCTGGTAAAATGCGCCGCCTCAAACGTCGGCAGGCAACACCGTGGCATTTACCTGGGTTGATTGGGCGATCATCGCGATCGTCGTCATTTCATCACTGATCAGTCTCAAGCGCGGCTTCGTCAAGGAAGCCCTGTCCCTGCTCATCTGGATTGTCGCCGGTGCGGTGGCCTGGATGTTCGGCGGCTCGCTTGCGCAGTATCTTGAAAGCTATATCCAGATGCCTTCAGCACGGGTCATTGCCGGCTGTGCGATTCTTTTCGTCGCCACGCTGCTGGTCGGGGCGATGCTCAATTTCCTCATCGGCGAGCTGATTCGCGTGACCGGGTTGTCCGGCACCGATCGCTTCCTCGGCATGGCCTTCGGTGCCGCGCGCGGGGGGCTGCTGGTGGTGGTGGCGGTCGGGCTGCTGAGCCTGGGGCCGGTGCAACAGGATCCGTGGTGGCAGGAATCGCGCCTGATACCACAATTTCTATTGGTAGCCGATTGGTCGAAGAACCTCATACTCGGGTTCAGTGGCCAGTGGATGTCCAGTGGGGTCAGCGCACCCGTTGACCTTCCGTTCAAGGAGCAGCTGCTCGGGCCGACCAAGCCCTGAGCGCTCTTCACTCAAGTTTCATCAAAGTAGGGGTTGCGTCGCATGTGTGGCATCGTCGGTATCGTCGGTAAGTCGAACGTCAATCAGGCGCTGTATGACGCGCTTACGGTCCTCCAGCACCGCGGCCAGGACGCTGCCGGTATCGTGACCAGCCATGACGGCCGGTTGTTCCTGCGCAAGGATAACGGCCTGGTGCGCGACGTCTTCCAGCAGCGCCACATGCAGCGCCTGGTCGGCAGCATCGGCATCGGTCACGTGCGCTACCCGACCGCCGGCAGCTCCACGTCGGCCGAGGCCCAGCCGTTCTACGTCAACTCGCCCTACGGCATCACCCTGGCGCACAACGGCAACCTGACCAACGTCGAGCAGCTGGCCAAGGAGATCTACGAGTCCGACCTGCGCCACGTCAACACCAACTCCGACTCCGAAGTGCTGCTGAACGTGTTCGCCCACGAGCTGGCCGTGCGTGGCAAGCTGCAGCCGACCGAGGAAGACGTGTTCGCTGCCGTTTCCCACGTGCACAGCCGCTGCGTCGGCGGCTACGCGGTGGTGGCGATGATCACCGGCTACGGCATCGTCGGCTTCCGCGACCCCAACGGCATCCGTCCGGTGGTGTTCGGCCAGCGTCACACCGACGAAGGCGTCGAGTACATGATCGCCTCGGAAAGCGTGGCCCTCGACGTGCTCGGCTTCACCCTGATCCGCGACTTGGCGCCGGGTGAGGCGGTGTACATCACCGAAGGCGGCCAGATGTTCACCAAGCAGTGCGCCGAGAACCCGAAACTGCAGCCGTGCATCTTCGAGCATGTCTACCTGGCCCGTCCGGACTCGATCATCGACGGTGTCTCGGTATACAAGGCGCGCCTGCGCATGGGCGAGAAGCTCGCCGAGAAGATCCAGCGCGAGCGCCCGGACCACGACATCGACGTGGTCATCCCGATCCCTGACACAAGCCGCACCGCGGCGCTGGAACTGGCCAACCACCTGGGCGTCAAGTTCCGCGAAGGCTTCGTCAAGAACCGCTACATCGGCCGTACCTTCATCATGCCCGGCCAGGCCGCGCGCAAGAAATCGGTACGCCAGAAGCTCAACGCCATCGAGCTGGAATTCCGCGGCAAGAACGTGATGCTGGTGGACGATTCGATCGTGCGCGGCACCACCTGCAAGCAGATCATCCAGATGGCCCGCGAAGCCGGCGCCAAGAACGTCTACTTCTGCTCCGCGGCCCCCGCGGTGCGCTACCCCAACGTCTACGGCATCGACATGCCGAGCGCTCACGAACTGATCGCCCACAACCGTACCACCGAACAGGTGGCCGAGTTGATCGGCGCCGACTGGCTGATCTACCAGGACCTCCCGGACCTGATCGACTCGGTCGGTGGCGGCAAGATCAAGATCGAGCATTTCGATTGCGCGGTGTTCAACGGTGAGTATGTCACCGGCGATATCGACGAAGCCTACCTCGATCGCATCGAGCAGGCCCGTAATGACCTGGCCAAGGTGAAGAACCAGGCCGTCAGCGCGATCATCGACCTGTACAACAACTGATTTGGGAGCGACGGCATGACCGATCAATGGGATGCCGGTCGACTGGACAGTGACCTCGAGGGTGTCGGTTTCGACACCCTGGCGGTGCGCGCCGGTCAGAACCGTACACCGGAGGCCGAGCACAGCGAAGCGCTGTTCCTGACCTCCAGCTATGTCTTCCGCACGGCCGCCGACGCCGCCGCGCGTTTTGCCGGCGAAACGCCGGGCAACGTCTATTCGCGCTACACCAACCCGACCGTGCGCGCCTTCGAGGAGCGCCTGGCGGCCATGGAAGGCGCCGAGCAGGCCGTGGCCACCTCCACCGGCATGGCGGCGATCCTTGCCGTGGTCATGTCGCTGTGCAGCGCCGGCGACCATGTGCTGGTGTCGCAGAGCGTGTTTGGCTCGACCATCAGCCTGTTCGAGAAGTACTTCAAGCGTTTCGGCGTGCAGGTGGACTACGTGCCGCTGGTCGACCTGAACGGCTGGGAAAAGGCCATCAAGGCCAAAACCAAGCTGCTGGTCGTCGAGTCGCCGTCCAACCCGCTGGCCGAGCTGGTGGACATCACCGCCCTGGCCGAGATCGCCCATGCCCGTGGCGCCATGCTGGTGGTGGACAACTGCTTCAGCACCCCGGCCTTGCAGCAGCCGCTCAAGCTTGGCGCCGATATCGTGTTCCACTCGGCGACCAAGTTCATCGACGGCCAGGGCCGTTGCATGGGCGGCGTGGTGGCCGGGCGCAGCGAGCAGATGAAGGAAGTGGTGGGTTTCCTGCGCACCGCCGGCCCGACCCTCAGCCCGTTCAACGCCTGGGTCTTCACCAAGGGGTTGGAGACTCTAAAGCTGCGCATGCGTGCCCACTGTGAGAGCGCCCAGGCGCTGGCCGAGTGGCTCGAGCAGCAGGACGGCATCGAGAAGGTCCACTATGCCGGCCTGCCGAGCCATCCGCAGCATGAGCTGGCCAAGCGCCAGATGAGCGGCTTCGGCGCGGTGGTCAGCTTCGAGGTCAAGGGCGGCAAGGAAGGCGCCTGGCGCTTCATCGACGCCACCCGGGTAATCTCCATCACCACCAACCTTGGTGACAGCAAGACCACCATCGCCCACCCGGCGACCACCTCCCACGGCCGTCTGACGCCGCAGGAGCGCGAGGCGGCGGGTATCCGTGACAGCCTGGTGCGCGTGGCGGTCGGCCTGGAAGACGTGGCCGACCTGAAAGCCGATCTGGCCCGCGGCCTGGCGGCGCTGTGATCGACTGGAAGGGTGGCGAGCCCGGCCATAACGGCCGGGTGGCCCTGGTGACCGGTGCCGCTCGCGGCATCGGCCTGGGTATCGCCGCCTGGTTGATCTGCGAGGGTTGGCAGGTGGTGCTCAGCGACCTGGACCGCCCGCGCGGCACCAAGGTCGCCAAGGCCCTGGGCGACAATGCCTGGTTCATCACCATGGATGTGGCCGACGAGGCCCAGGTCAGTGCCGGGGTGTCCGAGGTGCTCGGGCAGTTCGGCCGGCTGGACGCGCTGGTGTGCAATGCGGCGATCGCCAATCCGCACAACCAGACCCTGGAAAGCCTGTCCCTGGCCCAATGGAATCGGGTGCTGGCGGTCAACCTCAATGGCCCGATGTTGCTGGCCAAGCATTGCGCACCTTATCTGCGCGCCCATGGTGGCGCGATCGTCAACCTGACCTCCACCCGCGCCCGGCAGTCCGAACCGGACACCGAGGCCTATGCCGCCAGCAAGGGCGGCCTGGTCGCCTTGACCCACGCCCTGGCCATGAGCCTCGGGCCGGAGATTCGCGTCAATGCGGTGAGCCCGGGCTGGATCGATGCCCGTGATCCCTCGCAGCGACGCGCCGAACCTTTGACTGATGCCGACCATGCCCAGCATCCGACCGGCAGGGTAGGGACGGTCGAGGATGTGGCGGCGCTGGTGGCGTGGCTGCTGTCGCGCCAGGCGGGGTTCGTCACCGGCCAGGAATTCGTGGTCGATGGCGGGATGACCCGCAAGATGATCTACACCTGAGCTGTAACCTGTTGAGATAAAAGAGAAAGGGGCCGAGAGCCCCTTTTTTGTCGGTTGTGCTGGCTGTATCGCGGGGCAAGCCCGCTCCCACGCTGTGGCGTCTTGCTGTGGGAGCGGGCTTGCCCCGCGATGAGGATGGCAAGAACAACCGGCTTTTTTGCCCTTTTTGAAAAAAACTTCAATGGGGGTATTGACTTAGCATCGGTACCTGCGTAAATTTCGCGGCCTCAGCGAAGCAAACGCAACAAGCAACATCGCGGGGGTGATTAGCTCAGCCGGGAGAGCATCTGCCTTACAAGCAGAGGGTCGGCGGTTCGATCCCGTCATCACCCACCACTTCCTGAGGCGTTCCTGGTTCAGTGGTTTCGAAAGAAACACGCTGGCAGAGAGGAACAGGACGCAAGTCCAACTATGCGCGGCGGTAGTTCAGTCGGTTAGAATACCGGCCTGTCACGCCGGGGGTCGCGGGTTCGAGTCCCGTCCGCCGCGCCATTTTTCTCCAGATGGGTGCTTGCACCGGTCTGAGGCCGCAAGGCCAGATCCCAGTTTCAATCAGGCGCAAGCCTGAACGATACGCAGCGGTAGTTCAGTCGGTTAGAATACCGGCCTGTCACGCCGGGGGTCGCGGGTTCGAGTCCCGTCCGCTGCGCCATCTTCTGCCAAGAGCCCCATGAACGCTCAAGGCAAAACAGAAAAGGCGATATCAAAGTCGCTTTTTTTGTGCCTGGCTTTCGCGCCACAGCGCTTGAAAGCTCAGATCCCAGTTTCAATCGGGTGCAAGCCCGAACGATACGCAGCGGTAGTTCAGTCGGTTAGAATACCGGCCTGTCACGCCGGGGGTCGCGGGTTCGAGTCCCGTCCGCTGCGCCATCTTCGCCTCGAGGTCCCTAGAACACTTCGAAGCAACGAGAAAGCGACCTTCGGGTCGCTTTTTTCGTTTCAGCGTCTTGCGCAGTCATGGGCAAGGATTTACACCAAGCTGACAGAGTCTTCACTGATCAATGGTTTCAGCCACTGATCGATGTGTTGCACAATACGCCCCATTCGTTTCTTCCCGGAATTGGCAATGTCTAGATCAACCGTCTATGGCGCGCTCGGGCTGGCCCTCGTGCTGGCGGGTGTGTCCGGCTGTTCCTCGAAAAAGGCCGCCGTCTACGAGCACGAGAACTTCGATGACTCGGGCACCTTCTCCCGCAGTTTCGCCACCAGCGAGGCGGGTTCCTGCGAGGCGGCGCGGCGCGCGCTGCTCAGCCAGGGCTACATCATCACCAGCAGCGACGCCAACCAGGTCGCTGGCAACAAGAGCTTCCAGCAGAACGCCGAGAACCACCTGCAGATCAGCTTCAACATCACCTGCGTGCCGGACATGAGCGACAAGCAGCGCTCGACCATGTTCGCCAACGCCCTGCAGGACCGCTACACCCTGAAGAAATCCAACACCTCCGCCAGCCTTGGCGTCGGTGTGCTGGGTTCGGTGTCGATGCCGATCGGCTCCACCGACGATTCCATGGTCAAGGTCGCCAGCGAGACGGTTACCGCCGCGCAGTTCTACGACCGCTACTTCGCCCTGGTGGAAAGCTACCTGCCGAAGCCGAAGAAGCCGGAGAAGACCGAACCTGCCGCCGAGCCGAAGGTGGAAAAACCGGCCGCCGACCTGGGCTTGCCGGAGCCCGCGCCCGCCGCCCTGGCACCTGCGCCGCAGTCTGCCGCGCCGGTCGCCGAGAGCGTGGCAGAGGCCCCGGTACCGACTCCGGTTGCCGTCGCCCCTGCCGCTGCGCCCGCGCCTGTTGCCGCTCCAGCGGCTCCCGTACCGGCCAGCGAAGCCCCTGCGGCCCCGATTGTGGACGACAGCAAGGGTTCGCAGCCCATCGCGCCGCCCGTCGAGCCAACGCCGATCCAGGTACAGCAGGAAGCGCCGGCAGTGGAGCAGGCCCCCGCGCCACTCTGACGCGTCGATAACTTCCCGCTCGCCTGCTACGTTTATCGTTCATAGGGCTGTAATCATTTGGTCATTCCGCTGCCTTAGGTTGGCGCAATGACCAAAGAACGATGAATCAAAGGAGCGAGAAGATGGACGACTACCAGGAAGAACTGCTCGAGTTCCAGGCCTATGAGCTGGACCTGCCAGAGCCGGCCGACGACGCCACCGAGCTCTAACCCACCTGCCGCTGATGGCGGCGAAACTCCCCGGGCGTCAGCCCCGTCCAGCGCTTGAACGCGCGCTGGAAGGCCTCGGCCGAGGCGAACCCCAACAGATAGGCGATCTCGCCGAAGGCCAGCTCCGTGTCGCGGATATAGGTCTCGGCCAGGTCGCGCCGCGTGTCGTTGAGCAGGTTGCGAAAGCGCGTGCCTTCCTCGGCCAGTTTGCGGCGCAAGGTCCAGGTCGGCAGTTGCAGGTGCCGCGCCACTTCTTCCAGATCCGGCTCGCGCCCACCGTTCAACAGCGGCCCCAGCAGGTGGGTGATGCGTTCGCCCAGGCTGCGCACGCGCGTGCGCTGGGCCAGTTCCGCCTCGCACAACTGCAGCAGGTGCTGCCAGGTGCCGGGGCAGTGTTGCGGGTTGGGCAGGGCCAGGGTGGCCTGGCTCAGGCGCAGCTGGTTGGCCGTGGCGCCGAAATGCACCGGGCCTGTGCACAGGCTTTGGTACTGAGCGGCGTAGGCGGGGGCGTCGAACTCGATTTCCAGGCGCTCGGCCTGCACCGGCCTGGCCGCCAGGGCGCCGAGCTGCGCCAGCCAGCCAGCGAGCAGCGAGTCGACCACGAAGCGGTTGTAGTCGTTGTAGGGGCTGATGGAGTAGAACCGCAGCCAAGCGCCTTGGGCGTCTTCGTGAAAGCTCGACTGGCCCCGGTAGTTGGCGGCATACAGCGCCTCGAAACGCAGCAGGGTACGGGCGGCGTCGCCAAGGGTCGGGGCCTGGGCGGCGGCGACGCCGGCCAGCCCGGCCTGGGCCAGGCGGCTCAGGCGCCCCATGTGCAGGCCCAGCGCCGGCTCGGCGGACAAGGCGATCGCCGCGTGTCCCAGGTGCATGTAGCGCGGGATCGACAGCCGCGCGCCCGGCTCGGCCAGGCGCCTGGCGTCGAGGCCATAGCGCAGCAGCAGGGGGTGCGGATCGTGGTCGAGTGCCGTCAGTGCCTCGGCCAGGGGCTGGACGAAACCGACCGACAGTTCACCCAGGCGTACGCGGGGGCGGGGCATGTCGTCACAGCCACAGGTTGAGCAGGCGCGCGCCGTGGCTGTCGTTGCCGACCCACAGCGTGCCGCCCTGGCTGGCGAAGCCCTGTCCGTCGCTGCCCAGTTCCCAGAACTGGCCGCGCATGAACACGCTCATGCTCGGGGTGGCGGTGTTGGCGGCCAGGGGCAGTTGCTGCCAGGCGTGCTGTTCGCTGACCGCGCCGCGGCGCAGGGGCAGGTCGGCGGCCTGGGCCTGGTGGCGGTTGCCACGCCAGGGCGCCTGCCAGCTTTGCTTGCCACTGAGGAATACCGGGTTGGCGACCAGTTGCACCGATTGCGCGGCCAGTTGCCGGTAGTTGGCGGGGTACCAGCTGTCGCTGCCGATCAGCACGCCCAAGCGTCCGGCGGGGGTCTGCAGCACCTGCAGCGGATGCTGCTGGCCGTCGTGGATGTAGCGTCGGCTTTCGCTGTCGGGGTACTGCTGGTGCTGGGGCTGCCCGAGCACCGAACCGTCGCTAGCGAACACCAGGCTGCTGTTGTACAGCGGGCCATTGCCGGTGCGCAGCACGCCGTTCTCCACATAGGGCGCGGGCAGGACGATGGAGCCGGCGACCAGGGTGACGCCGAATTCCCGGGCCAGGTTGCCGAACACCTGCTGGTAGTCGGCGGCCATCTGCGCGGCCTTCATGCGCAGGTGGGCGTCCGAGCGGCGATCGTCGCCGCTGGCGGCGAGCATCGCCAGGCCATAGCGCAGCGGGTTGCTCAGCTCCAGCCACTGCCAGGCCTCGTTGCGCTGGGTGACCTGGTACAGCTCGCGCTTCTCGCCCCGGGCCCACAGCCAGGTGCCGATATGCTCCGGCAACACCACCACGGTGCGCGGGTTGACCAGGCCCTGGGCGCGGGCCTGTTCCAGGTAGGCCGAGAGCTTGCGGTGCAGGCGCGTGAGGTTCTGGTAGTCCCCTGGGTACAGCAGGGGTTCGACCCCCAGCAGGTTGCCGTGCTCGCCCGGCACGCCCTGGTTGAGGGCCAGTTCGATGCGCAGGTCGGACAGGTAATGACCCTCCGGGCGCTGCAGGGTCCAGAAGCCGTAGCCGCAGAGGGCGGCAAGGGTGACCAGCGCCAGGGCGCCGGCTAGCAGTTTTCGCATGGAGCGGTCCAGCGCTGTGCAGAAGAAGTGCCCTAGGGTAGTCCTGCTGTGCAGCAGGATCAATAAGTTGTCAGTTTCGATCATTGAGCGTGTTCAAACGCCTGTTTAATGTCGACCTCAGACAAACGACGGGCCCCGCCACGCTGCTGTAGAGACTTGGTAGAGGTGCCCGCATTCCGTGATCACGCCACCTGTGGAGTCCATCCATGGCTACCGACCGTTACCCGCACCTGCTGGCCCCCCTCGACCTGGGCTTCACCACCCTGCGCAACCGCACCCTGATGGGCTCGATGCACACCGGCCTCGAGGAGCGCCCGGGCGGCTTCGAGCGCATGGCCGCCTACTTTGCCGAACGCGCCCGTGGTGGCGTCGGGCTGATGGTCACCGGCGGCATTGCGCCCAACGATGAAGGCGGCGTGTACTCTGGTGCGGCCAAGCTCAGCACCGAGGAAGAGGCTGACAAGCATCGGATCGTCACCGAGGCGGTGCATGCCGCCGGTGGCAAGATCTGCCTGCAGATCCTGCATGCCGGACGCTATGCCTACAGCCCGAAACAGGTGGCGCCCAGCGCCATCCAGGCGCCGATCAACCCGTTCAAGCCCAAGGAGCTGGACGAGGAGGGCATCGAGAAGCAGATCCGCGACTTCGTCACCTGCGCAAGCCTGGCCCAGCGTGCCGGCTACGACGGCGTCGAGATCATGGGTTCGGAAGGTTACTTCATCAACCAGTTCCTCGCCGCCCACACCAACCACCGCACCGATCGCTGGGGCGGCAGCTACGAGAACCGCATGCGCCTGGCGGTGGAAATCGTGAGCCGGGTGCGCGAGGCGGTGGGGCCGAACTTCATCATCATCTTCCGCCTGTCGATGCTCGACCTGGTCGAGGGCGGCAGCACCTGGGACGAGATCGAGCTGCTGGCCAAGGCCATCGAGCAGGCCGGCGCCACGCTGATCAACACCGGTATCGGCTGGCATGAGGCGCGCATCCCGACCATCGCCACCAAGGTGCCGCGCGCGGCGTTCAGCAAGGTCACCGCCAAGCTGCGTGGCGCGGTGAAGATCCCGCTGATCACCACCAACCGCATCAACACCCCGGAGGTGGCCGAGGCGGTGCTGGCCGAGGGCGATGCCGACATGGTCTCGATGGCCCGGCCGTTCCTGGCCGACCCGGACTTCGTCAACAAGGCCGCTGAAGGCCGTGGCGACGAGATCAACACGTGCATCGGTTGCAACCAGGCCTGCCTGGACCACACCTTCGGCGGCAAGCTGACCAGCTGCCTGGTCAACCCGCGGGCTTGCCACGAGACCGAGCTCAACTACCTGCCGGTACGGGCGGTCAAGCGCATCGCGGTGGTCGGCGCCGGCCCTGCGGGCCTTGCGGCCGCCACCGTGGCCGCCGAGCGTGGTCATGAAGTGACGTTGTTCGATGCCGCCGGTGAGATCGGTGGGCAGTTCAACGTGGCCAAGCGCGTGCCGGGCAAGGAGGAGTTCTACGAGACCCTGCGTTACTTCCGCAACAAGGTGAAGTCCACGGGTGTCGACCTGCGCCTGAATACCCGTGTCGATGTGGCTGCGCTGGTGGCCGGCGAGTTCGACGAGATCATCCTGGCCACCGGCATCGCCCCGCGTACGCCGGCCATTCCCGGCATCGACAACGCCAAGGTGCTGAGCTACCTGGACGTGCTGCTGGAGCGCAAGCCGGTGGGCGAGCGGGTGGCGGTGATCGGTGCTGGTGGCATTGGTTTCGATGTGTCCGAGTACCTGGTGCACAAGGGTGTGGCCACCAGCCAGGACCGTGAGGCGTTCTGGAAGGAGTGGGGCATCGATACGCGTTTGCAGGCCCGTGGTGGTGTGGCCGGGGTCAAGGCCGAGCCTCATGCGCCGGCGCGTCAGGTGTACCTGCTGCAGCGCAAGAAAACCAAGGTCGGCGATGGCCTGGGCAAGACCACCGGCTGGATTCATCGCACGGGGCTGAAGAACAAGCAGGTGCAGATGCTCAACAGCGTCGAGTACCTGAGCGTGGACGATGCCGGCCTGCATGTACGGGTTGGCGAGGGCGAGCCGCAGTTGCTGGCGGTGGACAACATCGTCATCTGCGCTGGGCAGGATCCGCTGCGTGAGTTGCATGATGGCCTTGTTGCGGCCGGGCAGTCGGTGCACCTGATCGGTGGCGCTGACGTGGCGGCGGAGCTTGATGCCAAGCGGGCGATTAACCAAGGGTCGAGGTTGGCGGCGGAACTGTGATTGTTTGAATCGTTGGTGAGTCAACTTCCTCGGTTGAGGTGGTGATACACCTTTTCTGTGGAAGTTGACTTGCCAGCGAGTGGCTGTAACTGAATAAGCATTGCCAGTAGTCTATACTCACTCCATGTCTGTTGATCTTGATCTTGATCTTGATCTTGATCTTGATCTTGATCTTGATCTTGATCTTGATCTTGCTTCTAAGCGCGCGATAGTTCAGGCAACGCCAATTGCGACTTCAGGAGGCCGAGCGGAGTTCTTGCGGAGGGAGGTGACGGGCATGGATGCCCGTCAAGCGCTGCGCCCCAGGATGGGGCGTTCAGCGCGGTCCTCCCGGGAGCAAGAACGGAGCGAGGGAACCCCGGAGCGAAGCGTAGGGGCCGGATGAATGGAGCGAGGATTTTTTGGTTCCTTTTTGATCCTTCAAAAAGGGACCCGCCGTAAGGGCGGAAAGGTGACTTTGCGTCACCATCGCAAATGAATGCGCATATAACTTTCAAAACACATGACTCTAAAAGTCAAAGTCAAAGTCAAAGTCAAAGTCAAATGCGATCGGCGTGGGTTTTTACAGGTGTAAGCGCATTCATTAGCTATAATGACGCACAGTCACCCTTTCGCCCCCCGGCGAGTCACTTTTTGTCAAACGCGACAAAAAGTAACCAAAAAACGCTGCGCTCCATTCATCCGGCCCTACGCTTCGCTCCGGGTCCCCTCACTCCGGCCTTGCTCCCGGGAGGACCGCGCTGCAGGGCCCATCCTGGGCCCCAGCGCTTGACGGGCATCCATGCCCGTCACCTCCCTCCGCAAGGCCTGCGTTCGGCCTCCTGAAGTCGCGAAGGTACGGGCGGCGCCTGGGCTGACGTAGCTATCGCTAGTTGAGTATGGCGCTAGACTCTTGATCGGCAACGGCAACGGCAACGGCAACGGCAACGGCAACGGCAACGGCAACGGCAACGGCAACGAGCAGCACATCTGCATCTGAGCGATCAGATAAACTGCCGCTATGTCTGATTTTTCTCTCCCCCAAGCCCCCCTGCAACGCCTGGACCTGCCTTGGTTGCGCCACGCGGGAATCGAAGCGGCGGTCCTGCGCCTGGACCTGATCGACCCGCTGATCAGCGGCAACAAATGGTTCAAGCTGCGTCATCACCTGCTCCAGGCCCGCAAGGCCGATGCCCCGGGCCTGATCAGCCTGGGCGGCAACCATTCCAACCATCTCCACGCCCTGGCGGCGGCCGGCCAGCGCTTCGGCTTCGCCACCACCGGCCTGTTGCGCGGCCACCCCCAGGAAACACCGACGGTACAGGACCTGCGCGCCCTGGGCATGGAACTGCACTGGCTCGGTTTCGGCGGCTATCGTGCCCGCCATGAACCTGGCTTCTGGCAGCCCTGGCAGTCCCGGTATCCGGGCTGGCACTGCATCCCCGAAGGCGGTGGCGGCCTGGCCGGTGCCCAGGGCTGTGGGTTGATCATCCAGCAGTGCCGGGCGCAACTGGCAACGCTCGGCTGGACCGACTACGACGCCTGGTGGCTGGCGGCGGGAACCGGCACCACCCTGGCAGGGCTGGTGCTGGAGGAGGCGGGCAGGCACGCCGTCCATGGCGCCCTCGCCGTGCCGCTTGATCACGGCGTGGCGGAGACCGTCGCGGCGCTGGCCGGCGTGCACGGCTACCAGTTGCACGATGCCAGCCGCGGCGGCTTTGCCCGTATCGACGACGCGCTGCTGGCGTTCATCACCGACACCGAACGGCAAACCGGCATGCCGCTGGAGGCGCTCTACACCGGCAAGGCCCTGCTGGCCCTGCGCGACCAGGTCGAGGCCGGGCGTTTCGCCCCCGGCACTCGCCTGGTGTTCCTGCACACCGGAGGCCTGCAGGGACGACGCGGTTACTTGTAGGGCAGCATGCGCAGCAGCGTGTTGTCGCGCCGCACATAGTGGTGATAGAGCCCGGCCAGCGCGTGCAGGCCGATCAGCCAGTAGCCCCAGCTGCCGATGCGCTCATGCCAGCCCTTGATGAACTTGCTCAGGTCCGGATCCGGGGCGACGATCGCCGGCAGCTCCAGGCCATAGAACGGGATCGGCTTGTCGGCGGCACTGAGGATCGCCCAACCGGCCAGCGGCAGGCCGATCATCATCAGGTACAGCAGCAGGTGCACCAGGTGCGACAGGCCCGTCTGCCAGGCCGGCGGCCTGGGCACGATCGGTGGGGTGGGGCGCGACAGGCGCAGGGCCAGGCGCAGCCAGACCAGCACGAACACCGTCAGCCCAAGCATGAAGTGCAGGTCTTTCATCAGGTCGCGTTCGGCGCTGCCCTTGGGGAACAGGCCGCGCAGTTCGATGCAGGCGTAGACGGCGGCCAGTAGCACCAGCATCAGCCAGTGCAGGGCGATCGACAGCCGCGCGTAATGGGCCGCGGGAGTGGATGAAACCATGGTGGGTCCTCGTTATCAGGTCGGAAAGGGCGCTCTTGCTGGCGCCTGGCTGTCATCGTAAGGGTACGGTGTAAAAATTGTGTTGATATAGGCAGGCAAGAACGTCTCGTGCTACTCAGTCATCACCTCGTAAGGTGCGGCCAGCTGTCTGCCACCAGGAACACCCGCTCGGCTTCCTGCCAGGCACTGTCTTCAGCCTCTTCAAGCCTGACCAGCAACTGCGCCGGGGCCACCTCATCCAGTCCTCGTAACCAGCTGTCGAACTGCTCAACCGCCCAACAACTGCCTGTTTCGACCCGCGCTGGCGCGAGCCACCCATGCCGGGGCAGCGGCTGCCAGCGTCCGGGCGGGCAGGTCGCGAGGTAGTCCGCCCAATCCCGCCGATGCAGCCAACGCCCACGCAAATGCGCCGGATGAGCACCGAAAGGCGCCTCGGCATGCCCGGGCCAGGGATAGAACAGATAGCCACCGAGCCACAGGTGGGCCTCGAGCTCGGCGATTCCCAGCCCGTCCAGCGCGGCACGGCTATGGGGTTGGCCGGAAATCGTCAGTTGATGGCCGGCCAGGTGCGCCAGCTTGGTCCCGAGGCGGTCGTGGCAACCGGGGCCGAGCCAGTGCGCCGGGTCCTGCCCATCGCCGGCAGGCGGGCCGAGGTAGAGCTTGATGGCCAGCTCCAGGTGATGATCGCCGTCGCGGTCGCGCAGCAGCAGGTCGAGCTCGCCCAGGGTGTGCCCGCCGTCGCGGATCGCCAGGTTGGCCGCCAGCAGTTCGATGCCCGGCGCCTGCTGCAGGGCGAACTGCCACAGGCTTTCGTAGTACAGGCCCAGGCGCCGGCTGTTCAGGCGTGCCAGCCAGCCCAGCAGCGGCGTGGGCGCCTGGTCGAGCGCCGCGAGCCAGTGGCCCAGGCGCTGCGGATCATCGGCCCAGGCGCTGCCCTGCAGCGGGTGGCGCTGGGGGCAGCCGGCCTGCGCCAGCAGCGGTGGCGACAACAGCGCCCAGGCCAGGTCGCGCACGGCAGGGTGGCGCAGCTGGCGGGGCAGGGACTCGAGGTCGGCGAAGGGCATCATCCTGCGAGCATAGCCGGTTTGCCGCTGGCCGGTCCTTTCGCCCATAATCCCGGCATTGTCACCCCGCCGCAGAGCCTTGCAGGAGCACCATGGAGCAATTTCGCAATATCGGTATCATCGGACGCCTTGGCAGCTCCCAGGTGCTCGACACCATTCGCCGACTGAAAAAATTCCTCCTCGAGCGCCACCTGCACGTGATTCTCGAGGACACCATCGCCGAAGTCCTGCCCGGCCACGGCCTGCAGACCTCCACGCGCAAGCTGCTGGGCGAGGTCTGCGACCTGGTCATCGTGGTCGGCGGCGACGGCAGCCTGTTGGGCGCCGCCCGCGCCCTGGCCCGGCACAACATCCCGGTGCTGGGCATCAACCGCGGCAACCTGGGCTTTCTCACCGACATCCGCCCCGACGAGCTGGAAGAGAAGGTCGCCGAGGTGCTCGACGGCCACTACCTGGTGGAGAACCGCTTCCTGCTGCAGGCCGAGGTGCGCCGTCACCACGAGGCCATCGGCCAGGGCGATGCGCTCAACGACGTGGTGCTGCACCCAGGCAAGTCGACACGGATGATCGAGTTCGAGATCTACATCGACGGCCAGTTCGTCTGCAGCCAGAAGGCCGACGGCCTGATCGTCGCCACCCCGACCGGCTCCACCGCCTACGCGCTGTCGGCCGGCGGCCCGATCATGCACCCCAAGCTCGACGCTATCGTCATCGTGCCGATGTACCCGCATACCCTGTCGGGCCGACCGATCGTGGTGGACGGCAACAGCGAGCTGAAGATCGTCGTGTCCAAGGACCTGCAGATCTACCCGCAGGTTTCCTGTGACGGCCAGAACCACTTCACCTGCGCCCCCGGCGACACCATCACGGTCAGCAAGAAGCCGCAGAAGCTGCGCCTGATCCACCCGCTGGACCACAACTACTACGAGGTCTGCCGCACCAAGCTCGGCTGGGGCAGCCGCCTGGGCGGCAGGGACGACTGATGCTCGATCCGGCGCGCAGTTTCGACATCATCGGTGACGTGCATGGCTGTGCGCTCACCCTCGAACGCTTGCTCGACGCGCTCGGCTACAAGCGCGTCGGCGGGGTCTGGCGTCACCCACGGCGCCAGGCACTGTTCCTCGGCGACATCGTCGACCGCGGCCCGCGCATCCGCGAGGCGCTGCACATCGTCCACGACATGGTCGAGGCCGGCCAGGCCTTCTGCATCATGGGCAACCACGAGTACAACGCCCTGGGTTGGGTCACCCCGGCACTGCCCGGCAGCGGCAAGGCCTTCGTGCGCGAGCACACCCCGCGCCATGCCCGGCTGATCGACGAGACCCTCACCCAGTTCGCCCAGCACCCGGGCGACTGGCACGATTTCATCCAGTGGTTCTATGAACTGCCGCTGTTCGTCGACGCCGGGCGCTTCCGCCTGGTGCATGCCTGCTGGGACCCGCGGCTGATCGAGCCGCTGCGCCAGCAGTACCCCACGGGCCGCATCGACGAGCACTTCGTGCAGGCGTCGGCGGTGGCCGGCAGTTTCGCCGCCACGGTGTGCAACCGCCTGCTGCGCGGTACCGACATGCGCCTGCCGGACGGCCTGACGCTGACCGGCGGCGACGGTCTGACACGGGCCTTCTTCCGCACCAAGTTCTGGGAGGAAGACCCGCAGACCTACGGCGACATCGTCTTCCAGCCCGACGCGCTGCCCGACGAGGTGGCCCGCACGCCGCTCAGCCACAGCCAGAAGAATGCCCTGCTGCGTTACGACGAGGACGAGCCGTTGCTGTTCGTTGGCCACTACTGGCGCAGCGGGCGCCCGGCACCGATTCGCGCCAACCTTGCCTGCCTGGACTACAGCGCCGTGCTCTACGGCAAGCTGGCGGCCTACCGCCTGGACGACGAGACGCGCATCGACCCGCACAAGTTCGTCTGGGTCGACGTCGACCGTCCGCAGGCCAGCCAATGAACGTGATCGAAGTGCTGCGCCTGCCGCTGGCGGTCGATCTCAGTGGTTTCGTTGCCTTGCTGCGCCGCCTGCAGGTGCCGCACCGGGTGGTGGAGGAGGGCGAGGAGCAGGTGCTGTGGGCGCCGCCGGCCATGGCCGGGGATGTGCTCGAGCTGTACCGGCGTTTCCCTGACGGCAATGCCGATCTGCAAGCCATGCCCGAACCTGTGGAAGCTGCTCCGGCGCCGCCTTCGCTGAAGGAGCAGGCCCTGGCCTGCAAGGTCACCGCCGCGGTGCTGATCCTGAGCCTGGTGGTCGCCGGGGTAACCGGCCTGGGCGACAACCTGTCGACCATCGGCTGGTTCACCTTCCTGTCGTTCAAGGTGCAGGGCGACTACCTGTACTTCACTCCGTTGCTCCAAGGCCTGGCCGAAGGCCAGTGGTGGCGCCTGGTGTCGCCGATGCTGCTGCACTTCGGCGTGCTGCACCTGGCGATGAACGGCCTGTGGTACTGGGAGCTGGGCAAACGCATCGAGTTGCGCCAGGGCCCGTGGATGCTGCTGGGGTTGACCCTGCTGTTCAGCCTGGTATCCAACCTGGCCCAGCATTTCACCAGCGGCCCGAGCCTGTTCGGTGGCCTGTCCGGGGTGCTCTACGGCTTGCTCGGGCATGTCTGGCTGTACCAGTGGCTGGCGCCCAATCCGCAGTTCAACCTGCCCAAGGGCGTGCTGGTGATGATGCTGGTCTGGCTGGTGGTCTGCCTGAGCGGCGTGGTCGGCCAACTGGGATTCGGCCAGATCGCCAACGCCGCCCATGTCGGCGGGTTGCTCATCGGATGCCTGACCGGCCTCTTGGGCGGATGGCTTGCCAGGCGTAGACTGTCGGCCTGACTGAGGAGACACCATGTCCACGTTCGCGCAAATGATCGAAAACATCACCCCCGAGATCTACGAGAGCCTGAAGACGGCCGTTGAGATCGGCAAATGGTCCGACGGCCGCAAGCTGACCGCCGAACAGAAGGAGCTGTCGCTGCAGGCGGTGATCGCCTGGGAGATGAAGAACCTCCCCGAAGAGCAGCGCACCGGCTACATGGGCCCGCAGGAGTGCGCCTCGAAGTCGGCGCCGATCGCCAACATCCTGTTCAAGTCGGACTCGGTACATTGATCGAACTCGCTCGTGGCTCTTTGAGCAAGATGGCGGTGCGCCTGGACGCACCGGTCGTTCAATACAGTTTCCGCCTGGATGACGCCGAGGTGCCGGTCAACCCGCTGATCGGCCAGGCGATCCGCCTGGAATACCTCGGCGCGATCCACTGCACCCATTGCGGCAAGCGCACCAAGACCAGCTTCAGCCAGGGGTACTGCTACCCGTGCATGACCAAGCTGGCCCAGTGCGACGTGTGCATCATGGCCCCGGAGAAATGCCACTACGACGCCGGCACCTGCCGCGAGCCGTCGTGGGGCGAGCAGTTCTGCATGACCGACCACGTGGTCTACCTGGCCAACTCGTCGGGCATCAAGGTCGGCATCACCCGCGCCACCCAGCTGCCCACCCGCTGGCTCGACCAGGGCGCCAGCCAGGCGCTGCCGATCATGCGCGTGGCCACCCGCCAGCAATCCGGGCTGGTCGAGGACGTGCTGCGCAGCCAGGTGCCGGACCGCACCAACTGGCGCGCGCTGCTCAAGGGCGACGCCGAGGTGCTCGACCTGCCGGCCATCCGCGAACAGATCTTCGACGCCTGCGCCGACGGCATCCGCGGCCTGCAGGAACGCTTCGGGTTGCAGGCCATCCAGCCGCTGACCGACGCCGAGGTGGTGCAGATGCGCTACCCGGTCGAGGCCTACCCGAAAAAGATCGTCAGCTTCAACCTCGACAAGGACCCGGTCGTGGAAGGCACGCTGTTGGGCATCAAGGGCCAGTACCTGATCTTCGACACCGGCGTGATCAACATTCGCAAGTACACGGCCTACCAGCTGGCCGTGCTCCAGTAAAAGGATCGTCACCATGCGTACCGAACAACCGCAAGTGATCTACCTCAAGGACTATCAGGCCCCCGAGTACCTGATCGACGAGACCCACCTGACCTTCGAACTGTTCGAGGACCACAGCCTGGTCCATGCGCAGCTGGTCATGCGCCGCAACCCCGAGCGCGGCGCCGGCCTGCCGCCTCTGGTGCTCGATGGCCAGCACCTGGAGCTGCTGAGCGTGCAGCTGGACGACCAGGCGCTGGGCGCCGACGACTATCAGCTCGACGACGACAGCCTCACCGTGCAGCCGAAGGGCGAGCGCTTCACCCTCGACACCAGCGTGAAGATCCACCCGGAAAGCAACACCGCGCTGGAAGGCCTGTACAAGTCCGGCAAGATGTTCTGCACCCAGTGCGAGGCCGAGGGCTTCCGCAAGATCACCTACTACCTCGACCGCCCGGACGTGATGAGCACCTTCACCACCACGGTGATTGCCGAGCAGCATCGCTATCCGGTGCTGTTGTCCAACGGCAACCCGGTCGGCAGCGGCCCTCAGGAAGACGGCCGCCACTGGGCGACCTGGGAAGACCCGTTCAAGAAGCCGGCCTACCTGTTCGCGCTGGTGGCCGGTGACCTCTGGTGCAAGGAAGACACGTTCGTTCGCCAGTCAGGCCGTGATGTGACCCTGCGCATCTATGTCGAGCCGGAAAACCTCGACAAGTGCGACCACGCCATGGTCAGCCTGAAGAAGTCGATGCGCTGGGACGAAGAGGTCTACGGTCGCGAGTACGACCTGGACATCTTCATGATCGTCGCGGTCAACGACTTCAACATGGGGGCCATGGAAAACAAGGGCCTGAACATCTTCAACTCCAGTTGCGTGCTGGCCCGCGCCGAGACCGCCACCGATGCCGCCCACCAGCGGGTCGAGGGCGTGGTTGCCCACGAGTACTTCCACAACTGGTCGGGCAACCGCGTGACCTGCCGCGACTGGTTCCAGCTGTCGCTCAAGGAAGGCTTCACGGTGTACCGCGACGCCGAGTTCAGCGCCGACATGAACTCGCGCACGGTCAAGCGCATCGAGGATGTCGCCTACCTGCGCACCCACCAGTTCGCCGAGGACGCCGGCCCCATGGCCCACCCGGTGCGCCCGGCGAGCTTCATCGAGATCTCCAACTTCTACACCCTGACCGTGTACGAGAAGGGTGCCGAAGTTGTAGGCATGGTTCACACCCTGCTGGGCGCCGAGGGCTTCCGCAAGGGCAGCGACCTGTACTTCGAGCGTCATGACGGCCAGGCGGTGACCACCGACGACTTCATCAAGGCCATGGAAGACGCCAACGGCGTCGACCTGACCCAGTTCAAGCGCTGGTACAGCCAGGCCGGCACGCCGCGCCTGGAGGTCAGCGAGGCCTATGACGCCGCCGCGCAGACCTACAGCCTGACCTTCCGCCAGAGCTGCCCGCAGACCCCGGACAAGGTCGAGAAGCTGCCGTTCGTGATCCCGGTGGCCCTGGGCCTGCTGGACGCCGAAGGCAACGACCTGCCGCTGCGCCTGGTGGGCGAGGCGCAGGCCGTCGGCAGCAGCCGCGTGCTGTCGGTGACCGAGGCCGAGCAGACCTTCACCTTCGAGGGGATCAAGGCCAAGCCGCTGCCGTCGCTGCTGCGCGGCTTCAGCGCGCCGGTCAAGCTGAGCTTCCCGTACGACCGTGACCAGCTGATGTTCCTCATGCAGCACGACAGCGACGGCTTCAACCGCTGGGAAGCCGGCCAGCAGTTGTCGGTGCAGGTGCTGCAGGAACTGATCGGCCAGCACCAACGTGGCGAAGCGCTCACGCTCGACCAGCGCCTGATCGACGCCCTGGGCACCGTGCTGGGCAACGAAGCGCTGGACCCGGCCATGGTCGCCGAGATGCTTTCGCTGCCGGGCGAGGCGTACCTCACCGAGATCAGCCAGGTGGCCGATGTCGATGCGATCCACGCCGCCCGCGAGTTCGCCCGCCAGCAGATCGCCGAGCAGCTGTTCGACGCCCTGTGGGCGCGCTACCAGGCCAACCGCGAGGTCTCGCGCAACACCGCCTATGTGGCCTCGGCCGAGCATTTCGCTCGCCGCAGTCTGCAGAACATCGCTCTGTCGTACCTGATGCTGACCGCCAAGGCGCCGGTGCTCGAGGCGACCCTGGAGCAGTTCGAGCACTGCGACAACATGACCGAGCGCCTCACCGCCCTGGCGGTGCTGGTCAACTCGCCGTTCGAGGCCGAGCGGGCCAAGGCGCTGGAAGCCTTCGCCGAGCACTTCAAGGACAACCCGCTGGTCATGGACCAGTGGTTCAGCGTACAGGCGGCCAGCACCCTGCCGGGTGGCCTGGCGCGGGTCCAGGCGTTGATGGAGCACCCGGCCTTCACCTTGAAGAACCCGAACAAGGTACGCGCCTTGGTCGGCGCCTTCGCCGGGCAGAACCTGGTCAACTTCCACGCCGCCGATGGGTCGGGGTACCGCTTCCTGGCGGACCTGGTGATCGAGCTGAACGCGCTGAACCCGCAGATCGCCTCGCGCCAGCTCGCACCACTGACCCGCTGGCGCAAGTACGACGACAAGCGCCAGGCACTGATGAAGGGCGAGCTGGAGCGGATTCTCGCGTCCGGGGCGCTGTCCAGCGATGTGTATGAGGTGGTGAGCAAGAGCCTGGCGTAAGCCTGGTAGACATTGGGGCTGCTGCGCAGCCCTTTCGCGGCACAAGGCCGCTCCTACAGGGGACCGCGAGCCTCTGTAGGAGCGGCCTTGTGCCGCGAAAGGGTCGCCGCAGCGGCCCCAATTGTTTTTATGGTTAACAAAACATAACGTCCCGCTCGTTGTGTTCCGCCGAACAACCCCGATACGATGACCTGAAGCTATTCCAGGGCTCTGGAACAGGGTTTTCGCAGTACCTGGCAATAGATTGACCCAGCACAAGAACACAACAGGGGGCAGTCATGAGAGAGCGGGCAAGGGCACGCTACAGCCTGGCGGCCAGCGCGATGCTGGCGCTGACGCTGGGTATCGGGGCCGGGCAAGTCCTGGCGGCGGTGGCCGCCGAGGAATACTCGGTGGAGTCGGCCAAGGCCAGCCAGAGCCTGTTGATCGGCGCCACCCACGCCGGGCAGCGCCTGGTGGTGGTCGGCGACCGCGGCCACATTCTGTTCTCCGACGACCAGGGCAAGACCTGGACCCAGGCCCGGGTCCCCACCCGGCAACTGCTCACCGCCGTGTTCTTCCTCGACGACAAGCGCGGCTGGGCCGTCGGCCACGACGCGCAGATCCTCGCCAGCAGCGACGGCGGCGCGACCTGGAGCAAGCAGTTCGAAGACCTGTCCCGCGAAGCCCCCTTGCTCGATGTGCGCTTCCTCGACCCGCAGCACGGCTTCGCCGTGGGTGCCTACGGCGCCCTGCTGGAGACCCTAGATGGCGGCCAGCACTGGCAGGACGTCGCCGAGCGCCTGGACAACCCCGACCAGTTGCACCTCAACGCCATCACCCTGGTGAAGGACGCCGGCCTGTTCATCGTCGGCGAGCAGGGCGGCATGTTCCGTTCCAGCGACGCCGGCCAGAGCTGGACCAAGGTCCAGGGCCCCTACGAGGGCTCGCTGTTCGGCGTGATCGGCACCGCCCAGCCCAACACCCTGCTGGCCTACGGCCTGCGCGGCAACCTGTTCCGCTCCACCGATTTTGGCGACAGCTGGCAGCCGATCGAGCTCAAGGCCGAACGCGGCCCGCTCGAATTCGGCCTGGCAAGCGCTACGCTTCTCGAAGACGGCAGCCTGGTGCTGGTCGGCAATGGCGGCAGCGTGCTGCGCAGCCATGACGACGGGCAGACCTTCAGCGTGCGTAACCGCGCCGACCGCATTGCCCTGTCGGGCGTCAGCGGCCTGGGCGGTGGCGGCCTGCTGCTGGTCGGGCAAGGGGGCGTGCACCTGGCCTCGGCCGACGGTACCCAGGAGGCGCGTCCATGACCAGCCGGGAGAGCTTCGACATGCAGCACAAGGACAAGGCCACCCTGCTGGAACGCCTGATCTTCAACAACCGCCCCATCGTCATCGCCATCTGCGTGCTGGTGAGCATCTTCCTGTTCTGGCAGGCCACGCAGATTCGCCCCTCCACCAGCTTCGAGAAGATGATTCCGCTGCAGCATCCGTTCATCGAACAGATGCTCGAGCACCGCAACGACCTGGCCAACCTCGGCAACACCGTGCGTGTGTCGGTGGAGTCGACCAAGGGTGACATCTTCGACAAGGACTACATGGAGACCCTGCGCCAGATCCATGACGAGGTGTTCTACATCCCCGGCGTCGACCGCGCCGGCCTCAAGTCGCTGTGGAGCCCCAGCGTGCGCTGGAGCGAGGTCACCGAAGAAGGCTTCTCCGGCGGCGAGGTGATCCCCAATACCTACAACGGCTCCCAGGACAGCCTCGACACCTTGCGCGACAACGTGCTCAAGTCCGGCCAGGTCGGGCGCCTGGTGGCCAACAACTTCAAGTCCAGCATCATCGACATCCCCTTGCTGGAAAGCTACCCCGATCCGCAGGACCCGGGGCGCCAGGTCAAGCTCGACTACCAGCAGTTCTCGCACCAGCTGGAAGAGAAGATCCGCGACAAGTTCCAGGCGCAGAACCCCGACGTGAAGATCCATATCGTCGGCTTCGCCAAGAAGGTCGGCGACCTGATCGACGGCCTGGTGATGGTGGCGATGTTCTTCGGCGTGGCGCTGGTGATCACCTGGGCGCTGCTGTACTGGTTCACCTGGTGTATCCGCAGCACCATCGCCGTGCTCATCACCACCCTGGTGGCGGTGGTCTGGCAGTTGGGGCTGATGCACGCGGTGGGCTTCGGCCTGGATCCGTACTCGATGCTGGTGCCGTTCCTGATATTCGCCATCGGCATCTCCCACGGGGTGCAGAAGATCAACGGCATCGCCCTGCAGTCGAGCGACGCCGACAACGCCCTGACCGCGGCGCGGCGTACCTTCCGCCAGCTGTTCCTGCCGGGGATGATCGCCATCCTCGCCGACGCCGTGGGCTTTATCACCCTGCTGATCATCGACATCGGGGTGATCCGCGAGCTGGCCATCGGCGCCTCGATCGGCGTGGCGGTGATCGTCTTCACCAACCTTATCCTGCTGCCGGTGGCGATCAGCTACGTCGGCATCAGCCAGAAGGCCATCGCCCGCAGCAAGAAGGACGCCACCCGCGAACACCCGTTCTGGCGCCTGTTGTCCAACTTCGCCAGCGCCAAGGTGGCGCCGGTGTCGGTGGTGCTGGCGCTGCTGGCCTTCGCCGGCGGCCTCTGGTACAGCCAGAACCTGAAGATCGGCGACCTCGACCAGGGCGCGCCGGAGCTGCGCCCGGACTCGCGCTACAACCAGGACAACAGCTTCATCATCAGCAACTACTCGACCAGTTCCGACGTGCTGGTGATCATGGTCAAGACCCCGGCCGAGAGCTGCTCGATCCACTCGACCATGGCGCCGATCGACGAGCTGATGTGGACCATGGACAACACCCCGGGGGTGCAGTCGACCATCTCCCTGGTGACCGTGTCGAAACAGGTCATCAAGGGCATGAACGAGGGCAGCCTGAAATGGGAGACCCTGTCGCGCAACCCGGACATCCTCAACAACTCCATCGCCCGCGCCGACGGCCTTTACAACGCCGACTGCTCGCTGGCGCCGGTGCTGGTGTTCCTCAACGACCACAAGGCCGAGACCCTGGAGCGGGTCACCGCCGCGGCCAAGGCCTTTGCCGACAGCCACAACAAGGAAGGGCTGCAGTTCCTCCTGGCGGCGGGTAACGCCGGCATCGAGGCGGCCACCAACGAGGTGATCAAGTCGGCCGAGCTGACCATCCTCATCCTGGTCTACATCTGCGTGGCGGTGATGTGCATGATCACCTTCCGCTCGTTCGCCGCGACGCTGTGCATCGTCCTGCCGCTGGTGCTGACCTCGGTGCTGGGCAACGCACTGATGGCGTTCATGGGCATCGGCGTGAAGGTCGCCACGCTGCCGGTGGTGGCGCTGGGCGTGGGCATCGGCGTGGACTACGGCATCTACATCTACAGCCGCCTGGAGAGCTTCCTGCGTGCCGGCCTGCCGTTGCAGGAGGCCTACTACGAGACCCTGCGCTCCACCGGCAAGGCGGTGCTGTTCACCGGCCTGTGCCTGGCCATCGGCGTGTGCACCTGGATCTTCTCGGCCATCAAGTTCCAGGCCGACATGGGCCTGATGCTGACCTTCATGCTGCTGTGGAACATGTTCGGCGCCCTGTGGCTGTTGCCGGCGCTGGCGCGGTTCCTGATCAAGCCGCAGAAGCTGGCGGGCAAGGAGGGTGGGTCGATCTTCGCTCACTGACCAAGGCCCGATCGCGGGGCAAGCCCGCTTCCACGACCTACCTGGCGTGGGAGCGGGCTTGCCCCGCGATGCGTATAATGGCGGCCATTTTTCTCAATCGGTGCCTCCATGACCACCCTCGCCACCGCCCTCGCATCCTGCGACATGCTCCTGATCGACGGCCTGCATGCCTTCGACTTCACCTTCGACGCATCCGGCCTCACCATCGAATGCATGGACGGTCGCCAGCTGCGTCGCTGGAACTTCACCCCCGACCAGGTCGCCGCCGCCAGCGGCGCGGGCGACGACTGGAGCCTGGCCAGTGACGAAGGCGAGCATCGTCTAGTCTGTATGAGTGCTTTTCGTGCCCCGGATGAAGAAGACGATGAACAGGAAATGGACACGCCTGCTGACCGCTAGCCTCATGGCTTTGTCAGTCAACGCCCAGGCCGCCACGTTGCTGGTGGGCAGCTACACCGACAACGGCAGCGAAGGGATCTACCGCTACGACTTCGACTCCCGCACGGGGCAGATCGACGCCACGCCCCGTCAGGTGGTCAAGAGCGTCAGCCCTTCGTGGCTGGTGCTGTCCGCCGACCAGCGTCAGTTGTTCGCGGTCAATGAAACGCCCAAGGGCCAGGTCAGCAGTTTCTCGCTGGGCAAGCAGGGCGAGATCAAGCTGTTGAACCAGGTGCCCAGCCAGGGCGACGAGCCGACCCACGCCAGCCTCAGCCATGACCAGCGCTACCTGTTCATTGCCAACTACGCCGTCGCCCCCGACCCCGGTGGCAGCCTGGTGGTGATCCCGGTGGCCCGGGACGGCAAGCTCAAGCCGGTGGTGCAGCAGGCCCGGCATGCGCCGAGCAAGGTCAACCCCGAACGCCAGGCCGGTGCCCATGTGCATTCACTGGTTTTGTCGCCCGATGGCCGCCACCTGTACGCCAGCGACCTGGGCGCCGACAAGGTGTTCATCTACCGCTACGACGGCGCCAGCCACGAGCATCCGCTGAGCCCGGCGATCCCGCCTGCGGTCGAGTTGCCGCCGGGCAGCGGCCCGCGTCACCTGCTGTTCGACGCCAAGGGGCGGCATGCCTACCTGACCCTGGAGATGAGCGCCGAGGTGGTGGTGTTCGATGTGCAGGACGGCGCGCTGACCGAGCGCCAGCGCCTGCCGCTGACCGAAAGTTCGGACGCTGCGGCTAAGGCGGCTGGCGGCCTGCACCTGTCGGCCGATGGGCGTTTCCTCTATGTCAGCAACCGTGGTACCGCCAATGAGATCGTGGTGTACGCCGTGGGCAAGGACGATGGCCAACTTGCCCTGCTGCAGCGCCGTTCGGTGGAGGGCGATCATCCCCGGGAGTTTGCCCTCGATCCGGATGGCAACTACCTGCTGGTGGCGAACCAGAAAAGCAACCAGATCGTGGTCATGCGCCGCGATCCGCGCAGCGGCAAGTTGGGCGAAACGGTGCAGAAGCTGCCCCAGCAGGCGCCTTCGGATCTCAAGTTTTTGGAATGAACCTGCGTTTGCCCTGTAGGAGCGGCCTTGTGCCGCGAAAGGGCCGCAGAGCGGCCCCAGGATTTCAGCGTTAATGCATCAATCGCCGGGGCTGCTGTGCAGCCCTTTCGCGGCACAAGGCCGCTCCTACAGGGGGCGCGTGGGCAATTATCGATAGGCGTGATAATCGCTACTGCTGCAATGAATTTTTCCAGGCAGACGCATCGGCGTAAGTTTTGACCCAAGGCCCCGACGGGCCAACGTCAACCACCGAAGTCGAGGTCAGCCCACATGAACTTCAATCTCTTCCCGGTCATCGCCGCTTCCGCCATCTCCGCCTCCGTCGTACTGCCGGCCCACGCCCAGCTGGAGCAAAACGCCAAGGCGTCCAACACCCACAGCTACACCCAGAAGTACCTGCAGCAGAGCGCACATTTCCACGCCGCCCTGAGCAAGCATGCCAATTGAGTGTGTAAAGCCATTGGTAATAGCACAACGCCATGTGATTTAATTTGACGCTAATATTTTGACTCGCCAAAGGGGCAGAGCATGATGTGGCGTATCACGGCGGTAGTGCTGTTGTTGATGTCCGCGCCGATCCTGGCGCTTTGAGCGACACGCTGTCTCACTTGGCCATCACGGCCTTGAACAGCGGCGATGCCAGCCAGCTCTGCAACCAGCTCCGCAACCGCGGATAAGCCGCCTCGGCGAACCATTCGGGTTCGACCCCGGCAAACTGGCGCATCAGGGGCAGCAGGGCGGCGTCGGCCAGGCTTGGGTGAGCGGCCAGCAGGTAGGGCCTGCCTTCGAGCAGGCATTCCAGCTCGGCCAGCCAGGGCTCGGCCTGGGCGCGGTAGTGCGCCCGGGTGTGCTCGGGGTAGCGCTCGGCGTACTTGTACAGGTTCACCTGCGTCTTGAAGGTGCCGTCGTTGCGCGCGATCAGCGTTTCGGCCTGCTGCGCCGCGGCGGGGTCGGCCTGCAGGCGCCAGTCCTCGGGGTCATGTCGGGCGAGCGCCCAGCGCATGATGTCCAGGCTTTCCTCCAGCACCTCATCCCCGGTATCGAGCACCGGCACCGTGCCCTTGGGCGACAGCGCCAGCAGCTCGGCCGGCTTTTCCTTCATCTTCACCTCGTGGACCTGCACGTCGCAGCCGGCGTAGCGCAGGGCCAGGCGCGCGCGCATGGCCCAGGGGCAACGGCGGAACGAGTAGAGGATCACCCGCACACCTCCACGTCGCTCAGGCCGTTGCCCTGGCGGCGCACCTGGATCTGCACCGGGATGCGCTCGTGCATTTCCTGCACGTGGGAGATCACCGCTACCTTGCGCCCCTGGGCCTGCAGGCCGTCGAGGGCGTCCATGGCCAGTTGCAGCGACTCGGGGTCGAGGCTGCCGAAGCCTTCGTCGATGAACAGCGATTCGATACGCAGGGTGCTCGACGCCATGGATGCCAGGCCCAGGGCCAGGGCCAGCGACACCAGGAAGGTCTCGCCGCCCGACAGCGAATGCACCGAGCGCAGCTCGTCGCCCATCTCGGTGTCCAGCACCAGCAGGCCCAGGGCACTGCCGCCGCGCTTGAGGCGATAACGCCGGGCCAGCTGGCGCAACTGGCTGTTGGCGTGGTGCAGCAGCAGGTCGAGGTTGTAGCCCTGGGCGATCTTGCGGAACACATCGCCCGAGGCCGAGCCGATCAACGCATTCAGGCGTGCCCAACGTTGCCATTGCTGGTAGGCCTGGTCGATCTGTGCGGCCAGGGCCTGGCTGGCCTGTTGTCGGCGCTGATCCTCGGCCTGTTGGGCGCGCAGCTCGGCGCATTGCTGCTCCTGGGCGGCCAGCTGTGCGGCCAGCTCGGCGAGGGCGGTTTCCAACGCTTCGACGGGCAGCTCGCCATGGGCCTGGGCAGTGTGTTGCTGCAGTCGCTGCTCACGCTCGCCTAGCAACACGCGGCCTTGCTCGACGGCTTTTTCCGCGGCCTGCAGGCGTTGGCGCAGTTCGCCCACCTGGCTGTCGTCGATGGCCAGCAGGCGGTCGAGGCCGGCATCGTCCAGCTCCGGGTGTTCGCTGCGCCACTGGGCGATTTCGCCCTGCAGCTGCTGGTGCTCCTGCTCCAGCGCCTGCTGGCGCTGCTGGTTGGCCTTGAGCTCGCCGGCCAGTTGCACACCCTGGGTGTGCAGCGCCTGCAGTTGCCGGGCGCTGTCTGCCTCGGCGGTGCGGGCCTGTTCCAACTGGGTGTCCATGTGCTGCTGCCAGGCCTCGGCGCTGGGCTGTTCGCCGAGCAGCTCGCCCAGGGTGGCCTGGGCCTGCCGGCGTTGTTCGTCCAGCACGGCGAGCTTCTGTTGCAGCTGCTGCTGGCTGTGCAGGCGTGCCTGTTGCTGATCGCGCTGTTTGTCCAGCTGGACCTGGCGAGCCTGTTGCTCTTCCAGCTCGTCCTTGCGCAGGTCGAGTTGCTGGCGGCGCTGGGCAATCTGCTGGTCGAGGCCGAGGAACGCATTGGCCGGGTCGTCGCGCAGGGCCTGGAGAATGTCCGGGGGCAGCACGCTTTCGAGGCTTTCGAGGGCCTGCGCGAGTTGCTGCTCGTCGGCGGCCAGGGCCTGGTGCTGCTGGTCGAGGTGGCGCTGGGCCTGTTGCTGGGCTTCGCCTGCGGCCTGCAATTGCTGGGTGAGGCGGGCGGCATCCTTTTGCAGGGCGAGCAGGGCGCCCTGGCGTTTCTCGTCGCGATCGATCTCGTCGCCGAGGCGGCGCAGCTGGCCGTCGAGCCACTTGCCACGGGCGTTGTCATCCTGCGGCGCCAGCGCTGGCCACAGGGCATGGGCCTGGACCTGCTCGAGCACGGGCTGCAACTGCTCGCCCAACTGCTGCTGTTGCTGCTGGTAGTCCTTGAGCTGGGCGTTGACCACGCCCAGCTGGGTGCGCAGTTCCACCAACCTGGTATTGAGCTGTTCGACCTGCTGCTGCGCCGCTGCTTCCTCGGCCTGGTCGTGACGCCCGAGGCTGTGCAGCAACGCCTCGGGTTGATGGAACGGGTGCTCGGCGCTGCCGCACACCGGGCAGGGCTCGCCATCGCGCAGCTGGGCGCGCAGTTCCTCGACGCTGGTGTTGCGCGTCAGGCGTTGGCGCTCGAGCAGCTGGCGGGTGAGAGTCAGCGCCTGCTCTGCGTTTTCCAGTTCGGCCTTGGCCGCCGTGCCTTCGCCGATCAGTTGCTGGCGCTGCTGCATGGCCTGTTGCTGGCGCTCGCGCAGCGCATCGAGGCCGTTGCGCAGTTCCATTTCGCGGCCATGCAGGCGCGACAGCTCCTCGACCGCGCGTTGCTGCTTGCGGTTGTCCTGGAGCATGGCGCCGAGCAGGTCGATCTGTTCGGCCAGCGCCTGGGGCTCGGCCCCCGCCTCGCGGAACAGCAACTCGAAATGCTCGCGCTGGGCTTGCAGCTGGGCGTTGGCCTGGCTGGCCTGGGCCTGCAGGCCGGGCAGCTCTTCGCGGCCCTTGGCCAGACGGCCGCCGATCAGCATCACCTGCTTGAGCTGTGGCAGGTAGGCCTGCCAGGCGTCGGCCAGGCTGCCGAGCGGTTCGCTCTCGGCCAGGGCGCCGTCGATCCGGGCCAGTTGCTGCAGGCTGCGCTGCTGGTTGTCTTCCAGCTGCTGCAGTTGCTGGCGGGCCGCATCGACTTCCTGTTCGGCCTGGGTGCAGGCTTCCCGTTGCTCGGCAAGCTCCTTGTCCAGGCGCGCCAGGTCGCCCTGGGCGGCGAAGGCCTGGCGCAGGCGCGGGGCGTTTTCGCCGTGCAGGGCCTGGTGCTCGACCAAGTGCTGGCGGGCCGTTTCCAGGGCCTGCTGTAGCGCGTCGGTGTGTTGCTGCAGTTCGGTGTGCTGGCGCTGTTGCTGGTCGATATCGGCCAGCACCGGGGCCAGTTGCCCGGCCAGGTGCTGCTGGCGGTGGAACTGGTGGCGCTGGGGCGCCAGGCGCTCCAGGCGTTGCAGGTCGACGCGCTGTTCGGCCAGTTGTTGCCACTCGTGTTCCGCGCTTTGCAGGGCCGTGCCGGCTTCACTGTGCTGGGCCTGCAGGCGCTGCTGTTCGGCAAACCAGGTGCGTTGCTGTTCCAGCTGGCGCTGGCGCGCCTGCTCGGCCTTGAACTGTTGCTGGGCCTGTTCCAGTGCCTGGTCGAGGGCGGCGCGGGCTTCGGCCTCCATCGGCAACAGGTGCTCGGCCTGCTTCTTCAGGTCGTTGTGAACCTCGCCGGTTTCCCGCGCCTTGCTGAAGGCGCGTTGGCCCAGGCGGGTGTAGATCGCGGTGTTGGTGAGTTTTTCCAGCAGTTCGCTGCGCTCACGGTCGTCGGCCTTGAGGAAAGCGCCGAACTCGCTCTGGGCCAGCATCACCGCGCGGGTGAACTGCTCGAAGTTCAGGCCCAGGCGCGCCTCGACCAGTTGCTTGTACTCGTTCTTGCCGCTGCCCAGCTGTTGCTCGCTGTCCAGGTCGTAAAGGCTCTGGCGGCTGTTCTGCAGCTTGCCGGTGGCCTTCTCGCGGGCGCGGTTGGCTTCCCAGCGGGCGCGGTAGCGGCCGCCGTCGATGCCGACGAAATCGACCTCGGCGAAGCCGCTGCCGGTGCCGCGGCGCAGCAGGTTGCGCGGATCCGAGGTGGGGATCTCGCCGTCGGCGTCCGGCACCTTGGCTTCCCGGGCGATGTCGTTCAGGCGTGGCACGCTGCCGAACAGGGCCAGGCACAGGGCGTCGAGCAGTGTGCTCTTGCCGGCCCCGGTGGGCCCGGTGATGGCGAACAGGCCGGCGCTGGCCAGGGGCTCGGCGGTGAAGTCGATATCGATCGGGCCGGCCAGCGAGGCCAGGTTCTTCAGGCGGATGGCGAGGATCTTCATGCCTGCTCCTCCTCTTGCAGGACGTCCTGCAGCAATTCGGCGAAATCGGCCAGGGCCTGGTCGTCGGCGGGGTTGCCATAGGCCTGTTCCCAGGCACGGCCGAACAGGTCCTGTGGGGTCATCTGGGCCAGCTCGACGAAGGCTTGCTCGTCGTCCTCGGCGCGGCCACTGCCGGCGTATTCGGCGCTGATACGCACCAGGCGCACGGCCTTGCCCTGCAGGGCGCCTTCGATCTGCTGGCGCAGGTCGGGCTGCGGCTCGTCCAGGCGTACCCGCACCTCCAGCCAGGGCTGGCGGTTGGGGTCTTCGAGCAGGTCGATCACCGGCAGTTGCCCGAGCTGTTCGAGCAATTCGCCCAGTGGCGCCGGGCCGACCCGTTGCAGGGCCACCGCGCGGGGCACCGGACGCGGTTCGACGCTGACCAGCTCGGCGCCGTCCAGCTCCACTTCCAGGACCTGGTGCGGGTAGTTGATCTCGGCGAACGACAACGGGATCGGCGCGCCGCTGTAGCGGATGCGGTTCTCGCGGTTGACCTTCTGCGGCTTGTGCAGGTGGCCGAGGGCGACGTAGCTGATGGCCTTGTCGAACAATTTGGCCGGCAGGGCCTCGGCATTGCCGATGATCAGGCTGCGCTCGGAGTCCTCCGAGATGCTGCCGCCGGCCATGTGCGCGTGGCTGATGGCGACCAGCGCCTGGTCTTTCTTGCGCTTCTTCTGCGCCGCAGCGATCAGTTGCTCATGGACCTGGTTGATGCCCTGCAGGTAGTCGTCGCCCAGCGCGGGGCCGGTGACTTCGGCGGGGCGCAGGAAGGGCAGGGCCAGGCACCAGGCGCCGACCTTGCCACGGGCGTTGGTCAACGGGATCAGCAGCCGCTCGGTGTCCAGCTGGCCCTCGTCGAGCCAGTGCACCCGGCCCAGGGCGTGGGTGCGCAGGCGGCGCATCAGTGGCGCCGGCAGCTCGATGCGCGAGCCTGAGTCGTGGTTGCCGGCGATCATCACGATATCCAGCTTGGGCTGTTGCTCGTGGGCCTGGACGATGAAGTCGTAGAGACGCTCCTGGGCTTTGACCGGCGGGTTGACCGTGTCGAAGATGTCGCCGGCGATCAGCAGCGCGTCGGGTTGGCGCAGGCGCAGCTGGCCGAGCAGCCAGTCGATGAAGCAGGCGTGTTCGAAATCGCGTTCCTGGCCATGCAGGCTCTGGCCCAGGTGCCAGTCGGAGGTGTGAAACAGACGCATGGAAGATCCGTTGGGTGAGCGGCAGGGGGGCGTTTGGATTAGGGCGCTATGGTAACTCATCGCGGGCCCGTGGGAGCGGGCTTGCCCCGCGATGAGGCTACTTGGGATACAGCGGCGGCAAGCTGCCGGCTTCGCCCGGCGGCGCCAGTACCTGCTCGGCCGGCGGAATCGCGCCAATCGCGCGCCACAGTTCGTCGCCGTGCCAGTATTGCCCGCTCTCGCTGTACAACGCCCCATTCAACCCGTCCAGCGCATCGGACAACGGCACGAAGCGCGCCGCCATCTCGGCCAGGGTTTCCGGCTGCTGCCGGGCCCAGGCGTCCAGCGCCTGGCGGGTGGCCTGCGGGTCGTTGGCCTGGCAGGCGCGCTTGAGGTCGTCGAGCAGCGTGCGCGGGCTCGGGCCGGTCTGTGCCGCGCGCAGCACCGCTGGTTGCGAGCGGGCCCGCCACCACAGGGTGAAGCCGAGCAGGGTGGTCAGGGCCAGGGCCAGCGTGGCCAGCTGCCAGGGCCAGAGCGGGCCGGGGCTGAGGTTGCCGTCGCCGACGGGCGTGTCGGCGCTCAGCGCCGGGTTGTCCTGCACGTTCAGGGTGCGGGCCGGCAGGCTGCTGTGCTCCAGGTGGTCTTCGCGGGTGTTCCACCAGGTCACCTCCAGCGCCGGCAGGGCCAGGTCGCCAGCGTGGGTCGGCACCAGCGCCTCGCGTTCCTCGCGGTTGGCGACCATGCCGCGCTCGCCGATCTCGTTGCGCAGCAACGGCTGGTCGGGGTAACGGCGCAGGCCGGTGACCTCGGTGGCCGGCAGTGGTGGCAACTGGGTGCTCGACAGGCCCTCGGCACGCACGGTGATGTTGCGCGTCAGCGAGTCGCCGATCTGCGTCGGCTGACGCACCGGGTCGGGGTTCCAGTGCTCTTCCAAGGTCAGGCTGCGGGCCGGCAGCCAGGGGCGGTCGGCCGGGTAGCTGGCCGGGATCGGGTTGACCGTCAGGCGCAGCGGCAGCGAGCTGACCTGCACCTGGCGGCCGACCCGCGGCGTGCCGGCCGGCTGTTCGCCATTGTCGGCGGCGGTGGCAGTGAAGCGCAGTGGCGGCACTTCAAGGCTGCCGCTCTGTTGCGGATAGATCGCATAACGGGTCTCGATCACCCCGTGGCGCACGCCGTTGATGTCCTTCTCAAAGGTGCGCGACTCGCCCAGCGGGTCGACCTTGGCGTTTTCCAGCTGCAGCGGGCTGAGGCTGCTGTCGTCGTACAGCGCCACCGAATGGTAGATGCGCAGGGTCAGCACGGCCTGGGCCTGGACATAGACCTCGCTGCTGTCCAGGGTGGCCTCGACGAACACCTGCGCCGCCGCCTCCGGGCGCTGGCTGTCGGCCTGCTGCACTTGCAGTTCGATGGCCTGGCTGCGCGACTGACCCAGCTGCAGCTCGGGGATGCGCAGGCTGCCGCTGCGCCGGGGCAGCAGGGTGATGATCCAGCGGGTGCTGGCGCGGGTCTCGCCGTCCAGGGTGTGCAGGCTGTTGAGCTGGCGCGTGCCGCGCACCTCGAAGTCGGGCTCGAGGGTGCGCAGGTCGGGCTTGCCGAACTGGGTGACGTCCTGGCTCTCGAGGGTGAGTTCCAGGGTTTCGCCGGCTTCCAGGCGCGTGCGGTCGACGCTGGCCTGCAGGATCGGTTCGGCCTGTGCCGCGAGGCTCCACAGCAGGCCTAGGAGAAAGACGCCGAGGCGACTCATCGTGGGGTTTCCTGATGCAATTGCTGTTCGTACCAGAATTTGCGCCGCAGCAGTTCCGCCGGATTGTCGGGGATCTCCCGCAGCCATTGCTCCAGGGCCTGGCGCTGTTCGGCGTCGAGGCTGGTGGAGAGCGGCCGCTGGGGCGGCTGGGTGAGGCTGTCATCATCGCCGCCGGCAGCGCCGGGTGGGGCCTGGGTGTTGCCCTGGCTGTCGCCGTTCTGCTGGCCCTGGGCCTGTTCGTCGCTGCCGGGCGTGCCTTGGGCCTGGCTGCTGGTCGAGCTGCTGTTGCCTTCGGTCTCGTTGCCGGGGGTGCCTTGGGCATCGGCGTTGTTCGGTTGTGCCTCGGCGCTGGCCTGGCGCTGCTGCAACAGTTGCTGGACCAGGGCCTGGTTGTCCAGTGCCGCCTTCAGGTCGGGCTGGCGCTCCAGGGCCTGCTCATAGGCGTCCAGCGCCGCCTCCAGTTCGCCGGCGCGGGCCAGGGCGTTACCCCGATTGTAGTGGGCGGCCGCGGTGCCGGCCTGGGCGAAGGCGGCGGCGGCGCCTTCGAAATCGCCGGCCTGGTACAGGGCCATGCCGCGCCACTGGCTGTCCTCGAAGTGCCGTGCCGCCTCGGCCGGGCGTTGCCGCTCCAGCAGGCGCTGGCCCTGCTGGTCGGGGCGCAGCCACAGGTCGTTGAACTCGAAGGCCTGGCTCGGTTGCGGCAAGGCCAGCAGCAGCGGCAGGCAGAACAGCCAGCCACGCCGGCCGGCGCAGGCGGCGAGCAGCAGCAGGGGTAGCAGCAGCCAGTAGCCCTGGTCGGCCCAGCTGTCCAGTTGCAGGGTCTGGCCATCGTTGTGCAGCAGCCGCGGGTTGTCGAACAGGCCCAGGCCGCGCAGGTCGAGGTCGTCGATGCGGGCGTGGCGGTAGCGTCCGCCGGTCGAGCCGATGAAGCTCTTCAGCGAGGCGCTGTCCAGGCGCGGCAGGAGGATGCCGCCCTGGTCGTCCTTCAGGTACTCGCCGTTGGCCTGGCGCACCGGCGCCCCCTCGGCGCTGCCGACGCCCAGCATCAGCAGGCTCGGGCCCTGGCGTCCGAGGGCCTGGCGGATGCCTTCGCGCTCCGGTTCACTCAGTGAGGAGCCGATCAGCAGCAGGCGGCCCTGGCCCAGGCCGCTCTGGGCGAGCAGGGCCAGGCCCTTGTGCACGGCGAGGTCGGCACGCTGGCCGGGCTGCGGCATGATCGACGGGTCGACGGCCTCGAGCAGGTTGCGCGTGGTGCCCAGGTCATCGGACAGCGGCACCAGGGTGTGGGCGGAGCCTGCGTAGACGATCAGCGCGGTCTGGCTGTCGCGGCGGTGCTCGAGCAGGTCGAGGATCTTGCGCCGGGCCTGTTCCAGGCGGTTCGGCGTGCTGTCCTCGGCGAGCATCTGCGGCGTCAGTTCGAGCAGGATCACCAGCGGGTCGGCCGGGCGCTGGCGGGTTTCCTCCAGGCGCTGCCAGCTGGGCCCGAGCAAGGCCAGGACGATCAGCAGCCAGGCCAGGCCCAGGGCGATCCACGGCAGCTTGCTGGTGCTGCCGCTGCCGCCGCCGAGCAAGACCGCATGGAACGGCTGCGGCAAAATCAGCTGCCAGCGTCCGGCGCGCTTGCGCCGGTGCCAGAGCTTGAACAGCAGCCAGCCGAGCAGGGGCAGCACCAGCAGCCAGAGCGGGCGCAGCCATTGGGGCCAGAGTTCGATCATCGCCGCCTCCTCAGGCGCAGGCGCTTGAGGCGCTGGCGCCATTCCGGGTGGGGCTGCAGGAAGCGTGGCTTGCGCAGCAGGCGTTGCAGCAGGTTGTCCGGCCATTGCACGGCCACCACCAGCAGCACGCTGAGCAGCAGCGCCAGGGCCAGTGGCCAGGCATACAGCGCGTGGGCGGTGCGCGCCTGGGTTGGTTGCTGGGCCACCGGTTCCAGCTGGTCGAGGGTGTCGCCGATGGCGTCCAGCTCGGCGCCATCGTGGGCGCGGAAATAGCTGCCGTGGGTGATCTCGGCGATCTCCTTGAGCGAGGCTTCGTCCAGGTCCAGGCTCGGGTTCAGCCCGAGCAGGCCCGGCGTGCCGCTGGCCTCGGGGTTGGCGCCGATGCCGATGGTGTAGATGCGCACGCCTTCCTGGGCGGCCAGGCGGGCGGCGGTCAGCGGGTGGATCTGCCCGCCGTTGTTGGCGCCGTCGGTGATCAGGATCAGCACCCGGCTCTGCGCCGGGCGCTGGCGCAGGCGCTTGACCGCCAGGCCGATGGCGTCGCCGATGGCGGTGTTCTTGCCGGCGATGCCGATCTGCGCCTCGTCGAGGAAGGTGCGCACGGTGCGCCGGTCGAAGGTCAGCGGGGCCTGCAGGTAGGCCTGGCTGCCGAACAGGATCAGGCCGACGCGGTCGCCCTGGCGGTCCTGGAGGAAGTCGCCCATCAGCGCCTTGACCAAGTCCAGGCGGCTGATCTCGTCGTCCTTCCACTGCATGTCGGGGAAGTCCATGGAGCCCGACACGTCCACCGCCACCAGCAGGTCGCGCCCGCTGGCCGATACCGGCAGCGGATCGCCCAGCCACTGCGGGCGTGCGGCGGCCAGCAACAGCAGCAGCCAGATCAGGATGAACGGCGCCTGCTGGCGCCAGGTCGGCAGGTTCAGCCGCGCTCGGCGCCCGGCCAGGCCTTCGAGTTCATCAAGGAAACCCACCTTGAGCACCGGCTCGCCGCTGTCGGCGGCGGGCAGCACCAGGCGCGCCAGCCAGGGCAGCGGCAACAGCAGGAAGATCCACGGCCAGGCCAGTTCAAACATGCTTGCGGATCCAGGTGTCGACCGCCTGGGCGAGCCCGGCGATGGCCTTGTCGTCGAGCTTGCACTCGGGTTTGTAGGCGCCTTCGACCAGCACCATCCAGCGGGTCAGGCCAGCGGCCGGGCAGCGGTTGTCGAGAAACGCCAGCCACTGCCGGCCATTGAGGGTGTGGCTGTTGGCGCCGGGATAGTGGTTGCGGCACAGGCGCTTGAGCAGGGCGTTGATCTGCTGCAGCCAGGCGCCGGCCGGCGCGCCGTCGTAGGGGCGCGGCAGGCGTGCCAGTTCCGCCAGCGCCTCGACACGGATCGGGTCCAGCGGCAGTTCGGCGCGCACCACCTTGCGCTTGCCCGGGCGCCAGTGGCGCAGGCGCCACAGGCCCCAGCCGAGCAATGGCAGCAAGGCCAGCAACAGCCACCAGCCTGGGGCCGGCGGCCACAGGCCGATGGCGGGCGGTGCGATCAGCGGTTGCAGCTGATCCAACGGGTTCATTTGGCGCTCCCGGGACGCTGCGCGTTCAGGTACTCGCGCAATTGCTCGATCATCTCACTCTGGGTGCTCAGCGGCATCAGCACCACCCGCAGCTTCTGCGCCAGCAGTTCCCAGCGTTCGATGCGCGCCTCGGCCTGCTGGCGGTAGGCCTGGCGCAGGTTGGCATCCAGCGTGTCGAGTTCCAGTTGCGCGCCGCGCTGGGCGAAACGCAGCAGGCCGGCGGCGGGCAGGGCATGGTCGAGCGGGTCGCTGACCGGCATCAGCAGCACGTCGCAATGCCGTGAGAGCATGGCCAGGTGCTGCTCGACGCCGGCACTGAGGGCGCGCTCGTCGCAGATGACGATGGCCAGGCTGCCCGGGCGCAGCACTTCACGCGCCCGGCGCAGGGCCAGGCCCAGGCTGTCGGGCTGCGGCACGGCCTCGGTGTGCAGGGCCTGGTTGACCTTGGCCAGGCGGTTGAGCAGTTGCAGCAGGCTTTGCTTGCTGCGCCGTGGCTTGATCTCGTGGGGCTCGCTGTCGCCGAACACCAGCCCGCCGATGCGGTCGTTGTGGCCCAGCGCCGCCCAGCCGAACAGGGCCGCGGCCTGGGCCGCCAGCACCGACTTGAACATCAGCCCGGAGCCGAAGAACAGCCGCTGGCTCTGCTCGACCATGATGAAGATCGGCCGTTCGCGCTCTTCATGAAAGAGTTTGGTGTGCGGCTCCTGGGTGCGCGCGGTGACGCGCCAGTCGATGTTGCGCACATCGTCGCCGGCCTGATAGACCCGCACTTGGTCGAAGTCCACCCCGCGGCCACGCAGCTTGGAGTGGTGCAGGCCCACCAGCGGGCTGCGCTGGCCGGGCCGGGAGAACAGCTGGATCTCGCGCACGCGGTGGCGCATGTCGATCAGGTCGGCCAGGCCGATGCGGATGCCGGGTTCTGCCAGCTGCGTGGTGGGCATGGGTCAGGCGACGGCGACGACGTCGAGGATGCGCTGGACCACGCGGTCCTGGTCGACCCCGGCCGCCTCGGCCTCGAACGAGAGGATGATGCGGTGGCGCAGCACGTCGAACAGCACCGCCTGGATATCCTCGGGGCTGACGAAGTCGCGTCCGGCCAGCCAGGCGTGGGCGCGCGCGCAGCGGTCCAGGGCGATCGAGCCGCGGGGGCTGGCGCCGTAGGCGATCCAGTCGGCCAGTTCGCCGTCGAACTTGGCCGGGGTGCGGGTGGCCATGACCAGCTGCACCAGGTACTCCTCCACCGCATCGGCCATGTACAGGCCGAGGATTTCCTTGCGCGCGGCAAAGATCGCCTGCTGGCTGACCCGGCGCTCGGGTTTCACTTCGCCGCCCAGGGCTTCGCCGCGGGCTTGCAGGAGGATGCGCCGCTCGACGGCGGCATCCGGGAAACCGATCTTCACGTGCATCAGGAACCGGTCGAGCTGGGCTTCGGGCAGCGGGTAGGTGCCTTCCTGCTCGATCGGGTTCTGCGTGGCCATCACCAGGAACAGCGGCGACAGCTCGTAGGTGCTGCGCCCGACGCTGACCTGGCGCTCGGCCATGGCTTCGAGCAGCGCCGACTGCACCTTGGCCGGGGCACGGTTGATTTCGTCGGCCAGCACCAGGTTGTGGAAGATCGGCCCTTGCTGGAACACGAAGCTGCCGGTTTCCGGGCGGTAGATCTCGGTACCGGTGATGTCGGCCGGGAGCAGGTCGGGGGTGAACTGGATGCGATGGAATTGCGCCTCGATGCCTTCGGCGAGCTCCTTGATGGCCTTGGTCTTGGCCAGCCCCGGGGCGCCCTCGACCAGCATGTGGCCGTCGGCCAGGAGCACGATCAGCAGGCGCTCCACCAGTTTTTCCTGGCCGAGGATCTGGGAGGAGAGAAAGGTGCGCAGCGCGATCAGCGCTTCACGGTGTTCCATCGTTGGCGGTTCCTGGGGATGGGCCCTGGCGCGCTGTGAGCGGTGGCCGGGCGGGGGTGGATACTTTAATCCATCCGGAGGTGCGGGGACCAATGGCGGTTTGCAAAATTAGTGTAAAGCAGCGAACGGGGTCCGAAGACGTTGCGACCCGTTCGCCTGCAAGCCTGGTCCGCTGATGAACCTTTCATGACAAAACGTCGGTAGCAAAGCGCCACTCCCGTCAAAGCCATGGATACCGACAAGGCATCTGGCCATCAGGCCGGTCGAGCCTTGGGGAACGGCCTGGGAGCGGGGCGATGGGGACTATGGAACGCTACACGAAGGTGGGAATGCAGGAGCTCGACCAGCGCCTGGCGAAGATCGTCGAGGCCGCGCGCAAGCAGCCGGTCTCGGTCTACCGCTACGGCGCGCCCTGGGTCTGGATCGTCTCCCAGGAAGACTGGCAGGGCGCCCTGCGCGAGGTGGCCAGCTGCGTGCCGCCCGGGCATTCGCTGGCGCAGCTGAAGCCGCGCATCGAGGCCTTGCTGGACGAGCACCGGCCTGCGCTGGCGCTGCTGGCCGAACAGCAGGGCATGATCATAGCCCCGCACACGCTGATGCACGTGCTGCTGCTGCAGCTGCTGTATTCGGTACCCAGTGAGAAACAGCTCTACGAGCAACTCAACTACAACCTGCTGTTCCGCTGGTTCGCCGGCCTGGAACTGAAGTCGCGGGTGTGGAATTTCAGCCTGTTCAGCCATGACCTCGGCGTTCTGCTGGGCAGTGCCATGGCCGTGTCGCTGCTGCAGCGCATGGTCGACGAGGTGCTCGGCGCAAGCTTGCAGGCCATGCCCGAGTTCAGCCTCAACCTGGCCCTGCTGCACAGCTGGCTGGCACGTCACCAAGGTCAGGCCGCGCCTGACGCAAACCACTAGAAACCCAACGAATTCCTGGCGCTCAAGGGGGCGGTGTGGAGCATTTTTTCTTCAAGCGATGCGCCATCGGCGCAGGGCTGCTGTCGTGCCTGCTGGCGCTCGAGGTGGTCGCGGACGAGGCGCAGCGCCGGGTCGAGATCAATGAATATGTGGTGCGCGGCAATACGGTGCTCGATGCCCAGGCCATCGAAGAGGCGGTCTATCCCTACCTGGGGCCGGACAAGACCCTGGCCGACCTCGAAGGCGCCCGCGAGGCGCTGCAGAAAAGCTACCAGGCCCGTGGCTACCAGTCGGTGTTCGTCGAGCTGCCCGAGCAGAAGGTCGAGGGCGGCGTTGTCTACCTGCAGGTGAGCGAGACCAAGGTCGGCCGCGTGCGCGTGGTCGGCGCCAAGCATTACTCGCCGCTGGAGATTCGTGAGCAGGTCCCGGCGCTGGAGGAGGGCAAGGTGCCCGACTTTGCCCAGGTGCAGGACGAACTGGCCACGCTCAACCGCACGCCGGGCCGGCAGGTCATGCCGCTGGTGCGCGAAGGCCAGCGGCCGGGCACCATGGACGTCGACCTGCAGGTCGAGGACAAGCAGCCCTGGAACCTGAGCCTGGGCCTGAACAACGACCACAGCGCCGACACCGAGAAGCTGCGCAGCGTCGTCAGCCTGGGCTACAACAACCTCTGGCAGGCCGGCCACAGCGTCTCGCTGACCTGGTTCACCGCGCCCCAGGACCGTGACAACGCCGAGGTCTGGTCCGGCTCCTACGCCGCGCCCCTCAACGAGCGCTGGACCGTGCAGTTCTCCGGCTACCACTCCGACAGCAACGTCGCCACGGTGGGCGGCACCAACGTCCTCGGCAAGGGCCATTCCTATGGCGTTTCGGCAATCTACAACCTGCCGGGCGTCGGCGCCTGGGCCAACGCCCTGTCGATTGGCGTGGACTTCAAGGACTTTGACGAGCAGGTCGGCCTGGGCGGCAGCAGCGACAAGGTTCCGCTCAAGTACGCCCCCATCACCCTGGGCTACACCGGCTACCGCTTCACCGAACAGGACCAGCTGAGCCTGGGCCTGAGCCTGGTGGCCGGCACCCGCAGCCTGCTGGGCTACGGCAGCGATGACGCCGAGTTCGACTACAAGCGCTACCGCGCCGATTCCAGCTTCGCCGCGCTCAAGGGCGACGGCAGCTACACCTTCGACTTCGCAGGCTCCTGGCAGAGCGCCTCGAAGCTGGCCTTCCAGCTGGCCTCGGGGCCGCTGGTGTCGAACGAGCAGTTCGCCGCAGGTGGCGCCACCTCGGTGCGCGGTTACCTGGCCGCCGAGCGCACCGGGGACGACGGCCTGTTGTTCTCCCAGGAGCTGCGCACCCCGTCCATTGGGCGCTACGTCGGCAGCTACATCAGCGACTGGCGCTTCTACCTGTTCGCCGAAGGCGCCCAGCTGCGCCTGCAGGACGCGCTGCCCGAGCAGGACGACCGCTACAGCCTGGCCAGTGTCGGCGTCGGCACCCGCGCCACGCTCAATGACTGGCTGTCCGGCAGCGTCGACTGGGCCGTGCCGCTCAAGGATGGCCCCAACACCGACAAGAACGCTTCCCGTGTGCACTTCAGCGTGCAGGCGACTTTCTGAACTCACTGACCGGCATCGACCTGGAGACCTCTCATGCAACGCCTGATATTGACCTTGCTGCTGTGCCTGGGCTTTGCCCTGCCGGGCAGCGCCAGCGCCTGGTGGCAGGATGACTGGATGTACCGCAAGCAGATCGCCGTGGACACCACGCCCCAGGGCGCTGGCCTGACCCAGGCGCTGGGCCGCACCGCGCTGCTGGTACGCTTGCATACCGGCAACTTCAGCTTCGACGGCGTCAGTGAGACCGGTGCCGACATCCGCTTTGTCGGCGCCGATGACAAGACCGTGCTCAACCACCATGTCGAACAGTTCGATCCATTGATGGGCATGGCGCTGATCTGGGTGGACGTACCCCGCATAGAAGCGGGCCAGCGCCAGGACCTGTGGATGTACTACGGCAACCCGAAAGCCCAGGCACCGGTCGGCCAGCCCAGTTTCGACGCCGACTACACCGCGCTCTATCACTTCGACGGCGCCACCGCGCGTGATGCCAGTCCCTATGGCAACCAGCTGCAAGGGCCAACGGTGAGCGTCGATGGCGTGATCGGCCGGGCCATCCAGCTTGGCGGCCAACCTCTGCAACTGCCGGCCAGCGCCTCGCTGCAACTGCCGGCGGGCGCGGCGTTCACTTTCAGCACCTGGCTGCGCCAGGACCAGGCGGTGGGCGAGCAGGTGCTGCTGGCCCGTCGCGAGGCCGGCCACAGCCTGCTGTTGGGCCTGGCCCAGGGCGTGCCGTTCGTCGAGGTCGACGGCCAGCGCGCCAGCGCCAACCAGGCGGTGAGCGCCGGCCAGTGGCAACACCTGGCCCTGGTGGGCGAGGGCGGCAACCTGAGCCTGCTGCTCGAAGGCCAACCGGTGGCGCGCCTGGCCGCCAGCCTGGCGGCCTTCAGCGGTGCCATCGGCGTCGGCGGCGACCTGCCGGCGGCCGAAGGCGAGGCGGCCAGTCACTTCGCACCGTTCGTCGGTGCCCTGGACGAACTGCGCCTGTCGCGCGTGGCCCGCAGCCAGGCCAGCCTGCAGGCCGACGTGCTGGCCCAGGGCGCCGAGTCGCGCCTGGTGGCGTATGGCGTCGACGAGGAACAGTCGGGCTTCGGTTTCGGCGGCCTGGGCTTCCTGCTCAAGGCGGTGCCGGTGGACGCCTGGGTGATCATCGCCATCCTGGTGCTGATGATGGTGCAGTCGTGGGTGATCATGCTGCGCAAGCAGCGCACCCTCAACCGCGTCACCGCCGCCAACACGCGCTTTCGCGAGCACTTCGCCACGGTCGGCACGCGTCTGGAGCAGTTCGCCGACGATCAGGACCTGCATAAGCGGCTGACCGACTCCTCGCTGTGGCATCTGTACCTGGTGGCCGTGCAGGAGCTGCGCACCCGCCGCGCCCAGGGCGCCGACACCAGCTCAGTGTCCGCTGCCACCATCGAGGCCATCCGCTGCTCCATGGACGGCGTGCGCACCCGCGAGAACCAGGCGTTGTCGTCGAAGCTGTCGACCCTGTCCAACGCCATCGCCGGCGGCCCCTACATCGGCCTGCTGGGCACGGTGCTGGGGATCATGGTGGTGTTCCTCGGCACCGCCATGGCCGGCGACGTCAACATCAACGCCATCGCCCCGGGCATGGCCGCGGCGCTGCTGGCCACTGCCATGGGCCTGTTCGTCGCCATCCCCGCGCTGTTCGGCTACAACCGCCTGACCACGCGCAACCGCGAGGTCAGCGCCGACATGCGGGTGTTCGTCGACGAGTTCATCACCCGCCTGGCCGAGCTGCACGGCGAGGGCCAGGCCGGTGAAGCGGCGCAGCGTCCGTCCGGGCGCAGCGTCAACCCGTCGGTTCCGGCGTGAGGGCGCAGCCATGGCATCCGTGAACAACGCCCATGACGACGACGCCGACGCCGCGGTCGACAGCATCAACATCACCCCGCTGGTGGACGTGCTGATGGTGGTGCTGGTGATGTTCATCCTCACCGCCACCGCGCAGGTCTCCGGGATCCAGGTGCAGTTGCCCAAGGCCAGCGCCACGGTGTCGCTGGCCCAGCCCAAGACCAAGGCGATCTCGATCAACGACGCCGGCCAGGTGTTCCTCGACGCCTACCCGGTGACGCTGCAGGAGCTGGAGGACCGCCTGCGCAGCGAAAAGGCGCGCAACCCGGACTTCCCGTTGATCGTGCGCGGCGACGCGGGCGTGCAGTACCAGAAGGTGGTCGAGGTGCTCGACCTGCTGCGTCGTCTTGAACTGGCCCAGGTCGGGCTGGTCACCGGCAAGCCGAACCAGGGATGAGCGCAGGCATGGAACGTACAGCCAACCCCCGCCGCCTGCTGGCCTGGGCCGTGCTCGCCGTTGCCGGCGCAGGCCTGGCCTGGCTGCTGTGGCAGTGGGCCAACGACATGGCCGGCGTGCGCCGCGAGGCACCCAAGGTGCCGGCGATCATCCCGCTGCCACCGCCTCCGCCTCCGCCGCCGCCACCGCCCGAGCCGCCTAAGGAGCCCGAGCCGCCGGTCGAGGAGAAGATCGTCGAGCCGCAGCCGGTGCCCGAGGCCGAGGAGGTCAAGCCCGCCGAGGAGGCGCCCGACCCGGCCCAGGACCTGGCCGAGCCGATGCAGATGGACGGCGACGCGCAAGCGGGCGGCGACAGCTTCAACGTCGGCGCCGGCAAGGGCGGCGGCATGGCTGGCGGCGGCGGGGGCCTGGGCAGCGGCACCTACAGCCAGTACCTGGCCTACGCCTTCCAGCGCTTGCTGCGCGACAACCCCGAGCTGCGCAACCTGGTGTTCAACCTGCAGGCCGAGATCTGGCTCAGCGCCGCTGGCGAGATCACCCGTGTCGAGCTGCTGCGCGGCAGCGGCGAGCCAGAGGTGGACGCCCAGGTGCTCGCCGCCCTGCGCGGCGCCCGCGCCCTCGACCAGCGCCCGCCCGCCAACCTGACCTTGCCGGTGAAGATCGCCCTGCAGGGGCGCCGGCCATGAACAACGAAGCACGACTGACCCACAGGAGTTGCAAACCCATGAAGTGCCCAGTCAACCGATTGACCCTGGCGCTCGGCCTGCTGGCCGCCGCCACCGCGGTCGGTCCGACCGTCGTCCATGCCGCGCCGTCGGAGAACGCGACCGTCAACCTGATCCGCCTGCTGGTGGAGCAAGGCGTGCTCAAGCAGGACAAGGCCGACGCGCTGATCGCCCAGGCCGAACGCGAAGCCCAGCAGGCGCGGGTCGCCGGCAGCGCCGCGCCGATTGTCGCCCAGGCCCCGGCCGCCAACGGCGAGGTGCGCGTGCAGTACGTGCCGGCCATCGTCCGCCAGCAGATCCGCGACGAGATCAAGGCCGAGGTGATGAACACCGCCAAGCAGGAAAACTGGGCAGCGCACAACACCTTCCCCGACTGGGCCTCGCGCATCAGCTTCGACGGCGACCTGCGCCTGCGCTACGAGTCGCGTTCCTACGCCGACGGCAACAGCAACGAGATCGTCGATTTCGCCAAGCTCAATGAAAAGGGGCCCTACGACGTCAACCCCAACAGCAGCTCGAGCCTGCCGCCGCTGCTCAACACCCGCGAGGATCGCGACAGCCTCCTGCGCCTGCGGGCGCGCTTCGGCCTCAAGGCCCAGCTGGCGGACAACTGGGTGGCCGGCATCCGCGTCGCCACCGGCTCCAACAACAACCCGGTCTCGACCACCCAGAACCTCGGTGGCGGCTTCGGCAAGAAGGACATCTGGCTCGACCAGGGCTACGTCACCTGGACGCCCAGCGAGCGCCTGACGCTGACCGGCGGGCGGATCGCCAACCCATTCATGTCCACCGACATCCTGTACTCCCACGACCTCAACTTCGATGGCGTGGCGGCGCTGTTCGACCAGCCGCTTAGCCGCGATCTCAGCCTGTTCGGCACCGTCGGCGCATTCCCCGTGCAGTACAGCGACGACAACGCCACCAGCAACGGCCTGGACAAGGAAGACAGCGACAACAAGTGGCTGTACGGCGCGCAGTTGGGCGCGAAATGGGCGCTCAACGACAACAACCGGCTCAAGGGCGCGATGGCCTACTACCGCTTCGATGACATCGCCGGCGAGCGCTCCAGCCCCTGCGCCCCGTGGGACGGCCAGCCGGCCTGCGACAGCGACGAAAGCCGGCCGACCTTCATGCAGAAGGGCAACACCGTGTTCCTGCTGCGCGACATCACGCCGAACCCGGCCAACCCGGCGGCCACGCCGCAGCCGCAGTTCGTCGGCATTGCCTCGGAATTCGAGCTGCTCGACCTGAACCTGGTATGGGACGCGGACCTGCCTCATGACTTCAAGCTGCGCAGCCAGGCCAACTACATCCACAACCTGGCCTACGACGAGGGCGACATGCGCAAGCGCTCGGCCGGGCAGTTGGCCAACAACGTCGACGAGAACGGCAATATCAAGAGCGGCGGCGACGCCTGGATGTTCCAGTTCACCTTGGGCAACGCCCTGGACATGCGCAAGGCCGGCGACTGGAACCTGTTCGCCGGTTACAAGCGCATCGAGCCCGACGCGCTGCCGGACGGCTTCAACGACTCGAGTTTCCACCTCGGCGGCACCAACGCCAAGGGTTATTTCCTCGGTGGCAACTACGGCCTGGCCGACAACGTCTACGCTACAGCCCGTTGGTTGAGCAGCGAGGCGGTCTACGGCGCGCCGTTTGACATCGATGTGCTACAACTTGAAGTCAACACGCGGTTCTAGGGAAGGAGCACGGGCATGAACAAGGGAGCTTATCGCTACCGCTGCGCCTGGTTGATGCTGGCCCTGGGCGCAAGCCTGGCGGCCTCGGCGTCGGCCGAGACCCTCGAGGAACGCCTGCGCACCCAGCTGCGCAGCACCACGCAACAGCTGCAGGCCCTGCAGAGCGAGCAGGCCCAGGCCAGCGCCGCCCGCCAGGCGGCCGAGCAGCAGCGCGACGCGGCCCTTGGCCAGGTGCGCGAACTGACCGCGCAACTGGCCAAGGCCCGTGGCCAGAGCGAGCAACTGGCCGGCCAGCAACAGGCCGTGCACAGCCAGGCCCAGGCGCTGGTGGCCAGCAGCAACGAACAACTGCACAGGTACAAGCAGGCCTACGACGAGCTGCTGGCGATGGCGCGCACCAAGGAAAGCGAGCGCGCCACCCTGCAGGCGCAGCTGGGCGAACGTGACGGCCAGGTGCAGCAATGCCAGGCCCGCAACCAGCAGATGTACGGGGTGGCCAAGGAGATGCTGGCCGCCTACGAGAAGGTCGATATCGCCGATGTCATGAAGATGCGCCAGCCTTTTGCCGGTGGCGCCCGGGTCAAGTTCGAGGAGCTGGCCCAGGCTTACGGCGACAAGCTCTACGAAAGCCAGTTCGACGCCCCCAAGGGCGTGACCCAGTGATGTTTTCTCAACGCAAGGAAGTAAGCACATGACCGAAGTCACCCTGATCGAAACCGTTAGCGCCGACTCCCTGACCCAGCTGCTGCAGGATGCCGGCTGCCGGGTCAACCGCACCGAGCAGAACGCCGTGGTGCAGTTGCTCAGCGCCAGCCAGGGCGTGGGTTATGCCGTTCGTTTCGGCAACCGGGCCGCAGGCAAGGAGGGCGAATTCCTCGACTTCACCTTCAGCTGTGCGCTGCGTATCCAGGGCGAGCTGCCGGCGGGCCTGGCCGAGCACTGGAATGCCAGCCGGCGCTTCGCCCGCCTGTCGGTGCAGGGCGAGTTCCTGGTGATGGAGCAGGACGTGGTGGTCGCCGACGGCGTCAGCCAGCAACACCTGCTGGGCAGCCTGGTGCTGTGGGACCGGCTGCTGCAGGAGCTGATCGTCTATCTGCGTGACTACAGCCGTAATGTGGCCGACCAGCAGCAAGCCCAGGTCGCCCACGACGAAGAGCGCGCCTCGTGACGGCGCGCACTTTCTGGGCCGGCGCCGGCGCGCTGGCCATTGTCGCGGTGGCGGTCGCCCTGGTCTTGCGCCCGGGCGACGAGCCGGTGGCGGCGGCGCGT
>Ga0268257_1000380_pt1 | contig 56732 bp, 49 predicted proteins | sample AgamicAtPrz_FD_200249 | JGI IMG/M metagenome (GOLD analysis project Ga0268257, IMG submission 200249) | Agave microbial communities from Guanajuato, Mexico - At.P.rz (v2) (version 3) | ecosystem: Host-associated > Plants > Phyllosphere > Phylloplane/Leaf | place: Guanajuato, Mexico | collected... | reverse complement strand
CCGAGCACCTCCTGGAGGAACACGATGTCAGCCCCGGTGCTGCGCACCGCCTCGCGCAGCTCCGGCAGGATGAAGCGCCGGTTGAAGGCGGTGAAGCCCTTGTGGGTGTTGACCGTCAGCACCTTGACCCGGTGCACGGCCGGGGCCTGGCTGACGCTGGCGAAACCTGGACTGCCGGCTTCGAGGTTCACGACCGCTCCTGTTCAATGAGGGCTGCGCAGCAGCCCCAGGTTCAACTGGCTCGACACAGTCTAGGACAGGACTTCCTGCTTCGGGTTCAGTCCTCCGCACGCTGCTTGTTCACAGGCGGGCTGCCGTGTCATCAGCGCCGGCTCTCGACCCGCCAGACAGCTTCAGCACCTACACCACTCCAACGCCCGGCAAGTCGCCGCTTGCGTGTCAGTTCCTCGATTAACGTCCAGCCGAGAGTCAATGACTGCAGCGGGTCGACACCATATATTTTTTGACTATCTTGCCACCCTTTCAGATGAACTATCGAGCAGTAATCCAGTTTGTCTTTTTCACAAATGATAGTGGCTTCTATACCGTTCTCGGAAACAACATCGAATTCAAAGTTATTCATTGCCGCTCTCCATGCATTAGGTTTCACTGACGTTTAACGGAAAATCCAAACTACCGAGGCATGGTCGGAAATGCAAGGCCAGAGTTGCTCCAGGCTTAATTGGGTAGACAAACCAATATCATGTTACATATTGGCCTCGAACGAAGGGGCCGAGGCGCTTCGTGGCCTTCCAGACCCGTAGTAGCCAAGCCTTGCAGTACGGGCTCGCTGCGCTTCATTGCTGTCCAGGCCTTAACTATTTCGGTCAATAATCACGGTGTAGCCTCAGTCCTGCCGCCGCGATCAGTTTCTCATCATGATTGTAATTCTCCCGCTCTTTAACATTGCCCTCGTCGATTTTCCCTGAGCAATGATGAGGAGGTTCAGTGAGTTCAAATGACACGCCAGAACAAGCCCTTGCCCTGAAACAGTGGTGTGCTCAGGGGAGGTCTACAGAGCAGGTGTTGCGAATTCACAATTCCTTGGCGCCGTTATGCCTTGCGCACGCGGATAGCTCCGTCCGGCTTTGTCTTGCGGCTGGCTGGAAAGGCTTGCTGGCGTTCAGGCCTGGGCTGCGGCTGGTCCATGGCGACGCAAGGATCTTGCCCTTGGATCAGTCGGCGCTGATCAAGCTGCAGTTCTTCATTGATCAGGCCGCAAGCGTCGAGTCCGTGGCTCCCTGCAAGGAACCGTGGGCTGGATTGCGCGAGCCTGCTGGCAAGCTTTGCAGTGCTTCGAGCCAAGAGTCCTGGTACCTGAGTCTGGCCTTGCGCGGAGGTGTTGCCTACCAGGCGTTTGCGCAGCAGTTGCGCCGTAGCGAGAGCTATCAGCTGCTCGGGTTCCTGTTGGGGCAGGGGGGCGGTAACGAGCGCCTTCTGGCGTTGGCTGGGCGCTACGGCGTATCGGTATCGCATTTTCGCCGGCTGTGCCACCAGGCGTTGGGCGGCGCAGCGAAACCCAAGCTACGCGAATGGCGTGGCGCACGAGCATTGCTCGCCATGGCAGAAGGGGATAGTTCCTTGACCGATTTGGCTTTGGAACATGGCTTTGCGTCCTCGTCACATTTTTCCAGAGAGATACGCATGCTGGTCGGCGTTGCGCCAAGTCAGTTAGTCGATATCACTCGACTTTCAAGTGAATGAAATCATGAATGTCAGATGTATTCGTCCGTGGGTTGCCGCGATAGCGCTTGGTTGTTCGTTGCCCCTTGTTACTCAGGCCTCGCCGAAGGCAGAGGCGGCGGGCTATGTGGCGCGCCAGGAAAACCTGCGGAATTTTTTCGAAGCACTGTCGGCCCCTTTGGGTATGCCTATCATCCTCAGCAAAGCGGGTGGGCGGCGCAGCATCAATGGGGAGTTTTCCTTCGCCAAGCCGAAGGAAACCCTGGAGCGTATTGCTCGGCAGATGGGCTTGATCTGGTACAGCGACGGTCAGGCGCTGTACGTCTACGAGGCGGCCGAGGCCAAGAGTAGTGTCGGATCGCTCGGCAGTATCACGGTGGACAAGCTGACCGGGTTCCTGCGCCGCTCCGGCTTGTACGATAACCGTTATCCCCTGCGCAGTGATGGCCTGCGGACGTTCTATGTTTCCGGCCCGCCGATCTATGTCGACCTGGTGATGCAGGCTGCGCAGTTCATGGACAGCCAGAGCGACGACTTGCAAGTCGGGCGCCAGCGTATCGGTGTGATCAAGCTGCACAACACCTTCGTCGGCGATCGTCAATACGACCTGCGTGATGAAAGCATCACCGTGCCCGGCATTGCCACAGTCATCGAGAACCTGCTCAAGGGCGAGGCCGGTGGGCTGGAGGCTACCGTCAGCCGCAACGTCGGTCTTCAGGCCGAACAAGCCGCGCAAGGTACTCAGGCGCAGGTTGGACGCATGCCGCAATTGCCGTTGGAAATGCAAGGCGAGCGCGCCTCGGGCGCCGGGACGACTTCACTCAACCTGGCCCGTGACGCGGCTGCGGGCAATATCCGTGTGGTCGCCTACCCCGATACCAACAGTTTGCTGGTCAAGGGCCTGCCCGAACAGGTGCGCTTCATCGAAAGCCTTGCGGCAGCGCTGGATGAGCCCAAGCGTCATGTCGAGCTATCGCTGTGGATCATCGACCTGCAGAAGGACGACCTCAATGAACTGGGGGTCGACTGGAGTGGTTCGCTCAAGCTGGGTTCGCAAATGCGTGCCACGCTCAACGGCGGCGCGCTGAGCACCTTGGACAGCGCATCGTTCATCGCCGCGGTGTCGGCCTTGGAGTCGGACAATCGGGCGCGCGTGGTATCCCGGCCAATCGTGCTTACCCAGGAGAACATCCCGGCCATCTTCGATAACAACCGTACCTTTTACGCCAGTCTGATCGGCGAGCGCAGTGTCGAACTCGAGAGTGTGACCTACGGCACCTTGGTCAGTGTGTTGCCAAGGATTTCGTCAAGCAACGAGATTGAGATGGCGCTGAACATCGAGGATGGCAGCGAGGTGGACAGTGGCCGCCGGGAGCGTGGCACCGATGTCTTGCCGGTCGTTGGCCGCACTCGCATCAGTACCGTGGCGCGGGTGCCGCGTGGGAAGAGCCTGTTGGTGGGAGGGTTCACCCGCGACGAGGGTGGCGAGGTGGTTCGGCGCATACCGTTGCTGGGCCATATACCGTGGGTTGGCGGGCTGTTCAGCTACAAGCAGCACCGCAGCGCCAGCACGGTGCGAGTATTCCTGATTCAGCCCAAAGAACTGTTCGAACCCTTGCAGCCCGGCGCCGAACAGATTGGCGCGCAGGTTATCGGCAATGTCAGTCGTGATGCGGCCGATCGTGCCGTGCTGCGGGCCCTGGAGCGCTGAACATGGCGGTAGGTGGCATTTCATCTCGCTCGCTGATGTTGCACAAGCAGCCGGTGGAGCCACAGGTAAAGCCTGAAAACAACGTGGCGCACGACGACGCGACGCCGGCCGCCAGCGTTCAGCGTTTCGTGGAAAACAGTGATGAGATGGCTGCGTCCCTGCGTGGGCAGTTTCGTCGCCGCGGGGAATTCGGCAGCCGGCTCGATGGTCTGGCGGATAACTTCGAGCGGGTGCTGGACGAGGATGTCGTACCCAAGGCCCAGCAGGTGCTGGCGCTGGCCAAGCTGGGAGACCGCGGTATCGAATGGCTGCTGGCTCAAGTGCGCAGCCTGTTCGCCGACGACAGCGACCTGGTGTTGGTGCTGCGTGAACTGCTGCGCTCCAAGGTGCTGGCGGAGTCTGCCCGCAAGCGGCTGGAGACCATGCTCCAGCAGGTCTTGCAGCAAAGCCCGCAGAAGCGCCTCAAGGCCGGCATCAATGTCGCCCTCAAGGCCAAAATGTTCGGCAAGCGCTTGAAGATGCGGGCGGTGCTGTTGCGTGAGACCTACCGCTCCTTCCTTGAGTCCGAAGGCGGCGCGGTCGAGTCGTACGAAGACTGGATTGCCGTGTATGGCTACGAGGCCAGGGGTACGGTGCTCGAGTTCGTGGAAGACTCGACCCTTACCGACATCAACGCCCAGGACCCAAGCTGCTCGCGCGACGAGTTCGGGCCGCTGTTGCAAAAGCTCAGCGAGCTCAAACGCCTGCGCTCGGCCGAAGCGCTGTTTATCCAGCGTGTGCTGGGGGGCGCGCTGATCACCCAGCACAACACCAGTGAGCCTGACTGGCTGGTGTTCTTGCTGGGGCTTGTGCAGTACCCCGATGAGCTGGAGCAATTGTTCGAGGGGGTGTTCGATCCCCGTCATTTGCATATCGACTGCCGTGAGCGGGGCCAATTGCTCCAGGCTTTGCGCGTGGTGTGCCTTGGCTTGCCCCCGGAGCTGTTCGCCGATGACGGGGCGCTCGAGCGCCTCGCGGCACAGTTCGCGTCGCTGAGCGACCTGGTGTTCAAACAGGAAGCCATCGAGCGCCACACAGCACTCACCGACGGTTTCAAACCCTAGTTTTTCGAGGCGTTACCCATGCTCGACAAGTTTCTACGCAGTATCACCACGCGCCCGGAGCTAGTGATCCTGGCCTTGATGGTGACCATCATCGCCATGCTGATCATCCCCCTGCCGACCCTGTTGGTGGACTTTCTGATTGGCCTGAACATTGTCATCGCCATTCTTATTTTCATGGGTTCGTTCTATATCGAGCGGATCCTCGGGTTTTCCACCTTTCCGGCGCTGTTGCTGATCACCACCCTGTTTCGCCTGGCGCTGTCGATCAGTACCAGCCGGCTGATCCTGGTACAGGCCGATGCGGGGGACATCATTGCCTCATTCGGCGATTTCGTCATCGGTGACAGCCTGGTAGTGGGTTTCGTGGTGTTCTCCATCGTCACTATCGTGCAGTTCATCGTAATCACCAAAGGCTCGGAGCGCGTCGCGGAAGTGGCGGCGCGGTTTTCTCTGGATGGCATGCCTGGCAAGCAAATGAGTATCGATGGCGACCTCAAGGCTGGTGCCATCGATGCCAAGGAAGCTGGGGTGCGTCGCAGCATTCTCGAGCGGGAGAGCCAATTGTATGGCTCTTTCGATGGTGCGATGAAGTTCATCAAGGGTGATGCGATCGCCGGTATCATCATTATCTTCGTCAACTTTATTGGCGGCATCGCCATTGGGGTCGGCAAATTGGGCATGGACATGTCCAGTGCGCTGTCGACCTACACCTTGCTGACGATCGGTGATGGGTTGGTTGCGCAGATCCCGGCGCTGCTGATCGCCATCGGCGCCGGTTTCATCGTTACACGGGTCAACGGCGACGAAGCCAACCTCGGGCGCAACATGATGGCGCAGATGCTTGGCAATCCGTTCGTCATTGGCGTCACGGCGGTGCTGGCGATCGGCGTCGGCGTGCTGCCAGGCTTTCCGATCACGGTGTTCCTGGCGTTGGCTGCCGCCCTCGGCGTGCTGCTCCTGGTCCGGCATTTCTCGAACAAGAAAGCTACCGCCGCCGAGCCTGTCGGTGCCCTGCTGGAACAAGAGGCAGCGCAGGAAAGCGAGCTGGGGGTGATCCTCGATATCGATGAGATGGCCACCGAGACCATCCCGTTGATGTTGCTCGTACCGAGCGCGCGGTGCGAAGCCTTGCGTCAGACGAAGCTTTGCGAGCGCCTGCGCAGCCAGTTCTTCATTGACTATGGCATCCGCATCCCCGAGCCGCAGTTGCGCGGCACCGACTCGCTGCCCGAGGGCCAGGTGGCGGTACTGATCAATGAGGTGCGTGCGGACCAGTTCGATATCCACTTCGACCTGTTACGTATCGTCGACTTCAAGCCGGAACTGGAACACCTGGAGCTGCCCTTGACCCTTGGGCTCGACAGCAACAGGCAGGCCAGTGCCTGGGTGCCGGTTGCCGAGCGGGAAAAGTTGCAGAATCTGGGGCATCAGTTGCGACCGGCCCATGACGAACTCTACCGCTGCATGGTGACCTTGCTGGCCCGCAATATCACCGAGTTCTTCGGTGTGCAGGAAACCAAGGCGCTGCTCGATGAAGCCGAGGCGCAGTACCCCGACCTGCTCAAGGAAGTCTACCGCCACGTCACGGTGCAAAAGGTTGCCGAGATTCTCCAGCGGCTGATTGCCGAGCGTATTTCCATCCGCAACTTGAAGTTGATCCTCGAGTCGCTCGCGCACTGGGCATCGCGGGAAAAGGACGTCATGAACCTGGTCGAGCACGTGCGTGGCAGCCTGGCCCGCTATATCAGCAACAAGTTCGCCAATGGCAACGACCTGCGCGTGTTGCTGCTGTCTCCCGAGTTTGAAGATGAAGTGCGCAAAGGGGTGCGTCAGACCTCTTCGGGGTACTTCCTCAACCTGGAGCCCGCTGCCAGTGAGGAGCTGCTGGATCGAGTGGTGGTCGGCCTCGACAACCTGCATATCCCGCAGAAGGACATGGTCGTCCTCGCGTCGGTCGATGTGCGTCGCTATATCAAAAAGCTGATCGAAGGCCGCTTCCGCGAGTTGGACGTGGTTTCGTTCGGCGAAATAGCCGACAGCATTTCTGTGAATGTAATCAAGACCCTATAAGGACAAAGAAACATGCCGCATATTGATATCGCGTCATTACTCCGGGAGGCCCTGGTCATCAGCGGGTGTACCCAGCAACAAATAGGCGAGTTCGACGGCCATAGCACCATCACCCTCGAATTGACGGGCCTGCCTGCGCTCAATATTGGCGTGGTCGGAGAGGGCGTTTGGTTCTGGAGCGAACTGGTCGCGTGTACCGACAATTTGCTGATCCATCGTTCTGAGGGTCTGCTGCGCTTTTTGATGCAGGGGTGCGAGTTCGCGCTTACCGAACAGATGCAACTGGTCAACAACGACGGCCAGCTGGAGGTACGGGTGATGCTGGCGCGTTCGGCGTTCGCCGATGCCCACTCGCTGGCCAGTGCCGTGGACGGTTACTTGACCCTGTTGGCCGCTTTGTGCGAGCTGGTGCGCTGATGCCCTGGCAGCTCGTGGAGCGGCGCGCCGCCCACCCGTTACGTTTGAATGGCCCGCTGCTCGAGGCTGCGCTGCATGACGTCCAGGTCGGCGAGGTCTGCGATGTTCGCGCACACTGGCGCGAGCCTGAGACCGGTGTGCGCGCCCAGGTGATCGGCTTCGGGCCCGATGCCGTGGTGCTCAGCCTGCTGGGCGACGCCCGCGGCCTGTCGCGCGCGTCGCTGGTCGTGCCGACGGGGGCGCAGCTGAGCCTGCATTGCAGTTCGGCCATGCTCGGCAGCGTGGTCGATGCCCAGGGGCGGATCGTCGAGCGCCTGGCCTCCCGCGATGCCGACGATGGCCGCGATTGCCTGGTCGACGCTACCCCTCCGCGCTACGACCAGCGACGCCCGGTGCAGCAGGCCATGGCCACCGGCATCCGTGTGATCGATGGGCTGCTCACCTGTGGCATCGGGCAGCGGGTGGGTATTTTCGCCGCCGCCGGCTCTGGCAAGACCTCGTTGATGAACATGCTCATTGCCCACGGCGACGCCGATGTCTATGTCATCGGCCTTATTGGTGAGCGCGGCCGGGAAGTCACCGAGTTCGTCGAGCACCTGCGTGGGTCGCCCCAATGCGCGCGCTGCGTGGTGGTGTTCGCCACGTCCGACTTTTCTTCGGTGGACCGTTGCAACGCTGCCTTGCAGGCGACAGCCATTGCCGAGTATTTCCGCGACCAGGGCAAGCACGTGGTGTTGATGCTCGACTCGATGACCCGTTACGCCCGTGCTCGGCGCGACCTGGCGTTGGCTGCCGGCGAGGCACCGGCCCGACGCGGTTATCCCGCGTCGGTATTCGACGCGCTGCCGCGCTTGCTGGAGCGCCCCGGGATCACCGCCAGCGGCAGCATTACCGCGTTCTACACCGTACTGCTGGAAAGCGACGATGAGCCAGACCCGATTGCCGAGGAGATCCGTTCGATCCTGGATGGGCACATCTACCTGAGCCGCGATCTGGCTGCAAAGGGGCATTTCCCGGCGATCGACGTGTTGCGCAGTGCCAGCCGTGTGGCGAACCAGGTCACCGATCGCGATACCCAGCAATTGGCTATGCGGGCCCGGGAGATGCTGAGCTGCCTGGAGTCGTTGCAGGTGTTTGTCGACCTGGGTGAATACCGCCGTGGCGAGAACGCGGTCAACGACCACGCAATGGAGCGCCGAGACGCCCTGCAAGCCTGGCTGCGCCAGGATATCGCGCAGGGCTGCGGCTTCCGGGAAGCCCTGGAGAGCCTCGATGGCCTCCTTGCCTGAGGTGCGCCGTCTGCTGGCGTTCAGCAGGCAGCGGCAGGACCAATGCCAGCGACGGCTGGAGCGACAGCGCAGTGCGTTGCTGCCGCTGGAACAGGAAATGAGTGAAATCGACCGGCAGACCGCCAGTCTGCAGGCGCTGCTCGCTAGTCAGGCGCCTGATGCGCAGGTCTTGAGCCACGCCGAGCTGCTGGCACTGCTGCGGCGTCAGGCGGTGATCCGCCGGCAGATCAGCCACGCCGCGCTCGAACAGGCGCAACTGCGAGGGCAGTGCGAGGAGGTCGCGGTGCAGATCCGCCAGTTGCAGCTGCAACGCCAGGCGTTTGAGCTCAAACACAACAAGTACCAGCGGCTCGAGCAGCGTCTGCTGCTCGCACGGCGTTCACGCCAATGGCGGCTGGAAGAAAGCGAAACAGAGGAATGGGTAGGGTTGAGATGGGGACGATAGCGACATCAGCGCCAGGCAGCCTTGCTGTACGTGTTGCGCTACCCGGCGAGGAACCGGAAAAAAACAGCGGCCTTGAGGGGGGCGAAGATGCGCTGCAACTCGATGAGCTGCCCCAGGGGGTGCTGGCCCTGATTGCCCAGCTCCAGCCCTTGCCGGCGACCGTTCTGGCGCCCGCGCCACTGGCGCTGAGCGTCAGCCAGCGCATCGATATCACGGCCGTCAAAGACAAACTCGACGATGGCCTGCGGCCCGCTGGCGTGGCCGCAGCTGTGATCGGGCCAGCGCCCAGTACGGCATCCAGCGCGTCGACGCCTGGGCAGGTCGAGCGTGCTACGGTGCTGGCGGCAGGCAAGCCGGACGCCCACAGCCAGGTCGCGTTCCTGCAAGCGCTGGCTGCTGCGTTGGTACGCCAGCCTGCGCCTGACGGGGCGGCGCGCAGCGAGCCCGAAGGCGTGGCCGCACCTGTGGCCGATCCACTGGACAGCGTGGCAGCCAGCCAACAGCCGCTTCTCGGCAACAGCCAGTTCGAGCTCCCGAGCGCGCCCGTTCTGCAGGCGTCTGTCGCGCCTGGCGCAATGACGACCGCGATGCGTGCCGCTGCCCAGGTGGCGGCGCAATCAATACACGGCATGCCGGCCGCAGGCCAGCCCCCTGCGGTCGCCCCGCCAGGCAAGGGGCAAGCGCAGGCGGTGCAGGTTGTGCAAAAGCCTGGTACGGCCTTGGGCACGCAAGCCAAGGAGGCTGCTGTCGCCAAGCCTGCCAGCCTCGAAGGTGCCGGCGCGGGAAGCGTGGCTACGCTAGGCCCGCTGTTGCAGCAGCCTCAGCCGCCGGCGCAGGGCCAAGCCATGCCCAGCGCCTTGCCTGTCACCGATAATGCGCAACCGAGCCCATCGGGTTCAAGCTCGTTGTCGGCGAGCGTCGAGGCGCGCCAGCGCCGGCGCGAGGGCGAAAGGGGAGTCGCCGACGTGCTGGTCGAAACGCCGCAGGTGCAAAAGGGCCAGGCTCCCGCGGCAGGCGCCGCTCAGTTGCAGAACACCCCGCCAGGGCCGTTCACGACAGCCGGGATGGCGTCCGGCGAGGGTGCGTTGCAGCCGGGCAATGGTGATACCGCTCGGCCAGGCTACCTGCAGGTGCCGTTCAACAAGGGCGAAGCCAGCGGTGTGATCACCGTCAGCAAGGCCGCGGCCGATCAGCCGCAAATGCTGCTGCTGAGCCCAAGCAACGCCCAGACCAGCAGTGTGCTGAGCGACAGCCTGGCCCAGTTGCAGGATCCGCGCTGGCAGCTGAGTGATCAGCACGGGCAGGAGCGTGGCCAGGGTCAGCAGCGCGAGGCTCAGGATGACGATGCGCACGATGACCGAAGCACACTGCCGCGTCGTCGCGACCAGGAGCGCGGGGTGTGAGCGCGGCCTTGGATCTACGGCGTGTCGGGGCGCGCCAGGCATGGCACGAGTGGGTGGCGCGCTGGCAGCACGAGGGGCACAGCGCATTGTTGTGCCAGCCGTTGGCCGAGGCCCGCTATATCGGCTTTGTCGCCCAGGGCCCGCAGGGTTCCTGGCAGGGCATGCTGGCCGCGGATGAGTGGTTGCAGGCGGTATGGCCTGAGTGGTCGCGCCTGTTGCCGCGCGGCCTGAGCGACACGGACTTGCTGGCGCTGTTCCGTACCGTCGAGCGGCCCATGGACGTACCCGTGCCGGCCTTGGCTTACGAGCGGCTGGTCGATATCGAGCTGGTGGACGGGCGGGCCATGGCGCATGTCGCGCTGCCCTGTATCGCCACTGCGCAAAGTCAGCTGTGGGTGAGGCGCCTGCCGCAGTGCCAACCCAGTTTTCCGCCGCGTCCGCTGCAGGACTGGCTGGGTGGCTTGCGCCAACCCTTGCAGGCGGTACTGGGCCATAGCCTGCTGCCGCCGCACCAGCTGCGGCATCTGGCTGCGGGGGATGTCCTTGTCATTACCGAGCAGAGCCGGCAGGTGTTGCTGGCGGACCAATGCATCGGTCTATTCACCATTATCGAAGAGGGTCTGCACATGCAGTTCACTGATCCGGAGGCCGTCGAGCAAGTCGCGCCCTGCGCGCTTTCGCCATTGCCAGTAAAACTCGCGTTCGTCCTGGATGAGCGCACGCTCAGCATGGCCGAACTCAACCAGCTCATCGAGCACCAGGTGTTGCCACTGTCGGCCGAGGCCGCCACCGGCGTCGAGGTGCGCGTAGGTGGACAGTGCATCGCCAAAGGGGAGTTGGTGCAACTGGATGATCGCCTGGGGGTGGAGTTGCTGAGCGTCTATCGAGGCGGCAACGATGAATGACGTGTCGATGATCGGGCTGCTGGCGGTGGCGTCGCTGCTGCCGTTCCTGATCGCTGCCGGTACCTGCTACATCAAGTTCTCGATCGTCTTCGTGATTGTGCGTAACGCCCTGGGGCTGCAGCAGGTTCCCTCGAACATGACCCTCAATGCCGTGGCCTTGCTGTTGGCGATGTTCGTCATGGGGCCAGTGGTGCAGCAGGGCTATGACTACTACAAAGCCAACCACGTCGGCTTCGACAGCGTGGAGTCCGTGGTGGACTTCGTCGATAACGGCCTTGGCAGTTACCGCGAATACCTGGTCAAGTACACCGACCCGGACCTTGCGCAGTTTTTCGACAGGGCACAGAAGGTACAGGGCGAACAGGCTGAGGCCGCGGAGCCGAGCCTCGAAGAGGATGAGGCGCAGCCTTCGATATTCGCGCTATTGCCGGCCTATGCGCTGAGCGAGATCAAGGCGGCGTTCAAGATCGGCTTCTACCTGTACCTGCCGTTCGTCATCGTCGACCTGGTGATTTCCAGCATCCTGCTGGCCCTGGGCATGATGATGATGAGCCCGGTGATAATTTCCGTGCCGATCAAACTGGTGCTGTTCGTAGCCCTGGATGGCTGGTCACTGCTGTCCACTGGCCTGGTCGGCCAATACCTAGACATATTGCCATGAACGATCTGGTGTTCGCCGGCAACAAGGCGCTGTACCTGATCCTGATCCTCACGGCATGGCCGGTCATCGTCGCCACGCTGGTCGGCCTGGTGATCGGTGTGTTCCAGACCGTGACGCAGCTGCAGGAGCAAACCCTGCCGTTCGGTTTCAAGCTGCTGGGGGTGGCGATCTGCCTGTTCCTGCTTTCCGGGTGGTACGGCGAAACCCTGCTCGACTTCAGTCGCGAAGTCATGCGCATGGCGCTGGGTTGAACACATGAACCTCGACCTGTTCTTCGACCTGCACCGCTGGATGGCGGGCGCGGTGGTCGTGTTCGCGCGCCTGGCGCCGATCTTCTTCATGCTGCCGTTCTTCGGCAGCCACGTGTTGACCGGCGCGCCGCGCATGGCCGTGATGGTGCTGGTTGGCATGGCCTTCTGGCCGCTGGCAGGGCAGGAGCTGCCGCGCCTGGACAGCCTCGGTTTCTATGGGCTGCTGCTGCGCGAGGTGGGCATCGGCGTGATTCTGGGCTGCCTGCTGTCGTGGCCGTTCTGGGTATTCCACGCCATGGGCAACCTGATCGACAACCAGCGTGGCGCCATGCTCAGCAGTACGGTCGACCCGGCCAACGGCAACGAGACATCGGAGCTGGCCAACTTTTTCCAGATGTTCGCGGCGGTGATTTTCCTCGAAGGCGGTGGCATGGCCGTGTTTGCCGAAACGCTTGGGCAAAGCTATCGCCTCTGTTCACCACTGGCCGAGTGCCAATGGCACCTCGCGCCCTTGCTTGAGCTGCTCGATCCGCTGGTGGGCAAGACATTGCTCATCAGCGCGCCGGTGGTGGCCACGCTGCTGCTCAGCGAGGCCCTGCTCGGCCTGTTGGCCCGTTACGCGCCGCAAATGAACGCGTTTTCGGTGTCCTTGACGGTCAAGGGGGTTATCGCCCTGGTGGTACTGCTGCTGTACTTCGGTCCCTACATGCCGGCCGAGGTCCTGCGCATGGCTGACCACGCCGGGCGGTTCGGCGCCTGGGTCGCCCAGCCGGAGGCCGGCTGACGTGTCCAGTGCATCGAAAACCGAAAAACCCACCGACAAGAAGCGCCGCGATGAGGCGAAGAAGGGCCAGACCTTCAAGGCCAAGGACTTGTCCAGTTCATGCATGATGATCTGTGCGGTGCTGTTCCTGGCTCACAATGCCAACTACGTCGAGCTCATGCAGGTGTACCGTAACCTCATCGCCGCCGGGTTCGACGCCGACCAGCAGCGTGTCGTCGCGCAATTGGGGGTATTGCTGCTGCATTACATCGCGCCTCTGATCCTCGTGTGCTTCCTGGCCAGCGCCTTGCCGACCCTGATGCAGACCGGCCTGGCGCTGGCCTCCGAGGCGCTCAAGATCAACCTCGACGCGCTCAACCCGGTCAATGGTTTCAAGAAGCTGTTCAGCCTGAGGACCGTCAAGGACACCGTCAAGGCGGTGCTGTACCTGGGCTGTTTCGTACTGGCGTCGTGGCTGGTGTGGGCAACCCAGCGCCAGCTGTTGTTTGCCCAGTTGCATGCCCGGCCGGTTGACCTTTTCCCTGTCTGGGGTCACTTGCTGCTGATGCTGATGCTGGCGTTCCTGGCATGCGTCCTGTTGATCGTGGTGCTCGATGCGCTCGCCGAATACTGGCTCTATATCAAGGATCTGATGATGGACAAGGAGTCGGTCAAGCGCGAACACAAGGAGCAGGAGGGTAGCCCGGAGGTCAAGGGGCGCCGCCGCGAGCTGCACATGGAGTTGCTGTCCGAGCAGATCAAGTCGGACATCCGCGGCTCGCGGGTGATCATCGCCAACCCCACGCATATCGCCGTGGGTATCTTCTTCCGCCCCGAGGTGACGATGATCCCGTTCATCTCCCTGCTGGAGACCAACCAGCGGGCCTTGGCCGTGCGCAAGTACGCAGCCGAGGTCGGGGTGCCCGTGGTCACCGACATTGCCCTTGCCCGGCGCATCTTCAAGACGCACCAGCGCTATGCCTTCATTCAGTTGCAGGAGGTGGAGAACGTGTTGCGCCTGCTGGTGTGGCTGGAGCAGGTCGAGCAAGCCGGCGAGCCTGGCTGAAAGCCTTTCCCTGGGTGTTGCTGCGCAAGGCGCATGAGCGATTTGTGGAGGCCGCCTTTTCAATTAGTTGGCTCAATAGCCATGTCAGCAATGCTGATGAAACATCAGGAGTTTTGAACCATGCCTAAACGCAAACAGCAGGCGCACGAACAGGATCAGGTCGCAGAGCAAGTGATGGAGGCGATGCTCGCGGGTGCCTCGCTGAAGGACCTGCGTGGCATCAGCGATGAGCAGATGAGTGACCTGTACCGCTATGCCTTTGATTTTTACGAGCAAGGGCGCCTGGATGATGCGGAGCGCTTTTTCCATTTTCTGTGCATCTACGATTTTTACAACGCGCAGTACTGGATGGGCTTGGCGGCGGTGTACCAGCTCAAGCAGAACCATCAGAAAGCGATCGATCTGTATGCGGTGGCGTTTGCGCAGGGCAAGAACGATTACCGCCCGATGTTCTACACCGGCCAGTGCCAGATGGCCCTGGGTAAGCCGGGCAAGGCCAAGTTGTGTTTTCAGCACGTTGTCGAGCGCGTCGAGGAGCCAGGTATGCGGGCGCAAGCGCAGGCATACCTGGACGCCCTTGGCGACATTGAAGTGGATGATTCCGGGGAGTAGATGAAGTAATGAACATGAGTCCTACAGTAGAGAAACTGTTCAGCGGTTTTCTCCCGGCCAGCACTGAGCGCCAGGCCGGCGTGCAGCGCTACGCCGATGCGGTGGCCAAGGTCGCTAACGCCAAGGAGCTTCAGCGCGCGGGTGATACGGCGTTGGCCAATATCACCAGCGTTGATTACAACGACAAGGATGCCGACAAGGATGCCGCCAAACCGGGTCGCCCTGTGCTGTTTCCGCCGGTGCAGGCCAAGCCCACCACGCGTGCCGAAGCCGAGCAAAAGTTTGCCGAGGTGATGAATGCGCTGGTGTCCCAGTTGGGTGAGCTCAGTGGTGATGCGCTCAAATCACGCTTGAGCATGCTGCGCAATAGCCTCAAAGGTACTGCCGACAACAACAAGGCATTGGCCCAGGGTTATTTGGCCGCGGCCGCCGAATTCGAGGCAGGCGTGGCGGCGGCTGGCAGCTCCGAGGCAAAGCTTGCCGCGCTCAAGGCGCGCGTCGATGAGCTCAGTCGCGAGCTGGCGGATGCCGATACAGCGCTGGCCCAGGCCAAGCCCGAGACCCCGCAGTATGCCAAGGCGCTGGCCCTGCGTGAGCGCGCTTTGCTCGGCCAGGCCGAGGTCAAGCGCGAGCTGGGCCAGCTTGCGAATGTGCTGGGGCCGGCCCTGGGCGTGGCCAGCTCGGCAGGCAGAAAAGCCGAGGCGGCGGCCTTGCAGGTGGAGCAAGCCGATGTGAACGACAAGGCGGTCAAGGAGGGCATGGAGCGCCAGTACAGCGCGGCGGCGACCATGGTGCTGCTGATGAGCCAGTTCGCCGTACTGATGGGCGAAAGCGCCGAGAACAAGCTGGGCGCCGAACAGGAAATGTTCGCCGCCATGCAGGCCTCGCGTCAGCAATACCTGGAGGCCAAATCCGAGGAGTACCTGGAGTCGGTACGTAAGGCCGAGGCCGCTGCCGAGACCATGGGCTGTATCGGCAAGGTGGTCGGCATCCTGGTGATGATCGGCAGCGTCATCGCCTTGCCCTTCACCGGGGGCGCCAGCGCCGTACTGCTGGGCGTTGGTATCGCCCTGACCGCCACCGACATGATCGCCAAGGAAATTACCGGCGTCTCGTTCATGGAGCAAGCCATGAAGCCGCTGATGGATGAGGTGTTGGGGCCGATGATCCAGGCTGTCGGCAAGGGGATTTCCGAGATGTTGCAGCAGCAGGGCGTGGACAAGGAGTCGGCCGACCTGGCCGGCATGATTGCCGGTGCGATCATCGGCGCCATGGCCATGATCGTGGCGCTGGCGGTGGTGGCCACCGTGGGCAAGGCCGCGGCGGGGCGCTTGGCCAGCGTCATGGGCAAGGCCTTCGGCAAAATGGTGCCGCAATTGCTCAAGCAGGGCGCCAGCGCGGTCAGCAAGGGTTTCTCCCAGGCCATGGCCAACCTGCGAAACGGTCTGGGCCTGAAGTCTGACGCGGTGTCGCTGCAAATGTATTCGACGCGTTTCGGCATGGGCCTGGCTGGCGCGGAGGCGGTAGGGGTCGCCAGCCAATCGGGCATGGGGATCAAGGCCGGCGTGCATCAGCGCGATGCCGCCGAGCGGCTCTCGGAGGCCAGGTTGGCCATGACCATCGGCGAGCAGCTGAAAGCCTACCTGGCCGATATGGTCGAGTTGTTCGATCAATCGATCAAAGCCAAGGACGAGGCGGTGAAGAAGGCTTACTACGTCCAGGAAAGCACTTACGCCACCAGCCTGAACATGGCACGCAACATTTAATTTATCACCTTGGGAGCAAACATCATGACCAGTCCTATCAGCAGCACTCCAATCACCCTCAACCGGCTGAAAACAGAGCAACTCGCCCTGCCTGCGCAGGCTGCCCCAAAGGCGGCCATGCGCGCCGGCGACATCGTGCCGGCGATTTCGCGTCAGGTAGCGGGTGCTGCCTTGCAAAGCGGCGTTGCGCCGATGGGCGAGCAGGCATTTCTGGCGTTGGTCGATACCTCGCAGTTCAGCCAGGCCGAGAGTCAGGCGGTGGCCAAGTTGTTCGTGGCTAACCTGGACAACGAAGAAAGGGCCCAGCTTGGCAGCCTGGCAGAAAGCCCAGTCTCGGCATTGCCAGCGTTGGATCTGAGCAAGCTGGAGAAGAATATCGGCGTGTTGATGGCGGCGATCGTGGCCCTCAATGTGGCGCGCCAGGCCAGCGCGCAGATGAGCGGTACATTCGTGCAGATGGCCTTCGAGTCGGCGAAGGCGGCGGGCGCCGCCATCGTGTCGGCGGGCCAGGCGTCCATGTGGGCCTCCGTCAGCGGCGGAGTGCTGGCATCGTCCATGGCGATCGGTGGCGCCGGCCTGTCGATCAAGGGGCAAAAGCAAAAGCATGACAGCCTCACCCTGAACAAGAAGGAAGGCATGAAACTGGGCAGTCTCGCCGCGGATATCCGTAGCGAGCTGAAGACCGCCAAGGCCAGCAGCGGCTCGCCGGGTGTCGAGCGGGCACGTGGGACCAATGCCAATGGCGAGCTGGAGACCCAGCGGCTCAACAACGGCAACGGCCTGTCTACGCCGCGAGAGCGCGAGGTGGTCAAGGCGCAGGCTGTGGACCTTGAGCGGCGCAAGGCGGATATGGATATGGCCCATGAACTGAGTGAGCGCACCTTCAAACGCAACGAGACCGTGGGTGGCGCGGTCAGCAGCATGGCCCATGTCACCAGCACCAGTGTGAGCTCAATCGTGCGCCTCGAGGAGTCGCGCCAGCGCCAGCAGGAAACCCTGGCCCAGGCGGAGCAAGGGGTGAGCAAGTCGGCCCATGAGGCGGCCAACCAGGTCACCAGCGAGAACTCGGCGCTGCTCAACAAGATCCTCGAGGCCATGATGCAGTTGGTGAGCGGCCGTGCCTCGACCATTTCGGCCATGGCGTCGCAGCGGGTTTAAGGGGGCATTTGTCATGAGCTTTTCTATCAATGGGTTGGTTAGCGCTCCTGCGCTGGCGGCGTTTACGCCGCCGAAGGAAGCAATGTTGGTGGTCGAGGAGGGTGGGCGGCAGGCACCGGTCGCAGGGGGCAGGGGGGCGCCCCAAGAGCAGTCATTACAGCAGGCGCAGCTCGCCGCGCAAAAGTTCGCCTTACGTTTGGCTCAGGTTGGTGACGCGGCGAAGGCCGTGGGCAGTATCCCCCTGGCGGGCGCCGAGCTTGCCAGCCCTCAGGGGCGTCATGCTGAAGGACTCGTGTTGAGTGGTGCGGTCCAGCGGCTGCAGGCAGCGGTTCAAAGCTGCGAGGTACAGGAGCATCTGTTGTCAGCGCAACTGCAGGTCCTGCGTTCGCAAGCTGATACGGACGACTTGCAGCGTCAGGTCTCGCCCCGTGCGGAGAGCTCCGGTTTTGCGGCAAAGCCTCCGGCGGCGTCCAAGCCTGGTTTTTTTGATGATTTGATCAAAATGACTGACAGTATCAAAGACGATTATCTCTCGTTGTACGAGAGGATGCTGAAGGCCTACTCAGACTTCTACAAGAAATTTAATGAGCAGGTGATGGCGAAGATGGCGGAGCATATAAGGCCGTACGGAGATAAAGGGGAGCTCATTATTGATGCCGTTATCCTCGGGGGTTTGATAACTCGACTTGAGGAGGCACTTACTTTTACTGTAAAACCTTCTGAATACAAAAAGTGGGAGAAGTGGGTTAAGGAAAATGGTGGAACATTTTCAGGGGGGCGGGTGAGGTTGCCTAATACCACGAGTGCTATGTATTGGGGGCTTGATAAATTGCTACGGGAAAACAAATTCAGTGAGGGAGCTGTTGGTGGTATTGTGACTCAGGCGAAAGTCGATCCGGCAGTTTTCCAGGCTTGGCAAACGGGATTCAATAGTCTTGAAAGTGAACTGAAAAATCAGTTGCAGCTGTTTAGCACTAAATATGGTAGCGCGAATTCATATTACGAAAACTTCAATCGAATTCTGTCAACGCAGCTTGGGCAGTATGGCGACATGCTTAAAAACATGGCGGCGGCTATTGCCTAGTGTCGTCAGTTTTATAAGGTTGGTGCGGGTGGCGCTATAGGGCGCTGACAAGGAGTCCAGGATATGCATTTTTTCATTAGGTCATCTGTTATCGCGCCAGTAAGTTGGAGCAGGCCTTCGGAGTTCATGGTGGGTAGATCTCCCGCGACCCACACACCTACAGGCGCGCGAGCAGATAATGTGGTGCGCGCCATTAACCGGCCGGTTGATATGAGCGTCATCCGCCAACGCGGTGTCGCTCATCAGTCGGCATCGGCGTATCGGGAACTATTACGCCGGGCACTGGTTGATATTTTTGCTGACAACTCTAGAGCCCTCAGGCACGAGGAAAGGCTGCATGCTCACGAGGGTATTCCAGGCACAATGCCTACATTTAGCGGTTTTGCGATTGCTGCTTTCCTGATTAGCCGATCCCCGCTTGATGCTGCATGCCAGCAGACACTGAAAAAGGTGCGTACACAGATCAAGGTAGCGCTGGAGAAGCGCGGTGACGCGCTAGCGGGCAGCAGCCGTAAAATCTCCGAGCGTCTCGACAGGCTGGCCAACGGGTGCGGGGATGTACTGAGCGGAGCGGCGGATTGGCTCCATGATCGCATCCTGCGTGAAGGTCTTCCGACGGCGGCGGCTATTACTACAGACTCCTTCCCGAGTGAGCGCGCTGCGCTCCATGCTGCAACGTGGGGTAATGGCACGGATGCAGACAAGGCAGGGATTTTGAGCCGGTTGGATAGAGCATGTGAGTTAAAAGGCTGGCGAGGGGTGTACCAATTTTCTCGTGAGTTGCTGGCCCTGCTTGACGAGCGGCCCTGTAAGGTGCCGGAGAGAGAACCGGTCCAGGCCTCGCCAGTCGCGCTGGCTGGCAAGCCTGTACCTCCCAGTGCGATCCCTCGATCTGGTATTGAGGCTGCGGTGTATTCCTTCGATCCGGCTGTTGGAGGGATATATATTAATGCCTCGCCGCGTATATACAACTGGTCCGGAACAACCGGTGTGTTGCCGGATGGGGACGCCAATGCAGGAGTGTTTTGGCCTGCTTCGGCACCGCCTGCATATTGTGAATAAAACAAGGCTAATTATCCATCATTCATAGGCTTGAATGGGTGGGTACACTCTTTTAATGAAGGCGAAGTATATGTAGTTTTTCGCTCTGCGTATCAATGCAATAATAGATCTATTGCACAGTGCTCTAATGTTTGTTGGCAGTGGCTGGCATTGGGAGTGCTGTTTCGTTAGTGGCTTAGAGGAGTATGGTATGACCGCGTATTCTCTTGGTGGGGTCAGCAGTACAAGTGCTGGTTCTGCGTCTGTGATCGGGTATCGCGAGGGTGCGGGCAAGGCAGGTGTTTCCCGGCAGCTGATATCGGCAGGACCCTCGCATGAAGCATTGAGTTCGCTAACGGAGCGAACTACACCGTCCAGCTCCGGGGCCGCGTTTCGTGACCTGGCGTCCCGGGCACTTGAGCGCTTGGGTGTACCGGGCGCAGAACGATTGGTGGTGGAAAAAGGCGCCAATGCCGAGGCTATGGTGCGTTGCGCCGTGAATCTTCATGTCATCAAGAACTGTATGGACCGCGATGGTGCATCCGCTCAGCAGGGCGACGCGTACACCAAGGTGCAAGGTGATCTTGCCAAGGCGGTCAAGGGGTACTTGTCTTCAAGTTCGGATGCGCGTGCCAAGTATTACTCTACTGTTCATATCAGCGGGCAGCCGGAGGCAAAGGGGCGTGCCGTCGCCGACAATATCAACCGCCAGATCGACGCGTTGGTTGATCGTCAACCAGCGCTGTTCGGATTTGTCGGTGGCATGCTTTTTAAGGATTACCTGGAAAAAGGTCTGCCCGAGGCCTTGAGCCGGGAGAGCGGGTTGCTGCTCGATCCCCGGTCGGCCGAAGCCTCCGCTCGGCTGGGTAATGGCGGCCAGCAGTTCCACGCAGAAGTGGCGGCAAAATGTGGGCGTTACGAGAGAGAGGGCAAGCACATTGGCCTGGCCGGCTATATTGTTGCTGTGTTGGAGCAGCTCGATGGGAACAAGGGGCGGGCGGCGGAGTCGAGGTCAAGGCCCGCGAATGAACAGGCGATGTCTACATCGAGCACGAGTACCCCTTCAATCACCGGGGTTCGTGACGTCATCGCGAATGCCAATCCCGTGATTCACAATCATATTCATGGGTTCGACAAGCTGACCGAGCTGCTTGAGCGAGTAGCGGTCCCGCATCCTGCGCAAGCAAGCGGCATTGGGGGCATGGTCCCGCCCGCGCCGTCTGCTCCTCCTCCGTCGTCTGACGTGCCTCGCTCTGACTCGCCCGCTGCGCCGCTTGATCTGGTCAATCGCGCTTCGGTTCCGCAGCTCGTAGCCACTGAGACAGTGGTTCCGCTTACGCGGGGGTTATCTACGGTGGATATTCGACAAGCCAGTCAAGTGGCTCCAGGTACCGATAGCACGGATTCGCCAGACGGTGGCAATGATGGGGACAACGCATTCGAGGCGTTCCCTGCGAAGTCTGTGTTGTATTCAGCAGATCCTTCTGTCGACGCTCAGAGCCGTGATGGCGGTGAGGACAATACATTCGAGGCGTTCCCTGCGCAATCTGTGTGGTATTCAGCAGATTCTTCTGTCGATGGTCGGGGCCGCGACGAAGGTGGGGACAATGCATTCGAGGCGTTCCCTGCGCAATCTGTGTGGTATTCCGCAGATTCTTCTGTCGATGGTCGGGGTCGCGACGAGGGTGGGGACAATGCGTTCGAGGCGTTCCCTGCACAATCTGTTTGGTATTCAGAAGATTCTTCTGTCGATGGTCGGGGTCGCGACGAGGGTGGGGACAATGCGTTCGAGGCGTTCCCTGCGCAATCTGTTTGGTATTCAGCAGATTCTTCTGTCGATGGTCGGGGTCGCGACGCGGGTGGGGACAATGCATTCGAGGCGTTCCCTATGCAATCTGTGTGGTATTCCACAGGGCATGACCGCAGCGGTCAAGGCCGAGATCCCGTGGTGGATCTTCCCCTAAGGGCGCCAGAAATGTCTGGCACCGTTACTGCCCGGCCCCAGCCAGGCGGCGCATCCGCTGATGGGCGCACAGCGGTAGCCGGCTCGCCAACCCGTGCAACCGTGCCCTTCCTCGTTCCGTCTGGCTCCGGGGCGAGAAGTGAAGTGCCTGCTCTCCCGGTCGGGCGTGGTTCTCCTGCCGAGGCAAAGGTGTCGCCCGATGGTGTTGAAGTCCGGGTAGGCTCCAATTCGCGTCCTGAATTCATCGGCCTCAAGCTGCAAGATTTCCCGCGGCTACCCGATTACCTCTCGACCCGTAGCCTGGGCGCTAGTAGCCCTATGGAGGATTTCTACAAGGGGGTAGCCAGGACTGTAATTGGCGAAGGGCCCAAAGCTGAGCGGCTAAGGACTTTTCTGCGTGAGGGGGGCAACCCCATGACAACGCAAGATAAGGAGATTGAGGAAATCTTCTTGCAAGCCTGTCGGGGAAAAGATACAGGGGCCTGGAGTAGGTTCAACCGGGAATATGGCAATAAAGCACGGTCGATTGACATCAAGACCATGGAGGGTGGCGTGTTGAGGGAACCTTTAACGCTGGGAGACTACACCATTGGATCAAGCGGATCATTCTATCGTAACTCCTCAATCAATTGATGCAGTCGTGATCGCCATCATCGCTCGCGCGCTGATGGTCGAGCAGTGGCGAGTAGTTGCTTCGGCACGCCTGGTAGAGGATTTGGGCGCAGACTCGCTGAACTTGCTTGAAATCGTGTTGGAGGTCAATGAGGTGTTCCAGGTGGAACTGGAAGAGGAGGCTGTGGCACAGCTGCGCGAAGTTGCTGATCTGTGTGGCCTGGTGCGCGAGACGCAAGCCGCTCTTCTTCCCTAGGCTTTGTATGATAAGTGCCCGCGCGGTGATCATGCCGCGTTGCCGCCAGCGGGTCCGCCTCCCGATCGGCATGTTTACCTGCAGCTGCGAATTCTAGCGCGCCTCCGGCCGAGCCTAGGCTGTTCTGGCTCGTCTTGAGTGGCGCTTGGCAATAGTCGTGGTTGCAGGTAGGGCCCTTGGTACATCCTCATGCGCTGAGAGCACGCATCCAGGCGGGGTGCGTGCTTCTCAGGCCTTGCCTGGGAGTGGTTGTAGGAAATTTCCTAGGTCGATCGGTAAAAAAATGCAGTAAATGGAGTGTTTGTGGGGCGTTGTCCCCTTCTATTCACGTTTACCACTGATGCCCAGGTAGTTATGCCCTCTTTATAGTTTTGCTCTCTTGCAGGGCTTGACCTTGCTGATTGTGTACTGTCAGTCGGGCCAGTGATGCCCTGGGATTACTCGTTATGAATGAGTCAAGTGTTCAGGCGCCGGCGCGCGCTTTTGTATTTGGTCAGTGGGTGCTGCAGAGCAACGATGTGCTGCTGCACGATGGCCGCCCTGTGCATCTGCCGCCGAAGGAAACGCACGTCTTGCGTCTTTTGTTGGAGGCCGCCGGTTCGCTGGTGTCCAAGAATCGCCTGCTGGATGAAGTCTGGATGCATGGCGATGTTGCCGAAGAATCTTTGACGCGTTGCATTTATGTACTCAGAAAAATGTTCGGCCGACGCAGCAGTTATATAAAGACTGTTTATGGCAAGGGCTATCGATTCACGGGTCACGTGATCGAGCGTCTTTCTGAGGAGGACACTTCGTCAGTCCCTTCGTTATTGATATTGCCCCCGGTCGTCGCGGATGAAGGGGCGGAAGACATGCATCATCAAGTGGTTCATCTGCTGACGGCCGCGTTTGCCCGACGCTTGCGGATATTACCTGCGGGCCTGGCGTATGACGAGTCGGGACAAGACAATGCACTGAGCCTGATCGAGCGGACGATGCCGGATTTCTACCTCAGTTTGCGTTGCACTCGGGGGGCGCAAGGATGGGGGTATTCGGTGGAGCTGGTGCGCGCCGCCGGGCATGTGCTGGTGCATAGCCAAGTGCGTGGTACGGCGCTTGATATCGTTGGCCTTGCCCGGCGTTTGAGCGAGCTGCTGATGATGCACCTGCCAGGGCTGGCAGCGGAGGCTGCGCAAGGAAGCGAGGAGGCGCAATGCCGCGATTTCATCCAGGCTCAGCTCGAACTGCGGCGCTACACCGCGCAGAGCCTCAAGCATGCCCGGCTGGCTTTTGAACGCTGTGTCCGGCGCGACCCTGGCCATGCGCCCGCCTGGTGTGGAATAGCCGACACTTGGCTGAGCCTGGTCAGTCTTGAGCTGGTTGACCGCGAATACGCGTTCGGTCAGGCGCAGGAGGCTTTGGCCCGGGCGGCCGAGCAGGCGCCGGGCGACCCCGATACGTTGGTGCGCCTGGCATTGCTGGCCAGCCTGCAAGGCGTGGGGGAGTTGGCGCAGGCGTTGTTCAGCGCGGCGCTGCCCCGTGCCGAGCAACGGTACGGCCTTTACTGTCATGCCTGGCACCAGTGGCTTCAGGGCCGAGCAGAGGAAGCGTTGGCGAGTGCCAGGCGGTCGTTGCTGCTCGCCCCCGACTGTATCGCAAGCTGGGCGCTGTGCATGCGTATCGCGAAAGCAGTGGGGCCGCAGGTCGGTCTTGCCCACGCCGAAGAGGCGATCGGTGTGCTTGGCTCGGGGCATCCGCAGCTTGATGCCCTGCATGTGCGTGCGCGGCAGGCTTGTCGGCAAGCGGGTTTGCCAGGTGCTGGGCGCGTTCATGGGTTGCGTGGGGCCTTGCTGTTGGCCGCGCCCTCATCGGTGGCTCGCCGTCTGGTGCTGCGCGCCGGCCTGGCCGGTCGCGGCGGCTTGCCGTTGAATGGTGCGGAGCGTCAGGGCGCGGTGTCGATCCGCGAGCGTTTGCGCGCATGATGGGCAAGATCATTGTGGCGGCACTGGCCCTGGCCTCGGTCGGCCGTGTCTGGGCGGGTTGCTTTGTGGAGGCGGGCGAGCGGTATTCGATCGAGCCACAACTGTTGTATGCCATCGCCGAGGTTGAGTCGGGCCTCGACCCCCATGCCGTCAACTACAACCGCGATGGCTCCCGGGACCTGGGGTTGATGCAGGTGAACAGCCTGCATCTGCCGGCTCTCAAGGCGCGTGGCATCTCCGAGCGGCAGTTGCTCGAGGAGCGCTGCCTGGCAGTGGATGTAGGGGCCTCGATCCTGGCTGCGTTCATCGCCCGTCATGGTTACAACTGGACGGCGGTTGGGGCTTATAACGCCGGTAGCAAGCCGTCACGCGAGGGGGCGCGGCAGCGCTATGCACGCAAGGTCTGGCGTCATTACCAGGCGTTGCTGGCCAACGGCGGGGCGTCGGCGCGGTTTTGAGCGTGTGCGGGCTTGATCATGATTCGATCAAGATTTCCGGCGGCCTGGGCGCGATCATTGCCAGGCAGGGGCGTTGGTAGCCTGAACAATTTTTTGAGGTGAGCGGAATGATAACGGATATGCAGGTCGCCCAAGCGGCGAAGTGTGTATTGAGGGTTTTCGATGGCCCGCTGCAGGGCTGCGAATTCGTCCTTTCGCAGCGTCGCACGTTGTTCGTTGTCGGGCCCCAGGAAACGATTTTTTCGGCTGAAAGGCCCTTGGTGATACCTGATGACGCGATTTATGTGCCGCTCGCGAGCGGGGGGTGCAATTTCGAGGTTTTGCTGGAGGATAACGGGCGTTCGGGCTGCGTGGTAAGGGTGTTGCTCGCTGGTGGTCCAGTCGAGCGCTCGGTGGACTTTCAGGGGGTGGTTGACCTGGAGGGCTTGCGGGTTGCCTTTCGCCCGGCCGACGAGTGCTGGAGTGAGCAGTTGCTTGCGCAGGAAGTTGCCGAGCCGCAGGCAAGGGCGCGCAAGGGGCGCTGGTGGCGCGGGCTGGCGATAGCGGGTGCTGCGTTGGTCTTTGTTCTGGGGGTGGTTGCGGTGGCCTGGCAGGCGATGCGCACCGAGGCCGTGTCCAGTGTTGAGGCGTTGGTGGCGGGGGCGAGTGGCGAGCTCGCGGTGCTGGATGGGCGCGATCACAAAGTGTATGTGTTTGCCAGCAGTGAGCGTGAGGCCAGCTGGGGGCGTCAGGCATTGGTGCGTAACGGTTATGCGGCCACTCAGGTGCTGACCCGTTACGATGAGCGCCGTCGGTTGGAGGCAGTCCTTGCGGAGCACTTCCCGCAGTTGGCGTTCCATCGCCTCGATCTCGGTGAGCCGGCGCGGCCGAAGGTGTTGGTCAGTGCCCAGCGTAGCCAAGTCACCGATGCTGGACGCAAGGTTGTAGAAAGCACGTTGAAGGAGGCGGCGCCCTACATCAGGGAAGTTCAACTGGTATCTAGCGATGACGATGAGTTGGTGCGCCTGGCTGAAGAAGGGTTGCAGCGGTTGGCGATGCGTTATGTACGCACCCGCTCGGAAGGGGGGGTCAGCTTTGTTGTGGAGGGTAGGCTCGAGGACGCGGGGCTAAAGGCGCTAAACAGTTTCATCTGGGCATTCGACCAGCAGTGGGGTGAGCGCTTCGTGCGCTTCAGTGTCGAGCTGGTGGATGACTGGGCCAAAGGCAAATCGTTCAAATATGGGCCTGATGGGTATGTCAAGGGGTCGCCCTCGTCGTGGTACTTCTCGGTGCCGCCTGGGGCTTGATGGATGTGCCGTTGAGGGTGATTGCAGGCGAAGTGTGCGCTTGCGGTTATCTGTCCTCTGCCGGCTTATCGAAGCAATGGCGCGGACCTGTCGTTGTGGTCGCGCAAATTTGGCAGCATGAAGTTGCTCTATTTTCTGGAATTCTTGTTGTGTCGAATTAATTGGCATGGCGCTTGAACGACCCGGTTGATCATTAATTTGGTCACTGTTTCGTATGTGTGATTTTTCTTGAATTGATTAGGTGAGGTGAATATGGGTGTTGCGGCTGCAGTAACTTTCCATACGGATTTTTTAGGTGCGCAGGCAAATTCATTTGAAACAGGCGCGGAGACCTTAAAGAAGGCGCTGGATGACGCGCTCACAAAATTGCATGCGGATCCCTCCGACCCTGGTTTGCTGGCTTCTTATCAGGCGGCCTTTCAGTCCTACAATGTATTTCGTAACGTTGCCACCAACACGGTGAAGGGCTTCAAGGATATCGACAGCGCCATCGTTTCGGCGGCGCGTTGATTGTTGCTATGGGTGGGGCGGCGACAGCCGCCCTCTTTGATATGTGTATAGAGGTATTGTAGGTATGTCTATCTCTTCCATTGCCCCGGCTGCGGTCAGTCTCGGCCGGCAGACGACGCTGGGGGCTGGGCTCTCTACGCCCGTGGTCTCCCTGGAGGATCGTTTGATTCAAGGTTTTGCGGATGCGGCGGTTACCACCGGCCAGGATCAGGCACACATTTACACTATGCTGGCCCGGTCCGATATTACTAATCCGGAAGTGCTGAGCGAGCTGCAACTGCGTACCGCGCAATACAACATTGATGTTTCGCTGCTCAATACCTTGGTGCGCAAAGGGGTGTCCGCGGCCGAAACGTTGTTGCGCGCTTCATGAGGTTGGCCGGCGGCTTCATCTTGTTGTGCTTGCTGCTGACCGGCTGCCGCCAGCCGAGCTTGCTGGAGGGGCTGGACCAACAGCAGGTCAACGAGGTGGTTGCGTTGTTGCAGCGCAACAACATAAGCGCCAACAAGACCGACAACGGCAAGGCCGGTTACTCGGTACAGATTGCCCAGGCCGACTTCGCCTCGGCGGTCGACTTGCTCACCTTGTATGCGTTGCCTTCCAGGCCAAGGGTCGAGGTGGCGCAGATGTTCCCTGCCGATTCGTTGGTGGCCTCGCCGCGGGCGGAGAAGGCACGCTTGTACAGTGCCCTGGAGCAGCGCCTGGAGCAGTCGCTCGGCACCTTGGCTGGCGTGGTGTCTGCGCGGGTGCATGTGAGTTACGATCTGGAGTCCGGGGAGGCCGGGCGCAAGGCCAAGAGCATGCATGTGTCGGCATTGGTGGTGCACGAGCCCGACAGCGTGCCACAGTTGCTGATCGCCGACGTGAAACGCTTTCTCAAGAACAGCTTCGCTGATATCGACTACGAGCACATCTCGGTGGTCGCTTCCAGGCGTGGGTCGATCCAGTACGCCACGCCCGTTTCCCAGCAGGCGGCGCCGCTGCCGGCCTGGCTTTATGGCGTGTTGTTCCTGGCGGTGCTCGTCATGCTTGGATATGGCGCCTGGGCGTACCTTCGAGCCAAGCAGAAGGAGCTCGACAATGCCGCCGCTCGGTGAGGCGCTGCATGTGTTGCTGAACCAGCCGTTGGACTACCTGCACCCGGCACGAGGCGCCGTGGCGCTGAGGTTGCAGGGGCCTGCGTCCAGGCAGCTGTTGAACCGCTTGGTGCTGCGCGAGCTGGGCCTGAGCTGCCCGGCCCCCGAGGCGTTGGCGCTTGGCGCTTGCGGGCAGATGTGGTTGCGCCACTGGCAGCAGTTGCCTCGAATTGCCTGGCTGATGGGGGGGCAACTGATGTGGCCGCAGCTTGCCCTTGGCGCGCGCATGGGTCAGCTCGACGCCCCATCGCGCGCGTTTGCGCGCATGGACCTGGGGGTGCGCCGCGCTTGCGGGCAAGCGCCCCCGGCCAATCTTGATTGCCTGCTCCGTGCTAGTGGGTTGAATGCCCTGATGGCATGGCGCGATATCGTGCCGTGGGCGCTGGTGGAGCGCTTGCCGTTGCTGTTCTCGCCGCAAGAGGTGCAGATGCAGCGCGCAATGCCAGCGCAGCCGGTGAATTCGTTACTTTTCTTTTTGGCGGTGCAGCATGCTCAATTCAATCAAGGCACTCGTTGATATCCCCTCCAATTCAGGCGTCCTGCTCGATCGTGAGGCACGCGCAACCCAGCGCGCCCAGCGCTTGCTGCTGGAGGAGGCGCGTGGCCGGGCCAAGGCCTTGGTCGGGCAGGCCGAAGGTGAGGCCCAGGCGGTGCGCGCCGAGGCGTTCCAGCAGGGCTATTCACAAGGGGTATTGCAAGCGTTGAGCGATATCAGTGTGCTGATGCTGCGCTCGCGGGTGCTGGCCACTGCCTTGCATGCCGATGTGCAGCGTGCCGCGCAGACGATGCTGGGCGATCTGTTCAGCGACACGCAGATGGTCGAGGGCTTGGTGCGACGCTGGCTTGAGCAAATGCCCATGGCAGATGCCGCGTGCTTCGAGCTGGTCTTGCCGCGGCGCTGTATGGCCGACACGGTCGCGTTGCGGGCCGCCCTGCTGGTACAGGGTGTGATGGACGTGCAAATCACTTTCCACGACCAGGAACGCTATGTGCTGCGGCTGGGCGATCAAGTAATAGAGCTGGACATCGGTGAGACCCAGGCGCGTCTGGGGGCTCAATTGTGTGCGCAACTCGAGCAGTTGCCGGGTAACGTTCGAGAACTTGACGAGGCATCCAAGGCCTTGTTCGTCAAATGGGCCGAAGGGTTGTCCGGCAACGATGCGCAGGTTGCCGAGGGCGAGGAGCAAACCCATGAACATTGACCGGGTGACGTTGCCGGCGCGTGCGCAGGCGTCACTGAGTGCCACGGAGCAGGTCGTGCCGCTGGAGCGGCGCATGGCGGTGCCGGCGGGCAAGGAGCCACCTGCGACAGCTCCAGAGTTCGAGCGTTTCTATCAACAGTTCTGTCAGTGGCTGGCGCAGCGTATTGATTCGCAACAATTGGAGGCTGGTGCGCCGGGCGTATCGGCTGGCGAAATCCAGCGGTATCTGAAAGACCAGCTGGGTGCCGATGGCCAACCCCTGTATCGCACCTCCAAGCAGCAGATGGCGGCGCTTACCGAGGTCATGACGCGCCTCAAGCAAGAGGGTGGATCGGAACAGCCTTCCTACAAGACGCTCAATCGGGCGGTGGTGTCGGTGTCCGCCGCCAGTGGGTTCGTCCAGTCTTTCATGGCCGAGGTGTTCAAGCCGAATGATAACGAAGACAGTTGGGAAAATATTGTCTGGTGACCGGCTCGCCTATGGGCTGGTCGGGCTCGCGGCAGTGCTTCTGTTAGGCTCGGTCGGGTTGGATATTTATCGGACCGAGCAGCTGGAGCAAGCGGCCGTCAGGCAGCAGCGCGGCTGGGTAATCAGCCATTCCGAGCGCGCCGCTGCCCGCGCCACCTTGCGCGCGCTCGGCGCGCGGCTTGGCGCCAAGCCCGAAGCGAAAATAACTGGGTTGGCCGGCTGCGAAGGTGAGCTTGGGACCTACCTCCATCACTTGAACGGGCCCGAGTACATGGGTAGTGGTAGATGGCGGGTGCAGGCGGTTGCGCGAAGTGTCGAGGATGTCGAGCGCCTGCGCCAGCGCATGTCGGAGTTGGGGTTGAAGGTCGAGTTGGAGCAGGTCAAAGAAAGCTCGAGTGATGTCCAGGTATTACTGTGGCTGAGAGGGTAATTGTAGTGTCTTTTCGTCGCTTTAGGTCCTATACGAAGTGTGTCTGCGCGAAGGCTAGTCAAAGCGAAATTCAAAGTTCCGCAGGGACCAAGTCCACCGATCCCGTCCTGCGAAATCTCTAAAGGAGTGTATTGGGAAGGTTCTCGTTAATTAGAAATCAACTGTAAAATAATTAGGGCTTTGATGGCGCGGCTCTCCGAATTATCCTAATTATTATCTCTACGCCCTGGCGCACAGAAAATCGCCAGTCAATGCCTTCCCCTGAAAAGCGTTAAGCAGGGTGGGGGAAGCTATATTGTTTTGATATTTGCAGTTTTATCTGGCTTGTCGCTTTCTGCTCGTCTTGCGGATGTATATATTGAACATGCTGGCGCCGATTCGACAAGGTTCTGATGGCGGCTGCGATATTTGATCTTATGGGTAGCGTTTGGCTGCAGCTATGTCGTGAATGTTGACTGATATCTGGGGGTTCATTGATGAATGTAACAATTGGAGGGGTGAGCGCGCGGTTGGCGAGCAACTCGGGCGTGACGGAGCACAACCAGAGCATTGCCGCAATTGCCGAAACTGACAGAGCGGCTCTAGCACTAAGCAGGGTCGATGGCGGGGAAGGGCGGGCGCAGGGTGTTCTGGGGCGTATTTCAGCCGGTCTTGCCACGGGATGCCGGGTAGTCGGCGAGTTGGTTTCTAGTTTGCTGGGAAGCGGCCAAGCTTATCGCGATGCGCTAATGGCTCGGGCTTTGGAGCAGCGGGCGCAGCTTGAGTCGGTTATGAAGCAAATTCAGGGCCAGGCAGCTACGGCGTCTTGTGTCGTCAGGGGTAGCCTTGAAGTGCTTTCACAGTGGCATGTAGTAGAGCAGGCTGAGTCCTTGGATGAGTACCTTTCCAGCGCGACTGTTGCTCAGTTAAAAACGTTTATACGGCAAGCCACTGAGCATACGGACGATCTACTGCGTACGGCTGAGCGGCTCACCGAAGGAGGCGAGCCTGGCGAGGTACTGCGCGATTGGGCGTCTCGCCGCCCCCGCGATACGGTGCTTCTTAAGGCTTTGGATCAGCTGGCACAGTTGGATTTGCGTAGGGCGAGCATCCGGGGCATGGTAGGTACTGCGCCTGAGGCTGCCAGGGATGGCCTTGAGTTGCTTTCTAAGTGGCCACTAGGCATTCGACCTCAGCTCTTGGAGTGGTTCCTATCCGAGGGGAGAGCTGCAGAGATAGGTGTAGTTATTGAACACGTTGCTGATCAGCGGGTGGGGCTGCTCCGTATGGCTGAGGAGCTCATTCGGGGGGAGACTACCTCCGATCGGGTGCTGGAGGTCTGGGTGCATAGGCAACTTGAGGCTTACTATCTTTCGGGGCATGGGCGCAATATAAGCGCGGCGAGTTTGACGACTCCACCTAGCTATATACAGGCAGTTTCCCCAATACAGGCAACTAACCCATTTGCTATTGAGGCTCGCGTAGCCCCCGAGCGGTTACTGGCGGACTGGTCATTACAGAGCCTTCGCCCTATGGTTTTGGCTAGGGCTGTCGAGCAGCTGGAGTTGTTGGATTTGTGTAGGGTGCGCATCCAGCGGATGGCGGAAACTGCGCCTGAGGCTACTAGGAATGGTCTTGCGCTGCTTTCTCAGTGGCCACTGCTAAAGCAACCTCAGGAATTAGAAAACATTCTGTCCAGTGGCAGCGTTAGAGAATTAGTGTCGCTGAGAGAAAACGCTGCCTGGCACCGGAACGATCTTCTCGATCTGTCGCGGCAGCTCATTCAGGGTGAGATAACCTCCGGGGATGTACAGCGGCTCTGGGAGGAGAGGGGCCTTCCTTTTCTCCGTGTTGGTGAGCGTGAGAGGAATATAGGCAGTTGGTCTTCGACGGCTCTACCTACATACAATCAGGCAACTAGCCTACCTAGTTACGATGAAGTCACCGAGCATTCCAGGCTGTGACGTGGGACTGCTTCTGAGGTGTCGTCGACGTTTTCAGAGTCGCCGCTCAAATTACTTGTTTGAGCGCTTTAAAAAATAACTACTAATTAGGCACTCATTGCGCTCGAGCAGACTCCTTTCGAATGCTTGCGTAAATAGGTGAGAGCAGCTCGGTTCTTACGGTGGGAGTTCTGTCTCGCGCTCTATTTCATGCATGTTTTAGCAAGAGTGCTGACGACATGCATCCGAGATTTATGTGTCCTAATTCCTCAATCCAGGAGCTGAGTAATGAGCCGGTCTGACCCGCAACACCCGTCCCGCCGCATGCTGCTCAAGCGCGGAGCTGCCCTTTCTACATTGGCGTTAACTGGCGTGGCTGGGTTAACTGCGCCTTCGGTGTCTTTTGCTGCGGCGCTTAGCCAAGAGGAGCGAGATAAAATGACGCCGAATGAGGTCATTGAAAGTCTGAAATCTGGCAATCTACGCTTCCGTGAAGGCAGAATGCAGCAGCATGACTATTTGGCGCAGAAGCGGGCTAGTCAAAAGGGGCAGTATCCATCTGCGGTAATTTTAAGCTGTATTGATTCGCGCGCCCCGGCGGAAATCTTGTTGGATGCCGGTATTGGTGAAACGTTTAACTGCCGTGTGGCTGGCAATGTGCAAAACGAAGACATTCTCGGCAGTATGGAATTTGCCTGTGCCTTGGCAGGGGCTAAGGTAATTGTGGTGATGGGTCATACTTCCTGTGGTGCGGTGAAGGGTGCTATTGCCAACGCCGAGCTTGGAAACCTGACTGGATTGCTGGGCAAAATCAAACCTGCAATTTCTGAAACGGTATACACAGGCTTGCGTACGGCTGACAACTATGAGTTTGTCGATTCCGTTGCCCGCACTCACATCAAGATGACGCTTGCCGATATCCGTCAAAACAGCCCTACCCTGAACAAGCTCGAGCAGAATGGGAAAATAAAAATGGTAGGCGCTATTTATAAGCTTGTGGGTGGAGAGGTGGAGTTCTTTGTCTGAGAATGAATAATCATCAGTCTGGGCATGACCGCTTTGTGTGTGGCGCTACTGCGCGATGTACGTTTAGGCGGCGGCGAACAGGTGCCGTTCGGAGCACAGATGCGGGTCGCTCATCGAAGCGAATTGAAGTGGCATGCGAAAGGCCGGGTGGCCTTGTTTAAAAGGTGGTCTGATGAATGCATTTTGGCGTATTGCTCTAGCGTGGTTGGTCATTTTATCTTCCGCAGCGGCCATGGCTAGTCCGAAGGATTGCCGGATGGTACTCAATGATTTCGAGTGGCTCAACTATCTTGCGCCGCATATATCTGTGGGTAGGGACCTGCCTGTCGGCACGGTGCTGCATCGCCAGAGTTACCTGCTGTCGCGAGAGCGGCGGGTGAGCTGCCCTAGAGACGCTTTTGACCCGTCGCGCGGTGTGAGTGCAACGATAACCCGCGAGTTCACACGCGCGTGGTTTGGGTTGTCTCCCTGGAGCAATAGCGAGTTTCCGCCAGGAACGGTTTATAAGACGAACCTCCCTGGGGTTGGTGCATCTATTCAGCGGCGCGCTCCCGTAGGCGTTGAGACCGTGGCAGTGAGAGGAGACGATCCTGCCTACTGGACAGTGGTTCAGCCGGCGGGTACCGAGTTGTTCACTTTGACGCTCATCAAGATTGGGGATATAGCGGCAGGTACACTTGAAAGCTCCAAGCTGCCTGGAATGGATGTTCGATTCAAAATGACCGACGGGGTGAATCCCGCCAAGGAGGCCCCTTTTTACCATCCATTGATGAATGGTAATTTGACTGTGGTTGCTAAAACTTGTCGGACTCCGGACGTCAATGTCCCCATGGGCGAGCAACGTATTGATCAGATAACTACCGCTGGCAAGCCAGTGGACTTTTCCCTCCGCCTATTGGACTGCCCGGCATTTCACGGCTACTACCCTGGGGTATCCCATGCAGCCAATCAGCTCAGCTTACGGATCGACCCGATTCGTGACGTCATCGATCCTGCCATGGGCATACTTGGCATCACCCCCGCCGCCGCAGGAGCTCCCAGTGCTGCAGTAGGTGTCGGTCTGCAGATCATGCATCCGGATGGTAGGCCATTCGTGTTGGCAAGCAAAATGCCGAGTGGTCTAAGGCTTAGCGGCCCGGACGGTGCAAGTTACGCCATTCCATTAAAGGCCCGCTATCTCAAGACAGGGCCGAAGGTGTCCCCCGGTGTGGCCAATAGCGTCGCCACTTTCACTATCATTTACGAATGAGGGTGGTGCCTTTATTCATGAGGGATATATGTAAACTACTTTTGCGATGCTATTCACTAGGGATTCTCCGATCAAGTCAGCACGGGTAAGATGGCCTGTGCTGACTTAATCGGAGAATTCCTGGTGGGCTTACGTTCCACGGAGCGGGCTGGCGTCTCATGGCAGTTACTCGTTTGGGGTTACTCAAGTAGATTGCTTTGTGTCCCTTGCAGATTTTAAAAATAACAATGAGCGAAAAATGAAAGAGCGGGGCGCCTGAATGCGGTAGAAATGGCTGAAATTTTACAAGGAGAAGTAATTATGCCTTTGGGTGGGGTGGTATCAAATAATCCAATTCCTGGGGTTGGCAAAAGCGATATCGATAATAGCAGTAAAGGTGCTAGTGTTATTGGTAATGCAATTTCGGGAAATTCCAAAGAGGTCAGGCAAATTGGTGCCGATCTTATGCATTCACATAACACACCTACAGAGATTGATTTTAACTCATTTCGTGCTACAAAAGGTTTTAATTCGCGAATTCGTTTTCTGGTAATGCACTATACGGCTGCAGACTTTAAGGGGTCCGTTAGCGCGTTGACAGGGGGTAATGTCAGTGCGCATTACCTTGTTCCGGATCCGACAGATAAATCTTACATTGATGCTGGCTATAAAGATATGAGGGTGTTCGGTCTGGTTGCTGAAAAAGACAGAGCTTGGCATGCAGGGGTAAGCTCATGGTCTAATAGGGGGAACATAAACGATACATCGATTGGTATAGAGATAGTCAATCAGGCTTCGGATGACGGTCATGGTCATATAACTTTTCCCACTTTCAATTCGGAACAAGTCCTCGCTGTCAAAGAATTAAGTCTAGATATTATTCGGCGTAACCCTGACATTACACCTTCAAATGTTGTCGGTCATTCGGATATTTCACTTGGACGTAAGAGTGACCCCGGAGCTAGTTTTCCATGGGAGGAGCTACACAACGCAGGAGTGGGGGCGTGGTATGATCAGGAAACTAAAAATAAATATGAGTTGCAATTTTCTCGAGAGATGCCTGAAGTTCATGAAGTTGTTTCCAGGCTTGGAAAATATGGGTATAGCGTGACGAATGCAAGCTCAGAGAAAGGTTTAAATGATCTGGTCAGGGCTTTCCAACTCCATTTTCGTCAGGCTGACTACAGTGGGGTTATTGATGCTGAAACGGCAGCGATTATTTATGCTCTTGTAGATAGATATTGTGCAAGGCAGTAACTGCTCGGCGGTATTTTAAGCTCGCTGAGATAGGCTGGGTAGTACGATAGTAAAGTGGCAATGCTGATTCCACAGTTGTCATAAGCGCGGTGAAATGGATTGCGAAAGTCGCCCAGGCCAATGAGGAAGCTCAGACCTTTCGGGGTGTGGCCTTTCAGCAAGGTTACTCGCAAGGTGTACTGCAATCGCTTAGCGATATCAGTGTGTAGTTTTTGCATTCGCGCGCGCTGGCCAACACATTGCAAAGGGAGCTGCGCAACTCGCTACACGTCATAGTCGGTGAATTACTCAGTGATCCGCTTCTGGTCGAGGAGTGGATCTAACGCTTGCTTGAGCGTATGCCGGACGTTGACTAGGCCCTCTTCGAGCTGGTTCTGCCACAGCGTTGCAGGCGCGCAATGGCGCCAATAAAAGCCGAGCTTCAAACGCAGGGATTAGGAAGATAGAGATGAGTGTCCACAATCAGGAGCGCTACCTCTTGCACCTGGTCGACCAGGTCGTGGAATTGGATATCGGTACTACCCAACAGCGATAAGTGGACGGCAAGTTAAATGCACTGGCTCGCAGCATCGAGCAAGTAGAGCGACTACGCCAGCGCTTGTTGCAATTCAGTCTCGGTATTGAGTTGATGCGAGTAAAGGAAGGCCCATTGGGCAAAGTTTCGATGACGCGTTTAATGAGGTTGAGAGAGTAAATATCGGAGATAAATAGGTCCGACAAGCAATAGGTTTTGACATTGATTTAGCTCGAATGTGCTCCCGATAAAGAGTGGGTGTGTAGGGGGCAGAACTGGAAAGTGCAAATCTAAAAGATTGCACTAATTTTTTAAGAGGAGTGTGTTCATGCCTGTAGGTATTAATCCAGCCGCGCCTATTGCCGCAGCTTTTGCGGCAAGTGATGTCACGACAGGACCACAGTCCACCGTCGATAGGGTAGAGACTTCACCCGCCGCAGAATTAATCTCTAGGCGCCATGAAGTGGCAAGCGGGGAGGGTCGACTATCGCAAGTCGTCGCAAGTATTTGCCATTTCGGACGCCAGGTAATGGAGGGCATTTACCGGTTGTTAGGGCTCGAAACCAAAAAGGCTGGCAATTGCGAGCAGCCTGACAATCTCGAGCAGCCTGACAATCTCGAGCGATTGAAGACGCTATTGGAGAGGGCTCCGTATGATATGCGGTTCGCCGTACAAGAACTGATCAAGATGCGTGAAGAATACCCTGAAAAGGTTTCATTGGCACTGCAGAGGGATCCGGAAAGCTGCGATGGTGATTCACCAGAGCGCATGCTGGAAAAATACGATCGCTGGGTGGCTAACGTCATCTCGGATCTCGAGGGAAATAAAATGTCCCCCGCACAACTGTGGAACACGCTTGATGATCGAGAGTGCCACGACAGACACCATCTGCTTGGCGAAGAGTATGACTATTTGGGGCTGCTGGAGCGGATCGAGCAGCGAAATTCTGGAAACCTGGATGAGAGCACTGGCGGACCAATATTCCAGGACCTCCGAAGCTTGAGGCTCGATTCTGTAGCGAACAATATTGAAATGTTGTCGGGGCTATATGCCACTGTTAACAAGGATGGAAAGAGACCAGTTGATGCTCCTAAAGGGGCTACGCCCGACAATGCCGAGCAGCCTAACGATTCCGAGCAGCCTAGCAATGTCGACCGAATGAAGGCGCTATTGGATAGAGGGCCGGAAAGTATTAAGTCCGACGTGGAAAAAATGATTGCGATGCGTGATGTATTCTTTGGGCGCATCATAGAAGCAATGACGGATGATCCGAAAAACAAAATTCGTTATGCTTCCATGCTAGATGAACACTATATCTCTGAGGGTGAGGTTATCTCGGGTCTCGAAAACGGTAAAATAACCCCCGAACAGCTGCGGACCTTGATTATTCAACGGGAGTGCGACGACAAAGCGCAGCTGCTTGGCGGAGCGTATGATCCTACTGAGCTGCGGCAGTGCTCGAATGAGAGGAATGCTGAAAAACTGGATGAGAGCACTGGCGAGCCAATATTCCAGGACTTGCGCAGGGGGGAGAACAGTTCTGTAGTGAACCATTTTGAAACGCCATCGGGGCCATATGCCATTGTTAACAGGAGCGGAAATAGGCCTGTTGTTGCTTCTGAAATGGAAGCGGACCGTGTGGAGTATGCTGAGCTCCAACCCATCGCTAGTTCCTCGAGTATTGTGCATGGAGCAAATGAGAGCGTCATTTATGCCACTTTCGACCCCATTAAAACTGCGCAATATTTTAAGTCAAGAGAGGCCGTCTAGTTACGATTGATCGTTCAGCGGGCTGCCCGTTCAAGGGCAGCTTTTTTCATCTGCCTGTCCCGTCCCGAATCAGGGTTACACCCCCTATCCCGAGTTTCCGGAGGGTCAGATGGAGCAAGGTGTAAAGCGCACACAGCGTAAGCGATCCATGAAGCCCACCAGCCGCAAGGTGAGGCCATCGTTCACCGTGGCATTTCCGGTGAGCAGTTCCAAGGCAACAGCGCTTCGTAGTCGGCCACTGACGGTATATGCGGCAGCCGCCCAAGTACGTGGCGCAGCCACGTATAGGGCTCTTGGCCGTTGATCTTGGCGGTCTCGACCAAACTGTAGATCTGAGCAATGGCAGCAGCACCCTTGGGCGTGTCGCTGAACAGCCAGGCTTTGCGGCCAATTACAAATGGTTTTATTGCGTGCTCTGCCGGATTACTGTCGATCGGCAAATACCCAGCCTCCACATAACGCTCCAGCCGACTCCAATTGCTCGCCAGGTAATTCACAGCCTTGCCGAGCACACTTTGCGGCGTCACATGCTGCTGCGTTTTGTCCAGCCAACTTTTTAACTGGCCCGGGATCGGCACGCTCTCTCTGGTCGCCAACCAGCTGTGCGAAAGTTATGCCAAGGCCGCAGCACTCATGGACGGCTGTGAGAATGAAGTGCAGGCGAGCATAGCGTTTCCAGGGCGCACCGACAGCAGTTGTGCAGTTTTACAGCACCAATCCGCTGGAACGGCTCAACGCTGAAATTAAACGTCGTACCGACGTCACGGGCATCTTTCCCAACGATTCTCCAATCACCCGGCTGGGGGGCGATGCTGCTGGAGCGGAACGATAAGAGGGGGCTGCAATGGCGATATATGCAGTTAGAGGTCTTCGAGGGGCAGTGATAATCCGCAGGCCAAGCTGGCTGCCGCGCTCTACACGGCAAACTCAGTGGAAGATCAGGCCTTCAGACGTAAAAGCGCGCTCGACCTCGGTCGAGCGCTGGCGCTGGCGGGGGCGTTGCGTCAAATGATGCGCGCCGCGTAACGGGTTTCGACATAGTTCTTGACCATGTCCTGGAACTCTGCGGCAATGTGCTCACCGCGCAAGGTCTTGACCTTTGTCCCATCTACGTAGACCGGTGCGGCCGGAGACTCGCCCGAGCCGGGCAGCGAGATGCCGATATTGGCGTGTTTGCTCTCGCCCGGGCCGTTGACGATGCAACCCATTACCGCAACGTTCATCGCCTCGACGCCGGGGTACTGTTTTTTCCAGATGGGCATCTGCGCGCGCAGGTAGTTCTGAATGCTGGCCGCCAGCTCCTGGAACAGCGTGCTCGAGGTGCGGCCGCAGCCCGGGCAGGCGATGACCATGGGGGTGAAGCTGCGCATCCCCATGGTTTGCAGGATTTCCTGGGCAACCACTACCTCCTTCTCGCGCGGGGCACCTGGCTCCGGCGTCAGCGAGATCCGCAGTGTATCGCCGAGGCCCTCCTGCAGCAGCACCGCCATCGCCGCGGTGGAGGCGACAATGCCACGACTGCCCATGCCGGCTTCGGTCAGGCCCAGGTGCAGGGCGTAGTCGCAGCGCCGGCCCAGTTCGCGGTACACGGCGATCAGTTCCTGCACGGCCGAGACCTTGCAGGAAAGGACGATCTGGTTGGCCGCCAGGCCAATATGTTCGGCTTTTTGCGCAGAGCCGATGGCTGAGGTGATCAGCGCTTCGGCCATCACGCTTTGCGCGCCCCATGGGGCCTTGCGTGCCGCATTCTCGTCCATGATGCGTGCCAGCAGTTCCTGGTCGAGGCTGCCCCAGTTGACACCAATGCGCACGGGCTTGTCGTGTTTGCAGGCAATTTCAATCATCTGGCTGAATTGCAGGTCATGCTTGGCGCCTTTGCCGACGTTGCCCGGGTTGATCCGGTACTTGGACAAGGCCTGGGCACAGGCCGGAAAGTCGCGCAGCAGCACGTGGCCGTTGTAGTGGAAATCCCCCACCAGCGGCGCGTTGATCCCTTGGCTGTCGAGGGCCTCGCGGATGTAGGGTACCGCGGCGGCCGCCTCGGGAGAGTTCACGGTGATGCGCACCAGCTCCGATCCGGCTTCCGCCAGGGTCTTGACCTGGGCGACAGTGGCGCTGACATCGACGGTGTCGGTGTTGGTCATGGACTGCACCACCACCGGGGCGCCGCCGCCCAGCGGCACTACGGCGTCCTGCCAGCGGATGAGCGCTTGCAGCGCAGCTTTGCGTGGGCGGGGGCCAGGAATGATGGGTTGTTCGACGGTTTTCATGGTGTGGTTCCTTCACGGGTGGATTGAATACAACAATTGCACCGTTTCAGGTGCGCGGCGGCGCCGCGCTTGAGGACGGAGCGGGCCATTGTCGGAGGGTGGATGCAAGCGAGCTACAAGAGAACGCTCGTCAGTGAGATTCAGCGCTGCTGGCTGAGTTGCTCGGCTGCATGGATCAACTGCTCAAGCTGATGCACAGCCATGTGATGCTCCATCTGGAACAGCGGCTGACGACTCCACAGGATCTGTTCCTGGCTCAACGGGTCGCGACCGAGCAACGGTTTGCACAGGTCCTGGCAGAACAGATTCTGTTCGTCGATCGGGGCTTCGAGGGCGGGCGTGATGCTCGTGAACATCAGTAGGTGATCGGTGGGGTGTTCGGTCAGGTGGCAGGTGAATTCGTCTAGTTGTAGGCTCGTCACCGAATCGATGGTGTCGGGCTGTGCGATCGATAGTCTGGTCAACAAGTGTTCGATTACCCGCAGGTAGGCTGTGCTCATGATATTTCTCAGTGGCGGTTATTTGGGTCTGTATATGGCGTGCTTGGTCATTCGTTATTGTGGGCTGGCATGGTTGCCCAGACGACGGTTGCCTGAGGCTGAAAGCGCCGGGATTCTGACCGGTCTTGTGGGTTTCGGCTTTCAGGAAACGTCCACCCCAATGGGGGGCTGCTTGCTCGGCTTAGTGTGGCTCGTGAGAGCCCTCCCTCTTTGTCTTGCGTAAGGGGGGGCTCTGACAAGCCAGCACCTTGGTGCTTAGTGGGGTAGGGCGACCGATTGATTGCTGCTATCGACCTCCTTTAGTGAGATCTCATATCGACCAGCTGTTTCAGCGAAAGCAGTCACAATAAATTTAGCCTGTGGGGAGAAGAGGACTTCTCGTTCGCTGCGGTTGTATGCAAGCCCGGCAGTCACGCTTAGGCCGCAGCCGCTATAGCCTTCCACGGTGAACAGGACCCGGAGCGGGTCTGGATTTTGGTGGGTTAGAAAACCTAGGGCTTCGTCCTTGTTGGTCGAGGTGGAGAAGAACCCTGCGGGATGATAGACGGTGTCCTTGCCCGCAAGGAAATCGCGTTCAATCTGACGAATCCCTTCGTGTGTCGATCTCGCGCCGCGGAAATAGGTTCCCCAACTGCCGTTTGCGTTGTAAAAATCAGTTTGTGCGAACTCGACCAGCTCCGTAAGGAGTTCGTGGTTGCCAGACCAGATGTTGAGGTCGCGCTTGGTTTCGTTTAGCTTTTTTGAGTCAAAGGTATCAGCTCCGAAAACACGTTTATACTCATCGGTAACAGATTTCGCTTCCAGTGAGTAAGGTTTGTTAGAGTCTCCAGATATCAAGCGCGCCAGTTGGTTGATCGCGGCAGAGCCGGAGTTGGTTTGATATATAGTGCTGAACATCTCCCTGCGCTCGGCATTTTTTTCGGCTACCTTGGGGTCGACCGGCTCAGTCACTAAACTGGGTGCTGTTTTTCGGCTTGGTTTGGTGGTCTTCTCTTGTGGGGGGGGGGTGGGATGGTCGGCACGGCTAATAGCAGCCTCCAGGCGGCATGCCTTGGCGTCAAGGGCGTCCAGATAGAAAGAAATCAGCGAGAGAATGGTAGTGGCGGAAATTGCTGTCTTGGGAAAATCAAGTCTTTCGGCGAAAGTCTTGCAGGGGGTGTCGCCTCCTCTTAATAGGTGTGCAAGTGCTTCGGTGGCGGGTGTGGTAGTGCCTGCAAGTTCTTGCTCTTTTGTTTCAATTTCCGTGGCTATGAAGCTTCGTTGCTCGGCGGGGGCGCTGAGGATGCTGTTCAGTGTCCTCCTGATCTCGGGGGCCAAATCCGCGGTCGCTAGGTCGAAGTCGAGCCATCCGTTCGACTTGAGTTCTGATTCTATTTCGTCTCCCGACGTTAACAGGGCGTTGGCTCGTTTGCGTGTTTCATCAAGTAATGCAGAAGGCTCGCTCGACTTAAGCTGCTGATGAGCGGCTTTCCGTTTATCGCCTGCCTCTTCGGAAGCATTGGGTGGGGTGGCTGGCCCGGTGCTTGACGAGTCCTGCGCGTTTCTCGAGGTTGATAGGCTTGCCTGGTTATCAGGCGAACGCGCCTGGATCTGTGCTTTTTCCCTAGGCGAAGGCGAGACTTCTTTGTTGGGGTTGAGCAGCAGAGAGTTCTGTGTTCTGGGGGGTACCTGTTTCTCTAGATATAATTCATTGGCCGAGCGCAAGTTCTGAGTTTTCAGCATGATGTCGGCAACGCGGCTGCGCGCCTCGCTGACAGTTATTTTGCTGTTCTCGACTTCGAACAATTTTGCTGCGTCGGCGCGCTCTTGTCGATATCGTGATCCGTGGAGTATCTTCTTAAAGAGGTTGATGGAGTCATCGACTTTCATGGTGTCGTTTTTTAATCTCAGATAGTGCTGGGGTATGGCGCGCTCTTCATTGATTGTTTTCTTCGTTTGCTCCAGGATCTGAAGTTTTAAATTTAGGGTTTTTATAGTGTTTTGGGTTCTGCTGAGCTCCATGGATAAAGGGTTGGCAGTTTGGCTTTTGGTGTGGTTCGCCTCTGGAATAGTTGTGTGGTTCCGTGCTGCTGAAGTTGCTTGGATAGGGTTCACAGATTATTTCTCGTGCGGCTTGGTTTCGGGGTTTGTGCGAGCGTTAAGGTCGTAAGGTGCGTTCGAGTAAGTTCGCCTGGGAAAGGGGGCCGTTCACTGGCATGGGATCCAGCTTATGTCCTGCACCCTAGCTTCATACGAAAAGTACTCGGCCGACGATAATGTCATGTCGAAAATGCTCAAATTACTCATTGTTCGGCAACTTCGCCTCCTTGTCTGTCACCGGCTTTCTGGGATCTGTCATTTTGGCTGGTTTCGAAGGTGCGGGCTTGCAGGAAACGCCCGTCTGCTGCGTGGTTGGGCGATAGGGCGGCTAGATGTGTCTTTTATGTGGTTCGCTGTGGCTCGGTGCCGTGAGGCGGGTCTCGTCGCGCATAATCGGCCGTCCTTGCGCTGGTAAATTCGCCGAGCTGCGCTGAATTGCCTACCAGGTGGGCTGGGTGCGATTTTGGATCAGGGGTTTCATATTTTTTGCTCTTCTCGTGTAGGAAAACTCCTATTCACCTTCAAGAGGGGAATTGGGATCATTGCCTTCCCCAACAAACGTTAGGGGATGCCTTTCTGGTGATATCGATCCCCTGCATTTTTGGAAGTATGGAGAACCTGATGCGTAAAAAATATATTGTGCTGGGTGCCCTTGTCTTGGGTGCAGCCCATTTATCCAGCGTTCATGCCTCGGACGGCACAATCAGTTTCACTGGTAAAATTACTGGCGTAACGTGCACGGTGGCTGTGGGTGGCGTAGGTGGTGGGTCGCCAGCGACAGTCAGGCTACCTGCCGTTTCAACCAAAGCATTAGCGGCTGCGGGTGATGTCGCTGGTCGTACCAACTTCAGTATCACCCTAAGTGGCTGTGCGGCGGGGGCCGGTAGAAAGGCCGCTGCGTTCTTTGAGTCGGGGGTTGGAGTCAATCCTAGCAGTGGCACCTTGATCAATACGGCTGGCGGGGCAGCAGCGGCCACGAATGTTGAGCTCCAATTGATGGATGTTGGCAACAACAGTGCGATCAAAGTCGGGGATAGTGCTCAGCTCACCAGCGCTGAGCTACACGACATTGTTGCGAGCGGCGATGTAACGTTGCCCTACGCGGTTCAGTATCTGTCGACTGGTACGGTGACAGAGGGTGATCTCACGGGGTCGGTGACCTTCTCTATCAACTACCAGTAATGCCTGTTCGGGCGCTTTTGGCCGGCAGGCCTGAGGCGAGCCGAGGCAGGTGTAATCGAGGTCGCTATGTTTTCACGTCGTTCGCTGGCACTGGGGGTTCTTGCGCTATGTGTCGCTTCTGGCTTCAGGCCGGCCGTTGCCTCGGTCGTTATCACCGGGACGCGCTTGGTCTATCCTGCCAATCAGCAGGAAGTCACGGTAAAGCTGGATAACGAGGGCGCTGCGCCCGCGTTGGTCCAGGCCTGGATCGATAGTGGGGACATGGCGGCTTCTCCTGCGGCTGCCCAGGCTCCGTTCGTTATCCTGCCGCCGGTGTTCAGGGTTGATCCGGGCAAGGGACAAAGCTTGCGCATCCTGTTCAGTGGTGCGCCATTGCCTGCCGGCAGGGAGAGTGTGTTCTGGCTCAATGTATTGGAGATCCCGCCGTCTGGGGATCTCACGCCTAATCATGGTCAGTTGCAGATGGCGTTCCGCAGTCGGTTGAAGTTGTTCTATCGACCGGAGGGTCTCGAAGGATCGCCAATCCGGGCGATGGAGCATCTGCAGTGGCGGCTGGTGCCAGTGGGCAAGGGGTATGTTCTGCGTGCCTACAACCCTACGGCTTTTCACGTCTCGATGGTGGACCTAGCGCTGGTTGATGGTGCAAAGCGCTACGACTCGGCCCCTGGTATGGTCGCTCCGCAGACTACCCACGATTTTGCCCTGACGGGCCTCAACTCCAAGCCGTCCGGTGCGGCGTACCTGGAGGCATCGGCTCTCAATGATCTTGGTGCTCTGGTTGTGCTCAAGCCTGAACTGCAGCGCTAGCCCGACGTCTTCTCCGGTTTAATACAATGATTACTGATTATTGCCTCGGGCGCGGCCTGCGGGGTTGGCTGTGCTATGCCTTGACGCCGGTGGCGAGCCTGGTCTTGCAGGTCGGTACGGCAGCTGTCGGTGCGCTGTCGACGCCACTGGTGCTGGCCGAGAATGTGCGGTTCAGTGACGCGTTCCTACCAGTGGATTCGCGCACTTTCGACATCCGCCAGTTCGAAAAAGGCAATCCGGTGATGCCAGGTGACTATCATGCCGACGTGGTGGTCAACGGGCAGCGTGTCAGTCGCCAGCGGTTTCGCATCGCTGCGCAGGTCGATGGCGGTGACCCCGTGGTCTGCATGGAGCGCGACTTGCTCGATCACTTGGGGGTGGACCTTGATCGTCTGGGCAGGGGCGCCGCTGAGCGCCTGGATGCTGGAGAGCATTGTTTGTCGATTGCCGTACTGATCGACAATGCTAGCGCCAGTTTTTCGCCGAGCGAGCAGCGTCTGGAGGTCAGTGTGCCGCAGCTGTACTTGCGGCGCGCGGCGCGCGGTCATGTCAGCCATGAGTTGTGGGATAGCGGCGTGACTGCGGGCCTGCTGAGCTATAACCTGAGCGCGACCCGTAACCAAGGCAACGGCCGCACCTACGATTCGGCTTACCTGGGGCTCGGCGCTGGCCTGAACCTTGGTCAGTGGCGTCTGCGCCACAATGGCTCGTTGAGTTGGCAGGGCCAGGCCGGTAGCGACTACCAGGCCATCAATACTTATCTGGAGCGGGATGTCACCACGTTGAAGGGCCAGTTGACTCTAGGCGAGGCCAACACCAGTGGCGAGATCTTCGACACCTTGGGTTACCTGGGTGCGCAATTGCGTTCCGATGATCGCATGCTGCCAGCCTCGATGCGTGATTATGCGCCGGTCGTCCGCGGTATCGCTCGCACCAGTGCCCGGGTGGTTGTTCGCCAGGCCGGCAACCTGCTGCTGGAAACCAATGTGGCACCTGGCGCGTTTGCCATCGACGATTTGTATGCCACCGGTTATGGCGGCGACCTGCAAGTGACCGTGTACGAGGCCGACGGTACCGAGCAGCGTTTCGTCGTGCCTTACGCTGCCGGCGCGCGCTTGTTACGCCCCGGCGCTATTCGCTACAGCGTGACACTCGGGCAAGCGCGCAGCAATTACCTGATGGAGCAGCCCGGGCTGCTCCAGGCGACCGTGCAGCATGGCTTGAGTAACGTGTTCACCGGCTATGCCGGTATGCAGGCCAGCGAGGGCTACAGGTCGGTGCTTGCGGGCCTGGCCTTCAACACGCCGGTTGGCGCGATGGCGTTCGACCTGACCCATGCCCGCACCGACTTGGCCAGTGGGTCGTTGCGCGGGCAGAGCGCGCGGTTGTCCTATAGCAAGAACGTCGTCAGTACCGGTAGCAATCTGTCGATGGCCGCTTATCGCTTTTCCACCGATGGCTACCTGGATTTTCGCGATGGCGTGCAGATGCTCGATGCCCAGAAGCGTGGCTTGTCGAGCATGTCGTACATGCGCCCGCGTAGCCGGTTGTCGGCCAATATCGACCAGCAGTTAGGCGGCTGGGGGCAGCTCACGCTTAGCGGTTATACGCAAAACTACTGGAACCGGCCAGGCAGCGACGTGCAGTACCAGTTCGGCTACAGCAAGCGGGTCGGCCAGGTCGATTACAGCCTCAATGCCACCCGTAGCCGGAGCGGCTGGGCCGCCATGGACAGCGCCGTGCTGTTCAGCCTTAGCATGCCCCTTGATCTGTGGAGGAGCGCGCATTCGCAGCGCCTGGCGATGAGCGTCGGGCGGGACCGTGCGGGCAAGTACGATGAGCAACTGAGCCTCACCGGCAGTGCCGGTAGCGCCCGAGAGTACAGCTATGGTGCGACCGTGGCGTATTCCGATGAGCAACACGTCAAGAGCACTTCGCTCAACGCGCAGTACACCGGAGCCAAGGTTCAACTGGGTGGTGGGCTGAGTCGGGGCGACGACTACCGCAGCTTGTCGCTGAGTGCCAGCGGCAGCGTTGTGGCGCACCCCAAGGGTGTGACCTTGAGCCCTTACAGTGGCGAGACTCTGGCGGTTGTCAGTGCGCCTGGGGCGCAAGGCGCGCGCCTGGTCGGCTACCCGAACCTACGTTTGGACAGCAGCGGCAATGCGATTTTGCCTTATCTGCGCCCTTACGAACTCAATGAGGTCGCCATCGACCCAAATGGCGCGCCCCTTGATATAGAACTGAGCGAAACCGGCCGGCAAGTCTCGCCCCGCGCAGGGGCTGTGGTGGCGCTTTCGTACGAGGTGAACAAGGGTGAGGCGCTGTTGCTCGATGTTCAATTGGGCGGTGGTGAGTTGGTGCCGTTTGGTGCGCAAGTATTGGACGCCGATGGCAGGACGGTGGGCATCGTAGGGCAAGGCGGGCAGGCTTACGTACGCCTGGCGGAAGGCGTACGCGACTTGCGTATTCAATGGGGGCGGCAGGCTGAGCGGCGTTGCAATCTGCGGGTGCCCGCCGGTGGGCGCGAAGGGCGGCCGTTCAGGCGCGTGCAAGTGACATGCGAATTATTGGTGGCGTCGCTTGAGAGTAAGCGCCCGGCGAACTCACCTTCCGAACTCCAGCATTAAGGGCGATGGTGTCCGCGTATTTCCAAGCGGACGCGATCACCCTTATCGGCGGGATTTCCATGCGCCAGTGAACTCTTGCTTATCTGTTCGCCAAGCGCCGGGCCATCCGGATGAAAGTGCTGATGCACGATGGCGTCGGCGTCTGGCTTTTCAGCGCGGCGACTGAGTCAAGGCAAGCTCCACTGGCCGGGCATTCGCCAAGGCTGCGAGGTCGAACTCGACAGCGAGCAACTCCAGGCGCTGGTATTGGGACTGCCGTGGCAGCGCGTTGGCGCCGGCGGTGTGATCAGCATGCTGTAAGTGCCGGCCATTTTTGTATCGCTTGGACATAGCAGAATTCTTCGCCTATAGACTTGCTCGATTATTTTCAGCTACGTCTACCGAGCGGTAGCCGAAGTTTTTATGGGCAGTAGCGACGCTTCCCCAGCAAGGTGTTATTCAAAATTATTGGCGGCAGCGAAGGAGGCTTCCTCCCTGCAAATCTTCAACGCGCTACCGCACCAAGCCCAAGCGCGCCGGTTGCGAACTGACTTGGAAAGGCGCGTCATGCGAATGTGCGTTTTTTGAAAGCTATCCATTCAAGGTTGATGCAGAGTTTACGCCAGTAAACTGCGCGCGGATGTAACTAGAGTCGCCGCAGCCCCTTGTGGTGAATATTACCCCGCGATCAGAGAACAGAGCATGCCAGCAATCTCATCTTCCATTAATCCTTTTCCAGCCTTCTTACATGCGAGAAGGGTTGATCTCCTGGAGCTGCAGACCCCCCTTGAGCAGGAGGTAGAGCGTTTAGCGAAGTCAATTAATTTGGCTCGCAACTCTACGCGCCGCTACCACAGGCACTTCAGCGAAGCGCGTCTAACAGCCTCGAGACATGACAAGCTAGCAGAGAGCCTTCGCGCAGTGATTGCCAAGCATGGTGACGGGGCGAACGTGCGCCTCAAGGGCAACCATTTCAAGTTAGACGATGATGGCAATTCGCTTAAGTACTTACTTCACGGCAGGCGTTACAAACTAGAGCGCGAGGCCGCAGCCAGGTTCCTCAATATTTACCATAAAGATACCGAACCCCGGGTCCCAGCTGCGCACGCTGAAAAGTGCATGCGCCTGCGCGCGATTAGTAACGACCACCTTTGGGCCCTGCAACTCAAATATATTGATTCAAAGATCGATCTGGAAATAAAACTAGTCGATCAGTGGTTGGCGGAACATTCTCTTTCTTTGGTGAATTCAGCACTGAAGCTCCTGTCTTCGAGTTCGCATTAATCAGTCGGTTGGCTGCGAGCCGTCAGTTTAATCTGTAGCTCGCTGTCTATGTGGGTGTCGCTAAGGATTCTCCGATCAAGTCAGTACAGCCCGTCCGACCTGTGCTGAAATAGCCGTCCGTTCAGCCACCCCAACAAGCCGCGACTGTGTCAGCCAGCGCCTTATCCTTGCGGCGCAACTCGTGCTCCGGCTGTTAGATGCACTTCTGGTCCTCGCAGGCCTGTTGCCGATCAGTTTTGGGCTGCGCTTTCTGGTGGGGGTGTCCTAGTTTGGAGGCGCTTGCCGTCAGGTTGCAATTTGCTCGGGAGGTAAACCTTTGCGGCGGCGGCATTCACCCAGCTCAATCTCGGACAAGCTGGCGCATTCAGCGGCCGCTGCGAATTTCATTTCTGCCAACCAACTCTCGGTCGGGTGCTTGGGATCTGTATCCTTCGGTATTGAGTCGCTTGCGCCAGCTATCCTGCGCATGGGGCGTCGTTGAGCTGGAAATAAAGCTAAAGAAGCTATCCGGCTGGTCGCTATAATGAATTCCCTTATTTCGGTTTTTATTTGCGGGCGCGCCAGCATGGTGAAATGGACATTTGCAAGTCTGGGTCGGGCGGCTTGCTTGGCGGTTGTGCTTCTGGGGGGGCTGATTGCGTTGGCGCTGCCACGAATCACGCTGGCCAGTGACTTGCCTGATGTCGCTGGGAGCACCGAGCCGATAGTCGTGGGCACCTATGAGGGCGGGCTGCCGCCCTACGAGCAATGGAAGAATGGCGAGCTTCAGGGCCTGGCCGCAGATTACCTGCGGCGCGTCTTGGAGCGCCTGGGCCGTACCTATCGGGTGAAACTGTTCGCCGACCGCAAGGCGCTCATGGAGGCGTTGCGCAGGGGCGAAGTCGATATCGTCATGAATGAGGAGGCGACGTTCGAGGGCGCGAAGTACCTGCGCTTTAGCGAGCCGTATGCCGACAACGACCTGGTCATGATCAGTGCGCGCAAGAACCGTCGGGTCATCGACCGACTGGATTTGGCGAGCGTCAGGGTGATAACCGTGGCGGGTTCTGCCGAATCAACGGTGTTCAGCGCACTGAACCCTGGCGTTTATCATGCCCAGGCGCGCTCGCAAATGGAGGCTTTGGCCCAGATCGAGAATGGCGATGCGGATGTCTTTGTTGGTAGCCGCTCGGCCATCCGCCGTTACGCGGTGCAACATCCGATGCACAATCTGCGGGTGCTGGGTGAATCGGGGCTGCCCCTGGCGGAGCTGCGTTTCGCCTTTCCGCTCGCCCAGGCGCCGTTGGCTGCGGCGTTCGATAAAGCCCTTGGCGAGATAACCCCGGCCACCCGACAGGCGATACGCAGTCGATGGTTGGGGGTGGATCCACCTTTGCCGCTACAGTTCGAGGGGGTCAGCCTTTCTCCTGATCAACTGGTCATGCTCAACGAGCTGCCGACGCTGCGGGTGAGCAATCTGGAGTCTTTCCCGCCGTTCTCGTTCCGCACTGAGCGGGGGGAGCCCATGGGGTTGGTCGAGGAGTACTTCCACCTGATCCGTCAGCAGTTGCAGCTTAGAGTCGAGCGGGTGCCCGTACCTAACCTCACCGAGCTGGGCGCGATGCTGGAGCGGGGTGAGATCGACATGGTGCCCGGTTTGCCGGCGACCGAGGCACGCCGGCGGTACCTGGTGTTCAGCCAGCCGTATGCACGTTTCCCGCTGGTGATCATCACCCGCGAGGAGCGCCAGGGGGTGGATGGCATCCAGAGCCTAGGTGCGGCGCGGGTGGCGATTTCCGAGCAGGCGCAGCCGATCCCAGACCTGCTGAAAACCAATCCGCGAATTGTCGAGGTTGATGTGCCTACCGTCAGGGAAGGGTTGCGCATGTTGGCCAATCGGCAGGTGGATGCCTATGTCGGCAACCTGGTGGTGGCTGACCGTTTGATTGCCGATAACTACGGTGGGGTGCTAAAGGTCGCGGCGCCCACGGGTTACTACGCTGAACTGTCGGTCGCGGTCACCCCGCGCTTCGCTCACCTGATACCCCTGATCAACCAGGCATTGGCCAATATCAGCCCCGAGCGGCATGAGCAGATCCGGGCCACCTGGTTTCCCATTCAATACGCCGGCTGGGAGGTTGTCCTGCGTCGCGTGTTGCCCGCCGCAATCGTGCTGGTGGCGATGTTGACAATCGTCATGGTCGCTTACCTGCGTCTGCGTCGGGAGATCAAGCAGCGCATGCATTCCGAGGCGCGTGCCAAGGCTTCCGAGTCGCGGCTGACCGATGTCACTGAGTCGCTGCCGGTCACGGTGTTTCAATTTCGTCTGACCGCTGATGGTGGCATGACATTTCCCTATATCGCCGGTGCGCCGCTAGAGACGTTCGGCCTGTCAGCTGAATCGATCATGGCCGATCATGATCATTTCTATTCATTGATCCATTACGAAGACCGCCAGGTTATCCAGCTCGCCTTTACGCGCATGGTGCAGACGCTGGAGCCGTTCCAGCTGGAGTTTCGCATGGAGGTCAAGGATGGCTTGCGCTGGATACGTGCCAGTACTGGCCACGGCAGTCGAAACAGGCATGGCGATGTGCATTGGGGGGGGTACTTCAAGGACATCACCGAAGTCCTGGAGGCCGAGCAGCAGCTCAACCAGGCCAAGACCGATGCCGAACAGGCGGCGCAGGCGAAGTCGGCGTTCCTAGCCATGATGAGTCATGAGATCCGCACGCCGGTGCATGGCGTGCTTGGCTGGCTGGAGGTCTTGGAGCGGACCCCGCTCAATGCCCAGCAACAGCATATCCTGGCCACGGTGCGCAGCTCCAGCGAGCTGCTTTCGCAAGTGATCGACAACGTCCTCGATTTCTCCAAGCTGGAGTCTGGGCAGATGATGCTCGAATTGCTGCCGGTGGATCTGCGCAGGCTGCTGGACGAGTCGTTCGAGGTCATCAGCCTGCAGGCGCGCAACAAGGGGTTACGCTTGAGCCTCGATCTGGATGCGGGGCTGGCGCCCTCGTTGTTGTGTGATGGGATCAGGCTCAAGCAGATCTTGTTCAACTTGCTGGGCAATGCGCTGAAATTCACTGAATCGGGGCAAATTGTGCTGCGGGCTGAGCTCAAGGGCGCAACGGCGACGCATCAGCAACTTGAAATCAGTGTTGGCGACACCGGCATAGGTATTGCCGCGCAGGATCAGGTGCGTTTGTTCCAGTTTTTCGAACAGGCGGAAAGCTCGACGACCCGCCGCTTCGGCGGTACCGGGCTCGGGTTGGCCATCTCGCGTGGGTTGGCGGAGCAGATGGGCGGCAGCTTGTCGATGCAAAGTGCCCCGGGGGTCGGCACACGCGTGGCGTTGGAGGTTGCCCTGGAAGTCGATGGGCGGGCTAGTGATGAGCGGTTTGTAGGTGTGGGGGCTGCAATATGGTGCGAGAATTTTGAAATTGCCGAGGTGTTGCAGGCTAATCTCCTTGCGCTGGGCATGGTGTTCCATCCCGTCACTAACCTGGCGCAACTTGTAGAGCTGGGTGATAGGGCTACCTTGTGCTTCGTGGATGAGCAGCATTTGGATATAGTGCTGGGTGCCGGTGGGGCGCGAATTGTTTGTCTCGCCGAGCGTCCATTGGCGTACCCGCCTGAGAATGGCGTGGCGAAAGTTGCCGTGCTTGATTGCAGTCCGTTGTCGTGGGGGGCGCTGCGACACGTTTGTAGCCAATTGCTGGCTGGCGACGTGGATTCAGGGCATTGCTCCGATATGTCTGACTGCCAGGCGTCTCTGCCGCAGGTCGATCGAGAGCAGGCGCTTGAGGCCGGGCAGTTGGTGCTGGTTGCCGAAGATCATCCGATAAGTCGGGAGCTGCTGCGCCAGCAGTTGAGCATGCTCGGTTATGCTTGTGATGTGGTGGCCGACGGGCGCCAGGCATTGCAAGCCATCGAGCGAACGCCGTATGGGTTGATCATTGCCGACTACCATATGCCCTACGTGGATGGCTATGAGTTGACTCGCCAGGTTCGCGAGCGAGAACGCAAGATAGGCGCGCGGCACTTGCCGATCGTGCTGTTGACGGCGAGTGTGATTGGCCATCCGCACGAAGAGTGTGCCGAGGCGGGAGTGGATGGATATTTCAGCAAGCCGCTGGGCTTGGAAAAACTGCGCGAGCTGATGGCGCACTTGCCTGCGCCTTCGTGCGCCCCGGGGGAGCTGGGGGAGGAGCAAGGATTCGATCTCGCCTATGTGAGCGAGGCCTATGGTTCGCCGGCGCGGGTGGAGAAAATCCTCCGGGCGGTCGCAGACAACCTTCGCCTGGAGATAGCCAGCTTGCGCGTGGCTGCCGACGCTGACGAGCAAGCCGGCATTGTGCACCGTATGGCTTCTGGCTTCGGCTTGATCAAGGCCATGGAGTTGGTGGAGCTCAGCGGGCAGTTGGAACAGGCATTGCGCGAGGGGGCGCTGGAGGCGCAAGCGCTTCGGGTGGTTTATGAATTCAAGGTCAATGCATTGCTGGACAGGCTGCAGGAAGCGGCGTTTGGCTAATTTGGAGCAAGAATGAAAGCGTTAGGGAGTTGTGTATGCTCAAGGCACTGATCGTCGATGACCATCCGGTCGTTCGCTTGGCAGTCGGTATGTTGCTGGAAGCGGAAAAGGTCCAGATCGTCGGTGAAACGGGGAGTGGCCGGGAGGCCCTGCAAATGGTCAGGGATCTACGACCAGACCTGTTGATCATCGATCTGGGGCTGTCGGACATGGGAGGGTTGGAGGTCATCAAGCGGCTCAATGACCAAACGTACAAGCCGAAAATCCTTGTGCTGACTTCGCAGTCGACCGGTGTGTATGCAGAGCGCTGCCGAAGGGCGGGGGCATCTGGCTTCATGTACAAGGCGGATGACTTGCGTGGCCTGAATCGTGGCATCGACGCGGTGATGAATGGGTATAGCTATTTCCCCGACGTCACGTCCAATTCGGTGCGTGAGAGTGACAATGTCGATGAGGCGGAATTGCTCAGGCGCCTGACCACTCGTGAATTGGCTGTGCTTCAGCGATTGGCGCAGGGGCAAAGAAACAGGGAGATCGCTAATGCGATGTCGCTGAGCGACAAGACTGTCAGTACCTATAAGTCGCGTATTCTGGAGCGTTTGAACGCGGGTAGCGTTGTCGAGCTGGCGGAGATCGCCAAGCGAAACCAGCTAGCCTGATGTCACCCAGGGCGGGCCGCAGCTGTACACGCGGGACCGCCCGGAGGGAGACGGTGAGCGTATTGTGCGGGCGGTGACCTGCGAGGTTATGGGAAGGTTGCTACAAACGTCCCGGAGTGCTCCCAAATGCGAATGTCCCTTCCCGCGCTTGTTTCGACGTCCAGCGGTGTTCAGCAGACCTTCGGTAAAGTGGCCTGTCCCACCTATGCCACCTTGCTGCACGCCTACCAGCGACACCCGCAGGACGAGCCAGTGACAGTGCGGCTACCGGGTGGTCAACTCTTCCCTTTCGCCCCCTTGAGTTTTTCTCGTGCCATGCAGCATGCCATTGCTGTTTGCCTGGACCCTGCTTTTTCAGAAGAGGTGACCTGGACGTTCGAGTTGCTTGCCGCAGGCATCATGCCGTCGGGTTTCTTGCCCCTTTTGCAAGAAAACAAGGCCGACCTGGAACACCTCGACGATATTGAGGCGCCCAGTCTGGCCATGATCGACATCGGCGCGGTCATTACGATCAGCGCAGCGGCCGCCGATCGGTCCTTGCTCTACCCTGAAGTGGTCAGGGCGCTGATTTTCAGCTTGGCCAAGCACCTCGACCCCAGCCCGTGCGCCAAGGCTTATCTTGCGCGACTCAAACACTTGCACGATAGCCTTGACTGCTCGGGCTCCTCCCTGGGTTTGGCCGGTGGGCGCGCGTTCAGTCCTCGTCCCGCTGCAACACCATCAGCAGCAACGACCGCCCCTTGACCTCGAACACGGTGTCGAACGCCAGGTGCTGCGCCTTGCGCAGCTCGGGCCGGTCGGTGTCGACCAGGCAGCTCCAGTAGTCGCCCTCCGGCACCGCCGGCAGGGTGAACGGCACCACGTCGTGGTAGGCGTTGACGATCAGCAGCATGGTCGCCTCGGCGCCGGGCCGGGCGATGCCGCTGACCTGGGCGCGGCCATCCATCAGCATGCCCAGGCAACGCCCGTGCGGGTCTTCCCACTGCTCGACGGTCATCTCGCTGGCGTCCGGGGCCAGCCAGGTGACATCCTTGACGCCGATCGCCTCGTTGTAGTCGCCGACCAAAAAGCGCGAACGCCGCAGGATCGGATAGGCCAGGCGCAGCCGGGTCAAGCGCTTGACGAAGGCCATCAGCGCCTGGCCGTCTTCGTCCAGGTCCCAGTTCACCCAACCGATCTCGCTGTCCTGGCAGTAGGCGTTGTTATTGCCGTGCTGGGTGCGGCTGAACTCGTCGCCGGCAACGATCATCGGCGTGCCCTGGGCCAGCAGCAGGGTGGCGAAATAGTTGCGCATCTGGCGCATGCGCAGGGCGTTGATCGCCGGGTCGTCGGTGGGGCCTTCGACGCCGCAGTTCCACGACAAGTTGTTATCGGTGCCGTCCTGGTTGTTTTCGTCGTTGTCTTCGTTGTGCTTGTCGTTGTACGACACCAGGTCGCGCAACGTGAAACCGTCGTGGGCAGTGACGAAGTTGACCGAGGCGTAGGGGCGCCGGCCGCGGTTGTTGAACAGATCGCCCGAGGCGGTGATGCGCGCGGCAAAGTCGGCGAGCATGCCTTCGTCGCCTTTCCAGAAGCTGCGCACGGTGTCGCGGAAGCGGTCGTTCCATTCCGCCCAGCCCGGGGCGAAGTTGCCCACCTGATAACCGCCCGGGCCGCAGTCCCAGGGTTCGGCGATCAGCTTGGTCTGGCTGAGCATCGGGTCCTGGCGACAGGCGACGAGGAAGCCGTGGCGTTCGCTGTAGCCGTCGTGATAGCGGCCGAGGATGGTCGCCAGGTCGAAGCGAAAACCATCCACGTGCATCTCGCCAGCCCAGTAGCGCAGCGAATCGGTGACCAGTTGCAGCACCCGTGGATGGCTCATGTCTAGGGTGTTGCCTGTGCCGGAATCGTTGATGTAGAAGCGCCGGTCGTCGGGCATCAGGCGGTAGTAGGAGGCGTTGTCGATACCGCGCATCGACAGGGTCGGGCCGCGTTCGTTGCCTTCGGCGGTGTGGTTGTAGACCACGTCGAGGATCACCTCCAGGCCTGCGTCGTGCAGGTGGGCGACCATCTCCTTGAACTCGGCGATCTTGCCGCTGGCCAGGTAGCGCGGGTGGGGGGCGAAGAAGGCGATGCTGTTGTAGCCCCAGTAGTTGTTCAGGCCCTTGTCGAGCAGGTGCTGGTCGTTGACGAAGGCGTGGATCGGCAGCAGCTCGATGCTCGACACGCCCAGCTCCTTGATATGGCCCAGCAGCTCGTCGTTGGCCAGGCCCGCGAAGGTGCCGCGCAGGTGCTCGGGCACCGCGGGGTGGCGCATGCTGATGCCGCGGGTGTGGGCCTCGTAGATGATGGTGCGCTCCCACGGGATCGACACGCGCTGGTCGCGGCCCCAGGTGAAGGCCGGGTCGATGACCTTGCACTTGGGCACGAACGCCGCACTGTCGCGCTCGTCGAACGACAGGTCGCCGTCGGGGTGGCCGATGGTGTAGCCGAACAGCGCCTCGGACCATTTCAGCGTGCCCACCAATTGCTTGGCATAGGGGTCGATCAGCAGCTTGTTGGGGTTGAAGCGGTGGCCGTTCTCCGGTTCGTAGGGGCCGTGCACCCGGTAGCCGTAGACCAGGCCCGGGTGGGCGTCGGGCAGGTAGCCGTGGTAGATCTCGTCGGTGTACTCGGGCAGCTCGATGCGCTCGATTTCGGTTTCGCCCGTGGCGTCGAACAGGCACAGCTCGACCTTGGTGGCGTTGGCCGAGAACAGGGCGAAGTTGACCCCAAGGCCGTCCCAGGTGGCGCCGAGTGGGAAAGGCAGGCCTTCGCGGATGCGCGATGGGGCGACGGAGCGGGTTTTCTTCGGGGTGCGGGGGCTCATGGCGATCCTTGTAGTGCGTGAACAGAGGGATCGCGGGGCACGGCCGCTCAGACCCACGGGCACTCAGTGACTGAGGCGTGGGAGGGGGCTTGCCCCGCGATGAGGGCGGTACAGGCTTGCAGAAGGCTCAACCAGCGGCAGGTTTCTTCGCCGCTCGCGGTTTTTTAGCCGCCGCAGCCGGCTTCACGCCCGGCAACGCCGCCACCTTGGGGTCTGCCGGTGGTTTGGGCTTGGCCGCTGCCTTCTTGCGTGGCGGCGCCTTGGGGGCCAGCGCCTCGGCTTCGGCCAACTTGCGCGCCTTGTCCCAATGTTCCTCCTCGCGCCCCTCGGGCTTACCCTCCGACTCCCAGATCTGATAGGCGAACTCGCGAATACGTTTTTCATCGACACTCATCACGACGCTCCTGAATACAGTTAGGCATGCTCAATCAACACATTGACCGGAAACTCTGCCAGCACGGTGCTCAACATCAGCTCCCTTGAAGGGGTGACAGCACCGCCGCCGAAAAGTCCCGAACAGTTGGCAGGCGACAAGGCAAACGGCAGTACAA